>Ga0134125_10002339_pt1 | contig 22569 bp, 17 predicted proteins | sample KB31751_FD_96464 | JGI IMG/M metagenome (GOLD analysis project Ga0134125, IMG submission 96464) | Terrestrial soil microbial communities with excess Nitrogen fertilizer from Kellogg Biological Station, Michigan, USA - KB3-175-1 | ecosystem: Environmental > Terrestrial > Soil > Unclassified ... | reverse complement strand
CTTGTGGGATCGCTACAATTGATCAGCGTGAGCGGCGAGTTTCGTCGTGAGACGGTACTGAGCAGCTTCCAACTGCGCACCGAGGTAACGTGTTCGGGCAAAATCCGTAGCAGTGGTCAATCGGGAGCCGCCGCAGCCACCGGAATCAGGCGCGATCTGGAAGGCGATCTCGGCTGGAGTTGACCCGGCGCCGCGTACTTCTCTGGTGAGCTACCGTTCACCGGGGCGAGCCGCCCGCGCGCCGGCCGGAGGGCATCTTCGTGAACCTATTCGGACGCGGCGAGATCGGGCTATTCTGAACGGATCGTCGCTGCGAGCGTTAGTCATTGTCGCAATGCACGATGGCACTTGCCACCGCCTCTCCGCTTTGCTTCGCGCCACATGGACCGGGTCCGCAGAGAACTTCTCAAGCTGGTCGGCAAAGCTGCTGCCGGCACGATCGGCTGCGCGATAGTCTCGCGGAACACAGGCGCCGCGACTGCTCCGATTCCCGGCGCCGGCGCAGTCTTCGACGTACGTAGCTTCGGCACTGTTGGGGACGGCAAGGCCATCGATTCGCTGGCGATCAATCGGGCGATCGAGGCAGCCGCCAGCATGGGGGGCACGGTCTATCTTCCCGCCGGTCGCTATGCTTGCTACTCGCTGCACCTGAAAAGCGCGGTTTCGCTTTACCTCGATCAGGGCTGCGTGATCATAGCCGCCGACACCCCGCGCCAGGGAACAACGTCAGGCTACGATCCAGCAGAGCCGAATGCACCCTGGGAGGCGTTCCAGGACTTCGGGCACAATCACTGGCACAACAGCCTGATCTGGGGCGAGAACATCCATGATGTCGCAATCTTCGGGCCCGGCTTGATCTGGGGACGTGGGCTTGCACGCGGGCATGACGATCCCGAGCTGCCGATCGCCGAGGCGCCTGGCGTGGGCGACAAAGCGATAGCTTTGAAGAACTGTCACAACATCATTTTCCGCGACCTCTCGATGCTCGCCTGCGGGCACTTCGCCATTCTGGCGACCGGTGTCGACAATCTGACAATCGACAATCTGAAGATCGATACCAATCGAGATGGAATCGACATCGATTGCTGCCGCAACGTGCATATCTCGAACTGCAGCGTAAATTCGCCGTGGGACGATGGGATCTGCCCGAAGAGTTCGTTTGCCCTAGGCTATGCGCGCGCGACCGAGAACGTCACTATTGCCAATTGCTACGTCACAGGCGGCTATGAGGTCGGCTCCCTCCTCGACGGCAGGTTCAAGCCTTTCCCCGACACGAACCACGGTTGGCAGCCCACTGGTCGCATCAAGTGCGGCACGGAATCGAACGGCGGATTCAAGAACATCACTATTGCAAACTGCGTCTTTGAAAGCTGCCGCGGCCTTGCGCTCGAGACAGTCGATGGCGGAATCATGGAGGACATCACCGTGACTGGGGTCACCATGCGCGACATCCGGAACGCGCCGCTGTTCATACGGCTCGGATCACGCCTGCGCGGCCCCACGGGCATTCCGGTCGGCACACTCAAGCGCGTGCTGATCAGCAATGTCACCTGCAATGCGCCCTTGAACGACATGCCATCGATCATTGGCGGTGTTCCAGGACATGCGGTAGAAGACATCAAGATCAACAACTGCTCCTTTCTTCACAGGGGTGGCGGTACGGCTAAGATGGCCGCGCTCCAGCCCTCCAAGCGGCCGAGCGACTATCCCGAGCCTGCTCGGTTTGGGCCCTTGCCGGCGCAGCACTTCTTCATACGCCACGCTCGCAATCTCGAATTCAACAATGTCGAGCTCCGAGCCGTTGCTGTCGACGCGCGCCCCTCGTTTTGGCTCAGTGATGTGAGCAGCCTCGATCTCATGCACGTCAAGTTGCCCAGTGGGATCGGTCCAACCGTGTCGCTCAATAACGTCTCCGATTTCCGCGCCCTCGCCAACCGCGGACTGAAGGACGTGTCGATCGAAGGTCCGATCTCACAGATGCAGCTCTGAACAGAAGGCCCATTCTTCCGGCAGCTGCACGGGAAATCGGACAAAGCGCGCAAAAATCGTAGATCTACGGCCCGGGAACGGGTGCAGACGTCGCCATTTTCGCTCACGGTCCGTCGTTGCGGCGCATGCCGTTAGGAACTGAGCGCAGTTCTGTGTACTTGAACTTAGGACGCTGCGCCGCGCCCACCCAGAGGCCAGGAAGTGAACCCATGGATCCCCGCGTCGACGCCAATCTCAGCATTATCGGCGAGCCGGACCGCTGGGTCCATTCGACCTGCATCTTATGCTCGAACGGCTGCGGATTAGAGATCGCGGTCAAGGACGAAGCGATCGTCGGGGTCCGCGGCATCGCCGACCATCCGGTGAATTTCGGCCATCTCGGACCGAAGGGCGAGCACGGCTGGGTAGCGAACAACAGTCATCGCCGCGGCACTCGGCCGATGATACGGCGGCGTAAGGGCGGCGCTCTCGAGCCGGTGAGCTGGCCGGAAGCGATGGACTTCTTCATCGACCGGTTCAGGCACGCGTGGGGCAAGGGGCACGAGAACCTCGCCTGTTACAACTCTGGTCAATTGACGATCGAGGAGTTGTATACGCTCGGCAAGCTCTGGCGGGGCGGGCTGCAGTCCTCGAACATCGACGGCAACACGCGGCTCTGCACTGCCACCTCGGCAACCGGACTCATGGCGAATTTCGGCGCTGATGGACCGGTTGCATCCTATGTCGACATTGATCAGGCGGATCTCCTCTGCCTGTACGGCCACAACGTGGCCGAGGCGCAAACGGTGCTATGGGAACGCATGCTCGCCGCCAAGCGCCGGAACGGCGGCCGGATCATCGTGGCCGACCCTCGCAAGACGCCGACCGTGCGCCAAGGGGCAGACCTGCATCTTCAGGTGCGCGCCGGAACGAACGTCGCGCTGATGAACGGCATCATTCATCTGCTGATCACGCGTGGCTGGGTGGACCGTGAGTTCGTCGCTGCGCACACCGTGTGGTTCGATCGGATGGAGGAGGTCACACACGCCTATCCCCCGGAACGGGTCGCCTCAATCTGCGGCATCCCGACCGAGGAGCTGGAAACGGCGGCCGAATGGATCGGCACAACCCGTCGGGTGGTCTCAACGGTCTTGCAAGGCTTCTATCAGAGCGTCGAAGCGACAGCTTCGTCCTCATTGGTGAACTCGGTTCACCTGCTCACCGGAAAGATCGGCAAGCCCGGCGCAGGGCCGCTGCTGATGGCAGGCCAGCCGTCGGCTATGTCAAATCGCGAAGCAGGAGCAGGCGGCTCCTATCCGGGCTACCGCAATCCCCACAGTGAAGCCCAGATGCGCGAGCTCTGCGAACGGTGGAACATCGACTTCAACGACTTCCATCCCGAGGTCCCGAAAGACATCCTGCTGATGATGGAGACGGCTGAGCGCGGCGAAATCGAGTTCATGTGGGTGGTCGGCACAAACCCGCTGGTCAGCTTGCCCGACCAGAACCGCACGCGGCGGACGCTCGACAAGGTCTTCCTCGTCGTGCAGGACCCGTTCGTAGATACCGAGACCGTGGAGCTCGCCGACATCTATCTCCCAGCGGCCATGTGGGGCGAAAAGACCGGATGCGTCACAAATGCAGAGCGCAGCGTCAATCTGCTGCTCAAAGCGGTCGAGCCGCCGGGTGAGGCGCGCAGCGACCTGGACATATTCCTCGAAGTCGCGAACCGGCTCGGCTTCAAGGACCGCGACGGCGCGCCGCTGATCGGCTTCACAGAGCCGCGAGAGGCGTTCGAGGAGTGGCGCCGGATATCGAAAGGCCGGCCGTGCGACTATTCGGGTATGAGCTACGACCTGATCCTCGAAATGGGGGCGGTGCGCTGGCCCTGCAACGAACGCTACCCGCGCGGCTGCGAACGCCTTTATGAGGACCTGACTTTTTGGACTGGCATCGACACGAGCGAAACGTATGGGGCCGACTTCCTCACCGGCAACAAACTCACGCGTGAGGAGTATCGGCGGCTCGACCCGAAGGGCAAGGCTTTCCTCAAGCCGGTGCAGTGGCGGCCGCAGCCGAACCCCGTGTCGGACGAATTTCCCTTCATGCTGATCACCGGACGCGTTGTCTACCATTTCCATACACGCACCAAGACCGGCCGCTCGCACGTGCTGAATAGACACGCACCGCACCCATACGTCGAGATCAACCCTGTTGATGCCTCGCGGCTGGACGTCAGCCTGGGGGACAGGGTCGAGATGACGTCGCCGCGCGGGCGGATCGAGGCGACCGCTATGGTGGTCGACACCGTGCGGCCAGGCGAGCTCTTCATGCCGTTTCACTACGGTCATGGCGATGAAGCGGCGAACCAGCACACATGGTACGCTCGCGATCCCGTGAGCCATCAGCCGCAGCTCAAATCATCGCCGGTGGCGATCCGCCGCCTGAGCTTCGGGGCACCCGAGGAATGGCTACTTCTGAGGTTGGCCGAGCTCGACGGCGGCATCACCGAGCCATTCGCAGCGCGCCGATACGGAGCCGGCCAGCGCACGGCCTCATCGACCGCAACCGCTACATGAGAGGCAAGCTCGACATTAGGATGTTCTGTCAAGCCGGGGCTATTGACGTTTTGTTCGACACTACCAGAGCGACGTAAGGGGTGGCCGTTCGCTGGGTCGTCGAAAAAGATTTTGACGCCTCGAGACTTGACCGCGACGAGCTTTCGCTCACACCCTGGGCGGTTCGCAAACCCCTAACTTGATCCCGGTAGAATTCGATGTCGCATCCTATTGTTTTGCACCATTTCAACGAGTCCCCGTTCTCCGAAAAGATCCGGCTCATTTTCGGTCTGAAACGAATTAGTTGGTGCTCGGTGCTGATATCGCGGACTATGCCGCGGCCCGAGCTGATGCCAATGACGGGCGGCTACAGGCGTACCCCGGTCATGCAGATCGGAGCCGACATTTATTGCGACACCCAGCGGATCATTCGTGAGCTCGAGCGGCGCTTTCCAACCCCCTCTTTGTTTCCTGGCGGCGCCGAGGGCATCGGCTGGGCCTCTGCAATGTGGACCGACCGTTCGTTCTTTCAAAATACAGTCAACCTTGTGTTCGGTTCGTTGGGCGCCCGGGTGCCGCAAAGTTTCATAGACGATCGCGAGAAACTGCGGGGCGCGAAATTTGACGTTGAAGCCATGAGGGCCGGCATTCCGCAGATGCGCGACCAATATCGCGCTCATCTCGACTGGATCGAGAGCCAGCTCGCTGATCTGGGCGACTGGCTGTGTGGCGAGCGGGCCGGCCTGCTCGATATCAACGCCTATATGAACATATGGTATGTGCGCTCCAACCTGGAGATCGCGGACGAACTGCTCGAGGACTTTTCAAGAGTGCGCGAATGGGAACAGCGAATGCGCGCGATCGGCCACGGCACCAGGGTCGAGATCTCCTCTACGAAGGCACTTGAATTAGCCCGCGACAGCATGCCACAAACCGCCGAAATGAGCGATCCGCTCGATCCCAACGGTCGCAAGGTAGGCGATCTCGTCGACATCACGCCGGATGACTACGGAAAAATCCCTGTGCGGGGTCGCATCGTGGCGTCGACGGCGCAGACCATTGCCATTGCCCGGCACGATGCCGCGGTGGCTGACGTCGTGGTGCATTTTCCGCGTGCAGGATTCCTGATCAAGTCCGCGTAACATTCTTGTTGAGCACGGACCGAAGACATGCCACTTGCCGTCTCTAGTGGCAACCTAAGTCCCGGCGCATTCCCAGTCTTGCGATTCACAACCAGCTTAAATCGCGCTGGCTGCTCAACCGAAAGATTACCTGGTGCCCCGCTATGCATCGAGCACGCGCGTGAGAAACCAGTAGCTGCCGAGTATCGTAATGAGCGCCGACAGAGCATAGACCAAGGCCGCGGCTCTCCTCGGCTTGGTTCTGTCGGCGACCGTGAGCCGATCCATGGCGATCAGTGCCGGAACGACGATCGAGACGATAGCGACCTGTCCAATCTCGACGCCGATGTTGAAGGCCGCAAGCGCGGTGGCGACGGCATTCGTGGGCAGGCCGATCTCCCGAAGCGCACCGGCGAAGCCGAAGCCGTGAATGAGCCCAAACGCAAAGGTGACTCGCCACCGGCGGTCGATATCGCGTGTGAAGAAATTTTCCATCGCGACATACACGATCGACGCCGCGACGGCCGGCTCAACGACGGCACTAGGAATGACAACGACGTTGAGCGTGGCAAGCGAGAGCGTGATCGAATGAGCGATCGTGAATGCCGTCACGACCTTGATCACCGGCACAACTCGCCGTGCCCACAACACCACGGCGACCAAGAACGCGATGTGATCATAGCCCAGGAAGATGTGCTCGATGCCGGCGACCAGATAGCGCTCCATAGTCGAGAGCAGCGACGGCGCCGGCGCGGAAAGCGTGACGGACGTGTTGGTGGCATCGAGCAACGCCTGCGGCGCGTTGTCGCCCCCGCCGATCAGAGCTACCTGGCGCGCTGAGGGGTCAGTGTCGGTCAGGACCGTCGACCGGTAGACGATATCGCCGCCAACATTCCGGCACGAAAAGCGGTTGCGAAAGATCACGCCGTCGCCATCGGGCACGAGTGCGGCCGTACCCGGCACGCACGCCTCGCCGTGCGCCCCGGTCACCGCGATGTGCGCGGCGACGTAGGCGATGATCGGTGCGGCCGACGCCGCAACCAGCACCGGGTCGACCCGGTCTCGTCGCGCATCGAATATCCTGGTGCTGGCAATGCGATCGGCGTCGCTGCCCTTGAGCCCGACCTCGACGCTGACGCTGCGATCACCGCCAAGTATCAGGCGCGCGGTCGAGAGATTGACCTGATGCGCCTGCGCCGTGGCCATGCCACCGAGCGCAATTGCGCCTGCCAGCAGCACGCGCCACAACATCATCACGAGCCCGCTCCGACCGCCTTCAGCAGTTCGGTCAGGCGCCGCGGCTCAAACTCCGCAACCGTGACGATCACGCCATCCGGCGCCAGCCTTGCATAGCGATCGAGCGGGTCGGCAGGCGCACCGAATTCGAGCCGCGCCAAGGGCGTTGAGCTGTCGCGCGCATAGAACAGCACGATCAACGTCGGGTGTACGAGGCCGTATTGGGCGAGATGCGGCGCGTCGGCAGGGGCGATGCGCTTCTCCGCCACGGCCGCATCTAAGCCGCGGAAGGCGGCATCGATAATCGGCGCCTGAGCGGGATCGGCCATGTGCGTATTGCTGCCGGCTGCGTGTGTATGCTGGCCGGTATGCCTGAACCATGCTCCTTGCACGTCGCGCTCGAAACGAATGAGCTTTCCGCCCGCCACGATCTCGATGGCCCACACCTCCGCTATCGAGACGGGCAGCAGCAGGTCCGCGCCACGACCCGCAACAGCAGGTCCGGCCTTGGCCTGCAGCCGCCGCGCCATGTCGAACACCAGCCGCCACTCTTCCGTTACATGGCGCGGCATGAGATAGACCGTCGGCGCGCCGCTCAGCCTGACATAGTGTGACGTGCCTGCCGGATTGGTCGTGCCAAAGTTCACCGTTGTCGCCGCGGTCGAATGGGTCTCAAGCACGGCAACTTCGGCTGGCGGATCGAGCCCAAACGCCGCAAAGCTTTCGGCAGCGAGTTCACTGGCGGGAATCTCGCGCGACGGCTGGCTGACGTTGAGGAACTTCAGCGCCGTATCGATGTGTGATACAAGCTCGGCCGGCGCGGCGCCATCCACGCCTTCGATCGTCCATCTGCCCGGCTGGCGTCGCAACGTGACGCTATCGCTCCCCGAGCGAATGTCGACGCGTTCAACCTCGTTCGGCCCAATAGCGAGGAGGCCTTTGGGCGAAGTTGACAGCTTGCTGCGCAATTCCGGCCATTGCCCGGACAGAACCAGGGCTAACAGGAGCACCAGCGGCAGCGTGACGGCGAGCGGCGTTTTCAATCGCTCAGCCATGCGTCCGGTCGCGCCTGTCAACGCCGCCTCCACCACATCGCGACGCCAAACAGCGCGGTGCTGAGCGGCAGCACTATCTCAAGCACGATGAAGGTGTCGCGCATCTGGGCGCTGGTCAGTACAACTTCAGGCAGGCTGTAGGTCCGCGGTGCAAGATTCGGTGACGTCTCATCCTCAGCAAGCCAACGCATGATGGCGACCGACAGCTCTCCGTTGGAGACATAGGAAAAATATTCGTTGATCGCGAATTTGCTGGTGCCTGATATCACGAGCCGAAAGCGTTTGTCGGCGGAGGCTCCGGGGAAAGCGCCTTCAAGCGCCACCACGAGCGCTTGCGCGCCGTGTTCGGCTTCGGCGGGAGGCGGTCCGCCGGCTGCGATAGTGATGCCGCCGGCCGCCGAAGGCGGCCGCAAGTAACTGTCCTGGCTGCTGGCGGCAAGGACACTGGCCTTCACCCCCGCCGGTGGTCGGCTGAGACGAATAGGGCGCGCCTGCGCGAAGACCGTGAGCGCAAGGCGCGCGGTAATTGAATGCGAAGGATACCAGGGTATCGCGACCTTGTCCGGATCCGTCCGAAAATGATTCAGCGGATCGATGATGATGGCGGATTCGCTCGACAGGCCCAAGGGGGCCAGCAAACGGCTTTGCAGGTCGGCCCCAACGGGAAACTGCGGATCGATCAACATCACGAGCCGCCCGCCCCTCTTGAGATAGTTGGCCAGGAGATCAGCCTCTCCCGTCGCCAGTGCCGTTCGCGGACCAATTTCGGCAACCACAGTGCAATCGGCCGGAATTGTGGTTGCCGTCGCCATGACCAGGGGGCGCATCTCGTAGCCAATCTCGTTGAGCGCCAGCTGTAGCCGATCGAGTTGCTCAGGTTCGGCGACCAGCACGTCGTCGGCGCCCGGTGTATCATGGCCCCTCAACGTCTCGACATGGCTGAAATGGTAATGGCCAGGGATCGGGCGGAATGTCTCGCCATGGCCGGTCACGAAGCAGATCGTCTCGGCGCGCTGCCGAAGGACTCGCAGCGCGGCGTAGCCGAGCCGTGCTGCGTCGGTAACGTTCTCCACCAGCACCTTGCGGCCACCGGCCTGCAACACCGCCGTATTGTAGGAACGCACGCCGACGTCGCGCGCCAGCCCCGGCTCCTTGTCGAGATCAATGGCGCGGAACGCCAGCAGCGGATGGTTACGCGCTGCGATCTCGATCATATCCCGTACAGCTAACGCGTTGGGGTCGCTGGCGTTATAGAAATAGACAAGCGACAGCGGGGACCGCAACTCGTCGACAACGTCAGCGAGCTGCCGCGGAGGGGTGTTCAGTCCTTCGCGGGTTGCGTCGAAATGCACGTCGTGGCGATAGAGTGCGACGTTGGCGGCAATCACGGCGCCGAGCGCGCCGCAGACGATCAGCGCGTTGGCGGCGAAGGAAGTCCAGCGCGAACCGCGCCCGCGAAGCGGCAGACGGATTGCGAGGACGAACAGCGTCAGCAGGATGAACGACCAGGCGACGAACAACAGGCTGTTTGCGATTCGTTCGCCAAAGCCCGCGAAGCCGAGCGCGCCGAACAGGATCGCGGCGGCGATCAGCGCGGCGGCCAAGAGATCGGATCGGGTCAACTGCGACATTCGTTCCCCCCTAGCGCCGCGCCAGCGCACGCACGGTCAACAGCAGCGTCAGCAGTGTGGCGCTGAGGAAGAAGCCGACGTCGGAGAGGTAGATCGAGCCCACGGCAAAGGGGCGAAAATGCACAGCAAGCGACAGGTTCACCACCAGCGTGTCCGCCGGGCTCGGCAGCAGCCAGCCGAAATTGTCGATGATCCATAGGAGCAGGAAAACGCTCAGCGAGATCAGCGCTGCGATCACTTGGTTGGCCGTGAGCGCCGATGCCAACAGCCCGGCGCCGACCAGGGCCGAACCGAACAACAGCAGACCAAGATAGCCGCTATAGATCGGCCCGAAATCGGGATCGCCGAACCGGGTCAACGTCGCCGCGTAGCAACCCGAGAGCAGCAGCATGACCACGATCAGGCTCATGCTGGCGAAATACTTTGCCAGCACGATCGCGACTTCGGAAACCGGCGAGGTGAGCAGTACTTCCATGGTGCGCAGCTTTCGCTCCTCCGCCAGCAGCCGCATGGTGACCAGCGGTGTGGTAAGCATGAACAGCACGAACATCTGGAAGAAGACGTGCACCATGCTGGGCTGATGGCTGATGAACAATGTAAGCGTGAAGCTGTAACCCATGATGAGCAGAAAGACGGTCATCACGGCGTAGGCAATCGGCGATGAAAACAGCGCCATCTCCTCCTTGCGCAACAGGATCGCAAAACTTCTCATGCGGCCACCCTCGACGATCGCCGGGTCAGGTCGAGAAACACGCGCTCGAGATCGGGGCGGGCTTCGGTCAGCTCCGAGACGGCAACGCCGGCCCTGACCAGCGCGGTCGCAACGTCCGCGGCAAGAGAGGCGCGCGGCTCAGCTCTGATCAGATAATGCATCGTTCCCGCGCCAGCGTCCGATTCGACGACGATGTCGCGCACGCCGGAGATGGCGGAGACGACGCTTCGGACCGTCGTTTCCGGAGCGGCTGCCGCAAGCCGCAACATCGCCCCCTCCGTTCTCTCCTTCAGCGCGTCGGCCGTCAGAAGCGAGCCATCGAGCAGGATCATGACCCGGGAGGCGATCTTTTCGATCTCGGGCAGGACGTGCGAGGCGATCAGCACGGTGTGCCTTCCCGAAAGCGACCGAATGAGATCGCGGACGGCAATGACCTGGTGCGGATCGAGGCCACTGGTCGGCTCGTCCAGCACCAGCACTTGCGGACTTCCCAACAGCGCTTGCGCGATCGAGACACGCTGGCGGAAGCCACGGGAGAGCTTTGCGGTCAGGAGCGTCATCACGCTGGTGAGCTCCAGCCGCTCGGCCGCAGCGTTCACCGCGGTTTTTGCGGCTGGCCCACGCAATCCCTTGAGATTAGCCATGAAGTGAAGAAACTCGCCGACCCGCATGTGATCGTAGAGCGGCGCGTCTTCGGGCACATAGCTGATCACACGGCGGACCGCGAGCGAAGAGGTCACAACGTCATGGCCGGCGACCTCGATGCGGCCGGAGGTCGGCACGAGATAACCGGTCAGCATACGAAAGATTGTGCTCTTGCCCGAGCCGTTGGGCCCCAGCAGGCCGACGATCTCGCCCGGCTCGATCGCAAAGGACACATCGGTCACCGCGCGGCGCGGCCCGTACCATTTGGTGACATGCTGCGCCAGCACGAGAGGAGACATCGGCTCACGACACCCAGAGACTCACAACGTCCAGATGATGTCGGCGATCACGCCTGACCTGCCCAGCGGAGCTTCCGGGCGCAGACCCGGGAACTGCTCGCGGTGCTAAGTTATGTTTGATCACTCGTAATATTCAGGCGAATGCTTGTGCGCCTTGTAGACGTCGGGATCATGCGCAAAGATGATGTCACCGCCCTCGAGATCGTGCACACGCTTGATCCAGGCATAGGCGTCAAGCATGCCAACGGGATTATAGACGCTCCCGACGCTCGGCAGGATGTTCTTGTCGAGATTTTCCTGCAGATACACGGCATCGCTCGTGAGTACGACCGTTCCGGTCTTCGGCATCCGCACGACCATGATCTGGCTGCCCGGAGTGTGCGATACCGTTCGATGAATATAGATGCTGTTGTCACCGAACAAATCGAGATCGCCGTCGAGCTCAATCGACTTGTATTTGCTGGGCATCGGGCCTCCCACGCTGTTTCGCAGCATGGAGAAATCATCGGTGATGAAGAACGTCGCATAGCCCGGCGCCGGCCAGAATGCGTTCTTGATCTCATCGCGCTGGAACACGAACGTTGAATTCAGAAACTTGCCGATATTGCCGGCATGATCGACGTGGAAGTGACCGAGCACCACATATTTGATGTCGGAAGGGTTGACGTTAATCTTGCTGAGCTGGGTGTCGATGGCAATGTCGGGCGAGCGACCCGGATCGAGTGCCTTCACGAACGGCCCCCAGTAATCCGGATTAGTGATGATCTTGTCGTTATTGCCACAGTCGAACAGCACATCTCCCTTGGGATGACGGATCAGGAAGAACGCCACGGGAATCTGGACCTTGCCGCTGGCGCCGTTCTGGATGATTGACTTGTCGAGGTTCAGCGCCCCGGAGCTGAACACGTAGAGCTTCATCTCTTTCGGAGCCTCGGCCGCCATCGCTCCAGCGGCCATCAAAAGCAGTCCTACGGTCAACGAGCCAAGGACTCTTGCACAACGCAGCAGCATATCGTCCTCCCTGTTTGACGTAATTCTGTAATTCTTTTGGAACTCCTTCTTACCATGAAAACATGGCGGTTGTGCAGACTCCGGCACACCCGTCCGACGAAATTGAATTCGCCGCTTGCTGCACGGCAGCAAGGCCAAGGTCGACCGGCTAATCCTCCCAGCTGCAATGCGGACTTATTTCGCAGAGCGGGACATCGACCGCGAACGTCACGGAGGGTTCGAGCACGGCCCAAATGATCAAATAATCAAATAATCAAATAAGATGCCGGCTTGATCAGGGCGTAATCGCGGCTACAGTTGGTGATCTGAATAAGAACAGCCGGTTGTCTCAAACCGGGTCGACAATAAACAATAATAGGTCATGGGAGGTGCAGTTCAATGAGCGGAATTATTACGCGTCGCACTATGCTGGCCGGTGGTACGGCCAGCCTGCTAGCCGCCCCCTGGGTAGCCAAGGCGCAGGCCAAGACGTTGCGTATCGGAATGCAAAGCATCCTGTCAGGGCCGATCGCGTTGCTCGGCACCTCCTCGCGCAACGCGCTGATGATGGAGCAGGATCGGATCAACGCCGCCGGCGGTTTTCTCGGCCGGCCGATCGAATTCGTCTTTCGCGATTCAAAAGGGCAGCCACAGGAGGCCGCCCGCCTGGCGCGTGAGCTGGTGAACAGCTCGGGCTGCGAGCTCTTGATCGATGCCGAGGCTTCGTCCGGCGCCTTCGCTGTCCAGGAAGTCGTACGCGACCTCGGCGTCGCCTGCATCCACACCAACAGCGAGACCTCGTCGCTGACCGCCGACCCCAAGATCCGCGTACCCACCGCCTTCCGCGTCGCACGCCAGGGCGTGCACGATGCGGTCGCCGGCAGCATGTATCTCTCCGGATACGCCAACGCCAAGAAACTCAACAAATGGGCAACCTGTTCGCCGGACTACGCTTACGGTCGCGACACTACCGCCCAGTACCTGCAGTTTTTCAAGAAATTCAAGCCGGACATCGAAATCATCACCGAGGCCTGGCCCAAGCTCGGCCAGCCTGACTTCACAGAAGTCATCACCAAACTGATCCAAGCCAAGCCCCAAGCCCTGTTTACGCTGCTCTATGCCGGCGACCTCTCGGCGTTCGTGAACCAGGGCAACATCTATGCCCTGTTCGCACAAATGGCTGTGGCGACGCCCAACGTCGACTATCCCGTGCTGGCCGCCATCAAGAACCTGCCGGCCGGCATTCAGTCGGCGACGCGCTATCTCGAGACCTTCCCGGATACGCCCGCAAACAAGGCATGGGGCGAGGCCTACTTCAAGAAGTGGAACGAGCGCCCGACCAACTGGTCGTGGCAAAACACGGTAGCGATGCAGTTCTACGAGGCGGCCATCAAGAAGGCCAACTCCCTCGACGGCAAGGCTATCGCCGCGGCGCTCACAGGCATGAAGATCAACACGCCGTTCGGCGTCGACGGTACGATCACGATGCGCGATGACCACACGACAATCAACTACGCCATCGGCTGGGGCCAGACCACGCCGAAGGAGCCGTTCATCATCGATGTAAAGGCCGCCGACTGGGGCAAGATCATCGAGCTCGAGACGGAGTGGAAGAAGCAGCAGAAGTACATCTGAGCTTCAGATGGACCTCGACGCGCTTGGCGCCTGCCTCACAACGCCCGCCTGCGTGGTCACCCAGACCACCAGCGGGTTGATCGTCGGCATGCTTCTGTTCCTGGTCGCTGCGGGCGTGACCCTGATCTTCGGCGTGCTGAAGATCGTGAATTTCGCCCACGGCACCTTCTACATGCTGGGTGGCTACGTCGCCTATACCGCGCTTGGCGTAACCGACAGCTACGCCATTGCGGTGCTGTCGGCCACGCTCACGATGGCGCTGTTCGGGGTCGTGTTCGAACGAGCCCTGATGAGCCGCGTCTACGGCTCCAACGTGCTGATGCAGCTCCTGATCTGCTACGCGGTGGTCTTGATCTTTGACGACCTCGTAAAGATCCTCTGGGGACCAGAGTTCCACGCCATGGGAATGCCGCCGGCCTTCCAGGTGCCCCCGCTCTTCATCGCGGGCGGCGTGGTGCCGCCGTTTTATGCCGTGCTGATCGGTATCGCCGCGCTGATCGCGATCGTGCTTGGTCTCGGCCTGTCGATGACACGGCTCGGCAAGACAGTGCGCGCCGCCGCGATCAACCCCCAGATGGTTTCGGCGCTGGGCGTCAACACGACGCTGCTCTTCGCAATCGTCTTCGCCGTTGGCGGCGGGCTCGCGGGATTGGCAGGCGCACTCGCGGCCCCCGTACGCTCGCTGTCGCCCGGCATGGGCTTCTCGATCCTGATCGAGAGCTTCATCGTAACCGTGATCGGCGGCATGGGCTCGATTGCGGGAGCACTGGTCTCGGCGCTGCTGATCGGTATGGTCCGCGGCTTCGGCACGATCGGTTTCCCCCAATTCACCGACGGACTGATCTACATCGTCATGATCGCCATCCTGCTCCTGCGCCCGCAGGGCCTGTTCGGGCGCAGCTCATGAAGAAGGGGCGCCCAGCGTTGCGCGATGCGGCAGTCGCCGCCGGTGCCCTCATCGTGGTGCTGGCGATCCCGCTCGTCCATCGCAGTCCCGCTTTCGAGGATTTCATCATCCGCTTGAGCGCCATGGGGCTGTTGGCGACCTCGCTCAACCTGCTGGTCGGCAACACGGGAATGGTTTCGTTCGGCCACGGCATGTTCTATGGCTTCGGCGCCTACGCATTCGCATTGACGATGCAGCTGACGGACCTCTCGCTACCCGTCGCCGCCGTGCTCGCGGTGGCGGTCACAACCTTTGCCGCGCTGTGCGTCGGCGCAATCTGCGTGCGCCTCAGCACGGACTATTTCGCCTTCATCACGCTCGCGTTTCAGATGCTATTCTACAGCGTCATCATCTCCTGGCAGAGCCTCACCGGCGGCGACCAAGGCCTGCGCGGCGGCATCACGCGCCGAGAGATCTTCGGCTTCGAGCTAGGCTCGCAGCTTCACCTTTACCAGTTCTGTGCGGTTGTGGCGGTGCTTGGGCTTCTGGCGCTACGTCACATCTCAACAAGTCCGTTTGGCCAGACGCTGCGCATGATCCGTGACAACGAGAGCCGAGCGAGCTTCCTGGGTATCGTTCTGTGGCGCGCCCGGCTCTGGACCTTCACGATCGCCGGTGCCTTCGCAGGGCTGGGCGGCGTGCTCGCTGCGCTCTTCGTCTCCGGCGCCTATCCTGAACTTGCCGACTGGCCGAATTCCGGTCAGGCGATCTTCGCCGTCATGCTGGGCGGCATCAACAGCTTTCTCGGACCGGTCCTGGGCGCGGCGATCCTCCTCGCGCTGAACGATGTAGTGACACGCTTCACCGAATATTATGGATTGGTTCTCGGCATCGTGATCCTGGCTTTCGCCCTCGGCCTCCGCCGTGGCGTGCTTGATTTTCTCAGAATGGCTTGGCCCGGACGCTCGCGATGAAGCTCGAGATCAAAAATCTCACCAAGGCGTTCGGTGGCGTGCGGGCCATCGACGATGTGTCGCTGGCCTTTCCGTCGGGATCGCTGTCGGCGGTCATCGGTCCCAACGGCGCCGGCAAGAGCACCTTCTTCAACCTGATCAGCGGCGCATTCCCGGTCGATGCCGGAAAGGTACTGCTCGACGGTCGGGACGTCGTTCGTCTCTCCAAGACCGAACGGATGCACCTCGGCATCGGTCGGGCGTTTCAGGTGGCAAGCTGTTTTCCGACCATGACGGTGGCAGAGAATCTGATGGCCGCCGTCACCGCTCATGCCGGCCAGTGGGGCAATCTCTCCCGCCGCTTTCCGCCGCCCGGCGTACGAGAGCGCGCCGGAGAGGTTATGGAATTGGTGGGCCTGACCCACGTCGCGAATGTCGAGGCCGCGATCCTCTCCCACGGCGACCAGAAGCTGCTCGATATCGCCATCGCGCTTGCGCTCGAACCAAAAGTGCTTCTGCTCGACGAGCCCACGGCCGGCATGGGCCCCGAAGAGCGCTGGCGTATGATCGAGCGCGTGCGCGGCCTGTGGGAACAGCGCAAACTCACGCTGGTCTTTATCGAGCACGACATGGACATCGTGTTCCAGGTTGCGAGCACCATTCGCGTGCTGTGCTACGGCCGCGTTCTGGCCGAAGGCACGCCCGACGAGATCCGCAACAACCAGGCGGTGATCGACGCCTATCTCGGCACGAAGGCGCACGCGTCATGACAGACCTGTTGCGCGCCGAAGGATTGAGCGCCTTTTACGGTGCGAGCCAAATCCTGTTCAATGTCGATCTCGCCCTGCAAGAAAGGCGCACGCTTGCGCTGCTCGGGCGTAACGGCGCGGGCAAAAGCACCACCATGAAGACGCTTGCCGGAATAGTGCCGGCACGCAGCGGCCGCATCTTCTTCGCCGGCCGGGACATCACCCACGCGCCGCCGCATGCGCGCGCCCGGCTCGGTCTCGCCTACGTACCCGAGGACAGGCAGGTGTTTCCGGAGCACAGCGTGGAGGACAACCTCCTGATCGCAGCCAAGAGTGGTCCCGACGGGCGCCGCGACTGGACGCTGCGGCGCGTCTGGGAAACCTTTCCGCTGCTCACAAGACTACGGTCGCGCCAAGCGGGCCGCCTGTCCGGCGGGGAACAACAATTGCTGGTGATCGCGCGCGCGCTGATGGGCAATCCCTTGGTCCTGCTGCTCGACGAACCGAGCGAAGGGCTGGCCCCGATCGTGGTTGCCACCATCGGCAAGGTGCTACGGGAACTGGGAACGAATGGCGCCACTATCCTGCTCGCCGAACAGAACATGCATTTCTGCTTACGGATTGCCGGCGAAGCAGTGGTGATCGATAAAGGAAAGGTGGTGCATCGCCAGGATACGACTGGCCTTGCCGGGAATGAAGATATCCGCCGGCGCTATCTTGCAATGTAGAAATCTTCGTCGGGTCATCGAACCTACGAAGAACGGTGCAACGAATACTGTCCTGTGTCCTTGCCTTTCAGGCCTCAGAGCCGAGGGAATGACTGCGAGATGAATTACGAGCCATAATCCATCCAGGGAGGGACCAAGGCCGAAAAAGGCCGGGCAAACCGCGAATGATCAATCTTTCCAGCTTCATCGCCTTTCATGCCCGGCGAACGCCGGCTCGCTGTGCGCTGAAATATCGCGGCGAGGAAATCTCCTACGCTGCCTTTGACCATCGTGTCCGTCGCGTAGCCGGCTGGCTCTCCTCGCGCGGAATCGGCGCCGGCGACGTGGTCGCGGTACTGATGAAGAACAGCGCTGCGTTCCTCGAGCTGGTCTTTGCGGCGAGCCACATCGGCGCGGTGTTTCTGCCGATCAACTATCGCCTCTCCGCAGACGAGGTCGGCTACATCCTCGGCAATTCGGGCGCGCGTCTTCTGATCGCGGACGAAGAATTTGCCGCGCTCGCTGCGCGCGATGCGTTGATAGTGCTGCTCAACGAGGCGGCACAGGCGAGCGCTACCCAGCTTGCGCCCGATGCCGCGCCTGCACCGATGCATCCACGGCAACCACAAGACCTGATGCGACTGATGTACACGTCGGGTACCACCGATCGCCCTAAGGGGGTGATGCTCTCTTACGAGAATATGTACTGGAAATCGGCGGACCAGACGCTGGTGCTGGGACTGAACGCCGACACGAAGCTACTCGTAGCGGGCCCGCTCTATCATGTCGGCGCGCTCGATCTACCCGGCATCGCAGTCTTATGGCACGGCGGACTGCTCTCCATTCACCGCAATTTTGAGCCCGGACAGGCGCTCGCTGCCATCGAGGACGAGAAGCTTAATGCCGCGTGGTTCGCGCCGGTCATGACCACAGCCCTCCTCACCTACCCGGACCGCCACCGCTACGATGTCTCCAGCCTGAAATGGGCGATCGGCGGCGGCGAGAAAACGCCGGAGGCACGCATTCGCGCATTTTCAGATTTCTTCAAGGGCGCGCGCTACATCGATGCTTACGGCCTGACCGAAACCGTCGGCGGCGACACCTTCATGGAGACCGGACGCGAGATCGAGAAGATCGGATCGACCGGACGCGCAATCGCCCACGTCGAGGTCGAAATCCGGGACGATCGCGGCAACCGCGTTCCCCCTGGCGAGGACGGCGAGATTTGCCTGCGTGGCCCAAAGGTCACCCGAGGCTACTGGAAGGATCCCGACAAGACCGCTGCAGCCTTCTTCGGCGACTGGTTCCGCACTGGCGACATCGGCCATCTCGACGCGGACGGCTTCCTCTATCTAACCGACCGCAAGAAAGACATGATCATCTCGGGTGGCGAGAACATCGCCTCATCCGAAGTGGAGCGCGTGATCTACGAACTACCCGAGGTGCGTGAGGTCGCGGTCGTCGGCATGCCCGACGAGCGCTGGGGCGAAAAGCCCGTTGCGGTCGTCGTACTCGCGGAAAATGCTGCGCTTGATTTTTCCTCGCTTGCGACCTACTGCCGATCGCGACTCGCCGGCTTCAAGGTGCCGAAGGAACTCGTCGTTCGCGACAGCCTGCCGCGAAATCCGTCCGGCAAGGTGCTCAAGCGCGTACTGCGCGCCGAACTGGAAACGATGCGATGACGCCGCCGCAAGCCACCGAGGAACGCCATGAGCGTTGACGGCATCGTCCTTGTTACTGGCGGCAGCCGCGGTATCGGAGCTGCAACCGCAACCCTGCTTGCCGAGCAGGGCCGCAAGGTCGTCATTGTCGACATCCTGCCGGGACCACTGCAGGGAGCGGCGGTGATCCTGTGGCGGGAAGCGTTCGACGTCTCGAACGAAGCCGCGGTCGTAAGCGGCATCGCTGCCATCGAAACCGCGCACGGTCCGATCTCCGGCCTCGTCAATGCCGCCGGCATCTTTGGCAAAATGCATCCGGTCGAGAAGGTGCGCATGGATAATTGGGACCGCGAGATCAACATCGATCTGCGCGGCACATTCCTGGTTGCCCGCAGCGTCGGCGAGCGCATGGCATCGCGAAAGCACGGTGCGATCGTCAATGTCGCCTCCGTGGCCGGCATGACGTCGGGCCCAATCCACGCCTATACCGCCGCGAAGGCCGGCGTCATCCAAATCACGCAAACGCTAGCCGCCGAATGGGGGCGCACTGGTGTTCGGGTCAACGCGGTGTCGCCGGGATTCACGCGCACGGCCGCGCTCGAGGCCGGGATCGCATCGGGCGCATTAAGCAAGGAACGGCTCGCCCGCAATGCCGCGATGAATCGGCTGGTCGAACCGGTCGAGGTCGCGCAGGCCATCGCTTGGCTGTTGTCGCCGGCCAGCAGCGGCGTGACCGGCATCAATCTTCCCGTCGATGCCGGCTTCATAGCCGGCTCGACATGGGATGCCTATGGTGGGTTGCGCGAAGCGCCGTCCAGCTGACTTCGAGGGCAAGAGATCATGAACGTCGAATTGCCGCGCAGCAGCCTCGACCTCTCCTCAGCCATCGCCGAGGCGGATATCCGCTGCCTGCTGATGGTCCTGCTACATATGACCGGTGACCAGCGTTGGCTGGAGCCGCCCTACAAACCCAAACGCGACGTGCGCCTGATCCCCGATCCCGACGCCGGCGTGCCCGCGGAAATCCACGATGAAATTCGCGCAGCGGTCGTCAAGCTGTTCGCTCACGGCAATCCGCAGCCGGTGATCACCGATCCCGGCGACGATTTGATCCTGAAAATGATGCGCGCCTGCCTCGGCGAGAACGTCGCGCCCGAATACGCGCCGCTGATGCGCGAGGAGATGGGATTTGTCCCGCGCGAAGCGCGCTGGAGCCGACGTCCGCCGGACCGGACTCTTGCGCAGCACCATGTCCTGATCGTCGGCGCTGGCGTCTGCGCAATCGCGCTTGCCGTTGCATTGGGGCATCTCGGCATTCCCTACACGATCGTTGAGAAAAATGCCGAACTCGGCGGCACGTGGTACGTCAACCGCTATCCCGGCTGCGGTGTCGACACGCCGAACCATTCCTATTCATATTCATTCGGGTCGCGAAATGCCTGGACCCGCTATTTCTGTCAACGCGAAGAACTCCTCGATTATTTGAAGAATGTCGCCGCCGAGCACGGCATTCGCGAGCACCTGCGCCTCAACACCCAACTGACGTCTTCGCGCTGGGATGACAGCAAACGGCGCTGGATTTCGACCCTGGAGACCAAAGACGGCGAAGAGACTTTCGAATCGACGGTGCTGGTCAGTGCTATCGGGCAGCTCAACGATCCCTCACGCGCGCATTTCACGGGCGAGGAGAATTTTCGGGGTCTGATTCTGCATTCAGCGTTGTGGTCCGACGGCATCAAGCTCAACGGCAAGCGCGTTGCCGTGATCGGCACCGGCGCAACGTCGATGCAGCTTGTGCCGTCCATTGCCGACCGCGTGGCATCAGTGACTGTCTTTCAGCGGACCGCCCAATGGGCGCGACCGGTGAACGGCTATTCCGACCCCATCACCGAAGGCGCGCGGTGGCTGCTCGCACATCTGCCGTTCTACGTGCAATGGTACCGCTTCAACATGTTCTGGCGCTATGGCGACGGGTTGTTGCCATTCCTGCGCAAAGATCCCGCCTGGCCCCACCCTGATCGCGCGGTAAACAAGGGTAATGATCGACACCGGGAGGAACTCACATCGTTCATCCTCTCCGAATTGAAGGATCGCCCCGATCTGATCGAAAAATGCGTGCCGACCTACCCGCCTTACGGCAAACGCATCCTGCTCGATAACGGCTGGTTCAAGACGCTTACGAAGCCGAATGTGGAACTCGTCAGCGAAGGCATCGACCGGTTCACACGCGACGGCATTTTAAGCGTGCACGGAACGGAGCGGCCATTCGACGTCATCGTGGTCGCCACCGGTTTCAAGGTCACCGAAATGGCGGCTCGGCTTGACATCACCGGCCGCGACGGAGTGAACCTCCGCGACAAATGGGCCAATGACAACCCAACGGCCTATCTCGGCCTGACGGTCCCGGACTTCCCGAATCTGTTTTGCATGCTCGGTCCCAACTCCGGCCCGGCGCACGGCGGCAGCGTGATATTTCAGTCGGAATGCCAGAGCCGCTACATCTCGACCTGCCTGGTCGAGATGATCGAGCGCGGCATAGCCGCCATCGACGTTCGCCAGGATGTTCACGACGACTACGTGCGCAAGGTCGATGTCGAGCACGAAGCGATGATCTGGACCCATCCGGGCATGACTACCTATTACCGCAACAAAAGCGGCAGGGTGTTTTCCGCAATGCCGTGGCGTTTCGTCGATTACTGGGCAATGACCCATGACGCTGACCTCGACCGATATCACCTGACGGAAGCGTAGGATGCGAAGCGGGCGCGACGACCAGATTCCGCTGTCAGCCGACTATGTTCGGGGCAGTACCTACCCGGCGGATGTTTGCGTCTTGCGCTATGCTCTCGAACGCCACGCCAGGACTAAGCCGGACGAGATCTTCGCCGCCTTCGAAGGCGGCGAGCGCTGGACCTTTGCGCAAACGCTGGAGCAAGTCGCGAGCCTGGCGGGCAATCTGTACGAGCTCGGCGTCCGCCAGCACGATCATGTCGTATTGCTGTTGCCGACTTGTCCGCTGGCGCTGCGGGTGATGTTCGCGGCTAATTATCTCGGCGCGGTCTATGTGCCCGTGAACCCGGCGCTGAAGGGATCATCGCTGGAGCATGTGCTGCACAATGCCGGCGCCGGGATCGCGATCGTGCATGACAGCGTGCTCGACCGCGTCCTCGAGGCGGCACCCGCGACGATGAAGACGGTTGTCCGCTCGTCAAATTCCCCGGTTGCGCCGCGCGAAGGTATCACTCAGCACGGCGTCTTGGTACTGACGAAGCCGGCGACTCCCCCGCCGCCCCCGCCAAATCCGATTCAGCCCTTTGACACGCAGTCGATCATCTACACTTCGGGTACAACCGGCCGCTCGAAAGGCGTGCTGTCCTCCTACATGCATGCTTTTTCCTGCGTCGGGCCAGACGCCTGGAATTGCCTGACGCCGAACGACCGACAGATGGTGCATATGCCGATTTTCCACATCGGCGGCGCCTTCATTGCGACTGTTTCGCTCTGTGTGGGAAGCTCGATCGGCGTGGTCAGTCATTTCCGCACCGAGGCTTTCTGGGATCAGGTGCGTGAGCTGGAAATCACCTCGGCGTTCCTGCTCGGCGCGATGGCGACCTTTCTCCTGAAGCAGCCACCAAGTCCGATGGATCGCGACCACAAGCTTCGCATGGTCTTCATTGTGCCGCTTGGACAAAGCGGCAAGCCGATCCGCGAACGCTTCGGCGTCGATTTCTTCACGTTGTTCAACATGACTGAGATTTGCACG
>Ga0134125_10002338_pt1 | contig 22576 bp, 13 predicted proteins | sample KB31751_FD_96464 | JGI IMG/M metagenome (GOLD analysis project Ga0134125, IMG submission 96464) | Terrestrial soil microbial communities with excess Nitrogen fertilizer from Kellogg Biological Station, Michigan, USA - KB3-175-1 | ecosystem: Environmental > Terrestrial > Soil > Unclassified ... | reverse complement strand
GAAACATCCCTCAGCTGCCGCTGAGGGGATTCAAAGGACCAATCCCAACCTCTTTGTAGGTCGAACTTGAACTATCCACCAGCTCCCGCAGGTGGGATTTAAGACTTTTCGGGCAAAGCTAGTTAAGTTGTTAGTAAGGCCCAGTATGGCGCTGCGTCGGAGCACCCTTCAGGTGGAGCAGACCAACGTTCTGGGCCGCTGAATATATACTAAAAATCCGGACGAGTATATTATTTTCCGGCCGCTCATCCGTTTGCTGAAAGCTTTCCACCGACTGACCTGTTGTGAATACAGAATACTCGTCGGATGACCGCGCGATTACTTACGCTGTCAAACAAATGAAAGAGTCAGTCGCCAAGTTGGCTACGCCGCAACGGGCACGCTTGCCGTTGGCCGCTCGCATTCGAATCGCGAATGAAGCGGTAGGCCGCATTGCCGCATTCCCGATTGAGATGCTTGACGAGTTTGCTTCGCCAAAACTCGCAAATCTGGTCAGCCACCTCAGACAAGCTGAGCAAGAAATCAATGAACGGAAGACGGAACTCCTCGCCGAGTTGTTCCATGCTGTTTCAAACCCGGTTGATAAGCCGACGCGAACATGGCTGCTCGAGGTGAAGCGGACGGCATATAACGGGCTGACTCCATGGCGACCGCCAACGTCATTGGTGCGACAGACAATTGATTCAGTGATGGCCACGCGGTTGGACAATGAAAATCAAGCGCGCTGCCGCGTAGTTGAATTGCGCGAGCGTCTCGACGCAACTTACGGCTCAGAATTGCACCGACAATGTTCAGCATTGCGCAGCGCCACACGCAGTTCCCAGTTCACGAAAGCACTGACGCTGGCGAATCCGCCTTTATCGGCTCGTTGGCAGCCGCTGTCCGACGATGCCCCGCGCAACAAACACACGCGAAATCTCGAGCATGCGGTCTGCCACTATTTGCTTCGAGCTGTGGGACGAACCACTCCAAGCGATGCCTGGGCCGGCGTCGCGCGAATTGCACTCACGGACTCTGAAAACGATTTGGTCTGTTCATCAGGCACGGCGCGATACGTGGCTGCACCCGACCTCTTGCCTTTTCGCCAGGTGGTCGAGCAGCTGGTCCAAAGCCCACGCTATCGAGAAACGTATCCTTTGCGCATGGATGCGGCGGCGCATCTCGAAGGTGAGCGATGGTGGGGAATCGGCGCTGACGGTGAATGGATCGCGGTACCCAGGGATTCTTTTGTTGACGGCGTCACTGAAAGTTTCGGTGGCGGCATCGAAAGATCGGCTTCGGATCTTATCGACGCGTTGGCTAATTCGATGGCTAATCCCGAGGAGATGCGACCGCGGTTTGCCGAAGCGATAGGAAGACTGCTTGATGCCGGAGTGCTCAGCTCGTCACTTCAATTTCCGGGAGCTCCTCCATCGGCATGGAAGGCGCTGGAATTGGTCACTGATCAGTTGCTGGAGCCGGAAAGGTCGGCATGGTCCACAGCAGTTGAGCGGTGTCGAGTAGCCTGCACAAAATTAGCCGACGGTTATGAAAGCCTGAAGCTGAAAGAAATTGCTCGTTTTCAGGAAGACGTTCGGTTGGCAATTGCTGAGCTGGCTGAGCAGGTGGGAGTTGAGGTGGATCTTCCGGCGCAAATCATAAAGCTCGATCGCACCGTTCCGTTTGCGATCAATTGGTCGTCGCGCCTGATGGACCGCATGAGGGATTCTGTCGTTTCAGTGCTTGAGTTTCATGCACAGGCCGGCGCTGCCGAAGTCTTCCGAAAAGAATTGCTGGCTTCGTTACTCGGTGCAACTCGCGCGCTAGCGGAGCTTGTCAGGACACAACCCGATCTCGATGGCTGTGCGACCAGGGCGGCGTTGGCGCGCTTCAAAGCGTGGATCATTGGGGAACATGAACCTGCGATCGACGAAGCCCTGCCGGGACCGTACGGCACGCTGATGTTCATTCTCGCCGGAGAACCGGTCTCGCCGTACTTCACCTGGGGTCGCAGTACGCCTGACTTCGCCAGTTGCCGCGCTTACGAATTACTCGATCGAACTGAGCACGATCTGCCTTTCGTCGCTTCACTTCATCCGCAGAATTTTCAACCGTTGGAAATCGCCGGCATCGATGCTGCAAACCCAAACGCCACGATCCGTTTACCTGCCAGGAAATCTCGAGAGGTCGGGCGACATAAGGGAACGATTGCAAACTTTTCCAGAATCGAAGTCGAAGTTGATGCCGATGGCCGTCCCTGGCTGAGAATGATTGGAGAGAGCGAGCGCTTTGTCCCAACCTATTCGGCGCCCGCAGGAATCGGTGTTACCGATCCAGCCGCCCGATTTCTGGTCCGGCTCTCGATGGCCCATGGTTGGGAATTCATCTCTTTCGGCGTACCGTTAGCTGCCATCGCAGCTGATGTTGAAGGACACAAGCCAGTGCCGGTAAACAAAAGCTCAGGTGTGCTCGGATTGCAACAGTGGGTATTACCCGCAAACTTTGTTCGTGAACTGCGACAAAGAAAAGGCGCCGATCAGTATTGTGCCTGGCGAAGGGCTATTGACGATGCGGGCATCGGAGAGTGGGTGTGGGTTGGTCCAGCTGCAAGACCGGATGCTCCACGCTTGTTGCTGCGCGCGGATAGCCCGTTTCTTTTATTGACTGTCCTCGAGTCGTTCTCGGAAGATTGCGGCAGTTTGGCAATAACCTCAGTACCTGATCCCGCACACTGGCCCGTGAAGGACGCAGAAGGAAATCATTATTTGTGTGAAATCGCAGTGACGTGGGCTGACTCTGAACACTGGAATGAGGTATGTCATTGATGGAATCGCTCGAATGGCTGCAGGTGGACTGCTCACTATTCGCTCAGTTCGACGGGTCACCGTTTCTTCCGTGGCGTACGCTCGCTGAGGCTGCTGAAAAATGGAGAACCGCCGGTCTCTACGAATGGTTTTGGTTTGTGCGAAAGATGCCTGGACTAAAACTGCGGTTCGGCGGTCCCGGCGTGGCGGCTCGCCTTCAAGCGCCGTTGGCTGAGTGGCTTCACCACGCGGAACGCGCCAATGAAATTCGGGGGTTTCGCTTCACGATTTACGAGCCTGAGATTCACCGGTTTGGAGGTGAAGCGGGTATGGCCGTTGCTCATTCGCACTTTGATAACGGTGCACAGCTAGTCTTAGCCTATGAAAGCCAAGCGGAGAGTCTTCCTAAAGAGGTGGATCGCTTAACATTCTCACTGGCAAACACCAACGATCTTTTGGACTGCGCGTTAGCTGACGAGGCTGAGATCTGGGATGTGTGGAAACGACTGTACGCGATCGTCGGCGGGAGAGCTTCAGATGCGGAATCAGACGAACCGCTGGCGTTGGCGGGCGGCTTCGAGAACCTGCCGGTCGAACGATCATCTCAACTGGGCGAGTTGATCGCTGCTGCGCAAACTGCCAACGCAGCTTGCGCTGAGGCCCTGCGCGCCCTCGCAGCTGGCGGCGTTTTGCAAGTCGGCGTTCGAGCCTGGCTTACGGCGGCGACGACTTTCGAATGGAACCGCTTCGGATTGCCCGACCAGCGCGAACGATTGACCGCAGCCATCACTCAGATTTTGCGGATCCACCAACCAGACACTTTCATTGGCTAAACCGTAATCAATAGCGAATTAACCAGCCTTTTGAAATTACTCAGGGCTGTATTGTGGGCTTGTCGCTGCTGACAATCTCGTAAGTCGAAGCGAACTTCGCTGCAGGCACTTTTGCGAAGGCAGTCATCAAAGACATCATTGATTTGCAGCCGGCGCGAATCAGCGAGGTCTCATGTTCCATCACCTCTGCGCCCCATTTTGAAGAAACTACTTGCCGCCGCTACAACCTTGATTTTCTCGCCGCCTTCGACATATTCCCCAAATCCATCACTTGGAAACGATCGTTTCTGTCGTTTGTGAATGACAAAGGTGAGGAAGGTGCTGAGGCGCGCCAGAAATACTATCGCCTGAGCTGCAGGGCAGGCCCGCAATCAGCTTTTTGGTCGCGAGGACTTCATGCGTCGATTGGAATCTCGATGCTTTCGAAGAACCCAGCGGCGCTCCACTCGCTGAGCCAGTTTTGGAGGGTGCTTAATGGTAACGGAGAACCAATCAGAGCCTCGACTTGAGTCAAGCTTTCACCGATCGATTGATTAACGCCATGGAGGGCTTTCAAAAAAAGGTACTGTGTCTCCGTCAGTTCATGAAGCTTGACCTGGTAATCCTTGCGAGTAGCCGCCAGCAGGCTCGTTACCGGGTTCGGGATTTCCAGGGTTTCGCCACGTCGCGTCGCCAGCATATAAACGTGAACAGGATAGCGAAATGCGAACAAGCGCAAGCACGGAGCAAAAAGTAGACGCACTTCAAGAATTCGCTTGAGTTCTATGGACGAAACATTTTTCAGCCGCGTCGCGGGCTGACCTTCTATTCCGCGGCCGTCATAGAGTTTTTGGAAAGCCAATTCGATCGTCGCGAGTTCGCAGACAAAGTCAGGCCAATCTTCTCGTTCACCAGGGGGAGCGTTGACGTCTGGGCGAGTTTCAGCCAGATGTTTTGGGAAATCGTCAGCGAGATGCTCCAATGTATAGCTTCGCGAAGGGTGACGTTGGAGGTACTCCAGCGCGAAGAGGTCAAACACCTTCTCACCTAACGCTTTGAGTAGCGCCGGAAACATTTCGCGAAAGCACTCAAGCAAGCGCGCATGGTACGAACGGCAGTAAATGGCCAGCCCCTCCTCCGCTGAGAGCGCGGCTGAAGGCGTCACGATGGTCTCAATTATCCCGATGGGAGCAACGCTTACCTCGAAGTTCTTTTGCCCCTGCGCTGAAGCAGCCTCCGTGCTGACGCCATGGGCACGGGTAATGATCGACTGCATCCAGCGTTGCAGACGATCTAACTCCAGGTATCCGGCGCTCATCTCAAACGTGCTCATGCATATTCCGGGAGAGCCAGGTGAGGCGGGTGTGCTCCAGTGAAGGCTGGCGACGCGCCGAGCGAAGCAGATGTATCTCGATCCTTAGCAACGCCTGGTTTCTCGACTGGCCACTCTGCCTTTGCATAATCTACAGCCTTCAATGCTTCGGCGTGCAGAGTGGGAAACGCAGGGATCTTTGAGTCCCATTCCAGCAGTGTCGAAACGCCGCCAGTAGCGCGGCAGGCAAGCCGGTAGAGTTCCCAGACCGGCTCGGCCACCGGACCGTCGTGTGTGTCGACGATGTGAGTACCGCAGTCCGTGTGTCCCGCCAGGTGGATTTGGACGACGCGCCTGGGCGGCAACCTCGCGATGTACACAACCGGATCGAAGCCGTGGTTGACGCTCGACACATAAACGTTGTTGACATCGAGCAATAATCCGCAGTCTGATTCCTCGGCCAGGGCTGAAAGAAACTCCCACTCGCGTAGCGTGTCACCCGCAAAGGATAAATAGCTGCTCGGGTTCTCGATTACCAGAGGTCGCTCGAGATAATCCTGCACGGTTTGTACTCTGCTGACGACGTGGCGTAACGTGTCTTCCGTGAGCGGAAGTGGCAAAAGATCATGAGTGTTTCGGCCCGCGACTCCGGTCCAGCACAAGTGATCCGAAACCCAGCGCGCCCCGATCTCGTTGGCCAAACGTTTGAGGCGCGCCAGGTAGTTGAAATCGAGTGGATCGGTACTCCCAATCGACATCGAGACTCCATGCATAACCACGGCGTAACGCTCGCTCACGCGGTCGAGTACATAGCGCGGCCAGCCGCCGGAGTTCATGAAGTTTTCCGAGATGACCTCAAACCAGTCAACGCGCGGCCAGTTTTCCAGCACGTAACGAAAATGCTGAGGACGCAGGCCGACACCGACGCCAAGGTCTGAATAGTTCAGGCGCAACATCGGCTCGGCTCACTCCGTGGGATTGCACTTACCACCGGTCGCCGTCAGCGCCGCGCGGAGGTCATTCGCCGGCGGAGTGTCGGTCGGCTGGCTCATTAGTTGTCGCGCATAAGCCCAAACTGACGTCCCATTGAGAGGGTTAGTGCCGTCGGTGTCAAAACACTGAAGAGCGGGGATGGGAATCCCGCAGTGACCCTTCCCCTGACAATCGTTCGAATTGGGCAGCCAGCTGATGTTCTTCTCAACGCTATTCATCTTGGCTCCGCAGCCTCCCTGGTTTTTGCACATGTTCGTGCCGGCGCAGGTGTGATAGAAGCCGGTGGCGCAGTCGCTCGTGCCCGCTGTGTCCAGTCCCTGGCAGGCGTGATAGCCCTTCGCACCGGTCGGATCAATGAATGCGCTGCCGTCGATGTAGGCGAACATCTCAGCGGCAGTAACGTTGTTTTGCCAAGCCTGCAATACGCGGTTACCAAGGCCGGCCATAGCTGCAATGCTCATGCTCGAGCCAGAGAACGAGTAGTTGAGATCCGCGAGAAATGATGAGTAGCTTTGGTTCAGAGCTGTTAGGAAATGATCGTGGTCGGGGTTCGCCACGGGTTGTACGTATGTGAACTTGCCCGCCTGGGCCAACGCCACCAACTGAGTGAAACGTTCCCAGTGTGTCACAGTGTCGAGCGCGACCTCGATAACGTCACCTGAGACAAGCTGATACTGAGTGGGGACCTCAGTAGCGCCTTCGCCCGCGCCCTCGCCCTGCGCGACGATACCGGCCATCGCCGCCTGGGCCAACGTCAGCGCATCTGTCTGCGTACCAAGAACCTTGATGCTGAAGCTGTAGGTGCCACTGGTGGCAGCGGGCGCAACGGCATTTGCGGGCTGGATCCCCGCAAAAATCAAGTTAAGCAAAAGGCCGCCTCGCGCCCGCCTCGCGCTGGCTTCCCAATCATCACGCTGGAACGAGTCTGAAGTCCTGCCTGCACTCGGATAGAGGTCTGACCAGCATACCTTCATGCCATACATAAGCGACCTGTAGAAGTGGCCGATTGAAGTGTACGCGGCGTGCCAGGCCTCAACGTCGTAGCCTGGCGGTAAAGGCGCGTCACTCTCTACCCATTGAAATAAGAGGGTCTGATTTTCGTTGCAGGGTCCCAAGCCGAGCGTAACACCACTCGGAAGTGTTCCGTCGGCTACACAAACCGGCACCGTAGTGTAGTCCGAAGGATTGGCGGTGAAGCTCACCGGACTCGTATCTGTGGGACGGACCGCGTTGAGCACATTGCCCGCGAGTTCGACGTGCAGCATTTCCTGAATGGCGACGGAGAGGACGTTGTTGAATGCATACTGGTTGTAATCCGTTTGCGTGAAGTTGGCGAAGTCGGGCTTTCCATCCTTCATCGGCACAGCAGCAAACTCCGGCCGGCTTGTGTTCGGATTGATCGGAACGTCGAGCGAGTAAGCGGCTGTAAGGTACAACGGCACTGTCCACATCTCGAGGTAGACGGCGTTGGCAAGATGCTGTCGCACCCGCTCTGCAGTCCAGCCCTTGGGATCAAGATTATCGGCGCTCATGAAAGTCTCCTTTAGTGGTGGAAGGAGCCAGGCTCCTATCAAATCGACGGAGAGGTTCCTTGCGTGTTCAGGAAATTGACTGATTTGCGTAATGAGTAATTCGACCGCGAGACCGCAACTTCTAACACTCGGCTCGATGTTAGTCAATAATAATAATTTGATAGCTTAAGTCTGAAGGACGTCCGCGTCGAAAGTTATGAGAATTCCATGATGGGGACATCCTTCAGCGAGAAAGAGATTTGTATTCTCCACGGCGCGCAACTAAATTCCAGCTACGCACTTGGAGAGAACAAAACTGACAGATATGATTGTTCGAATGGCAAGCGGTCTCCAATTATCGAATAAGATCGAAACGAGCGCTGACTGCCGGCTTGGCAGACAAAAATGAATCTATTCGACGAATACAAATGGCGAGGCGTGGTTAGCGATGTGACGCCCGAGTTGCCGGCCCTGCTGGCGACAGAGAAGTTCACTGCCTACATAGGCTTTGATCCTTCGGCTCCGAGCCTGCACGTGGGTTCGCTGTTGCCGATCATGTGTCTCGCTCGATTGCAACGGCTTGGTCATTCGCCCATTGCTATCGCGGGCGGCGGCACCGGTTTGATCGGCGATCCGAGTGGCAAGACACAGGAACGGCTGCTTCTCACAAACGCGCAGGTCGAAGAGAATCTTGAAGGCATCAAGGCTCAGCTCGCGCGTTTTCTCGATTTCAACGCTCCGACCAACCCCGCGCAGATAGTCAATAACGCGGATTGGCTCGCTTCGATCTCGATGATGGAGTTTTTGCGAGACGTGGGTAAGTACTTCACTGTCAACTACCTGCTCGCAAAAGAATCAGTGAAGCGCCGGTTGGATTCGGAGGATGGCATGTCCTTCACCGAGTTCAGCTACTCGCTTTTGCAAGCATACGACTTTCTCGTACTGCATGACCGCTACGGCTGTCTTTTGCAGATGGGCGGCAGCGATCAATGGGGCAACATCCTTGCTGGGATTGACCTGATTCGGCGTCTGCGTGGCGTCAAAGCGCACGGCCTCGTGTTTCCGCTCGTCACCTCATCGTCCGGCGTGAAATTTGGAAAGACTGAGGCGGGCGCGGTGTGGCTCGATCCGAAACTGACTTCGCCGTACCGCTTCTACCAGTTTTGGATCAATACAGACGATAAGGATGTCGTGCCGTACCTGAAGTATTTCACCTGGCTCTCGCAGGAGGAGAATGAAGCGCTGGAGGAATCGGTGCGCTTGGAGCCACACACTCGAAACGCGCAGCGTGAGCTCGCGAAGCAAGTTACGTTGATGGTTCACGGCGAGGCCGAACTCGCGAAGGCCATGCGCGCGTCCGAGGTCTTGTTTGGCAAAGAAATCTCAGGCATGAGTGCCGCTGACATTCTCGACATCTTTGCCGATGTGCCTTCGACTGAGTTGGAAGCGACGAAGTTTGGCGGCGAGGGAATGTTGTTGAGCGAACTGCTCGCTACGAGTGGCGTGGCTTCTTCGAAGGCCGATGCGAAGCGCTTGATTCAGTCTGGCGCTGTGTCGTTGAACAATCGCCGGATTGCGGATCCTCGCGCGACGATTTCCCTGTCTGAGTTTGTTGACGGAAAGATTTTGGTGCTGCGCAAAGGCGGCCGCACCTACCACGTGATTAAGATTTGAAGCCAGGCGTTTAGAGTTCAATCTTCAGATTGGGTGCGTTCAAAACCAAAACTGAAGTTTGAACTCTCGACTCCTGTTGCGAACGTCGAGTCCTCACCATTAACTGCTCAGCTCGCTAACTGGACGGGAAGCATTATGCGAACTTCCTTTAGCGAGCGTCCCTTTTCTGCACACCCACTCGCGTTGTTATGCGCTGCTTTGGCCGCGGGTATTGCCTACGCTCACTTCTTCCATAGCCCTGGGAGCGCAGGCATCCCTGCCTGCATTGGTTGTCAAGGATATGTCGCTCTTCTTTGCTCATCAGGCAGGCAGGGATGCCTGCGCTCCCAGATGCTATTGATTTCTCTTGGTGCTACGTCATTGGTGTTGTTGGTCTGCTCCTTATTCAAACAACGTTCGGAGTTGTCGACGGTGTTTGTAGTTTTGGCCACCGTTTTTGCCGGAGCTACTTTGGGAGCGATCGAGCAACGCACTCCTCCGCTAAATCAAATCAAACGGTTAATTGAAGAAGAAGTTATCAAGCCCGGCGAAGCTGTTGAGATTACCGGGACGCTGGATCGCCCGGTTGAATTTACGCCGGCGGGGTTTTATCTGACGATAGAAGTCGAGCGGCTGCGGCGAAAACAAGTTGAGCAGATCGCGTCAGGGATTGTGCAGCTGCTGGTCATGCACAATCGCGAAGATCAGTCACCCGAACTTCGCTACGGCGCGCGAGTTCGATTCGTCGCCGCTCTTGAACGGACCGACAATTTTCGCAATCCCGGTGTCTCGAGTCTAACAGAGTATCTTGACCGCAAAGGCTTCGACGCTACGGGCAAGCTCAAAAGCCCGGCATTGGTTGAGTATCTTGGCGACACTAAAGTCTTTGGTCCGCTGCGTTGGCTTTACGAGTGGCGCCGGCGACTCGAACTTGAGATACACGCGAAGTTTTCTCGAGAAACCGCGGGCGTGCTCGATGCGTCACTGCTCGGTAATCGCTATTTCCTTTCCCGCGAGTCGGCGGAGCGTTTCAGAGAAGGCGGCACCTTTCATGTATTGGTCATCAGCGGGCTGCACATAAGTTTTATCGGTGGGGTTGTGTTGCTGATCTCTCGCCGGTTAACGCGAAGGCGGTGGCTACAATTTGGTTTGGCCGCGATTGTTTTGTGGGGTTACACGCTGGCTGTCGGGGCTGAGGCTTCAGTAGTTCGCTCGGCGCTGATGTTTTCGATGGTAGCTTTCGCGCCGATCGTATCTCGTACCGCAAGTTCACTGAATGCTCTCGGAGGCGCAGGACTGGTCTTATTGATCTGGCAGCCGGCGGAGCTCTTTGATCCTTCTTTCCAACTCACCTTTCTGTCGGTGCTGGCGATTGTGGTGATTTCTATTCCGCTGGTGCGGAAGCTATCGAGCATCGGCGCCTGGCAACCGACAAGGCAAACACCTTTTCCGCCCAACTGCGCAGATTGGTTGCGCGTAATTTGTGAATCATTGTTCTGGAGCGAGCGGCATTGGCGGAGTGAGATCGTCAACGCAAACTATAGTTATCGTCTATTTAAGACGCGCTGGGCGGATTGGTTGGAACGACGTCACCTGCAGAAAGTGCTTCAGTATGCGACTACGGCGTTGATTGTTTCAGGTAGCGTGCAGGTGGGCTTGTTGCCCTTGCTGATCCTTTACTTTCACCGGCTGTCTGTATCTGCGCTCCTGCTCAATATTTTTGTGAGTGTATTGATGGCGGTCTTGAGCATCATGGCGTTGCTCGCCATTTTCATTGGGTTGTTCAGCCCGATGCTGGCAGCGCCGCTCATTACTATCGCGAACGGGCTTAACTGGATGATGGTTCACAGCGTCGATGTATTCGCCGCTGTCGGCAATCATTCGCTGCGACTGCCGGAATACTCTGGCTGGGCCGCGGTGGTTTATGTCGTTTACTACTTTCCACTGGTGATTCTCGTCTGGAGGCTTTCGCGATGGAGTCCTCTCGGGAATCCGCTCGGCCCGAGTTTTACCAGTTCATTCTCAGGTCGAACATTATTACTGCTCGCCGTTCAGAGCAGCTTAATCTGTCTGCTCATCTTTCATCCGTTCAGTCAGAAATTCTCACCCGGTCGACTGACGGTTAATTTTCTCGATGTCGGCCAGGGTGACGCTGCCCTGGTGACGATGCCGGATGGAACGACTTTATTGATTGATGGGGGAGGACGGCCGAGGTTTGGAGGCGACGCCAACAGCTCGCGCGGATCAGAATTCGAGAGCGACTCGCGAAGTATTGGCGAAGCGGTCGTGTCGGAGTATTTGTGGTGGCGTGGCCAGGACGCGGTTGATTACATCGTCGCGACTCATGCTGATGCAGATCACATTGATGGCTTGAATGACATTGTCAATAACTTCGATATTCGGTCAGCTTTGGTTGCGAGAACGCCGGCCATTGATCCGGAATTCTCAGAGTTCGCCAGAACACTTCAGCAACACCGAAAACCTTACCAGCTGGTCGGCGTTGGTGATGTGCTGAGATTCGGCGACGCCAAAGCTACGGTGTGCTGGCCTGTGTTCAAGGACGGCGATTCAGAGTCTCGTAATAATGATTCGCTTGTGCTTCGCCTGGAGTATGGTGAGCGGACTATTCTGATGACGGGAGACATCGAGAAGGAAGCCGAGGCGGCAATTCTGCGCGGCGGTTCAGACTTGAAGGTTGATGTCGTGAAGGTGCCACACCACGGGAGTAAAACCTCGTCCACCGATGCTTTTGTGAAAGCGACTCAACCACAGCTGGCAGTTATTTCAGTTGGGCTCAACTCAATGTTCGGACATCCGCGCCCCGAAGTAGTTGAACGGTGGAAGTTGTCAGGCGCCGAAGTGATGACGACCGGAAAGAAAGGAACGATAACAGTGAGTACCGACGGAAAAGATCTACGCGTCGAAACCTTCGTACGCTGACTACAGGTGTTTAGAGTTCAAACTTCAGTTTGTGATTTCGAACGAACACAATCTAAAGATTGAACTCTAAACGCCTCCTAGAATTCTTTCGCTGGCTCTTCAGGTGTGTACAGTTCAATTTCTGCACTGCCCGGCTTGTAGGTGTGCAGCACTCCGAGTGGCGGCGAGTAGACGTGAATCGTCACGAGGTTCTTTTCACTGACATCGGGATTTCCGAGCTGATGGATGTCAGGCACGTCGGCGCCGGTGATAGCGCCCGTTTGGTGCTCACTCACCGAGTTGTAGCGTAGTCCCTTCACCTCATCAAAATTGAACATCGTCTCCCACAACACGCCCGACTGCACCATCACAGCGCCAACTGATCCGTTGTGATCGTGAATAACAGTGCGTTGTCCGGGCTTCCAGCAAAGCACCAACATCTCTACCACATCGTTGCGACACACGAGGTGACGCCAATAGGTGCGCTCTTTGAAGCCCAGGTAGGGTGTTAGAGCCTCGTCAGAGATATCCGTGAGATCCAGCCAGGAATAAAGTTGTTTGAGCGTGGGAGCTTCGGATTGGGATGACAGGAGTTCAACTAGATCTAAGAAAGAAAGCCTTGCTTCCGGGCTACAGTTTCCCGTCGCCGAATTCGCTGAAGGTTCGATAATGGTTGCCAAAGTGATGATTCTCCTCTCGGTCCGACGCTATTTCGACTACAAACATCGGCAAGATGTCGATGCCACAACTGTCGACCATCAAGATCGAGAGCGACTGTCGTTATAATGTGCATGCTTTTCCGAGTCAAGACAAGCCGCGGATTTATCAGTCGTGCTGAACTCACGGTGTGTCCTGGTAAGCGCATTGAGTGGATACATTTTAGGTCCGGGTGAGCAGACTTGGGGCTCAGACTGAAGTCTAAGCTACTTTCTCACGAAACTCTGTATCACGCATGCAAACAAGTGTTCGTGAAGTATTTATAGACACGCCGCTCTTGTGTGCATTTTGCTAGAAGTCCAAGTGAATCAAAAACTTCGAAGAGCTAAATCGAAATTGTTAACAGGTTTTTCCACAGGCCATGTGGAAAGTTGTGCGAGAACTGTTGCCGCGGTCAAAACTCCTGGCGAGCTTAGCGCCTTTGCGGGGTAAATTACCTGAGCAGCAAGACAACTTTCCCGCAAAGGCGCAAAGCTCGCAAAGTTTTAGAAAATGAAAAATGAGAGCTGGAAAATGATGAATGGAAAATCAGCCCTTACAACAAGCCTGAGGAAACTCAACGCATGAACAAACTGAAGTTTGTTCTACTCAACCTCCCCTTGTTCGTCCCACTCGGCGATCATTTCGTAAGCCTTGCCCAACACTGGCCGCGGACGTGAGCCATCAGCCTGACCGATCAATCCTTCGCGTTCCATCATGTCGAGAATAGCTGCGGCGCGGCCATAGCCAATACGCAGCCGCCGCTGCAACACCGAAGTCGAAGCGCGCTTCATCTCTACACAGATACGCAGCGCTTCTTCAAACATCTCATCGCGGTCACCATCCATATCTTCCAGGCCGAGCGCTTCGTCTTCAGACTTGGTAATCGTGTCGTCGTAGGCAGGCGCGCCCTGGGCCTTGATGTTCGCGACGATTTTGCCAATTTCGCCCTCGTCGATGTAAGCGCCATGCACTCGTACCAGTCGAGACGTTCCCGGCGGCAGGAACAACATATCGCCGCGTCCCAGCAGTTGCTCGGCGCCGTTGGTATCGATGATGGTCCTCGAATCGACTTTCGACGAAACTCGGAACGAAATACGGGAAGGGAAGTTAGCCTTGATTAATCCCGTGATGACATCGACAGACGGACGCTGGGTTGCGAGCACGAGGTGGATTCCCACCGCGCGAGCCATCTGGGCCAGGCGCGTGATCGACTCTTCGACTTCACGGCCTGAAGTCATCATCAGGTCCGCCAACTCATCGATGATGATGACGAGATAAGGCAGCGGCTTCCAGGCCTCGCCGTTGTCGTCGTATTCCTGAACGAGGTTGCGACGCATGATCTCGTTGTTGTAACCATCGATGTTACGCACGCCCCATCCAGCGAGGTCACGATAACGCCGCTCCATCTCGCCAACAGCCCACTTCAACGAGCGCGAGGCCAGCTTCGGATCCGTAATGATCGGAGTGATCAGGTGCGGAATATCTTCGTAGAGTCCAAGCTCGAGGCGTTTCGGATCGATAAGGATGAACTTAACTTCGTCCGGCCGCGCTCGATAAAGAATCGAAACGATGAGGGCATTGACACCGACTGACTTTCCAGCGCCGGTGGTACCTGCGATCAGCAAGTGCGGCATCTTCGCCAGATCAGAAACGTAATTTAATCCGTCGATTGTCTTGCCCAGCGCGATTGTTAGCTTCGAGCCCGATTCGCGGAAAGGACGAGACTCGATAATCTCGCGCAGGAAGATAGTCTCGCGTCGCGGATTGGGAACTTCAATTCCCACGTGTGGTTTGCCCGGCATGCGATCGATGCGAATCGATTCAGCTTTCAAAGCCAGACAGAGATCGTCTGAAAGGGAAGTTATTCGCGAGTACTTCACCCCCGGGTCGGGCTTGAACTCGTAAGTAGTCACCACGGGACCGGGACAGATGTGCTTGATCTGGCCGGTTACATTGAACTCCTTGCATTTCTCAGCGAGTCTGGTGGCGATACCGAGCAACTCGGCATCGGCTTGTTCGCTATGCGGCGGCGCTTCGTTCAAAAACTCGAGCGGAGGCAAGCTGTAATCGGAGTATGAGACACGCCGACTTCGCTCGGCATCGAACGGCAGTTTGCCAGTCGCGGGCGCCTCGGCTTTTTTGCGCAGCACCGACACGCCCTTCACCATCTCTTCGACTTCGTCATCTTCCTCGACGACTGCGACGCTACGTGACCCGCGCGAACGTGCAGGGCCGGTCTCGGTCGCCGTCGCGATGCCGGCGCCGGCGGTCGCAGCAGCAGCTCGAGCGGTCGCCGGTATTGTTTCGGTTTCCCCTCTGATCACTGTTGCCTGGTGAGGCGTGGGTTCGGTCGCGCTCATGAATTCTGCTACCCGATCCGAAGACGAGCCCGCCGAAGTAGCCTTCACAGATTGCCACGAGGCCCCTTGCTCAGCTTTGGCGGCCTGCCTCGCTTCTTTCCTTAGCCTCGCTTGCTCGCGTCGCTCGGCGCGCCAATTTCGGAATCGTTCCGGCAACAAGCGGAAGAATTCCAGCCGATTACTTAAGACGACAATTATTTGCTCGTAAAAATGTACGAATGAAAAGTTAGTGGTCAGGAGCAGCCCGGTGGCCGCAAAGGCAACGAGCAATACCGTAGCTCCGACAGTGTTGAGTCCGCTGGCAAGCAATCTCGAAATCAAGGTGCCTGCGAGACCTCCGGGTGGAACGCTTTGATCGAACAACGGATGCAGATTCGAGATGGATAGGAGTGCCGAGGCTGCCAGGACCAGCATCACAAAGCCAATTACTCGGGTCAGTGGGGCGCGAATGCTGCGAGTGCGAAAGCGTCGCCAGGCGGCCGCGAAGAACAAGACTGGAAGTAAGTAAGCTGCCAACCCGATGAACTGGAAGAGCGCGGCAGCAACATTGGCGCCGATGGGCCCGGTAAGATTGTGAGTCTCAGCTTGCCCGGCCGAATTCCACGACGGGTCATTTGGATAGAAGGCCGCCGACACGAGGCACAAGGCGAGCAAGAGGCCGGCAGCAAACAAAAGAATCGCGACAATCTCGTTAAGTCGGGAGTTGCGCGGCGTAATGATTCGGGGTTTGCTCTCGATCTGTGTCGTTGCCATCAAACACTCCAGCGGCAAGGTGGCACGCGCATCTTGCGCGTGGTGTCTCACGGGCGGGACGCCCGTGCCACGGACGCCCATGCCACGGACGCCCGTGGCACTTTAGGCAGCCTTCTTTGAGAGAAGGTACGCTTTAATAAAGTCGTCAATCTCGCCATCAAGCACGGCGTCGACATTTCCACGCTCGAGCTTGGTGCGCGCGTCTTTCACCAGTTGATAAGGAGCCAGCACATAGTTTCGGATTTGTGATCCGAATGAGTTGTCGGCCTTGTTGGCTTCAAGCTCTGCGGTTTCTTTCTGTCGCTTTTCAAGTTCAAGCTCGTAAAGCTTCGAACGCAACACCTGCATGGCGACCGCGCGATTCTGATGCTGCGAACGCTGGTTTTGGCATTGGACCACAGTATTAGTCGGGAGGTGTGTTATGCGCACGGCAGAGTCAGTCGTGTTGATGTGTTGTCCACCGGCGCCCGTGGCGCGATACGTGTCGACGCGCAGATCCTTGTCCAGGATTTCCACTTCGATGTTTTCGTCAATTTCGGGATAAACGAACAGGGAAGCAAAAGAAGTGTGACGGCGAGCAGCCTGGTCGAAGGGTGAGATCCGCACCAGGCGATGAACGCCTGCTTCGGCTGCGAGCAAGCCATACGCATACTCGCCTTCAACTCGGAATGTAACGCTTTTCAGTCCCGCTTCCTCTCCTGGTTGGTAGTCGATGACCTCACTTTTAAAACCGCGCTGCTCAGCCCACTTCAAATACATTCTCAAGAGCATCTCAGCCCAGTCCTGCGACTCAGTGCCGCCGGCGCCGGGATGGATGGTGCAAATCGCATTGAGCTGATCGTTGTCGCCCGACAGCAACATGGCTGTCTCTGCCCGGCCTAAATCGTGCTCAAGTGTTTCAAGCAACGTCCGCAATTCGCCGAGAGAATCCTCGTCTTCGCTCGCAAATTCAAACAACACACCGGCGTCGGAAATCTTTGCTTCAAAAAGCTCCTGACGCTGAATCTTCTGTTCCAAACGACTGCGCTGCTGCAAAAGTTTTTGGGCCTGCTCCTGATCGTTCCAAAAATCCGGAGCAGAGGCCTGCTGTTCAATGGCAGTCAATTCCTGGCGGCGCGCAGGTACATCAAAGAAACCTCCCGAGCTCGGCCACACGTTGGCTCAGCCCTTCAAACGCTGTTCTTAGTTCCTGAATTGATAATGGCTCTGTCATTATGCTCCTTCTTTTTGGCTACTGTTCAATTCGAGCTCTCCTTCACACCGGGTTTCAACCGGTGTGATAAGTGCCAGCCGAAGTAAATAACGGTTTCAACCGTTTCCTCATTTATTTGGCAATCAAAACCGTTGAAACGGTTAGGAGCTTTTTCGATCTTTGCACCACCCGGTTGAAACCGGGTGTGAATGAGATCCTAACGCTCACTCACTCCCTTGAAAGACAGCGCAATCACGATGGCGCTCATTAAGCCACAGAAGGCGATGAATACGTCACCGTACTTCGTATAAAAGGTCCGAGGCCGAGCAACGGAATGAGTCTCCCAAACACGAACATCGCTTTGAAAGCCATTCGTGATGTCCTCAATCCTGCCTCGGCTATCAATCTTCGCAGTCAGTCCGGTATTCGTTACTCGCAGAAGCGGCCGGCCGTTCTCTGCCGCGCGAAAAATCGCATTCGCGAGATGTTGTCTCATCACAGCGGTCCGGCCCAGGTAACCATCGTTGGAAATGTTAACCAACACCTCAGCCCCGGACGTTGAGAGATTACGCGCGACCCATGGGTAAGCTGATTCAATACAGATAAACGTTCCCATGCGGGCGCCGCTACCAATCATCAACGTGTATCGAGACCCGGCCTCGAAACCACCCACAATAGCGCTAACACGATTCGCGCCCGGCAACCAGCCCGGCAGCGGCACGTATTCGCCAAACGGCATCAGCCGAATCTTATCATATTGAGCGACGAGGCGGCCTTCTTCATTAATTAACAGCGCTGAATTGTAGATGCCTCCCTGAGGCGAGCTCTCCTGCGAATTGAAGAGCAGCGAGGTGTGATTATCTCGAGTAAACCTCGCGAGTCGTTCTTGTAGTAAAGGATCGCTTCCATAAGTGAAGTTCATCGGAGATTCGGGCCAGATTACCAAACGCGGCTTAGTTGAATTCACAAACGGCGCCAAAGCTTTTTCGCTTTCATTGATGTGAAAGTTCAGCAAGGCTGCCAGCTGCTCATCAGTCTTATCAAAATCCATCGGGACGTTTGGCTGTAGTGCCACTACCAAAGTTCCGGATCCGTCGCTGCCTAAATGTGGCTCATCGAAATCAACCAGAAATTTCATGTTGACAAGGATGAGTGCTACACCGGCGATGATCGCGGAGGCCAGAATCAGCGCCTTAGCCGTTCGCTTCAATAAGGCGAATGCGATTACTCCGTTGATGGCGACAAGTATGAAGCTGACCGCATAGACGCCGCCCCAACGTGCCGGCTGGATAACTCCAGGATGAAAAGCTTGGGAGTAGCCGATGGCATTCCAGAGTTGACCTGTGATGGAAAGGCGCAGCCACTCGAATGTGACCCAAATGAATGGCGCGGCGAACAGAGAAGTCGGACCTAATACTCGAATCAGACGTCGTTGTAACAACGCAAAGGTTGCGGGGAACAGTCCCAGGACGGCAGCTCCCGGAAACAGCAATGGATACGCAACCCAGGCAGACAGGCCACCGTAGTGGATCATTGAATAAGTGAGCCAGTAACAGGTTGCGTAAAAGAAGATGGCGCCGACGAACCAGCCGACCAGGAATGCTTGAAGTGGTTTTGGTTGTCTTGCGAGAGCGAGAAGCAGCGGCGCCAGTCCAATCCACGCCAGGAACCACAAATCGAAGTTAGGGAAAGCGAGGACAAGGAGAATCAAGGAGAGTAATCCGAGACCCCAGAACTTTGCGCGACTGATTTGCGCCGGCTCAGCTGCTTGCTCCATTAGGGTGAGTGTAGCAGAGAGGGCAACAGGCCTGTGTATCGTTGATGGATGACCGAACGAGCTTTGTTTTCTTAAGTCAGATCAGCTCAAGTCAGATCAGCTCAGGCTCGGGAAGGGTCGCTTGCGCCCGCCTCATGACACTTCGTCACTCAACAGTTTTTTGCGTATAGCCTGAGCCAGCAAAATGAGCTTGAGAGCCATTGACCGATAGCGGGCGCAAGCGACCCTTCCCGACCTTGAGCTGATCCGACTTGACTGAGAATCATTCGAATCATTTCAAGCAGTTGGACAATTGCTGGAATTAGTTTTGTCGCCTTCCAAAAAATATTTTTCAAGTTCGGTCATCGACAGTCAGTCTGACAAGAAATCGGTTACTCAAGTCGGTCTAAACGACAGAAAACGTCACCGCAAAGTGACAAAATTCGTCGCGACGTCTTTTGTGCAAAAGCGGACCTGGCCCAGCCAGGTATTAGCTTGTGAGCTTTCGGAAAACTATTTCGTCGAAATTAAGGTCTTTAAAAGCGGGAGAACCCAGTCATTTCTGACTGGGTTCCTATTCGGAAAGAAAACTGTAGGGTCGCTCGGCGGGCGGCTGGCGCAGCGGCAGGCGGCGCTCAGAGGAAGTAGGCGGCGGGGGCATTTCCAACTTATCAAGTCTTTCATGCGTGCCGACATTTACTTCAGCACATTGCGTGCCACTATTTCTATTTTCTGGAAGTCAGTAGTTATTGAACGTTAGGAGGGCAGCATATGCGCCGGAAATCCAGGTCTTCTCAAATCCTTCGCGGTTCGCGGGCATTCGTGACCTAACGCAGATGCTGCGCGCGTAACGCGAAACGTCTACCCCTAAAAGCGGGAGAACCCAGCCATGACTGACTGGGTTCAAGGTTCGGAAGGAGCACTGAAGGGTTGCTCGGTAGGCAGAAGGCGCAGCGGCAGGCGGCGCTCTAAGGGGGGTTGGCGGCGGGGGCACAGGCAATCAACTTTTGACTTTCCGTGCGTGCCGTCTTCACCTTCAGCACGTTGCATGCCAAGAAAACTATTTTCTGGAATTCAGGATCGATTGAGCGTTAGGTTTTCCTGTACTGCCGGCTGTCAGCCCGCAGTTGGTTTCCTGAAACGGCCGTTGGGTATTTCCAGATAAGTTGGTGGCGGGGAAACGTCAACAGGCTGGCAGCCTGTTGTACAAGCGACGACAAGCCAGAGCAGCGGGAAGCTCTCTTCTTGTGGGTCAGTTTGATAGGTTACTTTGTCACCGGGCTAAAGCCAGGGTGTGAATGAGAGGCGCACTCTACACGGACCTACGGTCGCTGCCAGCAGACCTCTCGACAATAACAATCGGACCATCCAGGCTCACGACACGTATTGCAGCGTGCGCGTCAATCAGACGTTCATCTTTCGCGCGAGCTTGCCACAGCTCTCCATTAACCAACACAGCGCCCTCGGGATTCAAAGCAATTTGCACCACGCCCAGGGCGCCAATGAGGTTAACGGCGCCGGTGGCTGATTTTTTGTGACGAGAGAGAAAAGCGAGATAGATCGCGACGAGCAATGCCACCAGTACAAGGCCTATCAAAAATTGCACAAGCCTCATAAGCGTTGTCTCGGTGTCGCTACCTGCCCATCGTGACCTGACGTTGCAGAGCTATTGCTTCGGGATTGTTTGGATCAATATTCATGGCGCTGGTAGCGTACTTCGTAGCCTCGCCACGATCGCCCCGCTCCAAAAAGATCTTTCCGAGCATGATGTGAGCGTCAATCAATTTGGGGTCCCAGAAGATGGCCGTCTTCAAAGCTGCAATCGCCGCTTCCTGATCTCCACGCCGCAGATTAATGCGTCCGCTCATCAAGTAAGCCTCCGCATTCGTCGGCTCAATCATGACGATGCGATGCAGTTCAGGAAGAGCTTCGTCGTCGCGGCCGGCTTGATAAAGTTCGCGGGCTTTGAGCAGCAGGTCCTGAGCTGGCGTCGCGTCAGCCTCCGAAACTCGGCGAGCCAGATCAGTGACGTCATCCAGGTTGAGGATATCGCGCAATCGCAACGTCAGCTTCGAAGTCGTTTGGGACTTCTGCCACTCGTCTTGCCATTTCGCGTAAGTTTGTAAATAGCGGCGAGCCTGATTATCAGCAGCTTCAGCGCCTTCGCTCTTGCCGATCTTTTCCAAAGATTTAGCGAAGATAAAATAAGCCTGACCATCTCGCGGATCGGAAGCAATGACCGGACGTAATTGCTCGGCAGCTTCAGCGTAGTTACCGGCGAGGAACAATGCGTAGGCGTAATTGAACCTTACCATCGAATCGTCTGGAGACGACTCCGAAGCCCGTTTCAAGAACGAGATTCCCTGACCGAGCAGTTTCTGACGCTCGTCTTCCTTCTCTTTCTTCTGTTCGCGCGAGGCTTGCACTGCGACAGCGCCGGCATTGTTGTAGACACCAATCAGAGGTGTGTCGGTGGCAAGCGGTACCAGCGAAGCCAGCGCCCGGCCCCAATCTCCCAATTTCGCGTATGCGAGACCGGCATAGAAGGCTGCTTCGGTGTAATGGGGTTCTTTCTTCTGGAGCTTGATGAAATACTCGGTGGCTTCCTTCCACTTGCCGTCAAGCATGTAATACCGGCCAAGTTCGAAAGCTGCTTGTGTGTAAACAGCGCCGCCGTTCGCGTCGGAGTAAAGTCGCATTGCATTCTTCAAATAGTTGACGCGCTTGTCGTCGCGTTCGTCGACTTGCACTGCTTTCACGTACGCTTCAAAGGCTTGGGGTGGAATCTTGGTAGCTTCCTGCACCAGTTGATTCTGCGAGAAGGGAAGCGCGCGATCGCGTTGATAAAGGATGTGATAAGCCAGTCTGCCCTGAATGTTCTGCAAAGTAGTCAGGGCGCCGCCAAAATCAAATTGACGGGTAGCCCAGTTGCCATCCAAAACTTCACCAAGCGTGCGGCCCTCGTTTACTTTGATGACCCGTGCGGTAACCTGCACGTAGGCTTCGGCAGATGATTTGTCTTTTTCAGCTTTACCTTTAGCTTTTGGATCGGTTTCCTGAGGAGGAACTACGGTGTAAGTGCCGAGCACAATCATCGACGCTTTGGCTGCTCGGGCGAGTTTGATCGAGGTCGCGCGCGAGGGAATGATGGTTTCGGGCAAGCCGACTCTTTGATAAGCGAGGGAGCGCTCGTCACCGGAGACAACCAGCAAACCTGGCTTGTTCAATAATTCCGTGAGCGAGTCGGCAAAGCTCTCGCCAACCCAGTTGTACTCAGGCCGATTTGACGTGTTCTCAAAGGCGAGCACCATGACGACATCGCCGCCCGTTGCCGGCGTCTGCGCCTGAGATTGGGGAGAAACCTGGAAAATCAGAATTGCTGCAAGAAAAATGGCGGTACTCGATAACAAACGTCGCATCAGTCTACTGTCCTCAATCAAGAAAATATTCAACGGAACCCGCTTTTCGATGCTGTCATGATAACAGCCGTTGGTCATGGCACGCTCATGATGACCTCTGGTTCCCGGGAAAGCCCAATACCTTAGCAGAAATTGCTAAAAGAGCCCATCTTGGGCTTAGCCGGTGACAAAGCAAGCCATTCAGGATCAATTAACCGCGTCAGGTTTTGCCGCCAAACGCGAGGAGAAATCGTTGAAACGGCATTAATATACTTGACCAATCAACGTCAGTAGTCCAACGCCAAAGGCGTGGGCAAATTCCAGCCTGGGGCAGCGCCCCAGGAAAAAGGAACCAAGCTGATAGGGAACGCTGTAAGCGTTCGCGAGTTGAGCTTTGGGAAGATTCGTGACGCAGCGCTGCACTACTCGCCAACG
>Ga0134125_10002337_pt1 | contig 22577 bp, 25 predicted proteins | sample KB31751_FD_96464 | JGI IMG/M metagenome (GOLD analysis project Ga0134125, IMG submission 96464) | Terrestrial soil microbial communities with excess Nitrogen fertilizer from Kellogg Biological Station, Michigan, USA - KB3-175-1 | ecosystem: Environmental > Terrestrial > Soil > Unclassified ... | reverse complement strand
TTTGAAAATATTTTTATTGCTTGAGGTGGGCAAACATTTTCACATGCCAAACAAAATATACAATCTTTCTCTCTAATCATAAATGGTTTTTTCTCAGATGCAGGATGACCTGGTGTATCAAGCCATTCATAAACATTTACAGGACATGCATCAATACAAGCACCATCTGAAATACATATATCAAAATCCACACAAACATCTGTACCCCATATACCTAACTGACCCGGTGCATCATATGGTCCCCAAACTTCTATTCCTTTGAATTTTCCAACAGGTTGTCTTTTTGATTTGAATCCAACATCTATGGGGCCTTCTGCTGCAGAATGGCTTGTGCCAGAACCTGTTAATGAAATTGAAGTATCATCTGAAATACCTTTTGCTCCTCCTACTCCTACTCCAGTAGTTATCGTAGCTGTCTCTGTTGCAGAAGGTGCTGCTATATGTGGACCTGCATTAGAAGCTGATTGAGTTGAAAGTACAGGTGTTACTGATTTTTCTGCTGCTAGTCTCTTTAATTTATCTGCTTCTGCATTAGCTAATATTTTTTGTCTTTTTATTGGACATAATTGTGAATGTATTTCTTTGATGCTTTGAAAAGTAGTAGGATTTTCATGTAATAATATTGTTCCACAATCTTCACAAATATATTCGCCAATTGTTGATGACACTATTAATAATTTGCTTATAGGATATTTATAAATTTGTTAACTTGATTATAACTGTTATTTGATAAAATACAATATGATTTACTTTTATCAAAAATTATCTTGATTATGAGAAAGTAGATTATGAAAATTATAGAAAATTTATATTTTTAAACAGATTTGAAAAAATTAATATTTTGATAAAATATAAGCAGGTAGCCCTAGGTGGCACCTTTGATATAATTCATGTTGGACATTTGAAACTATTAAAAAAAGCCTTTGATATTGGTAATTCTGTTGTAATTGGAGTAACCAGTGATGAATTTGTTAATTCTGTATTACATAAAAAAATACACAATAACTACTCTATACGGGTTGAGAACTTACAAAAGTGCATTAAAAATCATATACAATCAAGCAATTATAAAATAACAAAACTAAATAATAGTTTTGGACCGTTGGCAATTTCAAATGATATTGATTGTTTGGTTGTTAGTGGTGAAACACTACAAAAAGGAAAGTCAATTAACTCTACTAGAAAAAATTTAGGATTATTGCCACTTGATATAGTTTCAGTTGATATGGTTTTAGCTGAAGATGGATTTCCAATTTCATCCAGCAGAATAAGATCAAAAGAAATTGATGATAAAGGTTTTAAAATTAATAAATAAAATATATTTAATCAATTATTTTTGATATTGTTAAATTTATTATTTTTTAAAAAAAAGAATAGTGTGGTTAGAGAAAATAAAATGGATAATGTGATTTCTAATTATTGTGATAATTTAAATAAATTAAACGAAGGGTTAGATCCAGAAATTTTGGCATATTGGTATAAGCGCATAGAGGATAAAGCAAAAGATTTATGTAATGAAGAATTAGCCGAGAAAATTGTATTTGCACAAAATAGATTCTTGTGGATGAAATTTGATTTACGTATTTCAAAAAGAGCTGTTCCTTTAGTATTGCAAACAATTAGAGAATACATTCCCCTAATGCCTTTTTCAACAGGTTTGTATTTTGAAAAGGTATATCAAATTATTATGGACGAATTCAACAAAGATTTGATTTGATTTCTGATAATTCCTTTTATCTGATTGAACTAGTGTTTATAAAATAATATTATATGTGTATATTGAAAAACTTATTGTATACTGATAATAACGAATTTATTTTAGATCCATAAATAATTCATTACCGGATGAATATGTTGAAATAACTTTATTTTTAGCTAATAATATCTCTGAAAACATTTTCTTTAACAATAATGCATTATAATTATCCTTAAATACAATGCTATGATGAGAACCATCTTTTAATTTTACTATTACTTCATTTTCAATAACTTTAGTTATTTCATTTACAAATAATGAATTATCTTTTTGTAATGCAAAAACACTTGCTAATTTTTCTGCTTCATAATCGTCTTGACAAATAAATCTTAAAATCATATAAAATTTTATTGCGTTCTGTAATAAAGTTATTATGCAAATATATATTATATTTTTTTTATTTCTTATCTTTATGACCTAAATCTTTTCCATCTATCATAAATTCTTTAATCATATCTTTTGCCTTTTCTCTTTTTCTTTGAATGTCTTTTATGAAAGGTTTAACATCTTTTATTAAATCATTTTTACAATCTCCGCATAATAATGATCCTCCTTTGCAATTGTTATATCTTTGGATAGACTCTTCTTCGTTATCAAAAAGATATTTTAAATACCAATATACAGGACATATATCTGCATTTCCTCCCAACTTTCTTTGTAATGAAACAGTGGGCTGTCCTCCAGTAAATGTGTTTTTTACTTTTTTTTCGATTAATTCTGGATCATCTTTAGTAAATAATGCTGAATCTGGTTTAGAAGATGACATTTTTCCATTATTTATTAGTCCTGGGATAAATTTACTATGTATTTGTGCTGGTTTATAGTAGCCTATTTTTTCTGCTATATCTCTTGTAATTCTCCAATAAGGATCTTGATCTATAGCTGCTGGGATTAATACCGGTGTTGGTTTCTTTTCAATTACTGAAGGTAGAAAACATGGTGCACTTTGAATAGGTGGAAATCCTATCATTCCTATATTTGAAGAATTAGAAAATCCAAATACTGACTTTGCAGTTGAAAAAGTAATTCTTTTTGCAATTTCTAAAGAAATTGGATATAAATAGTTAATATGTTTTGTATCTATTATTATATTTGTTTTGGCAGAGTCAAAACCAATCGCAATAATATCTAAAACATTTTCATAGGTGAATATGTCTATCATTTCTAAATCATTTTTATCATTGAAAAGAAACTTTTCATCATCGGTTAATTGAAATAATAGTTTAACATTAAACTTGTCTTGTATATATTTTGTAAATAACCAAGGCATTAAATGACCTAAATGTATTAGACCTGAAGGACCTCTTCCTGTATAAAGATAAAATTTATTTCCGTTTTGATATTCTTTTAGGATCCAATCTAAATCTCTATGTGAAAAAAAATATTTATTTTTTAAAAATGGATGTATTTCCCCGGTTATCTTTTTAAATTGTTCTATAATATTAGTTGTAATTTCAAATGTACCGAATTTTTCTATTAGTTTATTATAATCTATGTCTCCCTTAACTTCCCATGGAGTTACAGTAAAATTTATATTTTTATTGTCTATAAAATTTTGATTTATAATTTGAGTATTATTCTTTTTATCTTTGTTACCAAAAGAAATGTTATTATTTTCATTTATCATATATAAATAGTATCTATATCAGAAGTTTAAACGTTTAAAAATAATTGAATAATTTTTTTAATTGATTTGAATAGTAATGATGAAAGTGGAGATAATGTCGATGCAAATCTACCTAGTAATAATGTGAATAATTATATTGTTTCTTTACACCCTATTGAAAAAAAAATTCTTTCATTGTTGTATGACACAAAAGAAATACGGTTAACCGATAAATTTCTTTTAGAAAAAAGTAAATTATCTATTGATCAAATTAGAAGGGGTATTGAATGGTTAAAATTTAAAAAATTAATTGTTATTGAAGATTCTACTGAAATAGAGTTATCTTTAAAAAAATCTATGGAAAATGGTGGTGGTGATTTTTTACTTCCTGAAAGAAAATTGGTAAATTATATTAAAAGTGGCAATACCAAAATTACGGATATTGTTAAAAGCAGTGAATTCCGTGATAATGAAAAAGAGGTTTTTGCTGCTATAAGATACGCAAAAAATAATGGTTGGATAAATATTCAAAATAATAATATTTTATTATTACCACAAGCTGACACATTATCACAAGAAGAACTCCTAATAAATAAAATTTTAAAAAAAAATATGATATTGTTTTCAGATCTAACTAATTCTGAAATCTCTTTGTTTGATGCTTTAAAGAAAAGACCTAATATTTTAACAATAAGAAAGATTGTCAATAAAAAATACAAAATCTCTGATTTAGGTATATTAGTTTGTCAAAAATTATTATTAAAAAATAATTACCAAAATAATACTAGTACTAATGGAAAAATATTAGAAAGTAAAATTACCCCAGAACTTTTGGTAAATGGTAAATGGCGGAATTTGAATATTTCTCAAATTGACGTAGAAGCGCCATTGCCTTTCTTAAATTATGGAAAAAAAAATCCCTTAATAGATTTTATCGATGAGGTCAAAGAAATACTCATAGGCATGGGTTTTAGTGAAATTGAAGGAAATCTGTCTCAATCTTCCTTTTGGAATTTTGATGCTTTGTTTATTCCCCAAGATCATTCTGCTAGGGACATGCAAGATACATTCTATCTGTTTTCTCAGAATAATCTAGTTTCATCTTTGCCTTCTGATAATGTAATTAAAAATGTTTCTAATACTCATGAGCGTTATTGGGGCTATAAATGGAATATTTCTGAGTCAAAACCATATGTATTGAGAACACATACTACTCCAGTAACCATACAATATCTTGCAAGTGAAAAACCTGAAAAAGATAAAGTTTTTTTAATTGGGAGAGTATTTAGAAACGAAAAAGCATCCTTTAAACATCTTGTTGAATTCCATCAAGTGGAAGGTATTTTTACGAGCCATGATGCAAATCTAAGACAACTAATGGGAATTCAGACTGAATTTTATAATAAACTAGGAATAAAAAAAGTAAAGTTTTGGCCCACCTTTTTCCCATATACTGAACCTTCTATACAATCAATGATTTATAATGACAAGGTTGATAAATGGATTGAATTGTTTGGTATGGGGATATTTAGACCTGAAGTTACTTTGCCATTAGGAATCAAAAACCCTGTTTTAGCATGGGGAGGAGGATTTGAACGATTAGCTATGCTAAGATTTGATTTAGATGATATACGAGATTTATATTCTAATAATCTATCTTGGTTAAAGAGTGTACCTAAATGCCTGTTGTAAAAGTTAGATTATCAAGATTATCTGATTCCTTTTCAAATATTAGTTTAGATAAAGTTATAGAGCAATTACCATATATTGGTTTAGATATTGAAGGAATAGATAAAGAAAGTGATATAATACGACTTGAATTTAATCCTAACCGACCTGATTTTGCGTCTGAACATGGAATATTGAGAGCTTTAAATGGTTTATTTGAAATAGAGATTGGCTTACCCAAAATTGAATCTATAAAGGGATCTAATTATGTTATTGATGTTGATGAAACTGTAACTAAAATTCGTCCCGTTATTTATGGATTTGTTGCTAAAAGAAATTATTCTATAAATTCTTATGAGATTTCACAATTAATTTCAATGCAAGAGGATCTTCATAATGGGATAGGACGGAAAAGGAAAAAGTCATCTATTGGACTGCATGATTTAGATTCAATTATTTTTCCCTTAAATTATACTACCGTTCAAAGAAATTTTTCTTTTAAACCTTTGGACAAACAAAATGAATTTACTATTGACAACATTTTAACTACCTTGGATGTAGGTAAAAATTATGGGTATATTGTAAATGCTTTTGATAGATTTCCTTTATTGTTTGATTCCGAAAAAAAAGTTTTATCGTTTCCTCCAATTATAAATGGAGATATATCAAAAATAAACCCCCATACAAAGAACTTGTTTGTTGAAGTAACCTCAACAATTGATAAATCAGCTCAGGAGATTATCTCACTTCTTTCATTTGAACTATATGATATGGGATTTAAACTATTTACTAGTAGAATCAACAATAAATTTAATAATTCAATGGAAATACCTAATCTTGACCCCTCGAAAATTACCGTCGAGTCTAATTACATAAATAAAATACTTGGACTTGACCTTACAGATGCACAAATAATAAAATGTCTTGAAAAAAGTAGATGCTCAGGAAAAGTTTTTTCTAATGGTATTGAATGTTATATTCCACGATATAGGGTTGATATTTTTAATCCTGTCGATATATCGGAAGAAGTTGCTATAGGTTATGGTATCTATAAATTTGACACTTTGAATCCTTCTTTGTATTTATCGGGAAAAAAACATATCCATTCTATAATTTTTAACAATATAAGAGAGATTTTAATAGGTTTGGGATTTATTGAAATAATTAATACTAATATAATATCACAAAAAATGCTAGATAATTTCTTTTTACATGAAATAGATCAAAATACTGTCTCTATATCAAATTCCCAAAATAACGAATTTGAGACCTTAAGAAATTCTATTATTCCTTCTATGATGATTACTCTGTCTAAAAATATTCATGAAAAATACCCTCAAAAACTTTTTGAGATAGGAAAAATCTTTCATATTAAAAATTCAAATATTGTTGAAGAGTGGTATTTAGGTATTGTTATAGCCCATAATAATACTGATTATTCTGAAATTAAATCTGTATTAGAGTCCTTAATTAAATATTGTTTTAATAAAGAAGTAAAAACTCCTCATTTTGATTGGGACTACTATCTTGAAGGACATTCTGCAAAAATATTGTTAAATGAACTTGAAATAGGTAATATAGGTGAAATTCACCCATTAGTTTTAGAAAAATTTAAGTTAAGAACTTTGGTAACTTCTTTTCAAATAAATTTAAATCGCCTGATGGAGTTATTTGATATAAATAAACTAAGACATATTTAATAAAAAATAATAAACTTTAATACCAATGTGTTTGACTTTTTACCTTTAATTTATGATTATGGAAAGTAATACTTTGTAATTCTTCTGGAGTAAAATAATATTGAAAACATATACATAATAATTATTTGTAGTTTAAAATAAATATTAATAATGCTGAAACTATGTATTATTACTCCCCGTCAGAGAGTGCACAATGAGTTATACACGGAGTGTATGGCTAACTATGATTTGTAGTGGGTCAGAGGCGGGGTACACTATATCCTTTATTAAAATATTTTTTGTAAATCTATTTCAAACCTTCAAGGTAACCTTCAGTATCTAATTTTTCTGCATGAGCACTAATATATCTCCAAATAATGTCTGCTTTATCGGATTGAAAGTCCCATGGTGCAATTAATACCAAATCATTATCTCTTATCCACATTCTTCTTTTTATTTTTCCCCTAATTCTACATGTTCTAACTTTTCCATCGTTACTTTTAACAATTATATTGTCGCCACCTACTAATTTTATAACTCGTCCAAATAATTCTCCTTCATGAGGCATTACCAACTCCTTTAAATGGGCTTCATTTAGAACTTTTCGTTTACCTATTTTAAATCAAATTAAGTATTCACTAATGAAATAAATATTTTGCTATTGATAATACTAATCTTTTTTTTGTAATTTTAATTAGTTAAATTTACTTAATTTGGTGTGAATATCTATATTCTAATTTTTTATCGTTTATAAATTTTAAAATTGGATTTATATAGATAAAAATGTAGGTATATATACTTTTTAATGATTCTTAGGTTCTTAGAGTTTGGTAATAGAAAGTTATTCTTATTATGTTTTATATTCTATAAAGGGTTTTGTTTTTTTGTCTTTTATAAAACTTGTAACATGATAACAAATTAAAGTTACTTTAATTGATACTCATAAATACCTTTATTTTCATATATATAAATTATTATAATTGTGAATGTGTAAATACTCTTCTTTATTATTGCAATTAGTACATTGCCATAATGATATTTCATTACAGATTGAACAGGTTATAATTGATTCTAATTGAGAGCCACATTTTCTGCATGATTCTTTATTGAACACTGGACATCGATCTACCTTATTTTCTAATTCGCTTTTTGCCTATATAAATTTTATAAAACTTTTTATAATTATTTTTTAAAATATAAATTATAAATATAATAATTATAAAAAGTTTTATATAAAATACATTATTAAAAATTAATAATCTTATTGTAGTTAGATTTAGAAGGTTATAATTTTAATCAACCATAAATTAAAAAGAATCTATAATTTCATGATAAATAGTCCAATTAATGCTTTTTAAAAACATAGATTTTTTGAACGTATATTGTTTATTTATTTTGTAATTTTGAATCACATTTAATGAGGTGAACTGTTACAGACTCTGTAGTCCGGTTTTTATCTTCATTTTTTGTTGATATTGCTCAACGTAATAGGGGGACTATCTTATTCTTCATTGTATTGTAACAGTTTACCTATGTTATATCAATATAATTAATATATTAATTTCTTTATCTTTTTATTCTGTAATTGAGGGAGAATGATAAGCTGTTTTACAATTAGGGCACATTGCATGATCGCAGATACATTCTTTACAATAATCACTATTTTTTTCAAATTCAATTTTGTCACCTTTATAAAAACATTCTTCACATACCGCCATAACCATAATATTGTCTAATTTATTATTGCTTAAATACTATCCTTTTATTATTCTGATCAAGGTTTAATTTTATTTTTAAAATGCATTATTATTCGATTTCTGTACTTTCTATGTTTTTAATATATTTAATTTTGTATTTCTTTTGAGATTAATTCTATTGTTGTGTCTCGTATATTATCTATATTTGTATCTGAGGAGACAGATAAGCATAATATATTATCTTTAAAAGGAAAGGTCATTATTGTGATTGTTTTTTGTTTTGTTATTAGATATTCAACTGATCCGAATATTTTAGAAAAAGATTGAAAAAATGCCATATTTGAATGTGATTGTAAATACATTTCTTGTTCTTCATTTACATCAAGTAAGGGTTTTATACCGTCTTTAAATCCTCCTTCTATAACTTCACTATTTCTATTAACTATGCCAACAAATCTTATTTTTTCATCAATTTTAAATATCAAACCACAAAAATTCTTTCTTTTTTCTGACATTTCTTTCATAGATATCTTTGAATTATATTTTTATCGTATTAAAATTATTTTTTTCTGATATTTTCAAAAAAAGACATTTTTATTGTTTTATAGTAAATGATTTCTCCTCGCCTTTCAATAACTGCAATTACAGTATCTTTTCCCATATTTTCGATTTGTTCTATTATATCCACAAAGTCTTTTGATTTTATATTTAGACCTTCATTAATTCCAACAGATACATATTTAGATGGTTTTTTTCCATATTCTCCTCTCTCATAAATCCGAAAATCATTCCCAAATCCAAATCCTTCTTTTACAACATATCCTTTGCTTCTTAAATCTCTATAAATTAAATATTTTGACAATATTTTTTTATCTTTTTTCAAAAGTATGTTAAGTAGTAGTGGAAAATTATATTCTTTTTTTCCCTGTAGTTTTATTTTGTTATTATTTAATAGGTAAAGAGTTTCAAGGCTACTTAGAATATATTCATTATTAAATGTCTCTCCGAATCCTTTATTTCTCAATTGATCTTTGTATTTAACTTCTGTTACAATTGTTTTTATATCATTTCCTTGAATAATTGCTTCTGCCATTACTAATGATTCAGTATTGTTATTTTCCATTTGATTTTTTAAATTATAATGATCTGCAATAGGATCTAAATTATTTTCCTTGTTTTCTTTATCGTTAAGATCAATTGACATAACAAATAAATCAGAGATTATGCCACATTTATTCATTAAAAGAAGATGATTTTTATTGAAAGGTGTTAATTATAGAGAAATACGTGGCATGCCTTTTGTAAGACGAGAGTATATTAGAGGTAAACCTCAAAATAAAATAGCTAGATTTGCATCAGGACAGCCAAAAAATAATTATGATTATCTTTTAGAATTGGTTGTAACCGAAAGAATTCAGATACGACATAATTCTCTTGAAGCAGCTAGGTTGGCCGCAAATAAAACAATGTCTCAAGCAGGTGATATGAGTTTCTTTGGACGGTTGCGCGTATACCCTCATGTAATTCTAAGAGAAAACAAAATGATTGCGACAGCTGGAGCCGACCGTTTACAAGAAGGAATGAGACGTGCATTTGGAAAAGCTACAGGATTAGCTGCTAGAATTGAAAGAGGTGATATTATCTATGAAGCATATGTTACTTCCGAAAATTTGGAACTCGCAAAAAGGGCTTTTAGAGTGGCCTCTAGCAAGATAGGTTGCCCTACCACAACTAAAATAACTTCATTAGATAAAAATAAGTAGTGAAATCTATTTTCACTACGTCCATGAAAAATATTTTATAACCTTTTAAATTCTTTTACTTCATGCAGGGGATAAAATCCTTAACTGATTTTTCGGATTCATTTTACTCAAATAAAAAAATTTTAATTCGTGTAGATTTTAATGTAAAAGTAATAGATGGCATTGTAAGTGAAGATTACAGAATTAGATCTACCATGCCTACTATAGAGTATCTTATTAAAAGAGGTGCAAAAATAATTTTAGTTTCTCATTTAGATAGACCTAAAGGAAAGGATATGCGATATTCTTTATTACCTGTATCAAAAAAATTATCTGATATTTTATCCCCTTTTAATATACCCGTCGATTTTTCAAGTGATTGTATAGGACAAGAAACAGTAGAAAAAATCAATAGATTAAATCAAGGAGAAGTATTATTGCTTGAAAACCTTAGATTTTATAATGAAGAAGAAAAAAATGATGAAGACTTTTCAAAAAAACTTGCTTCATATGCTGATATTTATGTAAATGATGCTTTTAGTACTTCCCATCGAAAACACTCTTCCACATATGGAACAGTAAAGTTTTTTGATACCAAAATAATAGGCTTTAATGTTGCTAAAGAAATAGAATATCTGTCTTTATTAAGGGATAATCCCCCCAAACCATTTAAAATTGTTATAGGTGGAGTAAAAATTAAAGATAAAATTGGTGCATTAAATAACCTTTTGCCGAAGGCTTCTAGGGTTCTCATCGGGGGTGCGGCTTCATATACTTTCTTAAAAGCAAAAGGAATATCTGTAGGCGATTCTATAGTTGATGAAGAATATCTATCTTGGGCCTCTAAAGCATTAAATAATTACAACGATAAAATAGTTTTACCTGTAGATCACAAAGTTTCTGTTTCAGAGGACTCTTTAGAATATAAAATTATGGAAAATCATATTCCTGAAAATATGAAAGGATTTGATATAGGTGATAAAACGTTGCAAAAATTCATTCAAGAAATACATAATAATGTTTTGGGAACTATTTTTTGGAATGGACCTATGGGATTTTTTGAAAAAGAAATATTCTCTTACGGTACTAAAAGTATTGCTTTGAGTATGGCTTTGGCTTATTGGAGAGGTGTTAAAACATTGATAGGAGGAGGTGATACGTTAGAGGCAATGAAGGTAACAGGTGTATCAGAAAAAGAAGTAACACATGTTTCGACTGGAGGAGGAGCAAGCCTAAGATTTTTAGCAGGTGATGAAATGCCCGGTATTGATATACTAGAAAATTAATTATAGTTTTTTATAAAAAGGAAACATTATATAACTTTTGTAATATAAATATGTATACAAAATAATATTACACCAGAAAACTTAGATATAACCAATGCTGTATATGGAATATATTATATTATTGATATCTATATATAATATTTAAATTTTGAGTTTTCAATCCGAATATTATGATGTAATTGTTGGTGGTGGAAGCGTATCTGGGCTATTAGCTGCGCGAGAAATTTCTTCTAAGGGTTTCAATGTATTGGTTTTAGAAGAAGATCATGAAATAGGGACACCAGAGCATTGTGGCGGAGTTGTAAGTCAAAAAGGATTAGAAAAATTAGGTATTATTCCTAGAATTAAAACAATTGAAAATTATATTAAGAAATCTATTATCAAATCTAAAAATAATTCTTTTGAAATAAATTCTGAAAATCAAAATGTTATAGTTATAGATCGACGTTCATTTGATAAAGAAATTGCTTTTCAAGCTCAATCAAATGGAGCTAATATAATTACAAAAAGTTCTATTACATCTGTTAATTTTGACGATAATTTTTTTAATATTAAATTAAATTCTGGCAAAACTTTCAAAAGTAAATTTTTTGTAGAAGCTAGAGGTATCAGTCAAGCCATAAAGAGAAGCTCTAGAGAAATTATTCCTTCTGGTCAATATGAAGTATATGCTCCATGGATTCAAAAAGATACAATAGAAGTAGTATTTGATTCAGATTTGTATCCTGGATTTTTTGCTTGGGTTGTCCCAACTGGCGATGGGAAAGGAAAAATCGGTGTTGCAGGAAGAAATATTAATCCGAGCAAAACTCTTGAAAAGTTTTTGGAAAAAAAAGGTAAACCTTATTCTATTATTAGAAGGATTTATTCACCTCTTTGGGTTCATGGATATATAAAACCATTTAATTTTAATAGAAATATTATAATTGGTGATGCTGCTGGACAAACAAAACCTACTACAGCAGGAGGAATATATACAGGGGGAATGGGTGGTATATTAGCTGGGAGATCCATTTCTAAATCTTTGCTAAATGATAATGATTATTCTTATTTAACAGATTACCAAAACAATTGGATTAATTTATTTGGAAAAGAATTTGATAGATTGTTGTTGCTAAGAAGAATGTTAGAGAGGCTTGACAATAAATCTTTAGATAGAATATTTTCTAACATTCCTTCTACTATTATTGAAAAAATCTCTTTTTCAGGTGATTTTGATTACCATGCAATAGCATTAAAAAATTTTTTAAATACCAAACTTACAGTGAATTTTTTATATGCTTTGATGGGAAATGAATATAGAAAAATGATTAATGACTTAAGCAAGATATAAATGCGGTTTGCATTTTTTTTAATTTATGTCTAAACAATTGCAATTGCCGATATGTACTTCTTGCAACAGGCCTATAATGCCAAATGATGCTTGTGTAAGATTTTATTGTCCTAATTGTGGTTATGTCCTAATATGGAGATGTGAAAGTTGTAGAGAATTTGCAAGAATGTATAAATGTATAGGTTGTGGCTTCGAGGGACCTTAAATGTCAAGATTAGTAGCTAGAATAAAGATCCTTCCTGCAGATTCTGAAACAGATATTGATAAATTGATAAATAATTTAAAAATGGGTATACCTAAAGGAATGGAACTAAAAGCCCATGCTAAAGAACCTCTTGCTTTTGGATTAAATGCAATAGTAGGTGATTTTTTACTTGACGATGCTGAAGGCGAAATGGAAAAGTTAGAGGAGTCATTAAAACAAACAGATGGAGCTGGTGAAATCCAAATAATTACTATAAGCAGACAATCAGTTAAAATGAAATCTTAAATATCATTTCTATTTCTTGCAGTAATTTGAAAAAAAGCAATAATAATAATAAAATTACAAATAATTTAGTTTTAACTCTTAAATTAAGAGTTGCTGAATGCAAAATAAAAGATGTCGGAAAGAAAAAAGCGTTACTTGATAGTATTTCTATGAATAAACTTGGTGTTATTGACGGAGATGTTGTTGAAATTGTAGGCAAAAAAGTTACTGCCGTAAATGTTTATAGTTTGGAAGATAAAAATCGGAGAGTTCATTATATTCATATTGATGGTCAGACAAGAAAAAACGCTGGTGTTAGTTTAAATGATTATGTTTTAATACGAAAATCTAATCCTAAACCAGCAGAAAAAATTGTGGTATTATGTAATACCACTCAAAATCTTTCTGATGAATTTATATCTTATCTTAATAGTCGATTTGAAGGTTATCCTGTCATAAAAGGTGATCAATTTGTATTGAATTTTTTGGGAACGTCTCTTGAATTTATTATTTATAATTCTATTCCAAAAGAAGTTGTAAAAATAGATAAAAATACAAAAATTGTTATAAAGCCTGGATTTTCAAAATTTCGAAAAGAAAGTAATCAGGTAACCTATGAACAAATAGGAGGTTTGAAAAGTCAGATTACTCGATTAAGAGAAATTGTAGAATTGCCTTTGAGGCATCCAGAAGTTTTTTCCAAAATTGGAATAGAACCACATAAAGGTATTCTTTTATTTGGCCCACCTGGATGTGGAAAAACTTTGATTGCAAAAGCATTAGCAACAGAATCTAATGCCAATTTTTTTATTATAAATGGTCCTGAAATTGTTAATAAATACTATGGTGAAACAGAAAGCAAACTGCGAGAAATATTCCAAAAGGCTAAAGAATTATCTCCTAGTATTGTATTTATTGATGAAATTGATGCTATTGCACCAAAAAGAGAAGATACTTTTGGCGATGTTGAAAAAAGAGTTGTCGCTCAATTACTTGCATTAATGGATGGTATGTCTGAACGGGGGAATGTCGTAGTTTTGGGTGCTACAAATCGACCAGATAGTTTAGATCCAGCTTTAAGACGACCTGGCCGATTTGATCGCGAAATTGAAATAGGGATTCATAATATTGATGCAAGATTTGAAATTTTAAAAATTCATACACTTGGTATGCCGTTAGATAGTGATGTTAATCTAAAAGATATCGCAAAAATGCTCAACGGTTATACAGGTGCAGATATTAAATCTTTATCAAGAGAGGCTGCTATGAAGTCTATAAGGCGTTATCTAAGTGAAGTTGATCTAGCAAATAAAAAAGAAGTTCCATCAGAAATCTTAAACAGTATAAGAATACAAAATAGTGATTTCACTTATGCAATGAAAGAAATTATTCCGACTGCTTTAAGAGAATTTTATGTAGAACCTTCGAATATAAAATGGGATGACATAGGAGGATTGGATAAAGAAAAGGGATTACTTGTCGATAATTTCTTGTCACCACTTAAATTTTCTGATAGGTTTTCAAAGATGGGTGTTAAACCTGCAAGAGGTGCTTTATTATTTGGCCCACCTGGATGTGGAAAAACTTTGATTGCAAAAGCATTAGCAACAGAAGGTTCTATAAATAATATTTTTGTTAAAGGTCCAGAAGTTTTATCTAAGTGGGTCGGAGAATCAGAAAAAGCTATTAGGGAGATTTTCAGAAAAGCTCGTACCTCTTCTCCTTGTATTATTGTTTTTGATGAATTAGATTCTCTTGGGAGGTCTAGAACAGTTGAAGATATTGGAGGCAATGAACGTATATTGTCTCAAATATTATCCGAGATGGATGATGTTAGTAATTTTGGTGTCATTGTTATTGGAATTACTAGTAGGCCTGATCTTTTAGATTCGTCTTTATTAAGACCTGGACGATTTGATCTTAGGATATCTGTTGGTCCTCCTGATGAAAAGGCTAGATATGAGATTTTACTTAGGGTAACATCGACTATGCCTATTTCTACCGATATTGATTTTATTAAATTAGCTGCATTAACTAAAGGCTATAGCGGAGCAGATTTAGTTTCACTATGTAGATTTGCTGCTATAAATGCCATACAAAATAATTTTGATGTTATTTATAATTCTAATTTTGAAAATGCATTAAATATAGTAAATCCATCTATAACTGTTGAGGTTCATAAATGGTATTTATCTTTAGAAAAAAAATTAACATCTGCTGTTCCAAAGTTCAGTGATAAAATATTTTATGGTTGAGAGTATTTAAAAAAATATAATTAATACTTTTGTAGTTTATAATATATGGATTATCCTTTGAGAACTATTGTTTTTGAGAAAATAAAGCAATATGGAAATATTACAGATCAAGAATTGATTAATGTTTTATCTAAAGATAATATAAATACATTAGAAAATGATTTAAATAAAATACTGTTAGATTTAGAAATATATGGATTGATCCATGTTACTTGGATAACTAAGGATAAAAAAAGGATTGAAATTGTAAATTTAAATAAAGAGTAAGTTGGTTCTAAAGTAAATAATAACTTTTTCCAAACTCATTTAAAGCCTTATATACCAAAGTGAATCTAAAGCTATTGATATAAATATTATTACCAAATAAGGTGCTGTAACTTTATAAGCTTTCCATGCAAACTCCTTCGTTGGGTTTTTCATTAATTTGTAATGGTAAATCGCCATTAGTGAACCTGAAACTAATGCAACAGATGTATATAGCAAGCCAAGTCCAAATAAATATAAAGATACTGAAAATGGGACTAGTATAAGGGTACTAATAAAAATATACTTTGATGTAACTTTATTCCCATAGATAACCGGTAACATAGGAATTTTTGCTTTTGTATAATCGTCTTTTGTCTTTATAGATAGACACCAAAAATGAGGTGGTGACCACATAAAAACTATCCAACCTATTAAAAACCCTAACAAATCTATGCTATTTGTAGTTGTAGCCCAACCTGCCATAGAAGCTGCACTCCCCGCAAAACCTCCAATAACGACGTTCCAAACACTTCTTCTTTTTAATAGCATTGTATATACAACAACGTAAAAGAAAATTCCTAAAGCAATCATAAACGTTGCCATTGGATTCAAAGTAAACCAAGCAAGTATAACGGAAATCGATGATAATGTAATACCATATATTAAAACTTTATTAGGATTTAATTTTCCTACTGGAACTGGTCTTTTTAAAGTCCTAGACATTAAATTGTCTATATTTTTATCATAAAACATATTAATTGCACTGGCACCCATAGAAGATAAACTTCCACAAATTATTAAGAATAAGAGTTTCCATAACGATATATTCCAAACCATACTGCTATTATCATCAAACCTGGTTGCAGCAAGCATTGAGGTTACGGCGGTAATAATAAGAACTACCACAATTCTTGGCTTTGATATTTCTAGAAAATCTTTAATGTTCGAAACTGTTAGATTACCACTAACGTGCACGTGTTTTCACTATTTTGTATTTCATTCGGGAATTTAACTTATTCGATAATGATAGTTTTATTCAATTATTGTGTTATCTCATGTCTCTTTTTTTATCTATTTCCTGTATTTTTTCTTTAAGATCTTCAAGCTGTCCTGATGACCATTTGACAAATCCCTCTATTAATTCTTGAGGTAAATTATTGATTTGAGATATTACCATAAAGCCTTCAAATATTTTTTCATAGGCTTTACAACAAACTATCATGTTAGTGATTGCATCATTGATGAAATCTTTGTTGTCATTTTTTATATAGTTCTCTTTGAATTTATCTAGAATCTCATTAGTCCTTTTTGCTACTTCGTCTTTTGCAATTTCTCCTTTATACTCATTGTTTTCTTTATACAAGTATTATTAATTCTTTATTTTAATTCTATATATTTTTGATTGTAAGATATATTGTTCACTATTAATTATATAACATACAATATTGTATCCATTTGTGATTCAATATTGTATATTTAATTTAGAATAAATTTAGAAAAAATTAATAACTTAAAATTTATTGGTCTTTATTGCTTATTGAATTTAAATTATAAACTCCCATAGTGCTTTTAAAAAATAAATTGTATAAAATAATATAATAATTGAATAAAGTTTTTAAAATCACGTTAAATTTAAGGTCAAGGCTTATTGATTTATTAAAATAATGCCAATAGGTCAGATACCCTAGTGCTTTCATCATATGATATCAGCTCTATGTATCATCATTCCCAAATTGATTTGCTATATTCGCTAATTTTATTTTTGTTAATTGTTTTTAATAATTTAATTACAAAAATTTAACTGTTCTTTTTTTAAATTTTTTAAATAATAGTTGTTATATGTCCAACAAAGATGATATACTCGATACTATTAATTCTTTTGGTTCTGTTGGAATAAAAAAAACCGAATTAAAAAAAAAATATAATATAGATGATTTTGATATTATATTAAATGAATTAATTGATGAAGAAAGAATCTATATCTCTAAAAAGGGCACTTTTCTTTATTGTTGGAATAAAGAATCTTATTTGAATTATATGATAAAATCTGATTTAAAATTCAAATATCTTTATGAATCAATGGGTAATATCCAAAATAAAATAAATGATTATTCGGATAGTATATTTAAATACATTGAAAATATTGAAGGTGAACTAAATGAATTAAAAAATTCTTTTAATAATATTGTTGACAAGATAAATGATACAAATCTAAAGCCTGTTAAAAGTAGTGAGTTTTTCAATTCTGTTTCTATGGATGATTTTAAAGAAAATTTTGATAAGATGTTATTGCAGAAATCTTCTTCTATTGGCTGGGTTGATCTATCCTCTATTAAAAATGAAATTTGTCAAATATTTGACTTGACTGATAATGAATTTTATAATTATGTAAGTACTATTGTTGAAATATCTCCGGAAAAATACGAGCTTTCATCTGGTGGATATGAAGGAGTTGTTTTGAGAGGGATAATCCATGGATTTGTGAGGCGAATATAATGTATCCTTATAATCTAAATGTCAATCCTTTTCCAAGCAGCCCTACACCTTCAATAAAAATTGCCAAAATTCTAGGTGGAAAAAGACATAGAGAAGCATTAAACAGTATAAAAAATTGTATTAATGATCTATATATAAAATCTATTGATAATGCATCATCAAAAGATGAATTATTTAAAATAGTTACTGTTATTCAGGATATTGGATCAGGGAAAACCCATCTATCATTACATTTAAAAACTCTTCAAGAGGTATCTGATAAAGCAATTATTTCTTATATTGATTTATCTCAGGTGCATCCAAGGGAAATAGATAATGTTTTTTCTGCAATAATGAAAGGATTTGATGATGAATATTTTAAAGAAATTTTTTCTAAATTTATTGATTATCTTCATGAAGTTTATTCCCAATATCCTAAATTGGTAAAAAAAATCATTCGATATAGTTTTTTTGATAGTATTAATGGAAACTCTGTTGAAGAAAAATTAAAACAAATTACCGAAAAAAAAATAAAGCTTTCTTTTAACCATTTATATGAACTATTACTACATGATTTCTCTAAAAATGAAATTCAAATAATTTTTGAAATTATAAAAAAAGGAAATTTAAATTATTTTGACCTAAAGACCTTTGATAATTTAATGTTAGTTTTATCTACTTTATCTTCAATTAATTATAAGTTACTTGATAAAGTGACAATTTTTCAAATTGATGAACTAGATTCTAATAAACAATCTTTAGATTATATAAAAGGTTTGATTAATTCTCATATACCGTATTCTATATTAATGCTAATTACTACTCCTTCTTATTATTCAGACATTTCCCATATTAGTACATCTCTTTTTGATCGATTGGAAAAAGCAAATTATAAAGTTGATTTAGCCGGATCTCACTCATTTGAGGAGATAAATGATATTGTTTTAGAATATATAAAACAAAATACACCAGATTTCAGTAATGAAAGCAAAATGGATTTATCATCTAAAATAAAAATAATATATGATGAATTCCACGATTTTAGAAATATACGTTCTATACTAAACATCTTGTACCACTCAACAGATTTATCTTCAAAAAAGAATTCATATGTTATTGACGATCAATCAATTGAAGAATCAATCAAAAATATTTATCCTGGCTTGAGGTTGCGTGGAAGTATAATGGGTATTTCTATTTCTGACTTTATCAAAATGAGAAATATGTCAATAGATAATAATTATCTTGAAAATGGTATTAGAAACGCTGTTAAAAATTTGATTGAATATGCAGAAGAATTAGGGACAGTTAAAAAGTCTTTTGACAAAATTCAAGAAGATTATTTAGATGCAGTATATAATGATCAACTTGGAAAGAAAATAGGAGTATCTATCGCTATTGATGCTGATAAAAATAAGAATTTTGATAAAATATTAAAAAGTACAAAGAGAAACTTGATAGTTGATAAATTGGTTATACTGACTACTAATATTACAAATATTAGAAATAATTATGCCACATTTGTAACTGTTGATAGATGGAAATTAATTGATTTGCTTTATTTTGGAAAAATATATTCAGAAAAAGAAATAAAGTATGAAGATCCCCAAAAAGCAATTTTATTAGCAAAATCTATCCATCTTGTTTGACTATTTTTATTTTATTATATTTTTATAGAAATGGATAAATAATTAAATTTATATTTTTTTTTAAAGTGCGAAATCATTATACTCTTGACGATTTCATTAAAAATGTTCATAAACTGGGATATACTTTTGTAGAATACAATGGTATTAGAGTACCTGTTTTATATATTGATGATGCATTTTTTGAACAAATTTTAAATTTTTCTTATAACAAAAGATTATTTATAGATACAAATCTAAATATTTATGATGATGGTTATCATGTTTTTGTAGATATTACTTTAAAATTTTTAAATACAAACAAAGAAGAAACCATTCTCTTATACGCCAATGAGTCCATAGAATTTTTCTATAGTCTTGCTACTGCTGGGATATTTGGATTATCCTCTAAAGATAATCAAAGTTCAAATATCTTTTTTATACAATTGCCAAAAAAAGATAAAGCAGAGAAAGCTTATGATATCATAAAAGATAAGTTAAAACGATCTAAAAATAATACTTATTTAGAGTAATTTTTTTATTATAGTCATACAAAATAAGAAAAATAATTAAATGAATTTGTTTTAAATATTGGTGCTGTTTTTATTATATTGTTTTCAGTTGAAAAAAAGAATTCGTAAACCTTCTAAATCTAAAACTAAATATCAGAAAATAATTATAATGTCTATACTATTTGGAGCTCTTCTTGTAGGAGGAACTGTAGCTACTTTTACTAATGTTGGCAAAAATCCAAATAACGATGCTGCTAAAAAGGCTCAAGCAGAACAACTAATTTCTATATTGACAAATGCATCTGTTCCAGGAGCTCAAGCACTTGGTGCTAGCAAAGCTAATATAACTATAGTAGAATTTGGTGACTATCAATGTCCATATTGTGCAAAATTCAATAATGAAACAAAAAATAATTTAACTGATAATTATATTGATAAAGGTATTGCAAAATTCATTTTTAAAGATTTGATAATAAATGATCTTCCTAAAGACAGATTATCAAGCCTTGCAGCTGAAGCTTCTTATTGTGCAGCTGAACAAGATCGATACTGGCCATATCATGATGACCTTTATAATAATTATAAAGGCGAAAATACTGGGTGGATTTCAAAAGCTTCTTTAATTGAATTTGCAAAAGATGTAAAAATAAACAATATTGAACAATTTACTTCATGTTTAGATTCTCATAAATATAGTCAAATAGTTATGAAGAATGATATTTTTGGCAAGGAAATAGGATTGGGCACAACACCTACCTTTTTTTTCTTAAAGCAAAATTCAACCAAAGTAGCTGCTATACAAGGATTTCATCCCTATTCTGTATTTAAAAATGTGATAGATCAAATGCTTGTTAATAGCTCTATTTAATTTTAATTATTTTATTTTTTTTAAAAACTTGTTCTAAATATTTTTTTATTATTATATATAATAATTATATATTTTGCTATTTTTTATTGTTCTATTATTTCATTAACTCTTTTTATTAATTCATCATTTTCAATAGGCTTTCTAAGAAAAAGATCTTTGTCTAAGCGTTCTGGGTCTTTTTTTCTAAAATTTTCGTAATACATTTCACTTGCTGTCAAAAAGCACACCTTTATTTTTTGATCTATTTTCTTTATTTTTTTACATAATTCAAATCCATCCATATTAGGCATTTTTATGTCCAAAACAATTAAATCGTAAAAATTAGGTTTGAAGTTATTTAATGCTGAAATTGAATCAGTGAATGTATATACTTCAAAACCTGCCTCCTCTAAAACTATTTTACAAAGTAAGATAATGTCAGGTTCATCATCAACAAAGCAAATTCTTTTTTTCTCCATTTTAAATAATCTAATCCTTTTCTAATAGATTTATTTAATCTCTACCTTTTTATTAAATGGTGTGATTAAATAATTCTTAAATCTATATATAATTTAATTTCAAATACTTTTTTTAATAAATAATTAGGCCGTTTTAATTGTTGTGTTAAAATAAAAGAAAATCCTTATCATATTATATCATCCTTACAAAAATGTTCATGATCGTTATAGTGACTCTATTTAAAATTTGTAATTCATCCATTATTATCTAAATATATTTTGATTGCGAATTCATTGATTGGTAAAGTGAGAAAAGATAAAATATCTTTATCTAAAAATATCGCATGCTAGATAGAATCAAATGAATATTTTTCTTCTTTCGGTTTATAGAAATGTTGTATAATGCCAATATCATGAGATAAGAAGGGACACATTTATTGATATTAATGCTAATGTTTATAATTATAAATATAATCAAATAAGAATTTATTTTCCAATAGAATTTGAATAAATAATTTAAATTTTTTATTTAAAGTTTTTTATTCTTTTTGATAATCTACATCATTTTCATTTTCTTCATCTTGTTTATCTTGTTCACTGTCCTCTAAATCATGTGTTTCATCAATCATTTCATCTCTTTCTGCTTTATTATTGTTCATAGATATATGACAAATACTACATATACTTAAATATGATAATTCTTTTGAGAATTCTAGTATCTTAATTTAATTGCGTTTATTTTTTATCTGAAATTGTTATACTATTAAATAATCATTGATAAAGTCAAACTTTATTAAAACGGCTCTGTTCACTTAATCTTACAATTCTTTATTATGATAATCAACAAACAGATTTAACCAATTCTTTACATGTTTCAGTTTACATTTTGTTCTTCAACATGGAAAATAGTCATCAAAGACTTC
>Ga0134125_10002336_pt1 | contig 22578 bp, 21 predicted proteins | sample KB31751_FD_96464 | JGI IMG/M metagenome (GOLD analysis project Ga0134125, IMG submission 96464) | Terrestrial soil microbial communities with excess Nitrogen fertilizer from Kellogg Biological Station, Michigan, USA - KB3-175-1 | ecosystem: Environmental > Terrestrial > Soil > Unclassified ... | reverse complement strand
AATTTCTCCGTCCAGTCCATCATCGGCGCGACGGAAAATCTGTGCCTTAAGGTATTCATCGGATTGAATAATTTCCAGTTTCGTTGATTTCGCAACGAAAATCCGCGCCACCTTTACAACGTTTGTCCCAACACTCCAATTTTGTGTTGTGCTCCGGTCTCAGCGGATGCAGCGGTACTTGCGGACTAAGCTTTGGCCAAGATCGGCAAATCCTTCTTTGACCGGAACGTTGACGTTGTCGCCCGGGAATTGATCGGCACGACGTTTGTCGTCGACGGGGTGGGGGGCGTGATCGTTGAAACCGAAAGTTATGATGCCAGTGATCCGGCTTCACACAGTTTTGGAATGCGACGTGCGGAATGGACCGCGACTATGTTCGGACCGCCCGGCCATGCGCATGTCTATCAAGTGTATGGCCTTCATTGGTGTCTCAATTTCGTCTGCCGCGTGGCGTCGGCAGTCCTGATCCGCGCGATCGAGCCGGAACATGGCATCGAGCGCATGATCAAGCGTCGTGGCACCGACAAATTGCAGTTGCTTTGTTCCGGTCCGGGACGGCTGTGCGAAGCTCTTGCCATAACCAAATCCCTCGATGGCGCTTCGTTGCTGCGTGCGCCGCTTTCGCTCTCCGCCCGTCCCAAGCGGCCCCAGATCGTGCTGGGCACACGGATCGGACTTTCCAAGGGGCGCGAGGCCGAACGCCGCTATGGTCTGAAAGATTCCGTTTTTCTCAGTAAAAAGTTCCCCGACAGGCCGTAGCCCCGGGATGCGGCAAGGTGCCATTGACACCAAAGTGTAATGTCCGGCGCCCCAATCTATGATCTGGTCCCTGTTGCGTTCGGTGCCCTTCGAACATTAGGCAGGACACCCCGATGGCGATGGCCGCTGCAAAGGGACCGGGGAACACAATGATGCCTGATAACGTGCTGGTTTTCTACGGTTCCTACCGCACCACGCGCGTCGGTATTCGCATGGCGAGCTTTGTCGTCAATGAACTTCGCGCCCGCGGCGCCTTTCCGGAGCTGATTGACGCCCGTGAGATAGGACTTCCGATCCTTGACCGGATGTACAAGGAGTATCCCAAGGGGTCCGCTCCTCCGGCGATGGAAGATCTTGCCGGAAAAATTCGCGCGGCAGACGCTTTTGTGTTCGTTGTGGGTGAATATAATTGGGGGCCGCAGCCAGGGCTGAAGAACCTCACCGACCACTTTTTGGAAGAGTGGTTCTGGCGGCCCGCCGCTATCGTCAGCTACTCGCCGGGTCGGCTGTCAGGCGTCCGCGCCGGCTCGGCCTGGCATACCATCCTGTCAGAGATGGGCATGATTGTCGTCTCAAGCACGGTGGCCGTGGGGCCTATAGCCGAGACGCTCGACGCGCAAGGCAAGCCGATCGGCGAGGTGGGGCAAGCGGTGCAAAGGGCGTTCGGCCGGCTCGCCGATGATCTTGCATGGTGGACTTCTGCCGCACGGAACCAGCGCCTCCAAAAGCCTCCGCCTTACTAGCGCTTTAGCCCGCGATGGTGTGTGACATGACGCATTTCGGGTGTTTAAGCATCAAGGGGCACTCTATCGGAGGAGCTATCGATGAGCAGCGTACAAATCGAACAGAAGAGCTACGAGATGCCCCCGCGGGATGGGTTTGCCGTCGCGCATTTTCTCACCGTTGCCGACATCGACCGATCGGCCCGTTTCTACGAAAAGGTTTTCGGTGGCCGCATTCTGAGCAGAGGCGACAGCGATGGCGCGCCCGGGTACATTCAGATCGCCAATACGTGGCTCATTGTCAATGTCGGGGGCGGGCCGACTCCCGACAAGCCGTCGGTAACACTCAGCACGCTCGCCGATCCGGATAGGATCAACAGCTTCATGAATATTCGTGTTGCTGATATTCAGGTCTGTTACGAATTATGGAAGAGCCGGGGAGCCGAGTTCATCACGGAGCCGAAGGACAAGTACGGCGAGACGCGCTGCTACATCCGCGATCCTGACGGATATATTATAGAGGTCGGACAGAGCAAGCCGGACTTCACATACGGCTAAGGCTTGGCTGGAGCCCGCGGGGCGACGGAAAACTTATGGGCCTGATGCTTCGGCATGGGTATTAGTGCTGGGTCTTGCGACGTTGACGATGCGCCGCCTGCTTGGCGCGATTACCACAGATCGCCATGCTGCACCAACGGCGGGCATGACCCCGTGTACGGTCGGCAAAAAGCAACGTGCAAGCGGATCCTTCGCAGGCTTTCACGTTGGAAAAGTCTTCCGTGCTGACCAATTGTGCCATGGCTTCCGCCACGGGCAGCAGAAGGGATTGGGGATCGCGCCAATGGCGTGCCGGTTGAAGCTCCAGTGTCCCTCCCGGCTGCGAAACAATCTGGCTGAAACTCTCGTCACGCCCCAACAGGCGATTGAGCGGTTCCAGCTCGGCCAGGGCTTTCGCGGTCAGCGGCCGGCCCATATGCCCGCGTACAAATCCCCGGAACCATTCGCGCAACTCCCGCGCCTTGCCGGCAATCTTGTCGAGCTCGTCGGGGCGCGCGCGCATGCGCATATCGGCCAGCACGTTGGTCGGTGCCAGCCCCGCCTCTCTCAGCCAACGCAAGAACCCATCCCCGTCCGCGATCCAGTCGACGGGCGTATCGACCGGGGTTGCGATGGAATTCAGGAAATCCAGGCCAGGTGCGTCGCCGACAAGGATCGGCCGGTCACCAGTCATAGTGATCTTCGGTCCCGCCGGGCGGCTTCCACGTCCTCGTTTCCATGAATAGTAAGTAACCTCTTTATTGGCCATTGACAAGTTACGGACCTGCTAGTAACCACCAAGTTGACGATATAATGGTTACTGGAGCGGACATGTCATCGAATGTGAGTGTGGTGTTGGTCCACGGGGCTTGGGCGGACAGTTCGAGCTGGTCGAAAATCATCAAGCCGTTGGCGGCCGAGGGCATCTCGGTTGTGGCGCCGCCCCTGGCCCTGACCTCATTCCAGGATGACGTGGCCGCGCTTGACCGCGGATTGGAGCGCGCGCCCGGGCCGGTCGTATTGGCCGGTCATGCCTATGGCGGCGCGGTCATCGCCGCCACCCGCAGCGAAAAAGTGAAAGCGCTTGTCTTCATTGCGGGCCTGGCACCGGATGAGGGTGAGACCGTCGCCGACGCGTTCTACCGGACCGCGCCGCATCCGGAAGCCCCGAAGCTGGAGCCCGACAGCCACGGGCTGATCTATCTTCCCGACACCGCCTTTGCCACCGCGTTCGCCCCAAATGCCACCACGGAAGAGCTGGCCGTACTGCGCGCCGTTCAGCGGCCGATATCGCCGGCCTGCATCACTGTTCCGGTGCCCCGGCCATTGTGGAAAGACCATCCCGCCTGGTTCCTGGCGGCCGAACGGGACCGGATGATTGGCGTCGATAACCAGCGTTTCATGGCAGAGCGCATGAAGGCGCAGCTGCGTTCCCATCCTGTCGATCACACCCCCATCGTCACCGCACCCGGGGTCGTTGCGAGCGTCCTGCTTGAAGCGATCGCGGAAGCAACCAAGGAAGGAAAGATGTCATGACAGATACGCGCTATCGCACCATCGATGTTGACGGTTTCCATATCTTCTATCGCGAGGCGGGCTCGCCGCGGGCGCCCAAGCTGCTGCTGCTGCATGGATTTCCCAGTGCCAGCCACATGTTCCGTGACCTGATCCCGCTGCTGGCCGATCGTTTTCACATCGTCGCCCCCGATCTGCCGGGCTTCGGACGATCCGAGATGCCGGAGCGCGGCGTCACTTTCGACCGGATCGCCGGCATCATCGATCGCTTCACCGAAGTCATCGGTTTCGATCGCTATGCCGTCTATGTCTTCGACTATGGCGCGCCGACGGGGTTTCGTCTGGCCGCCAAACATCCAGACCGGATCACTGCCATCATTTCGCAGAACGGCAACGCCTACGAAGAGGGGTTGAGCGAGGGCTGGAATCCCATCCAGGCCTATTGGCGCGATCCGTCGGACGCCAATCGCAAAGCGCTGCGTGCATTCCTGGCGCCCGAGGCCACGGTCTGGCAATACACCCATGGCGTGCCCAATCCGGCAATGGTCTCTCCGGATGGATATTCGCTGGACAGTTTCTATCTGGCCCGGCCAGGCGTCGATGAAATTCAGCTCGACCTGTTCGGCGACTACAAGAGCAACGTTGCGCTTTATCCGGCCTTCCAGAACTATTTCCGGGTCTACAAGCCGCCCTTCCTGGCGGTGTGGGGCAAGAACGATCCTTTCTTCCTGCCCGCTGGCGCCGAAGCCTTCAAGCGCGACATGCCGGACGCGATCATCCGTTTCCTCGATACCGGTCATTTCGCGCTGGAAACACACGCCGCGGAGATCGCGGCGGCGATCCGCGATTTCCTTCCCGGTTAAATGGATCAGGAGACACCGATGTCCCATTCCGTCGCCATCGTCACCGGTGCCAGCCAGGGCATCGGTCGGGCCACATCAATCCGTCTGGCGCGCGATTTCGGCGCCGTGGTTCTGGTCGCGCGCAACCGGTCCGCCCTGAAAGACACAGCCGAGGCCGTCAAGAAGGCCGGCGCGAAAGCGCTGGTCATGGATGCGGATCTCAGCCAGCCTGAAGCAGCTGAGGCAGTCGTCGAGCGGACGATGGCAGCCTTCGGCCGGATCGACGCCCTTCTCAATATCGCCGGCGCGGTGCCGCAGATCGATCTCTTCGAGATGACCGACGCGCAGTGGGAGGCCGGCCTCGCGCTCAAGCTGCATGGCGCCCGGCGCTTGACGGTCGCCGCCTGGCCGGCGCTGAAGGCGGCCAAGGGGGCGGTGGTGCTCATGTCCGGCAATTCGGCCCTGTTTCCGAAAGCGCCTTACGCGGCCGTTGGCGCCATCAATGCTGCGATCGTCGCACTGGCAAAGGCATTTTCCGACCGGGGCATCAGCGACGGCGTGCAGGTCAACAGCGTCCTGCCCGGACCCGTGATGACGGGCCGGCGCAAGTCTTATCTCCAGCACTGGGCGCCGCTGCACAACATGACGGTCGAACAGGCGACGGTCAGTTTTCCGCAGGAAGCCGGAATCGCCCGCTACGGCGAACCGGAGGAGATCGCCGAATTGATGGCCTTTCTTGTCTCGGCCGGCGCCCGTTGGATGACGGGCTCGGCGCTTCGCATGGACGGCGGCGAAGTAAAGTCGGTTTGAAGGACTAGGGCTGCTGATAGCCGAGCTTCAGCATGCCGGCTGTCTGCCCGTTCACCGTGCCTTTTTCCAGCCATTCCAGCGAAGCCTGGAACAGCAACAAGTGGTTCTTCTCCCACATGGCGTTGTGGGAGGAACAGCCCAGGTCGATGAAGATCTTCTTGTCGCTGCCGAGGTCGGCATGCAGATCGCGCACGCGGTCCGGATTGACCTGCTTGTCGTTGACGCCACTGACCATCAGCACAGGCGTGGTCATGGCCCGCACTTTTTCCTGGGTCCAGCCCCAGCTCGAGGAGGCAATCGGAGCGCGCCGTACCGCGGGCTTCCAGCTTGCGCCCACCGGATCGGACTTCAGCATCTCCGACCAGACCGAGGCGGCAGCCTGCTTGTCATACTGGCCGGGGCAGGGCGCCTGGCGGTCCCAGTTGGCGATGAACTCGTCGTGGCTCTGGGTGTTGAACACCGCGCCTGGCACCGGCAGTGCCGGCCGCTCGGCTTTGGCGGTTCGGTTGTAGGCGGGCGCGAGAAGGATCAGCTTTGCCACCTGGTCTGGGTGATTGGCAGTCCAGCCGCCGGCACGCGGGCCGCCTTGCGACCAGCCGACCAGGTTGAGCTTCTGCACATGGCGCAAGTTGCGGATATAGGCGACCGCCGCGGAAATGTCGTTCCAGTCGGATTCGATATTGGTGAGATTGCCCGGATAGGTCGGTGCGCAACTCACGCCGAAGGTCTTCTGCTGCTCCGGCGACAGGTTGCATTTGTCGTTCATGGGCGCCGGCCGTGCCGAACGGCCATAGCCCGTCATATCCACCGAGAAGACGTCGTAACCGGCCTTGGCCAGATAGCCCATCCAGCTATAGTCCTCAAAGGGCACATCGAAGCTGACTTCGGCGGGCGTGCCGGCGCCGTGCACGAACAGCACCACCTTGTCGCCGGCGCCATCACGCAGCACGGCGGGCAAGGCCCGTTCGCGCAGATACAGGGTTGATTGCTGCCCGGCGATCGCCGGCACGGTGGACGTGACCGTGACGGTGTGATCGCGCGTGGCGGTCTCCTGGGCAAAAGCCGGCAGGGCCAGTCCCGCCAGCAGCGGCAACGCCATCCAAAAACGGGCCATGTTCCCCCCATTCTTTGGGCAGATACTGTCTCAACCGCCCTCTTTAGAAAAGGGTGACTAGAAAAGTGAGGTCAGCCCGACCTGGAACTGGTTGCGGGTGAAGCTGTAGAGCGGGATGTTGCTGTGCTGCTCGCTGAAAATATAGGAAAAGCGGGGCGTAAAGCCGTGATAGTCGAAGCGCCGGTTGAGCAGGGTGAAGGCCAGCATCACGGTATCGTCGTTGCGGGTCTTGCCGAAAGCGGGCAGGGCGTCGTCATAGCGGGTGATGAAATAGGTTGGTTGGAAACCGGCGGAAAAGCCGAGAGGCAGGTCCTGGCTGTAGGCCCCGCCGAACCAGACGCCGGAATAGGAATAGGCACCGATCCGGGCATCCTGCCGGTTGAAGCCAAGCTGCAGCTGGAACAGGCTGGAGGGCGACAGCACATAGGTGGCCTGTACCTGGCTGGTCCATAAAGGGCCGCTCTGCTCGGGAATGAAAGCGTTTGTGACCGACTGGCCACCGATCGAGGCGCCGACCAGCCAATCCGAAGTGATGCCGTAGTCGGCCGCCAGCTTGCCGCCCACACCGCTCACATAATCCTGATTGGCGAACCAGCGCTTGAAGCCGGTGGCGAGCGCGCTGATGTCCCAGTTGGCAAACAGGAATTGCGGTCCGCCATAGGCGGAAACGGTCATGTCGTCGAACTGGCCGCCACTGTAATCCACCCGATAGAGATCGGCGCCCAGCCGCGCCTTGAGATTGTCGTCCAGCAGGGGCGACCATTCCCCGCCAATATCGCCGGCGACGCCGATGCCGCTCTGGCGGCGGGCGCTCTTGTCCAGCGCGAAGGGCAGGCCGAAAATATTGACCTGGGTGGCGGAGGTGGCGGCGTTCTGGTTGCTGTCGGGCGCCAGCGCCAGCGAGAAATTCACCGTCCACTGGCGCAGGCGATTGATAGCGCCCAGGAAGTGGTCGATATTGGTCTTGACCGTGTCGTTGATGTCGCCGGCCCGCGCGAAACGGAATTGCCGGTCGGCATTGTCATAGTCGCCCTTCAGGAAGAAGGCGCGCGCCAGTTCCAGCCGCACCCGCTCGGCTGCAGGCTCACGTACCAGGATGCGGCGGAACAGAGAGATGGCGGTGTCGTAGTCCTGCTGCGCCACCGCGACATTGGCTTTCAGAAACAATAGCTCGCTGTCGTCGGGCTTTGCCGCAAGCAGGTGGTCCAGCAACCGCTTGGCATCGTCCAGCCGGTTGTTGGCGATCAGAAGCTGCGCCGCCTGCACCTCGGAAATAACGATGGTCTTGGACGGACCGTCCTTGTCCTGCGCCATGGCGCTGGACGCCATCAGCATGGCGCCCAGCAATGCAATCCAAAGCTTCATGCCGTCTGACTATTGTTTGGCGCCGAAGGTCCCGAAGGCCGTCTTGCCGCCGCCGGCCGTCTCGTTCAGGAACCAAGTACCGCCGACTTCCTGGGCCGTGGGGCCATAAAACGTGCCGTGCGCGGCTCCGGTGGCGGCTGCGGAAAAGCCGGCTGCTCCTGTATTGGCTGTCGTGCTTGCCGAACTTTCGAACGTCACGGCAGAAGTCCCCCTGGTCATGCTTTGATTGGTCAGGGTCATGGTGTTCCACGGTGTGGGGGTTCCGCCGATGGGCGTTGCCGTCATGTTGGTGAAGCTGCCGTTCGTCGTATTGCTGGCGAAATTGACATTGAGGGTGACATCGCCATTGACCGTGCCGGCCTGGATCGCGGTGGTGCCCGAGGGGACAAAGTATGCGCCGACCACGCCGCCGGTTCCGGTATAGGTCGCGTTGCCTGACGTCGGAACAGAGGCCGGAGCGGTGCCGTAACCGGTCACCACATGGCCGATATAGGATGTGTTGCCGTTCGCGGGCGTATAACTCCAGCCACCCAGAAGCGTGTAGGTCAGGCCGTTAAATTTCGCGTTGACCTTTCCGCCGTCCGCAAGCGTCAAAGTCGTGCCGTCGCCCTGAAGGTTGGTGGCGTTCAGCGACAGGGAAGGAATGCTTAGGTCGATCACCGGCCAGGTCAGGCCACCGCTGGTGACGGTGCCGCGCCAGGTTGCCGTGATCTGGCCCGCCGTAAAACTCGTCACCGAAGTTGGCGTGGTTATCACGGTCGAGCCGCCGAGTGGAAGCGCGCTGCCGACGGGGGGAAGGTTGGTGGTGAAATTGGTCCCCAGGCTGGTGCCGCTGAATGTCGCAAGGCCGAGCCCGGGGGCGGTTATGGATACTCCCGATGTCGAGCCGCTGGTGCCACCGCTGCTGCCAGTGCTGCCGCTGCTGGTTGTCGCTCCGGCGAATGCACCGAAGGCGGTCTTGCCGCCGCCGGTCGCGCCCGGATCGGTCAGGCTCCAGGTTCCGCCGACTTCATCCGCGTTGGGACCGAAGAAACCACCCAAGGCATAGCCCGTCGCGGCGCTTGAGAAACCCGCTGCGCCGGCACCCGCCGGTGCACCGCTTGTGCTGGTCGATCCGTCAAAGGAGGCGTTGGTGGCCGCGCGCGAGATATTGGCCGATATCGAAACGCTGTTCCAAGGCGTGGCGGCGCCGCCGGTCGCTGGCGTGGCCATCATGTTGCTCAGCGTGCCCGTCACCCCGCCCGAGGTGAAATTGGCCGTTATGGCGATATCGCCGGCAAGCGATCCTCCGGAAATGCCGCCGGTGCCCGAGGGCACAAAATAGGCGCCGGCGACGCCGCCCTTGGTGCCGCTGCCGGTATAGGTGGCAGAACCGGAGGTCGGCACATTGGCGAGCGGCGTGCCGGACCCTGTGGCGGCGGTACCCAGATAGGCAATACCGCCGCTTGCCGGCGTATAGGCCCAGGCGCCGGCCGCGGTGTAATTCAGGACGGAAATCGTCAAGACCACCTTGCTGCCATCGGCCAAGGTGGTGGGGGTGCCATCGGCGTGGACATTGGTAGCGGTCAGCCCGATGGCGGGGATGCTCACATCGAACAGCGGGACGGTGCCCGATGCCATTCCCCGGAATGTCACGGTGCCGCTGTTACCCGTGCCCGCGGCCTCGACCGTCGTCGAGCTCGCCTTCACCGCCGGGCCAACCAAGCCGAACACGGTCCCGCTGGGTGGCAGATTGGTGGTGAAATTGAAAGTCGGTGAGCCTTGGATCGCCACGTTGGGATGATCCGGCGCCCCGATGGAGACGGTCGGCGTCGTGGTCGTATTGCCCGAAGTATTCCCGGACGTATTTCCGGTCGTGTTACCGGACGTGCTGCCCGTGCCGGTGTTCAGCGCGGCACCGCTGCCACCGCCGCCGCCCGAACAGGCAGCCAAAGCCAGCAGACAAAAAGAAGACACAAGGCCTACGGCCTTTTTGGACGTTTCCATGACTCTCCCCGCGAGGTTCGGAGTCATGGAATTCCCAGCCCCCACGTCCAAACCTTGCGGGGACGGTAATCAAAAAATGGAACGCCGCAAGTCCTTGCCCGTCCGTTAACCAGTAAATCGCAAGAATATTTTCATCTATGCTTGCAGATGATCTGACAATTCTTCAGGTGCTTAAATTTCACACCCGGCAGAAGCCATTCAAGATTACTTGTGGTGCTGCAAGCGGGTGTTCACCAGCTGGAAGAATACCGGCACGAAGAAGATGGCCAGGATCGTGGCGGTGATCATGCCGCCCACCACGCCGGTGCCGATGGCGTTCTGACTGCCCGCGCCCGCGCCATGGGCCAGCGCCAGCGGCGTGACACCGGCGATGAAGGCGATCGAGGTCATCAGAATGGGACGCAGGCGCAGCCGTGCCGCTTCCATGGCGGCATCGAACGCCGAGGCGCCCTTCTTTTCCGCGTCCACGGCGAACTCCACGATCAGGATCGCGTTCTTTGCCGAAAGGCCGATCGTGGTGAGTAGGCCCACCTGGAAGTAGATGTCGTTGAACAGCCCGCGCGCCCATGTCAGCAGCAGCGCGCCCACCACGCCCAGCGGGATCACCATCATCACCGACAACGGGATGGCCCAGCTTTCATAAAGGGCGGCAAGGCAGAGATAGATCACCAGGATCGACAGGGCATAGAGCGCTGGGGCCTGCGCGCCGCTGGCCTCTTCCTGATAGGACAGGCCGGTCAGCTCATAGCCCACGGTCTTGGGCAGTTTGGCGAAGATCTTGTACATCTCGGCCGTGGCGGTGCCGGAAGAAACGCCCGGCTTGCCCGCGCCCAGCAACTCGATGGCGGGAAGGCCATTGTAGCGGGTGAGCGAGGATGGGCCGGTCACCCAGCGGCTGGTGGCAAAGGAGGAGAAGGGGGCCATGGTGCCCGTGGCGCTCCTCACATACCAGCGGTTCAGGTCTTCCGGCGTCATGCGGAAGGGCGCATCGCCTTGCATATAGACGCGCTTGACGCGGCCGCGATCGATGAAGTCGTTGATATAGGTCGAACCCCAGGCGGCGCTGAGCGTGGAATTCACATTGGTCAGCGCCACGCCCTGGCTGTTGGCCTTGGCCTGATCGATGTCCACGTGCAGCTGCGGGGAATCTTCCAGCGCATTGGGCCGCACAAAGGCCAGCAGCGGATCCTGCATAGCCATGCCCAGCACCTGGTTGCGGTACCCCATCAGCGCGGTGTGGCCGACATTGGCCCGATCCTCCAGGAACAGGTCAAAGCCCGAGGACTGGCCCAGCTCCTGCACCGAGGGCGGCACCAGGGGATAGATCTGCGCATCGCGAATGCCCATGAAGGCGCCGAAGGCGCGCTGCGCCACCGACTGGGCGCTGTTCTTGAAGCCCTTGCGCTGATCCCAGTCCCGCAAATGCGTGAAGGCCAACCCCATATTCTGGCCGGCGCCCGAGAAGCTGAAGCCGGCCACCACGAAGGTGAATTCGACATTGGCTTTCTCGGTCTCATTGAAATATTTGGAGACCTGCTGGGCGACTGCCAGGGTGCGCTGCTGTACGGCACCCACCGGCAAGGTGATCTGGGTGATGATGAAGCCCTGGTCCTCGTCCGGCAGAAAACCGGTGGGCAGGCGGATGAAGATGAACGCCATCACGCCCATGATCGCGACATAGGCGATCATGGTCCCCCAGGTGCGGTGCAGGAACCAGGCGGCCCGGCGCTGATACCAGGCGCGGAACGCCTCGAAATTGCGGTTGAAGGCGTCAAAGAAGAAGCCGTGCTTGAGATGGCCTTCACCTTCCACCGGCTTGAGGAGGGTGGCGCAGAGCGAGGGCGACAGCACCAGGGCCACCAGGATCGACAGCGTCATGGCCGCGACGATGGTGATGGAGAATTGGCGATAGATGACGCCGGTCGAGCCACCGAAGAAGGCCATGGGCAGGAACACGGCCGTCAGCACCAGGCCGATGCCGATCAGGGCGCCGGTGATTTCCTGCATGCTCTTGAGCGTGGCCTCGCGGGGCGGCAGGCGCTCCTCATGCATGATACGCTCGACATTCTCCACCACGACGATGGCGTCATCGACCAGAAGCCCGATCACCAGCACCAGGGCGAACAAGGTCAGCGTGTTGATGGAATAGCCAGCTGCCGCCAGCACGCCGAAGGTGCCCAGCAACACCACCGGCACGGCGATGGCCGGGATCAGGGTGGCACGCCAGTTCTGCAGGAACAGGTACATCACCATCACCACCAGGGCGATGGCTTCGATCAGGGTCACCACCACGTCATGGATGGACAGGCGGATGAAGGTGGTGTTGTCCACCGGATAGATCATCTTCATGCCCGGCGGCAGCGAGGCTTTGAGTTCTTCCGCCTTGACCTTGACGGCATCCACGGTCTTCAGCGCATTGGCGCCGGGCGCCAGCATGATGGCGACACCGGCGGCGGGGTGGCCGTTGAACAGGCTGGTGATGCCGTAGGAATCGGCACCGAGCTCGACGCGCGCCACATCACCCAGATGCACCACCGCGCCGCTGGGATCGGTCTTCAGGATGATGTTGCGGAACTGCTCCGGCGTCTGCAGGCGCGACTGGGCTGTGACGGTGGCGTTCAGCTGCGCCCCCGGCGTGATCGGCTGCTGACCGATCTGGCCCGCGGAAACCTGGATGTTCTGGGCTTGCACCGCTGCCGACACGTCCGACGGCTGCAAAGAGAAATTGTGCAGCTTGAAGGGATCCAGCCAGATGCGCATGGCGTATTGGGCGCCGAACACGCGCGTCGAGCCCACGCCCGGCACGCGGCTCAGCGGATCGTTCATCTTGCTGGTGATGAAGTCGGAAATGTCCACATTGTCGTAGCGTCCGGTATCGTCGTAGATGCCGACCACGATGATGAAGTTGGGCTGGTTCTTGGCCACGACCACGCCGAGCTGCTGCACCTGGGATGGCAGTAGCGGCACGGCTGCCTGCACCTTGTTCTGCACCTGCACCTGGGCGATGTCGGGATTGGTGCCCGGCGCGAAGGTGGCCGTGATGGTGGCGGTGCCATCGGCGTTGGAGGTCGAGGAGAAGTACAGCAGATTGTCCAGGCCCGTGAGCTGCTGCTCGATCACCTGGGTGACGGCATTCTGAACGGTTTGGGCGTCGGCGCCCGGATAGGTCGCACTGACGACCACCGCCGGCGGGGCGATGGTGGGATATTGCTCGATGGGCAGGCTGAAAGCGGCGATACCGCCCGCCAGCATGATGACGATGGCCAGAACCCAGGCGAAAACCGGGCGATCTATGAAGAATTTCGACAAGCCCATTTTATTTCTTCGCTTCCATCACCTGTGGCACCACGGGCATGTCGGGCTGTATTTTCGACAGGCCCTCCACGATCATGCGGTCGCCGGGCTTGAGGCCGGACAGCACCTGCCATTGACCATCCACGGAACGGCCGGTCTTTAGCACGCGCAGGCGCGCGATGTTCTTGTCGTCCACCACCAGCGCGGTCGGCTCGCCCTTCTCGTTGTGGCTGATCCCCTGCTGGGGCGCGAGAATGCCGTGCGGGTCTACGCCCTGGTTGATGGTGGCACGCACGTAGAGGCCCGGCAGCAGAATGCCATTGGGATTGGGAAAGATCGCGCGCAGGCGCACGGCGCCGGTCGAGGGATCGACCGTCACGTCCGTGAACTGCAGCTTGCCTTCCAGCGGATAGATGCTGCCATCATCCAGCTTCAGGGTAACCTTGGCGGTCAGGGGGCCGCTCTGGTTGACGGCGCCCGCCTCCACGGCCCGCCGCAGCGCCACCAGTTCGGAGCTCGACTGATCGACATCGACATAGATGGGATCGAGCGTGGAGATGGTGGTCAGTGCGGTAGCCTGCTGCGCCGTCACCAGCGCGCCCTCGGTCACGGTGGAGGCGCTGATACGCCCGCTGATCGGCGCGGTGATGCGGGTATAGTTCAGATTGATGCGCGCGCTATCGGCATTGGCCTTGGCCTGCAGATAGGCGGCGCGGGCATCGTCCACGTCCTGCGGCGCGATGGCATTTTCGGCCAGCAGGCGCTGATAGCGCTCGGCCTTGATCTTGGTCGAGGCCAAAGTCGCCAACGCATTATCCAAAGTGGCGCGATACGGCGCCGGATCGATCTGGTAAAGCGGATCGCCCTTCTTGACGGTCGAGCCTTCCACGAACAGGCGCTTCAGGATGATGCCCGACACCTGGGGCCGGATTTCGGACACGGCAAAGGGACTGGTGCGGCCGGGCAGATCGGTGGTGAGCGTCACCGGCGCTTCCTTGATCACCACCACGCCCACCATGGCAGGCGGCATCTTCTGCTGCGGGGGCTGACCGCACGCCGTCAGGGCAAAGCTCAACGCCAGGCAAAATGCCGGCAAAGCATGACGCAACATCAAAACCCCCGAATGATACCTTGTCAGGATGACGAACGGCCGGAGCCGTTTCAGACATGCCCGTGCGTATAAAGCAGACGGTCCCCCGCCCGCACCCCTAAATATGTGCGGGTGCGAGAATTGGAAGAGGGGAATCCGACCAAAGTGCGACTAAGGCCGATTCTACGGCCGCCGCGTTGTCAATTTGACACAAGCGAGCCTTGGTCTGGCGGCGTAAACTCGCATCAGCCGGGCACAAAGCCTGCTCAACATACCAGCCCAAATGTTTGCGGAAAATTCTCAATCCCAGCGCATCGCCATAGAAGCGCAGCGTGTCCGTGAAATGTTCAAGCGCGATGCCTAAGCGTTGTGCAAGCGAGGGCTCGGCCATCCCGGCATTACCGTTCAGGGTTTTGTCGAGAGCCGAGGCGATCCAGGGCCGGCCATAAACACCCCGCCCGATCATCACAGCATCGGCGCCTGATTGTGACAGCGCTGTACGGGCGGACGCCGCATCAGTGATGTCGCCGTTCACAATCACCGGAACGCGCACCGCTTTTTTAACATCCGCCACCGCCCACCAGTCCGCGTTGCCGCCATAGAATTGCTGGCGGGTGCGGCCATGCACGGTGATGGCTTTGACGCCCAGCTTTTCGGCCATGGCTGCGATCTCGGGCGCATTGCGGCTGCGGTCATCCCAGCCCAGCCGCATCTTCAAGGTGACGGGGCGGCTGGTGGCATTCACCGCTGCCTCGATCAGGCGCGCTGCCAGTTCAGGTTCGCGCATCAGGGCCGAGCCTGAGAGCGCGCCGGTCACTTCCTTGGCGGGGCAGCCCATATTGAGATCTATCAGATCGGCACCCGCCTCCTCGGCCAGCTTCGCGCCCTTGCCGATCCATTCCGGCGAACGGCCGACAAGCTGGATTACCATCAGAGGCAGGCCATCGCCGATGGCGGCGCGGCGCACCACATCGGGCCGGCCACGGGCAAAGGCATCGCAGGCGACCATCTCGGTGGCGACATAGGGTGCGCCGCAGAACGAGGCGGCGCGGCGGAACGGAAGGTCGGAGACCCCCGTCATGGGTGCGGTCAGCACCCGGCCCGGAATGGTCACATCGCCGATTTGAAGGGCCTGAGACATGGGCGCGGGAGATACTCTCCCGCCCCGGTCTTGTCGAGCGCGTCAGGTTCCGCTGGCGAGGCGGTGGATGCGGCCCGAGCCGCCGATGTCAGTGTTCAACTCCTTGGGATTGGAATGCAGGGTGACATCGCCGGAACCGCCGATTTCCACCTTTGCCTCCTCTGTCGGCGCGATATCGACATCGCCATGGCCGCCGATCTCCACCCGCGCGGTACGAGAAACAACATTGCCGAAATCGGCGCGGCCCGATCCGCCGATCTCGATACTGAGGTCGTCGGCCACACCCTTGGCGATCACGGTGCCGGAGCCGGCAATCTCCAGCCGGGTGGTGTGCGCGGCGAGCTGACCCACTTCGGCGTGGCCTGATCCGGCGATCTCCATCTTGAGGTCGTCAATGGCGATGCTTTGGGCTTTCATGGTGCCGGAGCCGGCGATTTCCATCTTGCCGCTATGAGCCGAGATTTCGCCCAGTTCCATCTCGCCGGAGCCGGCAATGCCAAGCTTGATGCCGTCTTCCAGTTTGCCGCTGGCTTGCACCTTGCCCGATCCCGCGATCTGGATGGTGACGCGTTGTTGCTGAAGTTTGGCAATGGTCAGGCGCCCGCCGGTCACTTCGAATTTTTCGAATTCGCGGCCGGGCAGGGTGATGACAAGGTCCCTGGTGCGATCGCGCCAACCACGGCAGTCCAGCTCGACCGTTCCCTTGCGGATGCGCAGATGTGCCAAGACCTGCGGGTCGCCGCTCGCCTGCAACCTGTCGCCGCTGCCGGGCGTGTAGCTGGCCCGGCCCAGCAGATTCAGACCGGCGCGGTCGCTGCCATCCCAGTCCATCTCACGGCTGGCCGCCGTGGCGCCGGGGGCCGCTTCACAGCGCGGCCGGCCATCGAACAGGGAAAAGCCGTCCCAGCCCTCGCTGAAACCTTTTTGGTCGATGGCGCCGGCCGCCCCCATGCATACGGCGGAAGCGCCAAGGCCGATCAGGGCGATAAGAGCAAGTCTGTGCGCCATGTCTGTCTCCTTCGTGTCAGCCGCCGGCCGGGATGTTGTGGATGCGGCCGGAGCCCGCGATATGGGTCTCCAGCTTCTTCGGATTGGTGTGCAGGTTGACGTCGCCGGAGCCGGCAATATGGATGTCGGCTTCCTCGGTCGGCGCGATGTCGGTGTTGCCGCTGCCGGCGATATGCACCTCCACCACGTCGGCATGTACCTGGCCGATATTGATATCGCCCGAACCGGCGATATGCACCTCGGCGTTCTGGACTTTGCCGTCAGCCCTGATGGAGCCCGAGCCGGCGATGGCCAGTTTGACGCGGTCCTGGTTCAGCTTGTTCAACCACAGATCACCGCTGCCGGCGATGCCGAACCTGTTGAACTGCCGGCCCGGCAAGGTGACGGTGAGGTTGCTGCCTCTGTGCCAGCCGCGGCAATCCAGTTCCACCCGACCGTCACGCACGCGCACATGCGACACCAGCGCCGCATCGCCGCTGATATGCAGCTTGTCATCGGTACCGGGCGTGTAGGTGGTGTGACCGGGAATGGAAAGGCCGACATGATCGCTGCCGTCCCAGTCCAGATCGCGGCTGGTAATGACGTCGCCGCCAGACTCGGTCTCGCAGCGGGGCCTGTCGCCATCAAACAGGGCCGCGAAGCCTCCGCCGGCGGCAAAATCCCGGCTGAAGTCCCGCCCTTCCAGGGCGCCACCGGCGCCGAGGCAGACGGCGGAGATGGTGATGCCGGCGATGGCGACGATGGCGAGCTTGTGGACCATTTTCGTCTCCTTCAGAGCGAGGCGTTGGCGGAATCGAACAGGCGGAAGTGCAGCCGCGCATACTTGATCAGCAGCTTGGCAATGATCTCCGTCAGCCACAGCAACAGCGCGCCGCCGCCCACCGCGCCGGTGATCAGGCCGATACCGATCAGGGCCTGGGCCAGGGGATTGCCCATCGCGGTTTCCCAGCCGAACGGGAGCAGGTTGAACAGGAGATAGCTGCCGCCCACGATGCAGCCCAGGCACGCCACCGACAGGGCGAAGAAGATGGCAGCCAGGGCGCAGAGGAAGGGCAGCAGGAAGACGAAGTCGATGGTGGCCAGGCCCAGAAGCGCCAGAACCACGCCCAGGAAATTGCCGGCGCTACGGTTCTCTTCCCAGCGCTTGAAGCCGGCTTCCGCGCGCAGCTCCCGCGCCAGCCGCTGCGGATCGCCCAGCGCCGCCGCCACTTCATCCTCGCTGCGGCCGTCGGCTGCGCCGTCGGCGAAATGGCGCTCATAGTCGGCCAGGATGTCGTTGATGTCGGTATAGTGCAGGCCCGACAGGCCGTCGCGCAGCTGCGCCATGAAGTGGGCGCGGTTCATGATGTCTCTCCCAGGATCTTGCGCACCGCCGCCTCGAAGGCGAGCCATTCCGCAATTTGGTTCTTCAGCGCCAGCGCGCCGCTTTTGGTAAGCCGGTAATATTTGCGCGGCGGGCCGCTTTCCGACTCCTGCAGATAGGTGGAAACCAGCCCCTCATTCTGCATCCGGCGCATCAGGGGATAGATGGTGCCTTCGCCCATCCCCACGGCCTCGGCCATGCGGCTGGCGATATCGTAGGCGTAGTTGTCGCCCTTGGAGAGGAGCGCCAAAACGCACATCTCCAGGACGCCTTTCTTCAATTGGATCTGCAAGGACTCAGGCATGGCTATTGTCTATCACATGGTATCTTGTCTTGCAAGGTATCTTTTCTGGACCGATAGCGCGTTACCCCGGCCTTAAGGCTTGGAGAGCTAAAAAGCCGGCATGAGCCTGGCTAACCATTTGAAAATCAAGGCAACGAGCTGGATTGCGCGGCAATGGAAGGCCCATCCGGCGCGGCTGGCCGGCCACCGGCCGGTTGCCAGCATCACCTTCGACGATTTTCCCAAGAATGCCTGGACCGATGGGGGGCCGGTGCTGGCCCGCCATGGCGCGCGCGCCACTTATTATACGGCCGGCGGCTTTTGCGGCCGGACCGAGGGGGGCACGGTCTTCTACGACGAGGGCGACCTTCGGGCCCTGGCCGCGGCGGGGCATGAAATCGCCTGCCATGGTTTTGGCCATCAGCCGACGCCCAGCCTCGACACAAGCGATCTCGAAGCCGATGCCCAGCGCAATCTGGAATTTTTGAAACCGTTCCTGAAAGGTCAGGCGCTGGCCAGCTATGCCTATCCCTATGGCAAGGCGAGTGTGCGCACCAAGAAGGTGATGGGGCGGCGCTTTGCGTGCCTTCGTGGCGTGCATCCCGGTCTGAATGCGGGCCGCGTGGATCTCGCCCAGCTCAATGCCATCTCGCTGGAAATGCGCTGCTGGGACCAGGACGCGATCGAGGCTGTCATCGCGCGGGTACGGCACGAGAATGGCTGGGTGGTTTTCTACACCCATGACGTGTCGGAGGCGCCCAGCGAGTATGGCTCGACGCCTGCCATGCTGGACTGGGCGCTGTCGCGGCTTGCGGCGGCGCGAATGGATGTCTTGCCGGTGCGCGAAGCCTTGCCGGTGATGCTAGGCGCCTAAAGCCTTCTTTCTGAGAGCCGACAGGGTCGTCGTCGGCGTGATCCCTTCGGCATCGAACTTCACATGGATGACCGATGGCAGGCCGCTTTTTTCCGCGGCGATGAAGGCCGGCGCAAACTCTTCGGTCTTCTCCACCTTGGCGCCGAAGCCGCCAAAGGCGCGCGCCATGGCGGCGAAATCCGGATTGATCAGGTCGGTGCCGGAGACGCGGCCGGGATATTCGCGCTCCTGATGCATGCGGATGGTGCCGAAGGTGGAATTGTCCAGCACCACCGCGATGATCGGCAGCTTGTATTGCATGGCGGTGGCGAGTTCCTGGCCGTTCATCAGGAAATCGCCGTCGCCATTGACGGCGACCACGGTGCGGTCCGGATGGATCGCCTTCATCGCCACCGCCGCCGGCATGCCGTAACCCATGAAGCCGCAAACCGTGCCGATCTGGGTATTGAAGCGGCGGAAGCGATAGAAGCGGTGGATCCAGCCGGAATAATTGCCGGCGCCATTGCAGACAATGGCGTCGTCGGCCAGATGCCCGCGCAGCCAGACCATGATCTCCGACAGATTGACGGGACCGGGCTGCGCCAGCGGCTTTTCCGACCAGTCCAGATAATCCTGATGTGCGATGCGGACGTCATGTGCCGTGCGGTGCGGCTTGAGCTTGTCCAGTGCCGCGGCAAAGGCCTGCGGCGAGGCAAGAATGGGAAGTTGTGCCTGATAGACCCGGCCCAGCTCTTCCGCGCCGGGATAGGCGTGTACCAGGGTCATCTGCGGCACAGGAATGTCGAACAGGCTGTAGCCCTGCGAGGTCAGTTCGTTCAGCCGCGCCCCGGCGGCGATCACCAGGTCGCTGTTCTTGACGCGCGCCACCAGCTTCGGATTCCCTGCCAAGCCCAGGTCGCCCGCATAGTTGGGATGGAAAGCATGGAAATGATGGGCGCGACGGAAAGACGTGCAGACCGGAATGCCGAAGCGCTCGGCGAAACTGGCGATCTGGCCCAGGGCGGTTTCGCTCCAGCGTCCGCCGCCCAGGATCAGCATGGGGCGTTCGGCCTTCGCCAGCAGGTCTTCCAGCACCGTCATCTGTTCGGCGCCGGGTGCGGTTTCCTGCGCTTCCACGCGTGCGGCATCCGGCGAGGCCGATGCCAGCGGCAGCATGTCATGGGGCAGCGACAGCACCACCGGGCCCTGGCGTCCCGCCAGCGCGGTGGAGAAGGCGCGCGAGACCATCTCGGCCATGCGGTCGGGTTCGTCGATTTCCGCCACCCATTTGGCCAGCCCGCCAAAGAAGCTGCGATAATCCATTTCCTGGAAAGCATCGCGGCCGCGATTTTCGCGCTCTACCTGACCGACGAACAGGATCATGGGCGTGGCGTCTTGTGCCGCGATGTGGATGCCGCCCGATCCATTGGTCGCGCCAGGGCCGCGCGTGACAAAACAGATACCGGGCCGTCCCGTCTGCTTGCCATGGGCCTCCGCCATCATCGAGGCGCCGCCCTCATTGCGGCAGACGATGACCTGGATGCCGCTGTCATACAGCGCGTCCAGCACCGGCAGATAGGATTCGCCCGGCACGCAGAAGACACGAGTGACACCCTGGATGCGCAACTGGTCCACCAGCACCTGGGCAGCGGTGCGGGTGGTAATGCCGGCATGCACGGTCATTCGAAGATCGCTTTCTCGGTATAGGCAAGGTCGCCCAGGCGCGGCCGCCAGGGTCCCTTGTAATAACGCTGTTCCTTGCCTTCGACATAGTGCCCCCAAATCCTGAAATTGGAAGAGGGGCCGAAACTGGAAGAGGGCACATCGCCGTCAATCAGGAAACCGAGGGAACGGGAGAGGAAATGGCGGGCCAGGGCCGGCGCGCAGCGGGCGAAATCCTCCGGGCTTCGGCAATATATCACATCCATCATCGGGACCGGCGGCCGCTCCAGCCGGCGCGGCCTGAGCACGATGGGCGAAACAAGGCCGTCCTTTTCCACCACCAGGCTGATCTGGCCCAGGGCGCGATGATCGCGCAGAAGCTGTGCCTCCGGCAGGTCATCGGGAATGGTCTGGCTGACCGCGCCACGGCCGGGCAGGGCGAAGACGGCGCTGCGGCCAAAATTGTAGGGCATGAAATTCTGCGCCTCGAGCGTGCGCCAGGTGTGTGGCGCCGGCGAGACATTGGTGTAGGTCACATGCTTGAGCTTGGTGGCCACCGCGATCAGCAAGGTGGAATGGGTGCGCCATTCCGGCTCGACATACCAGCTCGACAGGTTGGCGACGATCTGGTCGCCGCGTTGCGAGGACAGCAGCAGGATCACGCCCACGGGACCGGTGCCCGTATCCAGCATATAGCCGTAGCGCGGCATGCCCTCGACCGGCGGCAGATGGGCCCAGCGGCAAAAGCCGCGCATCCAGTAGGAACGTTGGGTGAGTGGAAAGCCTTTCGCCAGTAAATCGGCCAGCTCCTCCAGGTCGTTCTCGACGATGGCGCGGCAGCGTAGCCGGGTGGCGGGAGCGATCGCTGAGGGTTCGACGGACACGCGAAAAAAACCTTTCTCCGAAAGCCTTTATGAAGCATTTGCCATTAGCGGAACGTTAAGTTCGAAAGGCTAATTTGGGGCCTTATTCCAAAGGACCGGCCATGAGCATCGAGAGCATCGTCCGCAACGAGTTCGAGCAGGTTGCGCGCGAGCAGGAGAAGGTGTTGAGCGGTCTTTCCGACGACACGGTGCTGCTGGATTCAGGGCTGGATTCGCTTTGCTTCGCCATCATCGTAGCGCGGCTGGAAGACCGATTGGGCGTTGATCCCTTCACCGCTTCGGAGGACGTCTATTTCCCGGTGACCTTGGGCGATTTCATCAAATTCTACCAAGATGCCGCCGCGGGCTGAAACTCTGCGTGCCGCCATCGCCGGCGGCACAGCTTCCTTGTTTGGGCGCCTTCAGACGGTCCGGCTGTCCGATATGGGCCGGGCGCTGGACGCCGATCTGTCCGGCCGCAATGTTGTTTTGCGTACCTCGGACCAGCTCTTCGCCGCCCTGGGCCTGATCGAACTGGACGGTGTTGCTGCAAGCATCGTGATCGCGCCCCCCGATATTCAGCCAGAGTATCTTCCAGCCATCGTTGAGCGCGCCGGTGTCGAGATTGTGGTCAGCGATGATCCAGCGCTGGCGGTCGAGGGGGTGGATTTCGCGCGGCTCCATCTGCCGCAGCCCGGCGCCGCAGTGCCGCCGTCGCGGAAAAGCGAATGGATTCTTTTCACCTCCGGCACCACCGGCATTCCCAAGATGGTCGCGCACAGTCTGGAAGCGCTGACCGGCGCCATTCAACCAACCACCGCTGACGATGTCATTTGGGGCACCTTCTATGATATTCGTCGCTATGGCGGCTTGCAGATCCTGTTGCGGGCGCTTCTGGGCCAGGCCTCGCTGATCCTGTCGGATGCCGGGGAAAGTGCGGGTGATTTCCTGGTGCGGTTGAGCCGGCATGGCGTCACCCATCTCACCGGCACGCCTTCGCACTGGCGGCGCGCGGTGATGAGCCGCGGCGATGATGCGATTTCTCCGCGCTATGTGCGCTTGTCGGGCGAGACTGCGGACCAGGCTATTTTGGACAGTCTGAAAGCGCGCTTTTCCGGCGTGCCGATGGGCCATGCTTATGCTTCGACCGAGGCAGGCGTGGGCTTTGAAGTCACAGACGGGCTGGAAGGCTTTCCGGTTTCCTATGTCGGCCGCCCAGGCCCGGTCGAGATGAAGGTGGTTGACGGGGTGCTGCATGTCCGCTCGCCGCGCACCGCCAGCCGCTATGTCGGCAGTTCCGAAGCGCTCACCGATGATGGCTGGGTCAATACCGGTGACATGCTGGAGCTTCGCGGCGACCGCTACTATTTT
>Ga0134125_10002335_pt1 | contig 22579 bp, 26 predicted proteins | sample KB31751_FD_96464 | JGI IMG/M metagenome (GOLD analysis project Ga0134125, IMG submission 96464) | Terrestrial soil microbial communities with excess Nitrogen fertilizer from Kellogg Biological Station, Michigan, USA - KB3-175-1 | ecosystem: Environmental > Terrestrial > Soil > Unclassified ... | reverse complement strand
ATGGGATTGGTCGTGATTAATTCCGAGCCTCCGTCGTAAACGCCGTTGTAGATGCCAAGGACCGGAATATCGGCGAAAGAGATATACGAGGTCGGGGTCGTCTTGTTGAAATCAGCGCCGTAAGCAATAGTAAAATTGTTCGAGCCGGTGTTGAGCTCTTTGACTGAGATGCCGTAAATTTGCGCCTGGCGGATAGTCAAGCCGATGGTGTCAGCAAGGTTTTTGAGCGCGGCGCCGTCGCTGTAGCTTGCCTGATTAAAAACGAGAGTTCCAAGAATCACAAGCATGATACTAATCGTCACCAAAAGCTCAACGAGCGTGAACCCTTTGTTTCGAAGCAAATGTTTTGATTTAGAGAAGAGCGACATGAAAAAGATCGAGATGGAACATAAGCGAGAGCCATGCGCCGAGAATAAGAAACGGTGCGAATGGAATCTCAGTTTTCATTGTAAGCTTTTTGCGCACCAAGAGAAAGCTGGCAAAAACGGCAAGCGTTCCAATCCAAAACGCGAGCACCGCTGCCGAAAGGCTTTCGGCTGTGCCGAGAAGAAAGCCGATTGAGAGCGCAAGCTTCGCGTCGCCAAAGCCCATCGCTCGTCCGCGAGAAAAGAAATACAACGCTCCAAAAAACAGAAAGACGCCTATAGCCGCAAGAAAATCTCTTTCGAACATTCCCCCTGAAAATATTCGTGCGAGAAATGCAAGGCAGATAGCCGGATACACAAGCGCATCAGGAATGATTTTGTGTCGAGCATCATAAATCAAAATGACAATGTAGATGGAAAAAACTATTGCAAAAAGAAGCCAAGAAATCAGAGAGACTCTCGGCAATGTTGCAAAAATAAATCCAGTCAAAAGCTCGATGAGAGGATACTGCCAGGAAATCCTTGTTTTGCACCTGCTGCATTTTCCGGAAAGCGCGGCGAAGCTCACGACTGGCACCAATTCCCACCATTCCAGATTCTTTTGACACACTGTACAAAACGATCTTCCGCCCAATCCTAATCCTGATCGAAAGCGCAAACCGACTACATTGAGAAAGCTTCCGATAATCAAACCGAAAACAAAAAGGATGACTGTCGTCATCCTTTAAGTATAGCAGACTAGAGAAGTGGTTTATGGGCAGGCAGTAATAGATGTTGTAGTCCAACCAGTGGAATACCCTTTAGAGCTTCCAGTACTATCTACACACCAATATGGACCGCTACCGCTAAGAGAAGCTTTTATCGCGTAAGCGGTGCCTCCTGTTGAACCACAAGCGATTGCTGTACCAGCAGGATAGTTGGCAGGGTTTACATAAGAAGCCATACCAGATGTTGTGTCGGCAAACATACCAGCACTGCAGAGAGCCGTTGTGGCACCATAGCTACCGCTACCAACACCATCGTAGTAGACTTCGGCCGCAGATCGTGCCTCAACAAGCTGAGCCTGTGTCTTAGCATCATTACCCTTGGCACGTGCAGAATTGAGTGACGCGAGCACGATAGAAGACAGGATGCCGATGATGGCGATGACGACCAGGAGTTCGATGAGGGTGAAGCCTCTTTCTCTTTTAAGCATAGTGAGAATTAACCGTGTTTATTTTTGTAATTTTTCTACCTCCCTATTATACGCCCCGGAAAGACGCCTGGCGAGAGGTATGTGTATAACTGCCAGCGGCTTTTGGCTAATTTGCCGTCGACAGAGCAATATTATAAATCGGGATAAGGACCGAGGCGAGGAGGATGCCGACCGCCACGCCGAGGAAAACAATCATAATCGGCTCAATGAGAGCCACCATAGTATCGACCGCGTTGACCACTTCGCGCTGATAGAACTTCGCCATGGTTTTGAGGATTGAACCTGTCTCGCCTGTCTCCTCGCCGATTTTAATCATCTGGACGAGGATGCCGGGAATTTCCTTGTAGTGCGAAAGTGACTCGGAGAACGATCGTCCTGAACGGACGGCAAGCAAACTCTCTTCAAGAATTTCTCTGTAGACTTCGTTGCCGACGACCGAAGCTGTTACTTCGATTGCTCTGACCATCGGGATGCCCGAAGTAATCATCGTGTTGATGTTGTCGGTCAAAAGCGAGAGATAGAGTTTGTTGTAAAGTTTGCCGATAACTGGTATTTCGAGCTGGAAACGCGCCCAGGCATGCTTCCCCGCCGGCGTGCGAACATATCGAATCGAAAAGAACACCACGACAACCAAAACGATTGCAACAAACCAGCCGTACGCAATGAAAAAATCGGAGAGGCTAAAAATAATTTGCGTGTAGCCCGGCACTGGCTGACCTGAAGAAATAAGAATACCGGAAATCTTCGGAATAATAACCGTCAGCATCAAAATCATCACTGCCGTGAAGACAAAAACTACGAACGCTGGATAGATGAGAGCGTTCTTCGCTTTCGAAACGACTTCGTAGTTGCGATCGAGATAATCCGCCAAATAAGAAAAGGTTTCGTTGAGCTTGCCGGTCTCTTCGCCTGAACGCACCATGTTGACATAGAAATCAGAAAAGATTTTCGGATGCTTTTCGAGAGCTTTCGAAATACTCGAGCCGCCCTTGAGATCATCGGCAATCTCGAGCATGGCCTTTTGCAAGGGCTTGTTCTCGACTTGAGCCGAAAGCAGAGAGAAAATCTTCAGCGCCGAGACTTGTGCGTCGAAGAGCGTCGCCATCTGTCGAGACAGAATGACGATGTCTTTGTTGGAAACTTTTTCGGAGACTCCGAAGCTCGCGAGCCACGAAGGTTTTTCTGCCGGGCTGATGTGCGCAACAATCAGTCCGCGCTTCTGCAACGAATCGACCGCGACATCGAGCGAAACCGCATCAATAGAACCTTTCTTGCTCTGTCCGCTTTGTTCAAGGGCTGTGTAGTTGTAAATCATGGTTATATCATTCTCTCAAGAGTTCGAGGATTGGTCGAGAAAAGCATAGCATTTTCTTGAGTAATTTCCCCCGCCTTGACCAGAGCCGCAAGCGAGCGATTGAGATCGACCATGCCGAGCTCGGAGGATGTTTCGATGACCGCATCAATCTCGTGCGTGCGCTTTTCGCGGATGAGATTGGCAATAGCGCTGTTGTTGATGAGCAATTCGTACGCAGGAATGAGTCCGCCGGAAATTCTCGGAATCAAACGCTGCGAGAAAATACCGATGAGCGAGCCGGAAAGCTGAATGCGAATTTGATCTTGCTGCTCGGCCGGAAACGAATCAATGATGCGGTCGATTGTCTGCGCCGCGGTGTTGGTGTGAAGCGTTGAGAGGACGAGATGTCCGGTCTCGGCGGCAGTCACGGCGGTCGAAATCGTTTCCGGATCGCGCATTTCACCAATCATGATGACGTCAGCGTCCTGTCTGAAGGCTCCGCGCAAGGCAATATGAAAATCCGGCGTGTCGGTCGTCACCTCGCGCTGGTCGATGATAGCCTTCTTCGGTTCAAATAGATATTCAATCGGATCTTCGATGGTGACAACGTGCTCAAGGCGTTCGCGGTTGATAGTTTCAATCATCGAAGCAAGCGTCGTCGACTTGCCCTGCCCCGACGGACCGACGGCCAAGAAAAATCCCTGCTGGCTGCGAGAAAATATTTCGAGAATCGGAGGAAGATTGAGCTCGGCGAAGGTTTTGACCTTTTGAGGAATCAAGCGCAGGGCAATCGTAATCTTGCCAACCGCTTCAAACGCGTTCCCGCGGAAACGTCCGCCTGTCGGGCTCTGATACGCGAAGTTCGCTTCTTGTGATGTCTGAAATTCTTTTTTGTTTTCAGCGGACAAGAAGACATCGAGGAAGCTCTGCATGTCTTCCTTGGTCAACACTGCCATCTTGGCGAGCGGAATGAGGAAGCCGGAGACGCGAATGAACGGCGTGCGACCTTCGGCGAGGTGCAAATCGGAAGCGCCTTCTTTGTTGACGACATCGACGAGCGTTGAAAGCAATGCGTTAGGAAGTGCCATTGAGTAATTATAGCGTATTTACCTCTTCGAATGGAATAATGCGCTGGAACGCTTTGACAATCGCGTCTTCTTTCATCAAGAGCATGCCTTTCTGTCGAGCCACCTTGAGAAGTTCGACTTCGGTCGGATTTTTCAAAATAACTTGCTCGACATCTTTGTCCATCGCGAGCACTTCCATGACGGCTGTTCGACCAACGGTGCCATTCGGACAGGTCGGCGTGATTTCAATATCGTACACTTCTTTGCCGAACGGAATATTTTTTCGGACTGCTTCCGGCAAATCGGCAAACTGCTTTTCGAGCATGAGTTTAATCGAGTCCTCGACCGGCACGGGCTTACCTCCGCCCGGACAGAGCGTCTTCACCAAGCGCTGAGCGATAGCAAGAATCAACGTCGGCGCAATCAAGTACGGATCAACACCCATGTCGATAAGACGCGGGATGACGCCGAGCGCGTTGTTGGTGTGAATAGTCGAGAGCACGAGGTGTCCGGTGAGCGCCGCTTGAATCGCGAGCTGGGCGGTTTCCTTGTCGCGGATTTCTCCGACCATGATGATGTCTGGGTCCTGACGCAAGGTCGTACGAAGACCGGTCGCAAAGGTGTAATCGATTTCCGGCTGAACTTGCGACTGGCTGACACCGTCCATGTTGTATTCAATCGGATCTTCGAGGGACAAAACGTTTTTGTGATCGCGGTCGACTTCCTCGAGCATCGAATAAAGCGTCGTCGACTTGCCGGAACCAGTCGGACCAGAGATAAGAATCATGCCGTACGGACGCTTGATAGCTTTTTTGATGAGCGCCAAGTTTTCTTTCGACAAGCCCATCTCGTCGAGCTTCTTGAGACCTTTCGCCTGGTCAAGAATTCTCATCACGATTTTTTCGCCGTAGTAGGTCGGGAAGGTCGAGACGCGGAAGTCGACGCGGCGCTTGTCGATTTGCACCGAGAAGCGTCCGTCTTGCGGCTTGCGCTTTTCGTCGAGACGCATGTTGGACATAATCTTGATGCGCGCCACAACCGCTTGATGCACCTTCGTCGGCAAGGTCAGTGAAGTGTTGAGTACGCCGTCGACGCGGAAGCGCACGCGGACATTTTCTCGCTCCGGTTCGATGTGAATATCCGAAGCGTTGCTCTCGGAAGCGTGGCTCAAAATCGTCGCGACAATCTTCGTCACCGGCGCATCTTCGACAATCTTATCCTGAGCTTTTTCTTTTTTCTCGGTTGCCTTTTCGCTTGCCATGCTCTCGGTCAATTCCGTTTCGAGCTCGCCGAGCGCTTCGGTCACCTGCCCCGAAAGGCCCTTGTACATTTTGACGACGTTTTCAAAATCTTCCTGGCTGATGAGAAAGAGTTTGTACGGCATGCCAATCTTCGAAGAAACGAAGTTGAGCGCGTCGCGAGCTTCAATGTCGTCCGGATCAACAATACCGACTTCGAGCACGCCGTCAGCTACGCCGATAGGAGCAAGATGATAGTGCTCCGCCGATTCTTGCGGGATGTAGTCGAGAATCTTTCCAGGAATTGTTTCGGCCTTGAGCGAGCGCGTCGGAATACCGAGATCTTCACCCTTGCCCTTGAGAATATCTTCGGGCGAAACGCCGCGCGTGATGAGAATTTGTTCAAACGAAAGACCCGACGACTTCGCCTCCTTCTCTATCGCGGAGACATCGCCTGGCTTGAGAATCTTTTTCTCAACCAAAACATCAAGAATACTCATAATGCATCAAATGGATTAGAGCGTCCGACGGTTTCTGTCGGAAGCGGAGTCGAGAAGTCAGTTAGATTTCTGTATGCGGGCGAGCTGAAGAGCGTTTGATCAAACGTAATCGACTGCAAGCTCGAGTAGAGCGAGACCACTTCAGCACCAGGACCGGCGGTCACAAGGTCGGGGGCGGTAATCGAGGCGCTCGGCGCGAGATAATTGTATGCAAGAATAACCATCAAGAAAACGAAGACTGCGACGACTATGCCTTTATGATTTTCGAGTGATTTCATGGTGTGGTTGATGAACTTGTCTTGAGCCAATAGGTGTTCATGGTGAGAGAGAAGCTGTAGAGATTGCCGGTCGGCGTGACGGTGAAGTCGACCGACTGCGTATCAACGAGACGAAGGCTATGCTCGATGTCGTTGAGGAACTTTCGGAAGTTTGCATACGTCGAGATGAAGCTCGTCGCGACCGTGACTGTACCGTATTGCCCCGAGCTCGGAGCAATGACCTGATCGCTTGAGCTCTGGGCATCGGTGACGACATCAACATTCTTGAGCGAGATGCCGTAGCGCGAAGCGATATCGTCGAAGTCTCGGGCGAGGTCGACTGTCGCGGCGTTGTCCGGCAAGACTTGCGACAAGCGAGCGGTATCGGTCGGAGAAACTGCCTTGTACTGCGCAAGGAGCTGATTGCGTTTGAGCGTTAGGTCGGAGACGTTTGCAAGAATCGTTTGATACTGGTTCGCTTCGGAGCGCATCGTCTCGACTACTCCGTACTGCGGCATAATCCACGTATAAAACGTCGCGGCGGAGATGAGGAGCAAAATGAAAGCGGTAGAATTTTTCATGTTAGTGAGTGGTCGGCGTACTGGTCGACGTCGGAGTTGACGAAGCGGTGATTTTCGGCGCACTCGTTGAAGCGACAGTGAGAGGAGCGACAGGAGTGCTCGAGGCAACGGTCGTCGTCGAAGGTGCAACTTGCAAACCCTGCACTTCTTTCGTGTAGGAGACAAGCGTCGGAGCAACGTTTGCCGAAACAGTGAAGTTGACCTGACCCTGCTGATTGAGCGTCAGGTTTGAGAAGACAACGTTTGAAAGATACGGGGTTTGATTAAAGACGCTTGCTTGCAGGGCAACGTCGGAATAGCCGTTCGCACTGCCCTTGATAGTTATCTGCAAGAGGCCCTTGTCGGAGACAGCATACGAAAAATCTGTCAGGCGCACCGAAGAAATAGTTGAAGATTCAAGAAAGGCAAACAGGGGCGAGAGGACGATGTGCTTGGCAAGCAAGCTTTGCACCGAGATGATGCGGTTGTTGAGATCAACCATTTGATCAATGCTCGTCGGGTCAAGCGTGGCGCTCGCGGCGGTCAGGTTGCTGCCCATCTGCGCGATTTCGGAGTTGAGATAGAGCTTATAGGCAAAGACGCCGCCGGCGAGCAAGACGGTGAGAATAAAAATAATGAGGGCGATAAAGCCGAAGAAGCTTCGTTCTCCCCTGTCGACAGCCATACCTCGAGCCCCGACCGTCGAAATAGGTCCCTTGGGAATAAATGATGATTGAAATTTCGGATCCATCTCTAAGAATTATAGAACACAACGGCCTCAAACAACAGCGCATCAAAGAGCCAAATGTGTATAAAGAAAAAGGCTCTCCAAGATTTTGGAAAGCCTGTGCGCACTACAGCGGAAGGACGATTCGGTGCTGGTCGCGCGCCGAGAGAATCCACTTGTCCAAGAGCCGCTGCGGAGAAATTCTCAGCGTCTCGTCCCGCGTGATTGTTACTCGCGAGACCAGAAAATCCTTCTGCACCTTGAACAAGAAAAAGGTGCCGTAGAGACGCCCGCTCAACCAGCTTCGATGCGTCAGAGCAAACGCAATGATTTGCTCCTGGGTCAGGGAAATCTGGTCGAAGGCTCGCTTGGAACTCCGAAATATTTCGTTGAATCGAGCATCGTAGCTGATTTCGAAGACTCCGACGCGCGTTTCGTGCCGCGGACTTTCGGGGATGTTTGTCTTCCAGACTTCAAAATCCTGATGAATCTCGCTGAAGACGTCTTTGGCCCGGACGATGGTTCGTTCTCCCTGCGTCGGAGGGATGGCAATCGGGACGCTCGCCGAGATACTGCGAAGCAGCGGAACAGTAGCGCTCTTCATGCCTACCTCCGAGGAATGTGCGTTCAAATTTCTACTTCGTCTGCTTCTTTTATAAGTCCGGATAGAGACTAAGTCAAACGCTTAGCCCTGTTCGCTCAATGTGCGGAGCGCAAGGCCGACAGCGACGGCAAACTCCGGGCCGGTGGTTTTCAAAACTTCTTCGATAAACGCCGGAGCCGAAAGTTTCTGGAACGGATTAGCGGCGACAGTCTCCGTCTTGAAGCTCGCTTTCGCAAGCGGCGCAATCCCCTTGAGAGCTGCCCCGCCGCCAACGAGCATGACCTTGCCGACGGTCTTGTTGTATTTCTTTTCGAAGTTGAGGAGCATGCGGTTGGTCTCGGAGAAAATATAATCGAGCGTCAGGGTGATGACGTCGGTGACGTTTTTGTCGGTGCCGACGAGCCCCTGGTCGCGCTTGAGCACTTCGGCCTTGTCGAGCGAGATGCCGAGCGAGCTTGAGAGTGCGCGGGTGATGTCTTGTGAGCCGCGATTGACCGTGTGCGAGACTTTCACAATCCCCCGTTCGACGACGTAGAGCTTGGTCGACGAAGCACCGATGTCGAGGACCATCACCGGCGCGAGATTTTCTTCGACAATCGCGCGCATCGAGCTGAAAATTTCGATTTCAAAGAAGCCGGCCTGAAGCGCCGCCTTTTCGACAATCGTCTGGTAGCGAGCGATGGTGTCGTTGCTGATAGCGACGACGAGAACATCAACCTTCGGCAAGCCCGCCGGAGCCGGCGCGGTGCCGAGCGGAGCTTCGACCGGATTGTCTTCGATTCTCACTTCGTTTTTCGGAATGATAGACCAGTCGAGCTGCACTTCCGAAATCGGCACGGGAATATATTTGCGCGCTTCAAGCGGCACCATCGTCGCAAGCTCCTTTCGGCCGACGTCCGGCAGCTCCATGACCGACATCAAGGACGATGCAAACGGAATCGACAGCCCGCAGACTCTCGTCGTCACGCCGACTTCCTTTTCGTTCATCAGGTCGAGCAGAGCTTGAGCGATTTTTTCGGGCGGAAGGATGACCGAGGCGCCGATGCCGGCATTGCCGTAGGGTCCGAGCGAGAGCTCGCCGTAGGTTTCGAGGATGGCCTGGTCGTTTTTCTTGCGAATCTGCACAACTTTGATAGCCGAGGAGCCGATATCGATGCCGATCACCGATGCCTGCTTTTTGACAAACATGTTTTTAAGACCGTCAAAGAATGCCATATAATAAAAGTATATCATGTCCGTTCCGCTCATTGAGAATCTCATCGACTTTCTCTTTCCGAAGCCGGAGGACATTTATGATCTCGAGCACATGACCGTCGGTGAGCTCACCGCGCTTCTTCCCTCTCCGCGAGAAACCGAAGAAGCAATCTCGGTCTTCGGCTACGACGATTCGCGCGTCCGAGAAATTATCTGGGAAATCAAATACCGCAAAAACAAAACACTCGCCGAGAAAGTCGCCGAGATTCTCTACGACGTCCTCAAGCAGGAGCTCTCCGAGCACGCGGTCATGGACAATTTCAAAAACCCGCTCCTTATTCCCTTGCCGATGTCCGCAGCTCGCCGCAAGGAGCGCGGCTTCAACCAGACCGAAGTCTTGTGCGAAAAGCTCGTCGAGCTCGATACCGAGAAGCTCTTCGTCTACGCTCCGCACATTCTTATCAAAGACCGTCACACCGAAAGTCAGACGAAGACGTCGAGCAAGCGCGAGCGCGTCAGGAACATCGAGTATTCGATGAAAGTTTTAAACGCCGACGAAGTCAAAGGCAAAAACATCGTTCTCCTCGACGACGTCAGCACCACCGGCGCAACCATGCGCGAAGCAAAACGAGCTCTCCGCGAAGCGGGAGCTCGTAAGCTGTTAGCCTTTACGATTGCACATTAATTAAGCCTGCACGACCTTTTGAATATTGGCTCGGCTCAAGAGTTCGGTCTGCAAGCGCGCTGCAAGCTTCTTGTCGATGACGGGGATAATGCCTTCGGACTCTGCCTTGCCGTCTTCCTTCGTTGCGTCAGTATCGTCGTGTCCGGCGGTGAGAATGACGAGCCGCGAGGTGCCCGCAAGCTGATAGAGAAACGTCCGCTCGATGTCGACGTTTTGAATCTGTCGATACGGAATCGCGACCTCTTCCTTGTGAATCACCCCTCGCTTGACCTTGAGCGCATCCGGCGCGAGCAAGAACGCGAAGCTCGCGTATTCAATCCAGGCAACAAGCAGGGTGACAGTAAAGACAATCAAAAATATCCAGACCGCGTAGCCGACGAGCGGCAAGTTGAAGACGACAAACGCGCAAGCAATCACTCCGACCACGAGCGCGATGTTCATCCGTTCCATCATAAAGACCCAGAAGGTTTTCCAGCCGAGACGTTCGTAGTGTTCTGTTTCCATAACGTCGGTTATTTTGCCTTCTTCGGTTTCTTTTTCTCTTTTCTGTGTGAATTATTTCCCTTGGCCATATGTTTGCTATTACGTGTTTATACTCCTTCAGTATAGTTTATTTTGCGACGGCGTTGAAGACGAGGTTGTGTCCGCTGCCGACAATCTTCAGGACGTTGTTGATAACCGTGAACGAAGAGATTTGAGAGAGGACGGTGTGAAAGATCTGGTCGGCGGCGTTAATATCTGCCGGCGCAGTACAGCCCTTCGGCGAGACAATCAGGTTCGTCGAGAGCGCTCCCTTGTTCGTCACGTACGAGCCGGAGAAACTGCTGCAGATAGTACCGCTCAGCACTCCTCCCGAAAATGAAATCTCATAATTCTCCCCTGCCGGAATGGTCGTGTTGTCGTATGAGACGAAGCGAAAGGTCTGCCCGTCGAGAGGAGGCATGACGGACGTCGTACCGTTTGCATTCTGAAGCGTCACCGTCTTCGGAACCGTTGCGGATGTTGTCGGAGCAGCCGGGCTCGTCGTCGGCATGCTCGGCGTGTGCGAGTACCAGGCAAAGATGATGATAACGACAACGAGAAGCGCAATCCACCCAACAGCCTTATTGTTTTTCATTTTTTATTGATAACGAATAATCCGTTTAATTGTAGCACTGATATGGTAGACGGAAGAGTTGATTACAACCGCTTAAGTAGAGCGTTTCTGTTGTCTTTTTAACAACTCAGCGTCACTTCCATAATGTATGACTCTATGACAAGTGGGACAAACACAAATCATGACTTCAGGATTATCGATTCTGGTTTTAGCGAGTTCACCTTTATGATGCGCCTCAGCATACGGCTGTCCATTTTTTTGAATAAAAGGTTTTTCGCCACATATTTCACAGATATAAGAAACTCTCTGTTTTACCAACTTTGAATATAGAGGATTTCGTGAAAGAAACTTTGCCATCTTAACTTTTTCTTGTACTGGCTCAGCAGAAATTCTCTTGGAAATTCTTTCAAGTTCAATCTCCGCCTCTTCTGGTGTTTTTGGTAGAGAAATTTCTTGAGAATACTTTATTTCTTCCTTCTCAGACGGTTCAATAAAATCATCCACTTCTTTCTTTAGTATTTCTTCACTACTCACACCTCCGGCCTCAGTCATTTTTTCGACAATCAAATTGTAATCTTTTTGTGTTATGGGTCTCATTGAACCTCTCAAAAATAGGGCCCAATGTTTTGGAACTCTTTGACTTTCCGTCGGTGTCTCCATGTTCATAACAACATTCTGAGAATCAATTTCTTTTCCTATTGGCAATTCATATAGAAGTTTTGTTCTAATTCTGTGCGGCCACAATTCATCATTACGAGCCCAGATTTTTGTATTTTCATAATAATATTCTTGATCTACTTCCAGTACCGCACCAAAATGAGAAATGCCCGATGCATAGGCAATAATTTTATCCCCTAGAGAAACTTGTTTGAGCATTTTTTCCCATCTTGCCTGCTCCGGTAGTCCCAAAACATCAAAACCTCTTTCAGATGAAATCTTGTAGTCTCCCTCATCAAAGGTAACAATCCAATATTTCATACTTAAATACTGAACAACTCTCTAATACTAATTTTAAGAGCTTTTGAAATCTTCTCTATATTATTTAAAGAAATATTTTTACTTCCTCGCTCAACATCACTAATATACGTTCTATGCAATTTTGAAAGAGTTGCGAGCTGTTCCTGGGTCAACCCCTTGTTTAATCTAATTTTTTTGAGATTGTCTCCGAAATCTTTCGTTATAGACATGTCTACATTCTGTTCCTATGTCTAGATTAGATCTACAGACTATAAATGACATCATCTATTAATTTATTTAGCCCAAAGACAGCTTAAGTTCTATATGAAATCATCAAAAAATATGTTAAATTAGCCTTCGTTGGAGCCGTGTCAGAGTGGTCTAACGTACCTCTTTGCTAAAGAGGCAGGGGCTTTAAAACCCCTCGATGGTTCGAATCCATCCGGCTCCGCAAAATATGTTGCTCTCAGGACAAACAGACAATGAATCAATTAAAAAGACCTCTCATACACTAGAAAGGTTGGTTGAGGCCACCATACAATTTAACAAAAAAACATCGAAACAGACCGGAGTAATAATAGGGCTAACTGTGATAATGGTCATTGGCTTGGTTGTCCAAATATTAATGGGAATTCATGCGGATACTTCATGCACAGTTAGCACCACAGGAACTCCAAATTTACAAGCATACAACTGCATAACATATTATGATTTAGGACTGTTTGGAGGCTACACTCATACAAGACAATTTGAAAAGATGCAGTAGACTGTACGTCTATACAGATATAACAATTTAACCAACATAATTATGATTAGCGTACACAATACATTTGTTTGCAAACCAGGCAATGCGAGCAAGATGGCCAAGATGATGAAGAGGATGCCTCAGACGGAGATGGGGCCTTTCGTCATGACCGATATGACAGGACAGTTTCATCGCGTCATTATCGTAGGCAACTACAAGGACTTCGCCGACTACGAAGCTAAAATGAAAGACGAGATGGAGAAGGATTGGTCGAAGGAAGATCCGGAGGTTCAGAAGCTGTGGGCAGGCATGAACGACATGTACATTTCCGGCAGCCGAGAGATCTACAAGATTTGGTAGTGTGGTCGCAATGAATCTTGTTTCGTTTAAGCATACTGTGTGGAAATTCTACAGAGCGCACGGGCGCGGACATTTGCCGTGGAGGCAGACGCGCGAGCCGTACAAGATTCTTGTCTCGGAAATTATGCTTCAGCAGACGCAAGTCGAGCGAGTGATTCCGAAATACAAAAGCTTTTTGAAGAAGTTTCCGACCGCAAGAGCTCTGGCGAAGGCGACGAACAAAGACGTTTTGCTCGAGTGGCAAGGGCTCGGGTACAATCGCCGCGCGCTTGCGCTCAAGCGCGCGGCTGAAGCTGTCGTCTCTGATTTCGGCGGGAAGTTTCCGCAAACGCTCGAAGAGCTACTCACCCTTCCCGGCGTCGGCAGAGCTACAGCCGGAGATCTACTCGCCTTTGCGTTCAACAAGCCCGCAATCGTCATCGAGACAAACATCCGCACGGTCTTTATTCATCATTTTCTAAGAGATAAGAAAAACATTCCGGACAAACAAATCTTAGAGCTGATTGAAAAAACTCTAGACAAGAAAAGGCCGAGAGAATGGTACTACGCATTAATGGACTACGGCGCGCATTTGAAGAAAACGCTCGGGAACAACGCAACAAGAAGCAAGCACTACAAAAAGCAATCAACCTTCAAGGGCTCAAACCGCGAACTTCGTTCGCATATTTTGAAGCTCATTCTCGCAAAGCCGCAGAAGAAGACAGACTTGCTCAAACTTTTAAATAAACCTGCAGTCGCAATACACGCAAACCTTCTCGCACTTGAACGAGAAGGTTTGATTCACCGCACCCGAAACACCTTTAGCGCTTAGCGAGCGCGGAAGTAAATCTTGAGGCTCCAGATAACGGAGACAATAAACACAATCCACCACAGCGTCACCCAGCCGAGAATCGTCGGCCAGTAAATCGCAACGAGAAGTGCTGCCGAAAACGCCGCCCACTTGATAATCGCAATCTCCCACCACTTCAACGTCACTGTTTTTAATATTTTCATACTCTAAGTGTATGCCTGCGCCGAGAAGTGTACAATAGCCTTATGAACACGAGCGATCTACTCTCTTCTCACTTCCGTATTCTGCCCGTGCAAGCCGCAGCGCTCAAACGCGTGGGTATCTCTACCATCGAAGATCTTCTATATTACTTCCCCGTTCGCTACGGAGACACTGCGGACGTGAAGAGCATTGAGAGCTTGAACAAAGGTGAGACGGCGGTTGTTTTTGGGCACATATCTGGACTTAAGACTGGCAAAGGTTTCCGTTCGAAGATTCCAATGAGCGAAGCGTGGATTAGCGATGGTACTGGTAAAGCAAAGATTGTCTGGTTTCATCAAGCATATCTTGCGAAAATGCTCTCTGAAAACATGCCTGTCCGCGTCGAAGGCAAAGTGAGTCAGAAAAAGTCTGGTGAGTTGTATTTCTCAAATCCGAAAGTTGAAAATGTTGGCAAGGTTCCTATTGATGCTGGCAATTCACTCTTTGGCAACAACGGTGAAGCGCATGCGCTCTATCCTGTCTATCCGGAAACACGCGGCCTCACTTCCAACTGGCTCTATCACAAGCTTCAAGCAGTCTTTACTTCTGGTATTTTGGAAACACTCGAAGATCCGTTGCCTGCCGAGATGCTGAAAAAGTACAGTCTTCCCTCTCTGCGTACCGCGCTCGTCTGGATTCACACTCCGCAAAACATCGATGATGCCGAAAAAGCTCGCAAGCGCTTTGCGTTTGAAGAAATATTTTTCATTCAGCTCGAGAAGCAAAAGTCTCGCCGAGAATTCAAAGAACAAAACGCGTTTGTGATTGAAAAGAAAATTGAAGATATCGAAACGTTTATCGAACGCTTTCCGTTTGAAGCGACACACGCTCAACGCCAATCTATAGAAGAAGCGCTTGCTGATTTACGTAAGGGTTCACCGATGTCTCGTTTGCTTGAAGGCGATGTCGGAAGCGGAAAGACAGCCGTCGCCGCAAGTATTGCGTATGCAATCACCACCTCGCGTCCGAAAGGTCAGGATTTCGGCACCTTGCAAACTGCTTACATGGCGCCGACCGAGATCTTGGCTCAGCAGCACTTCGAATCATTCATCAAATACTTCAGACACCTCCCGATAAACATCGGCCTCATCACGGGCTCGGGCTGTCGGAAGTTTCCGTCGAAGGTTAATCCTGAAGGCTGGACCGATATTTCTCGTGCGCAATTATTAAAGTGGGTTTCGGCCGGCGAAATCTCAATCCTCATCGGCACGCACGCGCTGATTCAAAAGAGCGTGAAGTTCAAGCATCTCGCGCTTGCTATCATCGACGAGCAGCATCGCTTCGGCACCGCGCAACGGCAAAAGCTTGCAAGCAAAGAAAAGATTACCCCGCATCTTTTGAGCATGACCGCGACGCCGATTCCGCGCACGCTTGCCCTGACGCTCTACGGCGACCTCGACCTTTCGCTTCTCGACGAAATGCCGGCTGGTCGCAAGCAAATCATTACCGAAATCATTTTGCCGAGTGCTCGCAGTCAAATGTATGCAAAAGTTCGCGAGCAGCTCGCCGAAGGTCGGCAGGTCTACATCATCTGCCCGCGCATTAGCGAGCCGGATCCGGACAAAGAAACGGCTATCCTCGCGAAGTCGGTCAAAGAAGAAGCGAAACGTTTGAAAAAAGATATTTTTCCCGAATACAACATCGACATCCTACACTCTAAGATGACGCCCGATGCGAAGGAGAAAGTGATGCTCGACTTCAAAGCGAAAAAGATTGATATTCTTGTCGCCACCTCTGTCGTCGAAGTCGGCGTGAACGTCGAGAATGCCTCAGTCATCATCATCGAAGGCGCCGAGCGTTTCGGTCTTGCACAGCTGCATCAGCTTCGCGGACGTGTCCTGCGCGGGACGCATCAGCCGTACTGCTTCGTCTTTGCCGAGACGTCGTCGGACAAAACTGTTGAGCGTTTGAAGGCATTGAAAACCGCGAAGAACGGCTTCGAGCTCGCAGAGTTTGACCTCAAGCAGCGCGGCGCCGGCGAGCTCTACGGCCGCAAGCAATGGGGACTTTCGGATCTTGCCATGGAAGCTATCAAAAATCTCAAAATGGTTTCTGCTGCCCGCGAAGAAGCGGCGAAGATTATCGACGCAGACCCGACGCTCTCAACCCTTCCGCTTCTCAAACAGCACCTCGAAAAGACCGAAAACAAAATTCATTTTGAATAATAGCCTCGGGCTGATACTATGTAAGCCCGAATTATGCCGAAGAAAATCTTCACTATCGTCGTCTACGTCTTCGCCGTCATTGGCTTCGTCCTCGTCGGCGGATATTTCGCTGTCCGCCTCGGCATCACCAACACCTCAGGCATTGTCGACAGTCAGCGCGAAGCATTTCTTGCAAACGCCGTTTCTTCGACGAACCCGGCCTGGGCAAGCACGCCTGAATGGCAAACGCTTGAAGCCGCTATCCGCCGCGATGCGCCGACGATTACCAAGGCCGCGAACGATTCCGGCGTTCCCGCACGCCTCATTGTCGCAAACCTCATCACCGAGCAGCTGCGATTATTTTTCACCGAACGAGAGTTCTACAAAGAATTCTTTTCTCCGCTCAAAATCCTCGGCTCGCAAACGCAATTTTCCTGGGGCGTCATGGGCATGAAGGAAGACACCGCTATCACTGTCGAAAATAATCTCAAAGATTCAACCTCGCCGTTTTATCCTGGTGTAGAGTACGCACACCTTCTCGACTTCGCAACCTCAACGCCGATTATGAACACGAGCGAAGAACGCTTCACCCGCATGACCGACCAGCTCGATCACTACTGGAGCTACCTCTATGCCGGACTCTATATGAAAGAAGTTGAGACACAATGGGCAAGCGCGGGCTTCCCTATTGCCGACAACCCAGCCGTCGTCTCGACGCTCTACAACATCGGCTTTGCGAACTCTCATCCGAATGCAAGCCCGCAAGTCGGCGGTGCCGCTATCACCATAGGCAACGAAACCTACAGCTTCGGCGGCCTCGCTCTCGACTTCTACAATTCCAATTTGCTTCTCGACATCTTTCCGCGCTAAGCTTCTTCTATTCCACCCCTAGCTCAATGGTAGAGCAGACGACTTATACTCGTCCGGTTCTTGGTTCGAGTCCAAGGGGGTGGACATGCTTAGTATTGTTAAACACGAACTCCTCAAATAACCTTGCGGCACTTGGTATTTGAGCGGTTCGATAACCTTCTTTTTTGTCGTACGCCAGTTTCTCTTCGAAAATGAAATAGAAAAGTTCTTGTTGCTCGATAGTAGTGAGCTTTTCCCAAGCAAAATATGGGCTTTTTAATAGACCTATGGATTTACTAAGGGCGGTTCTATAAGGGACTAATAAATCAACATGAATGACAGATTCCTCGTTACCTAAATCCTCAAGTTCTTTAACTGATTGCTCTATTTGTTTTTCGTAAGTGTGCATTACCACATCAGACTTTGCTCTCAAAATCATGTCGGTGAGTTTAGAAATTCTCTCCCTCAAAATCCTCCTGCTTTCTTCCTGCGCCCGTTCGTTTTTCTTGAGTTGCAGAACTTCCTGTTTCCACACTTTTTCAAAAACTGACTCCACAACAATGCCAACCTCCTCCTTCAGAGTCGTATCTTGTAGCAACTTCTTAAAATCTCCTTCAACATTATCCCTGCGAAGCGATTGTCGAAACAAATTACATTTTCTATTTTGACAAAAATAATATGGATGCTTTTTCCCGTTGCGACTTTTTGACCAGGCGGCTGACAAATGACCACCACAATCTGCGCAGACAGTTAATCCTCTTAAAGCGAAGTCCTGACAACTGCTTTTTACTATCTTTTTGGCAAGATTACCATTTCCAAGACGCAACTGTGTATTCTTAAAAGTTTCTTCCGAGATGATACCTTGATGTTTACCGGGTCGGCGTGCGACTTCCCAGGGCTGGTATTCGATAAATCCTGCATAAAAAGAATCTTTTAACATTTTGTAAAAATACCGACTTACTTCTCTGGCCTACCTTTTGTCCAAAATCTTTTTTCAAATAGATACTTGCAAGCATCAATCTTTCTGACAAAAGTTCCATTTTCAAAACCTTCAAATGCCTCCTTGAGGTATTTAGCGTGGGGATATTTTGGTACGGCTAATTTTCCATAAACTTCACTTTTTTCCATCTTGTAACCTCTCTTTGCTCCAAACGCCCAGTGTCCAGTTTCCAATCTGGCTCTCATTTTCTGTATAACCTGTCTACGATTTTGCTTCCTCTCAAGTTGAGCTTGGCCAGCAAAAATTAATTCTACGAACTCCCCTTCTTCGCTTTCGTCAAAGTTAAAGTTGGGACACCTTACCTCTACATCGCGTATCCTAAATGCTGCCCTTAGTTTGATGTGCTCCGGAACATCACGAGCTAAACGTTTTATATCATCGAAGACAACCACAAATTTTCTATGCGAATTATCATCAATATACGCAAGCATTTCTCGCATACCAGGACGCTTCATAAAATCACCTTGTCCAGAAAATGTGTCTGGAAATGTTCGCAGATATGGAACATCAACTGACCGCAAATCTTGTTTGCAACGCTCCTCCTGACTTTCGCGACCGTGTCCTTCAAGTTCTTGCCTTTTGCTCGAAACACGAGCATAAACCAGCCCGATTCTACCTTCGTACAAATTTGCAGCTTTTTCTTTATTTAGTTCTGACATGTTGAATTTTCAGCTCCGTTTTAATGACATTTCTGCAAAGTGCTTCTAGAAACCTTAGACGCTTCAAAATTTTTTCTTCCGAACTTTGATAATCATTGAGCAAACGGCGGTACTGCTCGATAGAAATTATCGGCTCTTGTTTATTATACGCCTCGAGGTTGGATGTAAATTGTAAATCTTCTCTGTTGGACATGGCGCTCTCGCGCCGAGAATTTAAAAGACGCCACTAATGGCGTCGCTTATCATTCACTGTCCAACTTCAGTGAGGAAAAACGACGCGGCCTGATTTTCTCGGCTTATCGTTGTTTTTCCAACTCCTGCTACTGTGCAGTTGGCCTAACCGGCCTAACAACAAACTTATTGTATCACCTCTTCTTTGAGGCGCAACAGTACGTCATGGCGTTCTTTTGCTCTTCTTAATTCCGGCAGATTAAAACCCGAAGTAAACTGTATCTTGGTCGAATCTCCGTAGGTTTTAGGGTCGAGCTTTCGTACTACAAACTCCGCCACTCGTTGACGCACTTCGGCTACTTTAGGAATGATAACCCTGCCGTTATACTGCTCGATTTTGCCACTCTCGTTGATGCGCTTTAATACTGCCGGTTGTGATATCACCATATTTAAGCCATCTGAAAAGACCCCTTCCGCTCTACGAACCATATCCTTCTTAAACTCTTCTCTATAGGCCTCCCTAGCTTCTTCTACAAGGTCTTGGAGCGTATATCCGTCCTTACTTCCCAAGGGGATAGTGCCGCGTCGTAGCCAGCTAGTGTAGGTTGAAACGGGCACCTTTTCTTGGCTGGGTAGATAGTCTAAGAGTAGGTAGCTACAGCCCCGACGGGTTATTGGTTCACCGCTTTTGATTCTTTCCACTATCGCATCAACAATCTCGAGCGTTAGTGCGATATCGGAACGTGGTTTGTAGGCACCTTTCATGCACCTAATTATCTCACAAACCCACTAATTTAATATCGTGAGTTCAGGTAGTCCTCTTTACAGGTTTGATAGTCACCAACGCACGGTTTCGAGGGAAAAAGAAAGTTTATGATTGCCAATACTCCAATAATGAAAATGAACAGCTTTATAAAGTATTTTGCTGCTTCCCAATTACTTTTATTCATCGAATTGCTTATCGCTAGTTGGTAACTCGCGACGGGCAACAAAAAGCCCGCCACGGATAGAGACCGAAGTCTCTCGTACCGGTTTCCCGATACGGCACGTAATGCCACCCCATGACGGGTTTTTTATGCATTACGTGACTCTCGACCATATCCAGCGGATTTCCTCGATGGGGTTAGGTCGTTGCCTTTCGGCTATTCAGTTGTATAACAAGTAAATAATACCAGTAAACTTTATTCCTAGCGAACAGAGGTTTGTGAATGTAAGATCGGGCGAGTAGGAGTAATATGAATGAACATATGAGGAAAAAGCCGACCCTGATAGAGAAGACTTTTATTAATGCTAAAACAAATAGCGGTATTCAATATTGCTTCACTCTACTTCGAGCTGAAGGGTGGGTAAGTTATCAGGAAGATCCGATAGATGCTGTTTATAAAAGGATAAAAACCATAGACGTTAACAAAGTGCCTATCGAGCAGCAAGAAGAATTACTAAAGTCCCTTTTAGGAGAGATGGACTTGTATAAGTTGATACTAAACATTTTAAATAATGGTCAAGGTAAGAGCTACAGCATTCGTCCTTTTAAAACATACAAACAAGACCTATCTCATTTTAGAGAGCTAGTTGAGTCGATAGATAACTATAATGATCCGCCTGTTAGAAAATATCTAAAAAATATCTTTGAAGGAAAAATCGAACCATTTTATGATGATATACATTCATCTGCCATTAGTGATGCGGCAATAAAGGAAATAAACAAGCGACTCGCGTCATTCCTTAAGGAGTTCTTAGAGACTTATAAAAAAGTGCTTATGGGGTTTAAGAGTGGTGAAAATGTTCACAAACTTCCATATATCTTTGTAACAGTAGAATTGCTTACTGATGACAGCGGTCTTTGTGGAGTAAAATTTCACGCACCGGGCATATACAGCCTATTCATAAGAAAGAGCAATGGCACTCAGCAACAGTGTTACAGCTTCAATCAAGACGGGGAAATAGTTTTATATATAGGAGGTGGTGACCCACTTTGGGTATATAACGACAAACCTCTCTACGAACGAGGCCTAAAAGGGCGCTACAACCAAATTGGCGAGTGGAAGCCTATAGTCTATCCGCAGAGCTCTGAGATGGTTTCGGCAGAGGCACACAAGAGAACAAAAGATGAACTCGATAAGAGAATTGAAGCTTGTATGTTCTACTGCTTGACTACTTGTTATCACGCAATAGAGTTCGTTGTGAAAACTAATATTGATCTACCCTTTGAATACACAACTGCAAAATCCAATAAGATAGGAGTACTACATTTTCATAAAGTTAAACTGGATATCCCATCTAATTCAGTCTCGAACATAGTTGTATATGACGGAACTCTTGAACTAGTTAACATTGAAAATGAAACCATAAAAAACGGTCTCGGACTTATTGAGACCTTTTTACATAAAATGAGTTTTCGCGTGGATGGAAAAGTTGAGTGGTTTTTAAAATACCCCTTATACAGTGATGCTTCAGGTAAAATCGCTATAAATAAAAAGGGCTTTTCTTCCATTGGAAAGTATATGACGGTAGACTTAGGATCTGACAGCTCGCGTATCGACACTTCTATAAGTTGGTTCATAAACGGGAATATTTCTACGAATCCATTTACAAAATTTTTGAGTTACTATATAGCCTTTGAAAGCTTGGCTATTCCCTTTGTCGATGGGAAACTCGAGATAAGTACAAAATACAAAATAAAACCTCTTCCGAAATCAGCAAGAAACAAGCAAATTAATGAATGCATTAGGGTCTTACACGAGGAACTATACCCATCAAAACCGCAAGAGTTCGTAAGTAAGAGTTATGCATGTATTGGCAGTCTGAATAGTAAAACCAAAGTTGCCTTAGAAAAGGTGTTCGGAAAGGAGAGTACGGAGGTCATAGATTTTTTCAAGAAAGTTGATGGTTATTCTTTTTATTTACTAAGAAACAAACTCGCCCATGGTGACTTTAGCCACATTGAGGAAAATGACAGACGCCCTATTCAGGAAAGATTAGGTGCTCTTAAGGATATTGTGTTCAGGTTTATACTGGCTTTATCTTCCCCCAAAAACGACAGATCTAAAACTTACTTTTCTCACACTCTATCGATGCAAACTTCTGATCCAAGAAGTTCATCTGTAGTGTCATCTTTAGATTTTATACCAAATAAGGACTGGAGGATTAAACTTGAGTGGCTTTTATAGTTTGAGTGATATACTTTTTGGCATGAGAAAATGGTTTTCCGGGTCAACAGATAAATATTCTTACACAAGGCGAGAATTTTTAATCACCCGTACAGAACGAGAATGCTATAAAATTCTTTTAAACACGGTTGGCAATGATTATTACGTTTTCCCTCAAATACACCTCCCAGCCATAATTAACGGCACCATTTTTGGTCAGAGTTGGCGCGGTGCCTTTCGTCATGTTGACGAAAAATCTGTTGACTTTGTTTTATGCGATAAAGCATTACTATCTCCCAAGCTGGCAATTGAACTGGACGACTATACTCATGAACGGTCAGACAGGAGGGTTAGGGATGCAGAGGTTGAACGTGTACTGCACATGGCCGGAGTTCCATTGTTAAGGCTCAAAAACGAAGACCTTCTCAATCAAATCGAGTTAGCCCAAAAAATTAAATCGATGGTTCTGTGACCAAATTTAACAAAGAACTTATACAAGAAACACTTGATTGTTTTAAAGAAGAAAATTTCCTAGAAATTTCGGAGGAAACCGCTTGCGAGTATCTCGAGTCTATGGCTGGTCTCTATCTCGCTTTTCATGTTCAGACCGATGTGCCAATTAATCAAACTTTACCTCGAACTTAACTTCCAAAGGAAGGTCTGCTACTTCTTTAAGCTTATTCCCGTCTTGAAGTTTGAGTTTTATGCGGTATTCGCCAGGAGTCGTAATTTT
>Ga0134125_10002334_pt1 | contig 22583 bp, 19 predicted proteins | sample KB31751_FD_96464 | JGI IMG/M metagenome (GOLD analysis project Ga0134125, IMG submission 96464) | Terrestrial soil microbial communities with excess Nitrogen fertilizer from Kellogg Biological Station, Michigan, USA - KB3-175-1 | ecosystem: Environmental > Terrestrial > Soil > Unclassified ... | reverse complement strand
GGCCTGATAGGATGAAATCGTGCCGCGAAAAGACCTTGCGCGCGAAGCCGCCCGGTTCGCAAGGCACGTTGTGCCGGCCGCCGTGAAGCCCATTCACGTGCTTTGGCATGAGGTGATCGGCTTTATTTTCCTCGTCATCGCAGGGCTAATGGCCTGGTGGGTGTATCGTCATCCGGCATCGAGAGGAGTGATTCAACTGGTCCTGATCATCCCGATGTTTGCCGTATGTGTGGGTTACGGGGTTTCTTCCTTCCTGAAGGCCAGGCGTATTTCCCGCTCCTGAGATAGGCATTCGTGAGACTCGACTAACACGATGCGTCCTGGCGAATTTCCATACACTCGCGGAATTTATCCCGACATGTATCGTAGCCGCTTGTGGACGATGCGGCAGTATGCAGGTTTTGGCACTGCGGAGGAAAGCAACCGGCGCTACCGGTATCTTTTGAGCCAGGGCACCACGGGCTTGTCAGTGGCGTTCGACCTTCCGACACAAATTGGACTCGATCCTGACCACGCTTTGGCGGCAGGTGAAGTGGGGCGCGTGGGCGTTTCCGTTGCGTCGATCGAGGACATGCGCAAGCTGTTCGATGGCATTCGTCTGGAAGACGTCTCGACCTCGATGACGATCAACTCGACGGCGGCGATCCTGCTGGCCTTATACGTCGCGGTCGCGCGCGAACAGGGCGCGGACTCGCGTAAGCTCAACGGCACGATTCAGAACGACATCCTCAAGGAATACATCGCACGGGGAACATATATTTATCCGGCGCGGCAAGCGATGCGGATCGTCACCGACCTCTTCGCGTGGGCGCAGACGGAAGTTCCTGAATGGAACACGATCTCGATTTCGGGTTATCACATCCGGGAGGCAGGATCGACAGCGGTGCAGGAAGTCGCGTTCACGTTCGCGAATGCGATCGCGTACATTGAATCGGCAATCGCGGCAGGGCTGGATGTCGACTCGTTCGCCCCGCGGCTATCATTTTTCTTCAACGCGCATTCGGATTTTTTGACGGAGATCGCCAAATTCCGGGCGGCACGGCGCCTGTATGCAAAGCTCATGCGCGAGCGGTTCGGGGCGAATAACGAACGCTCGTGCATGCTGCGGTTCCATACGCAGACGGCAGGGTCGAGCCTGACGGCACAGCAGCCGGATGTGAACATTGTGCGGACAGCGATCGAGGCATTGTCGGCCGTGCTCGGGGGAACCCAGTCACTCCACACGAATGCGCGGGATGAAGCGCTTGGGCTGCCGACTGAGGAATCCGCGCAACTCGCGCTTCGAACGCAGCAGATTATTGCGTACGAGACCGGGATCGCAAGTGTCGCCGATCCGCTGGGCGGGAGTTATTACATCGAGGAACTCACCGGCGGGATCGAAGCGGGCGCAGTGGAGTACATCCGGCGGATCGACGCCATGGGCGGCACTTTGCGCGCGATTGAAGCCGGATTTATTCAGGCTGAGATTCAGAACGCGGCATTTGAATTTCAGAAGGAAGTCGAGAGCGGCAAGCGCGTCGTGGTGGGCGTGAACCGGTTTCAGATGGAGGCGGACGCGAAGGTCGCGGTGTTCCGGGTAGATCCGGGAAATGAGCAAGCGCGTATCGAGGAAGTGCGGGCGCTGCGCGTGGCGCGCGATTCGACGCGATGGAGCAGTGCGCTGAAACGGCTCGAGGCCGCGGCGCGCACGACGGAGAACGTGATGCCGCGGATTTTGGACGCGGTGCAGGCATCCGCAACCGTCGGGGAGATTTCCGATGTGCTGCGCCGTGTGTTCGGAGAATACCGGGAAGCACGCTAACTTAAATAAGGCAAGTTCACCGCGCGGCGTTAAACCGCTGCGGGCATCGAAGCTGACTGTTGTTGTGTAAACACCGGAGCCGGGGCATAGACGAACCGGCGCTCGCGGAGACCGAACTTGTGCATGAGGCGTCCTACGTGATCCTGATCGTAGCGGATGCCGAACTGGCGCTCGATCGCGATCGCGAGGCGGCCGGTGGTCCAGCGGTCGGTGGGAAAGCCGTGGGCAAGAGCGCCGTCCGTGAACATGTTCCGGATGCCATCAACCTGATCGGCAGTCAAGCGGCTGGGACGTCCGGTAGCGCGGCGCCGACGCAATCCTTCGTAGCCCGTATGCACGATGGAGCGATGCCAACGGGAAGCGGTCGTGCGGCTGACGCCGTAGCGGCGGGCAACTTGTGATTGTGTGGCGCCGTCGAGCAGTTCTTTTGCTGCGGCGAGCCGGCGCGTTTCCATGTCTTCGCGTGTCAGAGAGCTAAGCGGGGCAAGCATCCTCTCGTTGCGCGCGGAATTTTAGTCCAGAGCACACCCAGAATACAACAACAACACAGTGCAAGTAAATTGTTTTTGGGTAATGTGATTCAGGTGGATTCAGTCAGGCCGAGAAGTACTCTTTCATCGGCGACCAGTAGTAATCCACCCAGCCGGTCCGGTACGACTCGGCCTGCGAATCCGGCACGCCGGAGTGCACCATCGTGACTTCCGCGCCACCCTCTTTGGCGCAAAACGTCCATTCCAGGCGCGATGGAGGCGCGCCTTCCGGCCACTCCGTCGTCGTCCATGTCTGGACGATGCGCTTACCTTCCTCGAGCTCAAGGTTAGCGCCCGAAATATAACCATCCCAGGCAGTGAATTTGCCGCCGACCTTCGCGCTCGCGGTCGCCTTCCCCCCGGTCATCAACGAGTGTTTACGGCCATCGAGAAAGGCATCGTAGATTTTCTCCGGAGACACTCCCGGGAAAAATTCGGTCTGCTGGATGGTTTTCATAGGTGGCAAAAAAGCGACGCCCACTGGATAGCAGGCGCCGCTTTTCAGTGCTTTCAGGTGCGAGGGCTAACTCTTCGCAGCCTTCCGGCTGCGGCCGGCAGGATGGGCGGCTTCGCGGGCATCATCGTCGCCGCCGGATGCTTCGAGCTTGTCCGCCAGCGCGTCCAGATCCTGGAAGCGGAACACCTGATCCATCATGCCGTGCGCCTTGAACAGCGGCTGATAGCGGTGCATCGCCTTGTATGCGGGCTCATGAACCAGCTTGGTCCAAAGCTCGCGCACTTTCGGGTCGGTGCTCTTCGGGACGTACTTGATGTACTCCTTCACGAGCGGATGGCCCGGGGTGATGTCGCACGCCATCGCCGTCGAAGCACCGACGCCGTGCTTGATGCTGCCATGCCTCTCTTCCTCGTGGCCCCGACGGCGGATGAGATCTTCATAGATCTCCGGCTGCTGCATGTTCACGATATTGCTCGGCCATGCAATGCCGGCCTTGAGAATGTTCCACGCGCGCTCGTTGGGCGCTTCCTGTTCGGCCGCGATCCAGGGGGAGTAGAGCGGCTGCACCATGTGGCCGGGCGAGAAGTAGAGCGCACGGCCAGCTCCGCGATAGAAGAACTCCCACGAGATCGGATCGAGATCGTGAAGCACCGACTGCACGAGCGGCACCATCGGGAAGTTGAAGCAGCGGGTCACCAATCCGAGGGACTCGAGGGCGCAGCCGACGTAGCCGGGCCGCGAGTTGTTCTTGCAGATTTTGATGAAGGCCTTGAGAACGCGCTCGACCTCGCGCACGCTGCTGTCGGGAGTCAGCTGTTTCATCAGCGACTCGGCAACGGCGAGGCCGAGGCCCGCGTGCATCATCGTGTACGACTTCTCCGGCATCGCCTCGGTATCCGCCGCCTGCCCTTCCACGAGGATGTCGTGGGCATCCTCGCTGCAGTTCCACTTGTCTTTCCAAACGCGCTGGGAGTAGACGTGGCCGAGCCCCTCGACGCTCCAGATGCTTTCGAAGTCGCCGATCCCGTAGGCCTTTGGCATGAAGATATTGAGATCGACAGGGCCGGTCTTCGGGATTCCGAGCTTTTCGGGGTTGTTGCGGACCAGCGTGAAGATATAGCGGGTGTTCTTCGCCTGCTGCGAGTAGAGCGATTCCTGCTTGCCGATCGTGGCATCCGCCGCGAGGAGGCCTTGCGTGAGAACATGGTCGCCCCACTTCAGCCAATAACCCGGATTGAGACTCTTTGTGGGCGAGAACAGATCGAAAACAAAGTCGACGGCTTTGTTCTGATATTCGTCGCCCGCGATGAAAACGACGGCGGCAGGATCCCCGAATTTTTCGACGGTCTGCTTGGTCTTCTTGTAAAGATACCCGGAGAACGTACGCGGTTCTTCGCCGTTTGGACCGGGCGCGGGTGGATTCTTCGGGTTGACAAGCGTTTTCGAAACACCGGTCATCTTCGCCATTTGCTGCCCGGTGTACAGGCCCTGGGCCAGCATGTAACTCAGTACAGAATTCGCGACATCACGCATTACGCCCTCCAAGTTTTCCTTCGTGAGCTAAATTGCCTTGAGGCATCAGTCTAGCCTGATTTCCATCATCAACTCAAGGGGTAGAATCATCGGCCCGAACGGGCTCCTTCGGCGGCGGATTCAGCCGCCCTTCCTTGTGGCTCGAGACGATCGACCAGTGCTTCGAGGTCCTGCAGGCGGAAAACCTGGTCCATCATGTTGTGCTTCTTGAGCACAGGCTGGTAGCGATGTGCCGCGTTATATGCTTGAGAACGAACAAGTTTTTCCCACAGCCGGCGAACATTGGGGTCGGAGCTTTTGGGCTGGTAATCGATATAGCTCTGGACGACCGGATGGTTGGGAGTGATATCCATAGCCATCGCTGTAGATGCGGCAACGCCGTGTGCAATCGTACCTTCGCTCTCTTCTGCCGCCCCGCGGCGCCGGATTAAATCTTCAAAAATTTCCGGTGACCGCATGTTCACTATATTTGTCGGCCATGCGATTCCTGCCTTAAGAATCTTGAGAGCTCGCGCGTTGGGCGCTTCCTGTTCGGCGGCGATCCAGGGCGAATAGAGCGGCTGCGCCATGTGGGCTGGCGAGAAATAGAGCGCGCGTCCGGCACCCCGCCAGAAGAATTCCCATGCGACGGGATCGAGATTGGCGAGAACACTCTGCACGAGGTCGAGCATCGGGTAGTTAAAACAGCGCGTGACCAGCCCGAGCGATTCCAGCGCGCAGCCAACGTATCCCGGGCGCGAGTTGTTGTTGCAGATCTTGATAAAAATTTTCAGGACGCGCTCGACTTCCTTGATCCGGCTGTGGGGCGTCAACTGCTTCATGAGCGATTCTGCCACGGCGAGTCCGAGACCGGCGTGCATCATGGTAAGCGACTTCTCGGGCATCGAGGCCGCCTGGCCTTCCATCATGATGTCGTGCGCATCTTCGCTGCAGTTCCACTTGAGCATCCACATGCGCTGCGAGTAAACGTGTCCGAGTCCCTCGACGGTCCAGATGTTTTCGAAGTCTCCGACGCCATACGCGCGCCGCATGAACTCGCTCAGATCGAATTCGCCGGATTTCGGAATACCCAGCTTCTCCGGGTTGTTGCGCACCAGCGTGAAGATGTAGCGCGTGTTCTTCGCCTGCTGCATGTAGAGTTCGCGCTGCGGCCCCACCGCGGCGTAAGCCAGTGAGGCCTGCTGGCCGATGTGCCGTGGCAGCTTCGCCCAGTAGCGCGGATTGAGCGTGAGGATGTCAAAGAAAAGATCGACGACTTTCGATTGATATTCGTCGCCGATGATGAACAGCACGGCCGCGGGATCGCCGAAACGCTCGATGGTCTTACGGGTTTTTTTGTAGAGATAGCCGGTGGCCGTAGCGGGCGGCAGGCCTTCGGGCCCGGGTCCTGGAGGGTTCTTGGGATCTACGAGCGGGCCGGGCGCGCCTGCTTTTTTGGCGACCTGCTGGACCGTATAGAGAACAGAGGCAAGAACGAAGCTGAAAAGCGTGCTGGTGAATTTGCGCATATCTAAAAATCCCCCGTCAGTATATCGCTGGTTCGGATCGCAGGCCAGTAAGCCTGCGTTCTCACCGGGCGCGCGCGCGGGCACTCGCGTAGACGTCGCTCCAGTCCAACGCGCCTTCTCTAAACTCGAGCGTCTTGTTGATCGGCAGATCGGTGAAGCGCTGCTTCAGACCGCTGGGCCAGCGGACTTCCATGGCCTCGATCTTTTCGAGCTTGCCGAGACCGAAGTGCTGCTCCAGCGGCGCGCAGCCGAAGTTCGTGCCGCCTGTGACTTCGCGATATTGCCTGTGTCCACTCGCTTCAAGCATCACGCGTGCGCCGATTGCCGAGCGGTTGCTCTTCGTTCCGACGAGGCGAACGTTGAGGTAGTTGCCCGGCAGCGTTTTCGGACAATAGACGCCGGTCGTCAACAAGTCTCCGGGATAGGCGCCGCCGGCGGCGACGATAACCGAGAGGCGTCCATCGCCGAAGAGATCCCCAAGATTCGCGCCATGGCTCTTGCCGGTAAAAGGCAAACCCGCTGCGAATGTTGTGTTGCGGAACTTTTGGCCGTCGTTTTCCAGCAGGACGAGCGGATCCAGGCGATCGAGCTTCGGGCTTCCATTGCCGAGCACGAGATCGAGGTAGCCATCGTTGTTGAAATCCCCGAAGCTGCCGCTCATCGTGCCCCAGCAGCCGTTGAGCCCGAGTTCACGGCTCACCAGCGTGAACGTGCCGTCGCGATTGTTGTGGTAGACGCGCATCGACTGGCCCCTGGGCGGCCCTTCTCCGTGGCGCAGCGTGTAAACGACATCGTCGTGGTCGGACCAGATGTACTGGCCGATATCCATCCAGCCGTCGTTATCGTAGTCCCACCAAAAAGACGGGCTGCCGAAGCCCATGGCGGTGACTCCAGCGCGTTCGCTGACGTCGGTGAACGTTCCATCGCCATTGTTGTGGAAGAGCTGCGAACGGCCAAGGCCGTTGCTCAGGAAGAGGTCCATCAGGCCATCGTTGTCGTAATCGCCCCATGCGCCGCCGATCGTCGGCCAAAGCGTGTCGATGCCGGCTTTGTGCGTCACGTCGCTGAAGGTGCCGTCGCCGTTGTTATGGAAGAGGCGATTGGGGGTCTTGCGTTCGAAGATCCCGCCAAGATTATTGGCGACGAAAAGGTCCAGAAATCCGTCGTTGTCGTAGTCGATCCAGGAGGCGGTGAAGGCCGGGCCCCACACATCTTTCAATCCGGATGACTCGGTGACATCCGTGAAGGTGCCGTCACCGTTATTGCGGAACAGGGTGCCCTCGCCAACGTAGAAGCCCTGACGGGTGCAGTAAAGGTCGACGTTTCCGTCGTTGTCGTAATCGGCGGCAATCGTCGCGAAGGTGTTGACTGCGATATCGACCCCCGAGTCGATCGAAACATCCGTGAAAGTGCCGTCGCCGTTGTTGTGATAGAGCTGTGTGCCGCCGTAGGCCGCGCCGAGCACGATGTCGAGGTAACCATCGTTGTTGTAGTCGAAGATGGCGCTGCCGCGGCCGCCGCTCGTCTTGTCGAGGCCGACCTTCGCGGCGACATCTTCGAATTCGACCGCCGGTTTGGCCCACCCGGCTTTAATGGAGATGCGGAACGGCTCGGGCACGAACTCGGGATATCCCCCGAGCTTGTCGGCCGAAAGAAACAGGATCGCGCGGGAGCGCTCGTCTTTCGGATCCGCATGAAGCGCGTCGACCTCGGATTTGACTGCGGGAAGATACCTGCCCGCACGATAAAGAGCGACTGCGGCTTCATGGCGCGCTACGGCATACTGCGGAGCGCCGCCGGGAATCTTTTTGAATTCGATATCCGCGTCTTCGTAACGTCCGCACTTGGAAAGCAGCCGGGCGAGTTCGAGACGCGCACGATGATCGTTGGGATCGACAGCGAGGCGATTCTCGCATTTCTCGATCAGGTCGCCGTATTCGAGGCCTGCGAAAACCGGTGTCTCCGTAAACATCTCGAAGAAGTCGGAAACGAGCCGCGGCATGCGGGCCGGACCGACAACATCGAAGGTGACCAAACCGCGCAATGCGGATTCAGCCATCAGACTTCCCAAAGAGAGAGCCACCTGCACCGGCAGCGCGACGTTTCGCGGATCGGTGAGACTGAAATTCCGGAATGAGGCCTTCGCGGCGGAGACTATCTCGCCCGAGGCGGTGGCGAGCCGCGAGAGATCCAGCGGGTCGTAGGAATAGCGCGCGAACCGGCTCATGCGGTTGGCGAAGTCCGCGACCGCGAGATCGATATCTTCGGGTCCTTCGACGGGGGCGCCTTTAATCTCATAACTGTGGCCGGTCAAATCGTCGATCCTGCGCTGCGCCGTCTTCATGGCGGATTGGGCCATCACAAGTCCGGATTCGAGAAGCGCAGGGATGCCAAAAAAGGAATTGTTACTGCTCATAGGGCCTTGGGAAGGGTGTAGTAGACGGACTGGATCGCGCAACCGTAGCTGGCGGTCTCCTGCTTCTCGATCGCCTTGCCCGCAAGGAACTGATCGATCGCGGGTTCGAGATAGGCGACGAATTCCGGGTCGTCGCTGTACTTGTAGTTGTCGACCGCTCCGCGGTACAGCAGCGCCCCGTTGGCATCGAGCAGGAACGCACGCGGCGTCTGGCGCGTGAACCATTGATTGGCCACTGTGCCGGCCGGGTCATGGACTATCGTGAACTTCAGCTTTCGCTGACCCGCGGCCTTCCGCACCGCCTCCAGGTCTTCGCCGCTGCGCGACGAAACGATCAGAAGGCCGATATCCGGATACTTCCCGGCAAAGCCGTTGAAGTACTTGTCATAGCGGATGCAATGCGAGCAGGTACTCGACCAGACGACGATCACGGCGCCCTTTTTCCCGTTGAGGACCCGGCCGATATTGGCGCTTTGGCCATCAATGGTGCGCAGCGAGAAATCGGGCAACGGTTCACCGAATTTCTGCTGTTCGCTCAGATTTTGCAAAAGTCTTTCCTCCCCTGAAACCAGCGCCAGCGAGCGGCGCACAAGGTTATATGAATGTTGCGTTTCCGGGTTTCGGCGACACCATGAACGCCGACCGCCACGCGAGGTAGCTTAAAGGATGGCGGGGCCGCCCGGAGTCTGTCCATAATCCTTTTTCATTACCCGGCAAACCTCACGCTGGTGCGGCTGGCCGGGCCACGACTATACTATTTGCTTCCGGGTGCCATCCTGTTACAGACGTGCGTTTTCAGACAAGCGGGGGTTTTCGCGCGCATGGCGGTAATGTGACCACACGTCATCCGCTCATCGATTATCTTCAGCGGTTGATCCAGGTGCTGTGGGTGCTGCTGCGGCAACTGGCGAAGCTCGGGTATCGCCGCTGGAAGAAGATCCCTGCGCTCGGGCCGGAGCTGCTGCGGGAAGGCTTCGAAATGGCCGGCGGCAGTTTCGTCAAATTCGGGCAGATTCTCTCCCTGCAGGTCGATATCCTCCCGATCGAATACTGCAATGCCTTACTGGGGCTGCTGGATCGTGTGCCTCAGGCGAGCCGCGACCAGGTGCTCGGCGTCTTCCGCCGCGAATTCAACGCGCTCCCGGAGGAACTCTACGATCAGTTCGACTATGACCCGATCGGTTCGGCGTCCATCGGGCAGGTGCACAAGGCAGTCATGAAAGACGGCGAGGTCGTCGCGGTAAAGGTACAGCGGCCGGGAGTCTTCCACGCCTTTCATCGCGATATCCTCCTGCTGCGCGGGCTGATCGTGGCGGTATTCCTTTTCCGGATCAAGAGCCTGTATTTCGCCCGGGACCTCATCAACGAAACGGCGATGTGGACAAACGACGAGCTCGATTACCGGCGGGAAGCCGGCTACGCGGAGATTTTGGCCCAGAATGCGGCCGGCTCCATGACCGAACGGATCCCCCGGGTCTATTGGGAATTGACGACTTCGCGCATTCTGACCATCGAGTATTTGAAAGGTCCGACGGTCTCGACATACATCAAAATGGTCGAGCGGGGCGACACACTTGAATTAGAGCGGCTTCGGGCCGAAGGCTTCGATCCGCCGGTATTCAGCGCCAATATCATCTCGAACTTCCTGCAGGATGCGTTTCAGTTCGGCGCGTTTCATGCGGATTTGCATCCTGCGAACCTCCTGATCCTTCCCAACAACGTGGTCGGATACGTGGACTTCGGGATCGTCGCGACGCTGACACGCGAGGCGCGGCGCAAACAGATTGAACTGACGCTGGCGTTCTCGACAGGCAGCCCGGACGCAATTTACAAAGAATTCCTGAACATCTGTACGCCGACTGCCAGCGCGGATCTCGAGGCGATGCGGCGCGAATTGATCGCGATGAGCGAGACATGGTATGAAGAGCCGGCGATCGGCGGCGAGGTCCGGTTCCGGATTTCGGTGACCGCGGCGATGCTCGACATGTTGACCGTCGCGCGCAACAATGGCGTGCTGGTGGACCGTGAGATGATCCGCTACATTCGCGGCACTTTTCTCGCGGACGGCCTGATTTCCAGATTGTCGCCGGGATTTGACATCGCACGCTCGCTCCGTGATGTAGTGCAGGAGTATCTGGTCGACGAAGCCAGCAAAAAGGTCTTCTCGCGCGCAGGGGCGCTGTCGATGATGACGGACATGACGATCTGGATGAAGCGTGGTCCCTCGGCCATGCTGCGCGCGCTGGATTCGTTTGAACGCCGGGAACTGCGGCTGCGGTCCGCGGCGCCGCCTCCCGAGAGGCGGGATGATGGGCTGCGTGCAAAGACGCTCGCCGTAGCCGCGGTTTGGGCCTGTTCCATTTTGTCCCTGACGTTGTCGGGCGGTCCGCCGTCATGGAAGACAGCGCCCGGATTCGCGGCGATTACAGCGATCTTTCTGGGAGTCTGGACGGTTTGGATGCTGCTGCTGCTGCGGCGGCTGACGGCGCGTTACTGAGGCGAAAATGCCGAAAACAAGGCGAAGTTTGTTCTACCTGACGGGTTATTTGCTGGCCACTGGATTAGCGCTGCTCTTTGCGCCGCAGTTGTTTCTAAAACTGGCCTTCGCGAGCCACGAGTATGAGCCGACGTTCATCCGGTTTTCCGGCATTCTAATGGTCGGTCTCTCGGTGATCGTGATGAACGTCATCCGGTATGGAAATCGGATCTGGTACCGGGCGACGCTGATGGCGCGCATACCCATGTGGATTCTGATTTTCGGGCTTTACATCTATACGCGGGAGACGTTTTTTCTCGTGGTATTGGGCGTGTTGGGGCTGGGAATCGTCCTGACGGGAAGCTTCTACCTTCAGGAGCGCGGAAAAACGCCGGAGCTGAAGTAAAACGCGGCGGGCCGCCGGAATTGAAGCCCGCCGCACAGCGATTGCTCTGGCTAACGGAACTTTAGCGGGTAATCCCGCAAATCTGGCCACTCAGAGTGAAGTGGAAATAAGACTGATTGGCCGATGATGGTCCCGGGGGCAGAGGGAAGAAGTTGACGCCATAACCATCGGCGACGATCGTTCCCGTTGCGAGCGCATACTTACCCGTTCCGCCGTTCACTGTAAGGGTGAGCAGATCGTTTACATTGGGGCTGCCGGGGATCGGCGTAAACACGGCCACGCCAGTGGCGGCAAGCTGATCCTGTTCGCTCTCGAGGAATACGTGTTTGGTCGTGGCGCCCAGAGTTCCGGGTGTGGGACCGGGTCCGACGGAGGTGAGAATCGCGGTACCGATCGAATTGATCGTGCCGTGCGAGACGAGCACGACCCGGCCCAGCGGATCGTTCGGCGAGCCGAATGGGGTAATGACGTATTCGGTAAAATCTCCGTGAACGTTGGTGCAACGGGGGGCCTGCGCGCCGGATTTGGCGCTCAGCGCAAGAATCAGCCCAACTGCCGCGGCTGTCACTTTTAGAGCTCGCATCTACTTCCTCCTCGAAATTGAGAACTCACGCACCACAGGGCACGGCACTCCGAACGCGCCCCCTTGTTACAGCTTGCCGAACTACGGAGTAGGCTTGGTTGGCGGTTTGTTTTCCGCCGTGGAAAGATTCACGTCGACATCGTCGTGGGGTAAAACCAACGCGCCCGGCAAGGTGAGGTTTTCACCTGGGTAATTGTTGAACACGATGATGGCGGCGAATGGATTCGCCGGGTCGATCGAAACCGACGCGGTCAGGAATCGGGGCTGCGTAGGCAACTCGGCTTCCGTCGCGCCAACCACGTGATCTTTACTCCAGGTCCCGAAACCGGTGACCGCAACCTGGTCATATGCGGCCGGTCCGGCAGGCGAAACCTTCGAGTTATTGCAACTCACCGAGACCAGATGGGTCATGGTGAAGGTGCCACCGGAAGGCCCGGAGTTGTTATTCGTATAGGTAAACGAAAACGGCTTCCCAACCGGGTTGCAGGAAACATTGAAGTTGTAGCTGAAAGTATCACCGATCGACGACGTGAAGGTCCGGTTATCGCTCATCGTTACCGGCAATGGGTTGCCCGGGTCCTGGAGATGCACGGCCTGGATCTTGCCGAAGATGTTCAGGTTCGAGCCCGTGTTCAACCCGGCGATGTAACACTGGTTGGGGAGCAGACTCGGCAGCGGATAGCAGAACGTCTCGAACGAACGATGATGGAACAGGTTCAGTCGCAGCATCGTTTCACCGTTCGGTTCCTTTTCGAGGAACGCGTAATTAGGGTCTTCAGGGGCCTGCGGCGGCCGCATGGCCACGAGGAAAAACGGCTCGGTTGAGACGCGCCCGTTGTTGTCGGGCAGGAGCGATTCAATAATCGACTGGTCGATATACATCGGATAGATGAATTCGCCAATCACCTTTCCGCTGGCCAGATCGATCATGCCGGTAGCGCGGTTGTACACTTCATCCGCGAAATAGAGCTTGTGCTGGTTGTAAACCTGCCCGGCCGGGAAGTGAAGCTGCTGATTCGTCCCCATGAGGACACCGCGGAATCCCGCGCCGAGAATCTCGCTGTTTGGCGGTTCCGCGAAAAGCCCCTCCGGCGGCATCACCGCAATCTGGAAGGGGACCGTATTTCCTTCCTTTGGCCCGAACTGGATTTGCACCCGGCCTTGTAGTTCCGACCGCCCGGGTCCAAGACCTCCGAGCTCCGGGATGTGCAGATCGAAATCGTCGCCGTAGGCGCTGTAGCGCGCGTTAACGGTAAAGATCTGAGTTGTGTTGAACGGGATGTCAGGGCAATTGGGAGCGCACGGTGTCAGCCCCAGATCGTCGCGCGTGTCCAGCTGCAAATGCGGGTGCAGGCTGGTGCCGCGGGCAAGCACGCTCGCGCAGGTCCCACCGGCGTCGCAGTAGGGGAGTGGGAAGCGAACCGGGTCGCCCAGCACATCGTTATTCAGGCCAAGAAAAGTGCCGCCATGGAAAAAGAAGTCCAGCAACCCATCTTTGCGCTGCGCGAAATTCGCCCACGCGAACCCGCGAATGCCGGGAAACGCGATCACCGGGACAGCCAGCTTCGGGTTGACCTGAGCCAGGCGGAGCAAAGCGGTGTTTGAAAAATATGTAAACCACTTGAGCGTGTTGGGATCGACGTACCCGGTCGTGAGATCCACGTCGCCGTACGACAACGTGAGAGCATCGGACACCTGGTTCTTATAAACCGGCATACTGAAGCCGAGCGGCGCCGCGAGCGTAGCGTCGTCTCCCGTCAAGACGTGCTGTTGGACCACGAAATGCGCCGTCGTGGCGGAGGTCGGAAAGAACTGGATCGTGATGTTGCCGCTAAGGTGGCTGTCCACCATTGCGACTCCACCGAACAACTGATTGCCACAGGTACCGAAACGGACTTCATCTGCAGGTGTGTCGCCCGGAAAAGCGGGCGTCACGTCCGGACTGCAGTCCACCGCGCGCAACTGGTCGCCGAAATAGCTGCCCTGGTGGTTGAGCGGCAGAGTTTCGACGTTGCCGGGCGGCAGTTTCAACGGCGTCGGGAGCGGATCGAAAATATAGGTCGCGACGTCCCCGTAAGCGGACGGGATCAAACAACTCAGACAGACTGAAAAAATGATTGCGGTCAGTTTCATTGTTTTTATTCCGGGGTGCCTGCAAGACCGAGAGCGCTGCCCGTGAAGGCATGCCCGGAAGGCTTGCGATATTGGATCGCCGGATCGTTGGCAGCGACGGCGTTGAGATCGACGAGAGGAAAGGTCCGATGATAAGTCGAATTCAAAAGAGCGATGATGTCGTTGGCGATCAGAGCATGGCCAGTTCCACCGGGGTAGATGGCGTCCATTGAATAAAAGCCGCCGAGATAATCACCGTTCAAAGTCGCGGAGCCGGCAGTCGCGCCCGACACCTTGATCTTGTGCAGGAAGGCGTTCAAGTCGTAAACGACCGCGCCGTTTGCCTTGGCTACGCTGACAATTTGGGCGTTCAGGGCATTCACGCGATTTGTAATGTCGGTGGCGGTGGCCGCGCTCATCGTGGATCCCGGCGAAAGCGTGCCGATGGCCCCCTGGCTGAACTGCGTCGAGAGTTCAAGCAGGCCATTGCGCGTCACGTAATCCTGCGGGGAAAGATGATAGCCCGCGGTCAGCACAAAAGGAACCGTTTGGACGATGGCTGCAGTCGACGTGACCGAGTTGAAATAGGCGGTATCGATCGGATTGGGAATCGTGGTGACGATTACCTGCGCCTGCAATCCGCGCAGGCCCGCGACGACGTTTCCGTAGGTCTTGCCGAAAGCAGTCGGGTCCGGCATCAAAGTGGGATCGCCCGACACCGCGGCGTTCAGCGCCTCATAAAAACCCAATTCCACCATTGCGACAGTTGGGAACATGGATTTCGCATATTCGAACTGGGTCCAGAGCGGAACGTTGTTCAGAATCAGTTGGGGAAAACCGAGGATCATGTTGAACGTCGTTTGCTTCATGTCCCTCTGGACGACGGGCGGGACCGGGCGCATCGAGACGGCATCGTTCAGAGTGAGACCGGGAACTGACGTGTTGAGCACAAAAAGGGGCGGAGTCTGAATCGGCGCTTTGGTCTTGTCGGTGGGGTAGTAAAACTGGCGAACGGAACCCTGCGGATATTTCTGAACCTGGACTTCCTGTCCGGGATAGCCGATGACATCGCCAATCCCGGGCGGCTGGATTAACGGCTGTTCGAATCCAGTCCCCATTGCCGCCGCCACCCGGGATGGAAAGCTTTGATTTTGCAGCACGCTGCTCAAGCCGAAATTTCCCATACCGGCCGCTAATCCTTCGCCCATGACGACGAAGGTGGTTGTATCCAGCGTCTGAGCCCCGGCGGGCGCCAGGGCGACCGACAGAGCGAGTACGGACAGACCGAGAATTTTCATTTGCATGTGGTTTTACTCAGTGCTTCTTCCCAAGAAATCCGCCGACGTCCAAACGCAACGCCAGCCCCGCGACATAGGCGAAGTTGTGGTAGTCGCCGTTTGTCCATTGGTAATTGTTGGCCGCGACGTTGGTCTGGCGATCGGTAAACTTCATCGCCTCGCCAAAGAACGTAAATTCGTTTTCGCCAACTTTGCGTGTCGCGCCGAAAGTGAAACTGTGACGGGTTGAGTCGGGAAACAACGGCCCGACACTCTTCTCGACGACAGGCGAGCCATCGAAAAGATAACCCAGCCGCACAGTCGTCTTGTCATTCAAAGCCCGCTCGGCGCCCACGGCGATATTCCACGATTCGCGGAAATCGAAGTGCAGCAGCTTGGTCGCCGGCAGCGCGATGTTTTTCAGACCGGGCGTATCCTCGTTGATCGAGAAATTCAGGGGAACATCCTTAAACTTGCTGTAATCCTGCAAACGCACATCCGTCGAAATGCGGGTCTTGAAAAATCTCGTCGTCGCGACGCCGACGCCGTAAGTGGCTGGCGTGACAAACGTACCCGTGATGGCTTGATTGGGGAAGGCATTAGGCAGGAAGTTCGGGCCGACATACTGCTGCAGAGGATACGGCTGGTCGCCAAACGCAAACGATGCGCGACCCGAAAGATGGCTGACAACCGAACTGCGGTACATCAGACCGAAGCTCATCTTCGCTTTATCGTTTTTCCAGAGGAGACCCGCGGCGGCTCCGGGCGCATTGGCCGTACCGGCGATTCGCGAACGGCCCTCGGGCAGCAGGCGCGAGATGATCGACGCGGCCTGATTGACCGGGACGCCCGGGAACACCGTCGGCGCGGCTGTCCGTCCAAACTTCAGTCCATCATCCACGCCCAATGGGTTCAGGATGCTTTGCTCGAGTTCGATATGCGTGTGGACAAAGGCCGGGCCAACCGCGATCGCCAGATTATCCGTGATCTTGTATCCGATCGTTGGCTGGAACCAAAAGGTTTCGAGCCGTACGCGCGTACCCGCAAATCGGCCGACAAACTTGGTCAGATTCGGATCGCTATCGTGAAAGTTGGTAGAGTTTGCCGAGAGGCCGAAGGGCGTAAAGATCCCCATTCCGAGGGTAATTCTTTTCGAAATCTGTGCGGTGGCATAGGCGCTGGCAATCGGAATGAAGTGAGGCTTGATTGCCTGGGAGTAGCCGTCCGCGGGCACGACCTGCCCGACCGGCGTGGATGACGGCGTGAAGCGAAACAGGCCGACGATCACCGTGCTATCCATTTGCATGTGGATACCGGGCTGGAAAGCAATGCCAGCCGGGTTGTAGTAGAGCGCCGATCCGTCATCGGCAGTCGCGATGAACGCAGTCCCCATTCCGGAGGCCCGGGCGCCCAACTCGCTGACGGAAAACGCGGAACCGTAGCAGAGCCCGGAAATGCCAAGAAGCAGGACAGCACTCCGCCCGCAGCTCCGAAAAACTCGAGCCGGGCCCGGCAGACAAGGCTTACGTTCGCGATAATTGCTGGCTTGATTCGTCATTCCACTTTCCTGCCGTCTTCGGCATTTGCAGAGCAGCGCGGCGATCAGAGTTGCTTGTCGGCAACAGGCCTCCCGTCTCCCGGTCCGGTGGCCAACCTGATCGTCTCCACCACCCGAACCGGAACGAACCCCACCGCGCACACATGTCGTCAGTGCGCATTCCGGAAGCAATGTCAAATACCCGGACCGCGCCCGCGGCCGCCAAAACAGGCCGGGCGCGGCAAGTCAGGCCCACCGCTGCCAGGAAACAGGCGAGAGAGACCTTAAGACGCCTTATAGGACTTGATGGCCGAAGCGATAACGCCGACGAAATCGGAGTAGACTTCCACGTAAACCTGGCCGAGCACGCCCACGGAATTTTGTACGGCGTTGCAGGCCATCATTTTCGCCGGGAACTTGCGGCCGATCAGGAACTGATACTTTCCGGTGGCGATGATCGCGGTGTAGGTAGCTTTCAGTGGGCCGCCCAGCGCCATCAGATTTCCGAGAGCATGCGCGGGATCGCTCGGCGGAGGAGCAAGAAAAGTTCCCGTGCCGTTGACGTCGAAAATGATGGAATCGCCATCCAGGTCCGAAACGATGCAGCGGTTATCGAATTTGATCGTTGTCTGGGAGGTGGGAATGAACTGGAAGTTGGTGATCGAGGTCCCCGCGATCACACCTTCCGTGGTCCCCAACTGATCCCCGATGCCGGTGTTGCCGTTGAAATTGATCACCGTGTCACGCTGGGCGAAGAACAACTCGAGGCCGCCACCCAAAACCGCTTCTTCGCGCGGGCCCGCGGCCTTCGCGATCGCTCCTAACCCTCCAAGACCGAAAAGACCCGCCAGGATGCTGCGTCTGTTTGCCATGCTTGACTCCCTCTGTTGTCAAATTGAATTATCTGTTGGTTACAGCCATGCAAAAATTACAGGACTCCATGTCCTGCGCGCCGCAAAACTCCATGAGTGCGTGAGGGGATTCTAGCATACGGAGTCCAGCCTTACCAGAACTTTCCGAGGCTGTTTTCGCCTTGTGTAAAACCAATGCAATTTGTTGCAGAAATTAATGTGAGGAATGGCGATCAGATTAGCCTGCGACGCGTCTCGGAATACACCTCACGGTATACTTCCTCAATTTTCAGCTTTCCATTGACACCTGGACGTTTCTATGAGACAGTTTCCTTGGTTCGACGCCGTCAGAGCACGATAGTGGCAGAGTACGCGTGTCCTGTGTTGCTTCTTCAAGGTGCCCAGTGCCTCGTAATGCTCTGACCGGCTGTTTTCACAGGAGAAAAAATCACACGATGCTGGACCAAATTCGGAGAGCGGTGGTAGTTCTTTCGTCGTTTGCGGCATTCTCGAACGGGATGATGTTCGCCCAGAACACGGTATGCAAAACAATCAAAGGTCAGATGTCGGAGACGATCGTACCCGCGAGTCAGGCTCCGAATGATCCCTTCGGCAGAATCCTGGGCATGTTTACAGGTGATTTCGGAGGGGTTGCAAACGTGGCAGTCACCGCATTTTTGGTCACACAGCCGGCTTTTTCCAATCCGGGTGGCCCTTCTTCTGTGATGACCGTCCGCCACGTATTCCTGCTTGCGCCGGGCGACACGGTAATCACCTTGGGAAAAACGATCTTTACTCCGGCTCCAGCTACCGAGCCAGGTCAGTTCAATTACGTCAGCAGCGTCTGCCCATTTGCCCCGTGCGTTGTTGAAAATCCACAGGTGCTGAATATCATAGGCGGAACGGGTAGATATGTTGGCGCCACCGGGCAATTGCGAAATCTGGGTGTAGGCAATCTTGACCTGCTGAACAACATCGGCGTATTCACATTCGTGGCGACCGGTGAGGTTTGCATCCCAAGGCCCAATTAACGGTCTTCGTAATTTTTTGAGAAGGTTTCGAGTTCCATGACAGAAGGAGGAAGTGGAGAAATGAATATGAAAAGGTCTTTAACGATCTGGGCAACTGCCCTGCTGGTAGTGGCGATGCCACTCGTTGCAGCGGCGCAGGAAAGGGGAGACGCGAGTTTCACCGACAGGCACCGAGGCGCCACGACGGCCGCAGCGCCCTCGGCCGTGGGCGCGTGGTTCGGCATTGCGCGGCCTTGCCCAGGCGATCCGTCGACCGACTCCCCGACGCACCTCGCGCTGTGCCAGGCAGTTTGCGGCCTCTGCTCCAGCATTCCAGGCACCTTGCCTCCCGAAGTTCCAATGATGCCCACCCTGCTTGCCGACGGAACTGTACTGGCGGACGACGCTGGTGAAATCGGCCGCTATCACACGACAGCCCATGGCAACTGGACGACATCCAGCAACGACGGCCTTCCGGACTGGCAGAACATGGCGAGATATAAGGCGACTTTCTTCTGGTTGGGATCCCTGGGACCGGGGCAAGGTGGATTTCCGGGATCGCCCGTATCCACAGAAGTCTACGGGACCTGCTGCTTTTCCAACTCCGTTCGGCCCCGTTTCGTGACTTACTTCGATCCTGCGGACCCTGACCGCATGATTGGCTATATTCAGCCTTACTTCTTCCCGTTTGTGGACGCGAAGACCGGCAGTGTTCTGGTGAACCCCTTCAATCCGGCCGACCCGAAGGCGGGTAATCACATTCCTGCGACCCAGCTGGATCCTATCGGCGGCGCGCTGCCTGCCGGTTGTGACAACAGCAAGGGGTGCCTTGGCACCTACCATTTTGTGATTCGCCGTATCAAGGCTCAGTAAGCCCGCGTGTACGGGTGCCTTTTATCCCGATACGCACTTGAGAACAAAGAGAGACTGTAAAACGACGGTTAAGGAGATAGTTCAATGACCGAAAAGGATTACTTTGCCAGCACTCATGGCCGTGAATGTCAGACAACGCATGCACTCCTGAAGGCGTTTCCTCAGGACAAGCTCGATGTCAAGCCAAGTCCCAAATCCCGCACTGCGCGAGAATTGGCCTTCGTGCTTGCCAATCAGGAGCTGTTCTTCAAGCAGGCAGTTGAGGGGAAGATCGACTTCAGCCTCTTCGCCAACCAGCCCCCGGCGACGATCAGCGAAATCGCCGCCACCCTGGAGAAGAACCATAAAGCCGTGGACGAGGCTCTTGCCAAGGCCACGATGGACGACCTGAACCAGATGGTCAACTTCGGTGGGCATGATATGCGCCGCCTGGATGCCCTGTGGGCAAATCAGTTCGATATCGTGCATCATCGGGGCCAGTTCTCGGTCTATCTCCGTTTGGCAGGAGCGACCGTGCCCTCGATTTATGGCCCGACGGCGGACACTCCGGCGGGCGCCAGCGCCTGATTGATGCTTCAACGGGCAGTCGAGAGGGGCGGCTTCGGCCGCCCCTCTTTTTTGTTTTTGTTGCGAGGACACGCCCCGCGGTGCATACTCGAAGCTGGTTTCCTCCGAAAGATCCGATGAATGTGCTGTTTCGAATTCTTCTATGCGGTGCCTTCGTGGCGGCTGCGTTCGCGCAGGAGCGGCCTTGCACACTGAATGCGGTGGGTGACTCCGTGCAGTTGTTCGCCTGCACTGGAGTCAAGGCCGAAAGCGCCCAAATTCTCGAGATCCTGAACCGTATCGCAGCCGATAAGCTGGATCCCCATGCCGTTCTCAGCAAACTCGCCGAACTGCCTAGAGGCGGGGGCGCGCGCTCGATCGAGCTCACGGAACTGCAGAGAAAGAATCTGGGGATTCTCGCTAAACAATATCCGGGGCAAAAGATCGCGGTGGTCTACACGAAAGGCGATGCGGCGGCGGCCGCCACAGCGGCGCTCATCACCTCAATTCTGGGATCAGGCGGGTGGCTGGATCGCGACGGCGCCGCGCTTACGAAGGCCGTCGAGTACACGACCGACAAGCCGTTTCTGGGAATCGAGGTTCTCGTGAACGATCACGATCTCGAGGACCGCGATTTGCCGAAGGCGGCGGTTCCCCTGACGCTGTCGCTTCAGGCGATGGGTTACGCCCGTTTTCCGGGAGGAACGCCGGACGTGCCGCATGGAGTCATGCAGTTGCGGATCGGCGACCCACCTTAGGCCCAGGCAATACGGGAACTTCGGCAACCTGACGGGCTCTTGCGCATCCAAGTACTGCAGAGGGGCAAAAGGCCGGCTGGATTGATTTCTTGCCTCCCGTGTTAATATTGAATCGCGGGATTGGTGTGCGCCGCGCAGGGCGAAGCGTGCCTTTCACGAAACGAACTCGGGCGTTCCTCCCAAAGACAACACAATAAAACAGATGAATTGGTTTCGTCGCGCTTGCCATTACTCCAGCGATCCACGGATCGCTTTGAACAAGGAGGTAGTCTGCCATGGCGCATGATGATGATGAGCAATTTCTCCGGGAAGCTCCCGCAGGGATAAATTTCGAGGAAGAGGCCACCAAGTTTTTCGATCCGGAGGCGGAAGCGGATTTTCTCCATCCGCATCAGCAGCCAGTCGAAGAGTCTATCTATACAGACGATCCTGTCCGTGTCTATTTGCGTGAAATGGGCGCGGTTCCTCTGCTCACGAGGGAGGGCGAAGTAGATCTCGCCCGGCGGATGGAGCGCGGCAAACTGCGCATGCAGAAGGCGATCAGCCGTTCCGCCCTGGTACAACTGGCGGTTGTCGAGTTGGCCGAGCAGTTAAAGAAGAATCCGGACGATCTCGACAACATGGTCGATATCGGCGGCGACATCGAAGAAGGCACGCCGGCGGATGCGAAGAAGCGTGCGGACATCCGCGCGATTTTCCTGGACATCCAGAATGCGCACCGCAAACAGGCTCAGTTGCAGGACAAACTGGAAACCGCGCCGCCTGCCAACAAACGCGCCAAACGCAAGCTGACTATCAAGCTCTACCGCGCGCTGGTCGAGACATCGCTCGCGATTCGCAGCGTGCCGTGGATTTCCAGCCGCTGGCGTGAGTTTACGCGTGAGATCGAGCGCGCCGTCGATGAGCTGAATCATCTGGACCGCGAACTCAAGAAGCTGGAAGGCAAGAACAGCGCGGCGCAGCAGCCGCGCATCCGCGAGTTGAAGCGGGAGATCCGGAAGCGCGAGGTCAGCGCGGCCGCCTCGCTCGACGAGCTCAAACACACACTGACGGTTATCCGTCACGGCGAGCAGGAAGCGGAGCGTGCGAAAAAAGACCTCGTCGAGGCCAACCTCCGGCTTGTCGTCTCCGTTGCCAAGAAATATGTGAACCGCGGGCTGCACCTGCTCGACCTGATTCAGGAGGGCAACATCGGCCTGATGCGGGCCGCCGATAAGTTCGAATACCGGCGCGGCTACAAGTTTTCGACCTACGCCACGTGGTGGATTCGCCAGGCGATCACGCGCGCCATCGCGGACCAGTCCCGCACCATTCGTATTCCCGTTCACATGAACGAGAGCATGAACAAGTTCCTGCGCGCCTCGCGCGAGTTGGAAAAGGAGCTTGGACGCACGCCGACCAACGAAGAAATCAGCCGGCGCATGGATATCCCGGTCGAGAAGGTTCAGAAGCTGAAGACCATCTCGCGCGACCCGGTGTCGCTCGAAACTCCCGTCGGCCGCGACGGCGAATCCGCGCTGGGAGATTTGATCGAAGATCGCTGGGTGGGCTCGCCGGTCGATGCGGTGATCGAATCCAACGTGCGAGATGAAACCGCTGGCATTCTGAAGACCCTCTCGCCGAAAGAGGAGAAGGTCATCCGGCTGCGCTTCGGGATCGGCTGTGAGCGCGAGCACACGCTCGAGGAAATCGGGCAGGAGTTCGACGTCACTCGCGAACGAATCCGCCAGATCGAAGCAAAGGCCTTGCGGCAGTTACGGGCACCGGAACGGGCGCGGCGATTGCGGGCTCTGCTGGCCGCGCGATAACAGACTCGGTATCGCGATCCGCGCTTTAATTGTGAGGCGACGATGGTTTTCGTCGTCCGCCGACGCCTTGGCCTGCGATGGGACGTGCTGGAATGCCCTGT
>Ga0134125_10002333_pt1 | contig 22589 bp, 23 predicted proteins | sample KB31751_FD_96464 | JGI IMG/M metagenome (GOLD analysis project Ga0134125, IMG submission 96464) | Terrestrial soil microbial communities with excess Nitrogen fertilizer from Kellogg Biological Station, Michigan, USA - KB3-175-1 | ecosystem: Environmental > Terrestrial > Soil > Unclassified ... | reverse complement strand
CGCCGGCGAGAACTTGCGCGCGCTCGACGAAGACGCGCTGGCGCGATTCCGCGGCCGCAACATCGGCATCGTTTTCCAATCGTTTCATCTGATCCCGACCATGACGGCTTTGGAAAACGTGGCCGTACCGCTGGAACTTGCCGGCATCGCGGACGCGCATGAGCGCGCGAAAGCCGAGCTCGCATCGGTCGGCCTTGGTGAACGCCTGCATCACTATCCGGCCGAATTGTCCGGAGGCGAGCAGCAGCGGGTGGCGGTCGCCCGCGCGCTGGCGCCACAACCGGCAATCGTTGCCGCCGACGAGCCAACCGGAAATCTCGACGAAGATACCGGCCGTCAGATTGTCGAGCTGCTGTTTGCCAGTCATGCGCAGCGCGGCACCACGCTCGTGCTGGTGACGCACGATCAGACGCTCGCCGCGCGATGCGAACGCGTCATACGGCTACGCTCCGGCCGCATCGAAGGCGGGGGCGCAACGTGAGTGCTGCGTTCGCCGGCGAGTTGGGATCGAGCGGACGTTTCTTGCCGTTGCGATATGCGCTGCGTGAACTGCGTAGCGGCTTGCGCGGGTTTTATGTTTTCATCGCGTGCATCGCGCTGGGCACCATGTCGATTGCCGGCGTCGGCTCGCTCGCCGCCAGTCTGGGCGACGGCCTCGCGCGGCAAGGGCGTATTATTCTCGGTGGCGATCTGTCGTTCACACTGATCCAGCGCGAAGCAAAGCCCGATGAGCTCGCCTTCCTGCAAAGTCATGGCACGGTGTCGGCCGCGGCAACGCTGCGCGCCATGGCGCGTGCGCAAGACAGCCGGGCGACGCTTGTCGAATTGAAAGCTGTCGATGCCGCCTATCCGCTTTACGGACAGGCGCCGCTCGATCCTCCTGCGTCGCTGCAAGCCTCACTCGCCGAGCACGATGGCGCCTTTGGCGCGCTCGCCGATCCGACGTTGATGGCGCGGCTCGGCCTCAAGCAGGGCGCGCGGCTTTCCGTCGGCAAAGCCAGTTTCGAGGTGCGCGCGGCGCTCGCCAGCGAGCCGGACAAGCTCGCCGGCGGCATCGGCTTCGGCCCACGGCTGCTGATCAGCGATGCCGGTTTGCGCGCCACGGGCCTGCTGCAACCCGGCAGCCTGGTGCACTGGCATTACCGCCTGCGCTTGCCGCAAGACGGCGCAAGCGACGCGGCCGCCAAGGCTTTAACGACGCAGGCGCGCGAGCAATTTCCGCAGGCAGGCTGGGACATCCGCAGCCGCGGCAATGCGTCGCCTCAGCTCGAGCGCGAGGTCGAACGCTTTACCCAGTTTCTGACCATCGTCGGTCTCACCGCACTTCTGATTGGCGGCGTCGGCGTCGGCAATGCCGTGAAAAGCCATCTCGACCGCAAGCGCGAGGTCATCGCCACCATGAAGACGCTGGGCGCCGGCGGCTCGCGTGTTTTCGCTATTTACCTGACGCAAGTGATGTTGCTGGCGCTGATCGGCGGCGCAATCGGCGTCGGGCTCGGCGCGATGCTGCCGTTTGCGGTCGCCTGGGGATTCGGCGCGATCATCCCGCTGCCGATCGAGCCGGCGGTGCATGCCGGCGGACTGGCGCTATCCATGCTCTACGGGCTGCTCACCGCGCTTGTTTTTGCGCTCTGGCCGCTTGGCCGTGCGCATGATGTTTCGGTCGGAGAATTGTTTCGCGATCAGGTTGCGCCGCAGCCGCGCTGGCCACGCAGACCCTATATCGCCGCCGCCGTTATCGCCGCGGCAGGTCTCGTGGCAATGGCCGTTTTGCTCGCCTATGACCGGCGTGTGGCGTTGATCTTTGTCGCGACCGCGGCGGCGGTGTTCGCGGTCCTGCGGTTGCTCGCCAGCCTGTTGATGGCCGTGGCGGCCCGCATGCCGCGGCCGCGTTCGACCTCGCTGCGTATGGCGATAGCCAATATCCACCGCCCCGGCGCACTGACGCCGACGGTCGTGCTCTCGCTCGGCCTCGGCATTACGCTTCTTGTCGCCGTTATCGAGATCGACGGCAATCTGCGTCAGCAGTTTACCGCGGCGTTGCCGGAAAAGGCGCCGTCGTTTTATTTCCTCGACATTCCAGCAACCGACGCTGCCCGTTTCGACGCGTTCCTTGGCACACAGGCGCCGCAAGCCAAACGGGAGGATGTGCCGATGTTGCGCGGCCGCATCGTTGCCGCCAACGGCATCCCGGCCGAAAAGCTCAAGCCGAGCGAAGCCGCCGCCTGGGTTCTGCAAAGCGATCGGGGCATCACCTTTACCGGCACGCTGCCGCAAGGCTCGCGGCTTGTCGAAGGCCAATGGTGGGGACCCGACTATAACGGCCCGCCGCTGCTCTCGTTCGAGAAGCGCGTCGCCGACGGTCTTGGCCTCAAGATCGGCGATCCTGTCACCGTCAACGTGCTTGGCCGCGACATCACCGCGCGTATCGCCAATATGCGGATCGTCGACTGGCAGAGCCTCGGCATCAATTTCGTCCTGGTCTATTCGCCGCACGCTTTCGATGGCGCGCCGGCAACGCATCTGGCCACGCTCGCTCTTCCGGGAGGCGGCACACCGGTGCAGGAAGGAGCAATTCTGCGCGCCGTCGCCGACAATTTTCCGATGGTGACCACCGTGCGGGTGAAGGAGGCGCTGGAAGCGGTCGGCGCGATCATCGCCAATTTGGTACTGGGCATCCGCGCGGCCAGCGCCATCACGCTTCTCGCCGCGGGCCTGGTCCTGGGCGGCGCGCTCGCCGCCGGCCACCGCCACCGCGTCTATGACGCGGTGATTCTCAAGACGCTTGGCGCCACGCGGCCGCGACTGATCGGCGCCTTTGCGCTCGAATACCTTCTGATCGGCACCGCGACCGCGTTGTTCGGCGTGCTGGGCGGACTGGCCGCCGGCTGGCTGATCGTCACAGAACTCATGCATTTGCGCTTTGCCTGGCTGCCGTGGCCCGCGGCAGGGGCAGCCCTCGCCGCTGTCATTGTGACAGTTGTGCTGGGCCTCGTCGGCACCTTTGCCGCGCTCGGGCAGAAGCCTGCGCCGGTGCTGCGGAATCTGTAAGGTTTGCTCCGCAGCGCGGTAGCTCCTAGCCCTCTGATAATGCGCGCGCTTTTCGCCGCTTTCGGCAGCGAGCTGGCGTTAATAATCGGCAATCTTGTCAGGCCATGATCGGGCCATATCTGGCGCACAGGCTGGTGGCACATTAGATTGGGGACACGAGCGCTTAAGGCTTTCGCCCAAGCGCCTGACGTGACCGGCCAAAAGCCGGTGGCAAAAAGAGGGAAACTTCAATGTCGGACTTCGACCGTAACGTAGCCTCCCGCGGCTTCGGCGCCGCGAGTGCAGCCACGATCGATGTAGGCCTCCGCGCCTACATGATCCGCATTTACAATTACATGGCCGCTGGCGTTGCTCTGACCGGCATCGTCTCCTGGCTCACCTACAATGCCGCAGCGGTGACCGACGCGAGCGGCCGTCTTACCGGTCTGACGCCGTTCGGCCAGACGATCTACGGCGGCGCCGGCATGATCGTGCTGTTTCTCGGCACGCTCGGCATCGTTTTCTTCATGAGCTTCCGCATCAACCGGCTGCAACCCAGCACGGCGCTGCTGCTGTTCATGGCCTATGCCGCCCTGCTTGGCGTGATGTTGTCGTCGATCTTCCTGACCTACACACATGGGTCGATCGCACGCACCTTCTTCATCTCGGCGGCTTCGTTCGGCGCGTTGAGCCTCTACGGCTACACCACGCAGCGCGATCTTTCGCCCGTCGGCTCGTTCCTGGTGATGGGATTGTTCGGGCTGATCCTGGCGATGATCGTCAACATCTTCCTCAAGAGCACTGGGCTCGACTTCGCCATCTCGGCGATCGGCGTGGTGATCTTCGCCGGTTTGACCGCCTGGGACACCCAGAAGATCAAGGAGATGTACAGCGCCAACGATGACGGCACCATCTCCGGCCGCAAGGCGGTGATGGGCGCGCTAACGCTCTATCTCGACTTCATCAACCTGTTCCTGTTCCTGCTGCGCTTCATGGGCGACCGCCGTTAAAGCGTTCCTCAGACATTCGACCAAGACGAACGCCCCGGCCAAAAGCCGGGGCGTTTTGTTATGCGCGCGCCGAAAACTCCTCCTCGATCGCCGCGCGCACATTAGGTCGCTCGCGCATGCGGGCACGGTGGCCGATCACCTTCGGGCAACGCGCCGGATCGACGCCGTCAGCTTCGAGCCATTGCGCTATCGTAAACAGATAAGCGTCGGAGACCGTGTAGTTATCACCCATCACCCACGGCCCAGCAATTTGCCTCTCGACATAATCGTAACAGGCACCGACCGATTGCGGCACCTTGCGCTGCATCGATTCGATCGCCGCCTGATCGTCAGCCCAGCGATTGCCGCGCATACGATGCGAATGAGCGACGTGCAGCGTGGAGCAAAGATAACTATTGAACTCCTGTAGCTTGGCAAAGCTGAACGGATCGGCGGGCGCAAGCCTCGCGAGCGGGAACGACTGCGCGATAAAGGCGAGAATGGCCGGCGTTTCGGTCAAAATTCCAGCATCCGTTACGAGCGCCGGAACGCGACCCTTCGGATTGACTGCAAGATATTCTGGCGACCGCTGCTGCGTAATGCCGAAGTCAATACGCCGGAGCACGTAGGCCACGTCGGCGTCCTTGAGCGCGATATGCGAGGCAAGCGAGCATGTCTCGGTAGCGTAATAGAAGGTAAGCATTCGATAGCCCTCAAGGTGGTTTCTATCTCGCCGCATTTGGCGCTATCATTTCCATCGCTTTTGTTTGATCGATGCTATCGCCGTCACGAATGTTTGCCCGAACCGTAAATCCGCCATGGCCCTCCCGATTCGTCCCGCCAACCTTTCCGATATCCCCGCCATTACCCGCATTTACGCGCATGCGGTGAAAACCGGCACCGCGTCGTTCGAGCTGGAGCCGCCGAGCGAAGCAGAGATGAGCAGGCGCATGCAGGCGGTGCTCGACGGGAAATTCCCCTATTTGGTCGCCGAGCTGGACGGCGCCGTCGCCGGCTATGCCTACGCCTCGCTCTATCGCACGCGGCCGGCCTATCGCTTCACGGTCGAGGATTCGGTCTATGTCGCGCCCGAGGCCCATCGTCGCGGCGTCGGCAAGACCCTGCTCGAAAAACTCATCGATGCCTGCGCCGCACTCGGCTTCCGGCAGATGATCGCAGTGATCGGCGATTCGGAGCAGGCCGCCTCGATCGGCGTGCACAAGGCTTGCGGATTTGCGCCGGCAGGCAATCTGAAAAACATCGGCTGGAAATTCGGCCGCTGGCTCGATACGCCGTACATGCAACGCGCGCTGGGGCCGGGCGCGACGACCGATCCGTAAAAATCAGCTCGCCACCAGCAGCAGTGGATCGATGGCGCGCAGTACGCGCTCGAGCTCGTGGCCACGGCGCACGATCAGGCCAGTCGCCGAAATCACGCTGAAAGCGCCCTGACGGCGGGCAAGCTTTGGATTTTTTTCGATGCGGTAGAGGGGGACTTCCGAGGTGCGGCGGAATACCGAGAACACCGCGCGGTCCTTGAGGAAATCGATAGCGTAGTCACGCCATTCGCCGGCCGCGACCTTGCGGCCGTAGAGATCGAGGATGCGATTGAGCTCGCGCCGGCTGAAAGTGACCTGGCTCGCGGGGGCGGGGACGGCGCTGCGCGCCGGAAATCCGCCCCCTTGGGGCTGGCTAGGATCGATTTCGCCGGAACCGAACGTCATGCGGCGCCTCCCTGGTTGGGCCAATGATCGCGCCGGCAGGCGGCGGCGGCAAGGGCCACCCGTGGAGAAAAGATGCGCGAAAAAACCTACGGATTTCAGCCTATCTCGATCACGAACTCGTCAATCGGACCATAATAACGCCCAATTTTCGTCAAGCGCCGGTCATGCTGGGTGTCGATAAGTGCAGCGTTGCCTCAAAGGCCCGGTCCGGTTCGAGCGCCGGATTCCTCAGCCCCCCAGCCCCCCGGGGCTTGGCCGACCGGGCCAGTTGAGTACCGCGTAGAGTTCAAAGTACCGCGTAAAGTTCAAATGAGTTCCGCGTACGATTCAATCCCCTAGACTTCGGGCCGGCATTGCCGGCCCGATTTTTTTTGCGCGTGGGGTTGAAGCCGAGAGCTTATTGCACGGCCGGCGCTGGCAGCCGCGCCGAGGCGGCGCCCAGCATCATGCCGGGCTTGGCGGCAACCCCGCTCTGCACCAGCACCGATACTTCGTCGATATCCTTGAGCTTGACGTCGCCGCTGGGCAACGAGGCGACCGGGAAGCTGAAGGTTTGCGCCTTGCCGTTCCAGTCGCCGAGCTTGACCCAGCGGCGCACGACATTGGTGTACGTCAGGCTGTGACCGTCGTTTTCGCCGCGGTTGATCGCCACTGTCACCTTTCCGGTGACCGGGCAAAGCCAGACCTCAGCGCTGCGGCTTTCTCCGTTCGCATCCGGCACGTTGACCGTGATCTTGCCGTCGGCAATGGCCAGCGTCACCGGCAGCGTCAGGGGCCGCGCGGTGCGGCGCGTCTCCGCGATCGCCTTTTCGATCGCCGCCTTGTCGCTGCCGAGCACATGCACGACCCCGTCGACGACGACCTGCGGCGTGAACACTTCGTGGTCTCCGCGCACTTCGGCATAAGCGCGCTCGCGGTTGGAATGGCCATGCAAGGCCAACGTGTCCTTCCAGCCGAGATAGTCCCAATAGTCGACGGCGAGACTCAAAGTGATCAGTGAAGGATCGCGAGCCAGTTCGCCAAGCACCTTGTCGGCGGGCGGGCAGGACGAACAACCCTGGCTGGTGAACAGTTCAATCACCGCGCGCGGTTCGCCGGCGGGCGCCGCAACGGGTGTGACGGTGACGATGGCGAGCGCGGCCGACAGGGCAATGCAGCGGCGATTCATATCGATCCCACGGTCCCCTAGCCCCGCTGCCTGAGTGATAATCGCTCAGGCGTTCACCCGCTACTCACTTCAAGGTGAGCGCCGGACTACGCCGCCAAGTGACGCAGAACATACTGCAAAATGCCGCCGTTCTTGAAGTAATCGAGCTCGTCGAGGGTATCGATGCGGCAAATCAGCGGTACGCGCTTGAGCGTGCCGTTGCCGGACACGATCTCGGCGATCAGCCTTTGGTGGGGCTTTAACTCCCCATGCAGGCCGCGGATCGTGACCTGCTCGTCGCCCTTCATGCCCAGCGACTGCCAGGACGTCCCCTCCTCGAACACCAGCGGGAGCACACCCATGCCGATCAGATTGGAGCGATGGATGCGTTCGAACGACTGCGTGACCACGGCGCGGATGCCGAGCAGGACGGAGCCTTTCGCCGCCCAGTCGCGCGAGGAGCCGGTGCCATATTCCTTGCCGGCAAACACGACCAGAGGCACGCGTTCCTGCTTATAGCGCATGGCTGCGTCATAAATCGTCATGCGCTGCTTGTCCGGGTAATGCAGCGTGAAGCCGCCTTCGACCCCCGGCACCATCTGGTTCTTGATGCGGATGTTGGCGAAGGTGCCACGCATCATGACCTCGTGATTGCCGCGACGCGTGCCGTACTGGTTGAAATCGGCTGGCTTGACCTTGTGATCGACAAGATACTTGCCGGCGGGGGAATCCATCTTGATCGAGCCGGCCGGCGAGATGTGGTCGGTGGTGATCGAGTCGAGCAGCAGCGCCAGCACCCGCGCATCGACGATATCTTCGAGCGGCTTGGGCTGCTGGCCCATGTGCGCGAAATAAGGCGGGTTCTGCACGTAGGTCGACTTAGTATCCCAGTCGAAAGTCATGCCGCCCTTCACGGTGATCTTGCGCCAGTTGGCATCGCCCTTGAACACATCGGCGTATTTCTTGGCGAACATCTGCCGCGTCACGTTTTTGGCGACGAATTCGCCGATCTCACGGTTCGACGGCCAGATGTCCTTGAGGAAGACCTTCTTGCCCTTCTGGTCGACGCCGAGCGGCTCCTTGGCCAGGTCGACGGACATCGAGCCGGCGATCGCGTAGGCAACCACCAACGGCGGCGACGCAAGGTAGTTCGCGCGCACATCGGCGTTAACGCGACCTTCGAAATTGCGGTTGCCCGAAAGCACCGCGGCGGCGACCAGATCGCCGTCGTTCACGGCTTTGGAGATTTCCGCCGGCAGCGGTCCGGAATTGCCGATACAGGTGGTGCAGCCGAAGCCGACAAGATTAAATCCGAGCTTGTCGAGATCCTTCTGCAAACCGGATTTTTCCAGATATTCGGCGACGACCTGCGATCCCGGCACCAGTGAGGTTTTCACCCACGGCTTGGCGGTAAGCCCGAGTGCGGCAGCCTTGCGGGCGAGCAGGCCGGCGCCGATCATTACGTTCGGATTTGACGTGTTGGTGCAGGAGGTGATCGCCGCAATAACGACGTCGCCATGACCAAGATCGTGCTGACGCCCTGTCACCGGCACGCGCTTTTTCATCTCGGCGGCTTTGCCGAATTCCTTGTCCATCGAATTGGCAAAACCGGCCTTGACGTCCTTTAGCGCGATGCGGTCCTGCGGACGCTTGGGTCCGGCGAGCGAGGGCTCGACGGTATTGAGGTCGAGCTTGAGCACGTCGGTGAACATCGGGTCGGGCGTCGATTTCGTGCGGTACATGCCCTGCGCCTTGGCATAGGCGGCGACCAGCGTCACGACATCGGCAGGACGGCCGGTATTCTTGAGATAGGCAATGGTGTCGTCGTCGATCGGCGAGAAGCCGCAGGTCGCGCCGTATTCCGGCGACATATTTCCGAGCGTCGCGCGATCGGCGATCGTGAGATGCGTCAGGCCGGGGCCGAAATATTCGACGAACTTGCCGACGACGCCGCGCTTGCGCAGCATTTCGGTCACCGTAAGCACGAGGTCGGTCGCGGTGACGCCTTCCTTGAGTTTTCCGGTGAGCTTGAAGCCGATCACCTCGGGCAAGACCATCGACAGTGGCTGGCCGAGCATGGCGGCCTCACCTTCGATACCGCCGACACCCCAGCCAAGCACCGAGAGGCCGTTGACCATGGTGGTGTGTGAGTCGGCGCCGACCAGAGTGTCCGGATAGGCGATCTCCATGGTCGCGGTCTTGCCGTCGACCTTCACTTTATCCTTTTTCGTCCAGACGGTGCGCGAGAGATATTCCAGATTGACCTGGTGGCAGATGCCGGTGCCTGGCGGCACCACGCGGAAATTGTCGAACGAGCGCTGCGCCCATTTGAGGAACTTGTAGCGCTCCTGATTTTGCCGGTATTCCTCCTCGACGTTCTTTTTGAAGGCCTGATTGTTGCCGAAGAATGTGACAGCGACCGAATGATCGATCACCAGATCGACCGGCACGAGCGGATTGATCTTCTTCGGATCGCCGCCGAGCACTTTCATCGCATCGCGCATGGCGGCGAGGTCGACGACGCAGGGCACGCCGGTAAAATCCTGCAACAGCACGCGAGCCGGGCGGAAAGCGATCTCGCGATCCGAGCTTTTGGTTTTCAGCCATTCGGCAACCGCTTTGATGTCGTCTTTGGTGACCGTGCGTCCGTCTTCGCTGCGCAACAGGTTCTCCAGAAGAACCTTCATCGAGAACGGCAGGCGCGAAATGCCTTTCAGCCCGTTTTTCTCGGCGATCGGCAGGCTGAAATACGCGTAGGTCTTTCCGCCGGCTTGAAGGGTTTTGCAGCACCTAAAACTGTCGAGGGACGTCATATCGGCTGTTCCATTCCCGGCCGGGGCACCTGGCCGCGACCGCTAAACGCTTATGAAGATGTCGATTTCCGTCGCCGCACGATTCCGCGTGGCGCAAGATTACGTGGCATTGCAGATGCGGGCTTATAAGGTCTTTTTGCGGCGGAAGCCATATTAAGGGCATCATCGGCAAAGATGCACGGGATTTCAAAACCTTCTGCCGCTAAGGCTGCCCGGGCCATGCGCGCCGGACGGGTATAATGCAGCTTCGGGCTGAAAATCTGGGGTGCAATCGCGGCGGCCGCGAGGTGTTTGCCGGCCTCGGCTTTGCCGTCGGCGCCGGCGAGGCCCTCATGGTCACCGGCCGCAACGGAGCCGGAAAATCGACTTTGCTGCGGCTGATCGCCGGGCTGGCGAGAATTTCCGCTGGGCGTATTGAGCTTTCCGGAGCCGAAGCCGATACGCCTATCTGTGAGCTTACGCATTATCTCGGCCACCAGGATGCGGTCAAAGGGTCGCTGACGGTCGCCGAAAATTTGGCCTTCTGGACCGAATTTCTCGGCGGCGGAAAGGCGACCTCGGCGGCGCTCGATGCCGTTGGGCTCGGCACCCTGGCCGGCCTGCCGGCGGCCTATCTTTCGGCCGGACAGCGTCGGCGGCTGTCGATTGCCAGACTCATCGCCGTCGCCCGGCCGCTGTGGCTGCTGGATGAGCCGACCTCCGCGCTCGACGCAATCGCCCAGACGCAGCTTGCCGCCCTCATGCAAACACATCTTGCCGCGGGCGGATTGATTGTTGCTGCCGCACACGGACCGATTGGCCTCGAACGCGCGCGTGAATTGAGGCTGGGGCCGGCATGAGCGCGATGACCTCCCTCTTCTTGCGCGATATACGCATCGCCATGCGCGTTGGAGGCGGCGCGCTGATGGGCGCGCTGTTCTTTCTGATCGTGGTGACGATGATGCCTTTCGCTATCGGCCCGGATCTCAAATTGCTCGCACGCATCGGCCCGGCAATTCTCTGGCTCGGTGCGCTGCTGGCGAGCCTCCTGGCGCTCGACCGGCTGTTTACTGCCGACTACGAAGACGGCTCGCTTGACCTGCTGATGACCGGCGCGACCCCGCTCGAGCTCACCGTCGCGACGAAAGCAATCGCGCATTGGCTGACGACGTGCCTGCCGCTGGTCGTCATTGCACCGATCCTCGGTCTGCTGCTCAACATCGAGGTGCGCGCCATGGGCGCCGTCGCGTTGACGCTTCTCGCCGGCACGCCGGCGCTCACCTTCATCGGCGTGATCGGCGCCGCGCTGTCCGTCACGCTGCGCCGCGGCGGGCTGCTGCTCGCGATTCTGGTGCTACCGATGACCGTGCCTGTGCTGATTTTCGGCGTCGCCGCCGCCAATGCGGCAATCGTCGAGGGCCAGCCGTTCGGCCCCCCTTTCACCATTCTTTGTGCGCTATCCTTGGGCGCGCTTGCGCTCGGCCCATTTGCCGCCGCCGCCGCGCTTCGACACGGACTGGAGTAAGCCGATGCACGAACTCCTGCACAAGACGATCTCGCTGCTGTGGCTTCTCTGGCTCATCTACTGGATCGTCTCATGGTCGAAGTCGAAACAAGACGAGCAGCGCGAAAGCGAATCCTCGCGACGCCTTCACTCCGGCCTGTTTGTTGCCGGCGCCGTTGTCATGACATTCCCCGATCTTCTTCCACCAGCACTCAACAAGCGGATGATCGTAGAGCGCGAATGGGTCTATTGGCTGTCTGCCGCGCTCGTTGCGGTCGGGATCGCCTTTGCCTGCTGGGCGCGCGCAGTGCTGGGCACCAACTGGAGCGCCGCAGTCGTGCTGAAACAGGGGCATGAACTGATCCGCAGCGGTCCTTACCGCTACGTCCGCCATCCGATCTATACCGGACTGTTCGTTGCGCTTTTCGGCACCGCGCTCGAGACCGGCGCGTGGCGCGGCATCATCAGCTTTGCCTTGATCGCCATTGCCATCATCTACAAATACCGGGCCGAGGAAGCATTCATGATCCGGAAATTTGGCGACGAGTATTATCGCTACCGCGCCGAGGTACCGGCGCTGGTGCCGTTTTGGCCGCCGGCCGGCAGAGGTCACGCATGACGCTGACGGATCTCGCCAATCCGACGCGCTTTCTGGCTTTCGTCGGCCGCGTGCTGCCGTGGCTCGCCGCGGCGACCGTCATCGTATTCGCTATCGGGCTTTATGGCGCGGTGAGCGCGCCCGACGATTACCAGCAGGGCGCGACGGTCAAGATCATGTTTCTGCACGTCCCATCGGCGTGGCTCGGCATGATCGGTTGGGGATTGATGAGCGTCGCGGCGCTGGGCACGCTGGTCTGGCGGCATCCGCTTGCCGACGTCACCGGCAAAGCCATTGCTCCGATCGGCGCCGCCTTCACCTTCCTCTGCCTTGTGACGGGGTCGCTCTGGGGCCGCCCGACCTGGGGCACCTATTGGGTCTGGGACGCGCGGCTGACGTCGGTGCTGGTGTTGTTTTTGCTCTATCTCGGCGTGCTCGCGCTCTACGCCACCGCCGAGGAGCCGGGCCGCGGCGCCCGCGCGGCCGCGATCCTGTCGCTGGTCGGCGCCGTCAATCTGCCGATCATCAAATTCTCCGTCGACTGGTGGAACACGCTGCACCAGGGCGAATCGATCTTCCGCAGCGGCGGCTCGGCCATCGATCCGTCGATCCTGACGCCGCTGCTGATCATGACGGCGGCGTTCACGCTGTTGTTCACGTCGCTGCTGCTGGCCGCCATGCGCAACGAAATCCTGCGCCGGCGCGTGCGCACGATGCAGATGGCCGCCGTGCAAAATTTGGCTGGGGCGCGATGAACCTCGGACCCCATGCCGACTTTATCGTCGCCGCGTATGCGCTGGCCGCATTCGTTATTGCAGCGCTCACCGCCTGGGTGTTGCTCGATTACGCCGCGCAACGCCGCATGCTCGGCGATCTGGAAGCGCGCGGCGTCGAACGCCGTTCCGCCCGCAAATGAGCACGAACTCGGATAACACGCCGGCGAAGCGGCGCAATGTGCTGCTATTGCTGCCGCTTGTCATTTTCCTCGCGCTGGCGGCCTTGTTCCTGTTCAGGCTCGGCAGTGGCGATCCCTCGCGCATCCCCTCGGCGCTGATCGGTCATCCTGTCCCGCCAACAAAGTTGCCACCGATCGAAGGGCTGACCCGTGACGGCAAGCCGGTGCCCGGCATCAGCAACGCGACGTTCGCCGGCGCGGTGACGATTGTGAACGTCTGGGCCTCGTGGTGCGTGCCGTGCCACGACGAGGTGCCCTTCCTCGACCGGCTGGGCAAGGACAAACGCATCCAGCTCGTCGGTATCAACTACAAGGATGCCGCCGACAATGCGCGGCGCTTCCTTAACCGCTACGGCAATCCATTCGCGGCGGCCGGCGCCGACACGAATGGCCGCACCGTCATCGATTGGGGCGTCTATGGCGTGCCGGAGACCTTCCTCGTCGGCCGTGACGGCAAAATCGCCTACAAGCTGGTCGGCCCCATCGACGCCAACAATCTCGCCCGGGTGCTCGAGCCGGAGATCGCGAAAGCGCTCGCCCGCTAGTTCTTCTGCGCGTCCGGGTGATACTTCACGATCAGCGGATATTGCAGCGCGCCGAATACAAACGTCAGCGGCACGACCCCGAATAATTTAAACGCCACCCAAAAATCCGTCGTCTGCGTGCGCCAGACGATTTCATTCAGGATCGCCAGCGCGAAGAAGAAAATCACCCAGCGCCAGGTCAGCTTGCGCCAGCCTTCCGGCGTCAGGTGAAACAACTGATCGAACAAAATGCTCAGGAACGGCTTGTCGAGGGCAAGCCCTGCGAGCAGCGTGCCGCCGAACAGCACATAGATGATCGTCGGTTTGAGCTTGATGAACAGATCGTCGTGCAAAATGATGGTCAGCCCGCCGAAGACGAGCACGATCACCGCGGTGACCACCGGCATCAGCGCGACGTGCCGCGTTATCGCGTAGGAGACGGCGAGCGCCGTCAGCACCGCAACCATGAAGGCGCCGGTCGCCACATAAATGCCGAAGCGCGCATTGGCGGCGAAGAACAGCACCAGCGGCCCGATGTCGAGCACCAGTTTGAGGATCGGATCGAGTTGTTTCTTTTCACGGTTCGATTCGGTCATGCGTGCCTTCTAATTCAGTCGAGCCCGACGACGGCGCGGGCGAAATCGCGCGCGGTGAATGGCGAGAGATCGTCCACGCCCTCGCCGACGCCGATGAAATGCACCGGCAGACCGAAGCGGGCGGCGATCGCCACCAGAATGCCACCGCGCGCGGAGCCATCGAGCTTGGTCATCACCAGGCCGGTCACACCCGCCGTCTTGCCGAATATCTCGACCTGATTGAGCGCGTTCTGCCCCACCGTCGCGTCGAGCACCAGCAGCACCGCCTGCGGCGCGTCCGGCTCGACCTTGCGGATCACGCGCACCATCTTTTCCAGCTCGCCCATCAGTTCGCTACGGTTTTGCAGGCGGCCGGCGGTGTCGATCAACACGATGTCGGCGCCATTGGTCTTGGCGGCGGTGAGTGCATCGAACGCAAGACCTGCAGCGTCGGCGCCGGGCGAACTCGCTTTGACCGTCGCGCCGGTGCGCTCGCCCCAGATTTTCAGTTGATCGATCGCGGCCGCGCGAAATGTGTCGCCAGCGACAAGCATCACCGTCTTGCCCTCGGCGCGGTATTTGGCGGCGAGCTTGCCGATAGTGGTGGTCTTGCCCGAGCCGTTGACGCCGGCGACGAGAATTACGAACGGCCGCGCGGTGATTTCCAGCGGCCTTGCCACCGGCACCAGGACCTTTTCAATCTCGCCGGCGAGCAGCGCCTTCAATTCGTCCGCCGCGATTTCCTGCTCGAAGCGGCCTTCGGCAAACCCCGCGGCGATACGAGCTGCGAATTCCGGCCCGAAGTCGGCGCGGATCAGCTCGTGTTCCAGTTCCTCCACGGCCGCCGCGTCGAGCTTGCGTTTGGCCAGATCCTGCACAGCGCCGCCGAGCAGCGACGAGGTCTCCCTGAGGCCGCCCTTGAGGCGCTGCCACCACGTCTGTGTGCTGTCGTTCATGCCGCGCCCGTGATAGCCGTTTCGGACGAGTACCGAAAGGTGACGATCTTATCCGTCATCCTGAGGTGCCCGCCGGAGGCGGGCCTCGAAGGATGAACGGCCATCACCCTTCGAAGCTCGCACCTCAGGGTGACGGTTCATGACGCCGGAAGAGATGCTCTCCCGCCTGTTGTACCGCGACGGGCTGATGCTGGTGATCGACAAGCCGGCGGGGTTGGCCGTGCACCGTGGTCCCAAGGGCGGCGAGAGCTTTGAGGACCATTTTGACGTGCTGCGTTTCGGCCTGCCGCGCAGACCGGCGCTGGCACATCGGCTCGACCGCGATACCTCGGGATGCCTTGTGCTCGGCCGCCACCGCAAGGCGCTCGCACTGCTCGGCAAGCTGTTCAAGCAGGGCAAGATCGGCAAGACCTATTGGGCCGTGGTCGAAGGAACACCCGAGGCCGAGGAAGGCACAATCGACATTGCGCTCGGCAAACTCGACGAGGACCGCGGCTGGTGGATGAAGCCCGATCCGAATGGGGCTCCGGCGCAGACGACGTGGAAAGTCATGGGGCGCGGCGGCGATGACCTGACTTGGCTCGCGCTCGAGCCGCTCACCGGACGCACGCATCAAATACGGGTGCATTGCGCCGAGATGGGATGGCCGGTGCTCGGCGACGCCATTTATGGCCGGGCGCCGCGCAACGCGGTTGCTTCTGGCGGGCCGGCGCTGCACCTGCATTCGCGCCAGATCGTGGTGCCGATTTCCAAGAACAAGCCGCCGGTCGCCGTCACCGCGGCAGTGCCGGCGCACATGCGCGCGGCGCTCGGCGCTTGTGGGTGGGAAGGCGAGAAACAAGTTCCGTCACCCTGAGGCGCTCGCGCGTAGCGCGAGCCTCGAAGGGTGACGGCTCAAATCTTGAAAGCATATTTGAAGACTTTGGCCGGGATCACGCTGCCAAAAGCTGCCGCCCGTCGTGGCCGGCAATCGACAGATCGATAAACAGTCCCGGCTCGATCGGCGCGCTCAGGCGCACCGCCGTGAACTGCTCCGTGCGGCCGATGCCGCCGCGCTCGGTGAGAACACGGCGATTTTCACCAATCTCGCCGTCGAGATGACGGGCCAGCGCCGCGTCACCTTTCGCGCGCAACCGTTGCGCACGCTCCTTCACGACGCCACGATCGAGTTGCGGCATGCGCGCGGCCGGCGTGCCGGGCCGCGGCGAGAACGGAAAGACGTGCAGTTGCGTCAGCCCGCATGCATCGATGAGGTCGAGCGAGCGGGAAAACATGTCTTCGCTCTCGGTCGGAAAGCCGGCGATGATGTCGGCGCCAAACACCACGTCCGGCCGAAGGCCGCGCACGCGATGGCAGAACGCAATCGCGTCGGCACGCGAGTGCCGCCGCTTCATGCGCTTGAGAATGAGGTCGTCGCCGGCCTGCAACGACAAATGCAGATGCGGCATCAGCCGCGGCTCATTGGCAAGCTGATCGACGAGATCGCCGTCGGCTTCGATTGAATCGATCGACGACAGGCGCAGCCGCGCCATTTCGGGCACGTCTTTCAGGATACGCTTGACCAGGGTTCCCAACCGCGCCCCGTCATCGGCATAGCTGGTGATATCGACGCCCGTCAGCACCACCTCACGATAGCCGCGCTCGGCCAGCGCGCGCACTTGCGCCACGACATCGCGTATCGGCAGCGAGCGTGAATTTCCGCGGCCGAAGGGAATGATGCAGAACGTGCAGCGATGGTCACAGCCGTTCTGCACCTGCACGAACGCGCGGGTATGGCCGGTGAGCGCATCGATATTGTGCGGCTGCATCGTCCGCGCCACCATGATATCGCCGACCGCGACGCGCGGGCCTTCGGTCCAGGCACGCGCATCCAGCTTTTCCTCGTTGCCGAGCACGCGCTCGACTTCCGGCATCGCCGCGAATGCGTCGGGCGATGATTGTGCCGCGCAACCGGTGACAAACACGCGCCTCCCCGGTTGTTCGCGCTTGATGCGTCTGATCGCCTGCCGCGCCTGCCGCACGGCTTCCGCCGTCACCGCGCAGGTATTCACGACCACCGCATCGTCGAGTGCGCCGGCCGCACGCCTGATCGCTTCGGATTCAACGATATTGAGCCGGCAACCGAAGGTGACGACGTCAAGGCTCACGGCGCGGCAGCCTTCTCGAACAGCGCCGGATCGAATTTGCCGGTAAACTCGAACTGCACCGGGCCGGTCATCAACACATGGCTGTCGCTCTCGCGCCAGTTGATGGTCAGTTCACCGCCAGGCAGCGTAATTTTAACGTTCCTGTTCGTCCGCTTGAGCCGCGCGGCTGCAACCGCCGTCGCGCAGGCCGCGGAGCCGCAGGCCTTGGTCAGACCGGCGCCGCGTTCCCATGTCCGGATGACGATTGCGTCGCGCGAGACGATGTGCGCCAGCGTGATATTCGCCCGCTCGGGAAACATCGGATGATTTTCCAGGAGCGGGCCGAAACGCGCGAGATCGTAGGCATTCACATCGTCGACCCAGAAGATCGCGTGCGGATTGCCCATGTTCACCACCGACGGAGAATGCAGAACCGGTTTATCGATCGGCCCGATCTGCAATTCGATGGCGCGCGTATCGCGGAATTCCTCCGACAACGGGATTTCGTTCCAGGCAAATTTCGGCGCACCCATGTCGACGGTGAAAAGGCCGTCGGCGCCCTTCCAGCAGTTGAGGATGCCGCTCGTCGTTTCGAAAGTGAGCGCGTTCTTGCCGCTTTCCTTCGCCACGATATCGGCAACGCAGCGCATGCCGTTGCCGCAAGCGCCGGCCTCCGAGCCGTCGCTGTTATAGATACGGATAAACGCCTCGGTGCCGGGCGTGCGCGGCGGATAGAGCGCCATTAGTTGATCGTAGGGCGCGCCTTGCGGGCTCGCGGCGGCGCGCGCGTCCTCGGCGCTGATCGCGCCGGCGCGCGGCCGCAGATCGACGACGACGATCTCGTTGCCGGCGCCGTTCATTTTTACGAAGGGTTGGTTGGCAAGCGCGCCCATAAATTCGATCTAAATTATTTCCCGAAATTTCAATTTGCCCGGCTTTTGCCCGCTTTATATGGCGAATGAGCGCGGCTTGACCAGAGGCCGTGCTAGAATGCCTTTCGCGCCGCGAATCGCGAGCAACGGCGCGCCCCAGACAGGGAGACCGTCGATGTCGTTTACCCGCATGGCGGCAGCGATGGCCCTAGGCGCCCTGCTCTGCGCGCAGGCCGCAGCCCAAACCCAACCCAATCCGGCGCCGCCGACGGCCGACCCGGCATCCCCTTCGCCGCTGCAATCGGGCGACGCCTTCGGCCTCGAGGTCGAATTGCCGGAGCGCACCGTCATCTACCTGCAAGGTCACAGCAACTGGGACACCGCATTCGACACCATCGTCGACGCGTTCAAGTCGCTCAACGAATATCTTGCCAAGCAAGGCATAAAGCCGAACGGCCCGGCGATGACGATTTACACCGAGACCGACGACACCGGATTTAATTTCCGCGCCGCGTTGCCGGTCGCCGAGGCGCCGAAGGATCCGCCGAAAGGCGACATTGCCGTGAGCCAGGCGCCTTCCGGCAAGGCGCTCAAATTCGTGCACCGCGGGTCTTACGACGCGATGGACTCGACATACGAAGCGATAACGAATTACCTCGACGACAAGCAGCTCGAGGCCAAGGACCTGTTTATCGAGGAATATGTTTCCGATCCGACCACCTCCGATCAGAAAAACCTCGTGGTCAATGTGCTGGTGCCGATCAAATGAAAGATTCAATCCGGATTCTGTTCGCCGCTTTCATCGTAGCCGCGGCTTGCGCCGCGCATCCGGCCGCGGCGGCCGAGCGTCTGGTGACCGTCACGGGTGAAGCGACGATCTCGGTCGTACCTGACACCTCGATCATCCGCATCGGCGTCACCAGCCAGGGCAAGACCGCGCGCGAGGCGAGCGATGCGAACGCCAGGCAGATGACCGCCGTGCTCGCCGCTCTCAAAAACGCCGCGATCGACGACAAGGACGTGCAGACCTCGCGCTTGTCGCTGCAGCCGCAGTACGATCCGAACAAGGCTGGCGCCGCGCGCCTCACCGGTTTCCAGGTGACCAACCAGGTGACGGTCAAGATTCGCGACATCGACAAACTCCCCGCGGTCCTCGACCGCGCCATTGCCGCCGGCGCGAATGAAATGTCGGGCATCGAATTCATCGTCTCCGAACATTCCAAGCTGCTCGATCAGGCGCGCAACGAGGCGATCGCCGACGCTCATCGCAAGGCCGAAATCTACGCGCGCGCCGCCAACGCTGTCGTCGGCCATGTCGTCTCGATTATTGAAAGCGGCGGCAACGCGCCGCAGCCGATCGCCATGCAGGCGATGCGCGCCGGCGCCGTCCCGGTCGCGCCCGGCGAACAGACCCTGCGCGCGCTGGTCACCGTGAGCTACGAGCTCACGTCGTGATCGGCCTGCGGCTCGCCGCCGCTGTCGTGGCGGGCGCGATGTGCGCGGCACCGATGTCTGCCGCGGCCACCGATGTCGTGACCTTCCCCAGCGCCCGTTATCTTGTCGGCTCGCTGCAACAGCGCCTGGCGCGCGAGCGCGGCGTGCCGGTCGCGCGCGCGCCGGCCGAGACGATCGAAGGCTATCTATCGAAGCCGGACGGCAACGGCCCCTTCCCGGCCGTCGTACATCTGCACGGCTGCGGCGGGCTCGCGGAAGAGCGGCGCATCAGCGCCGAAAAGCAATTCACCGACTGGGGCTACGTCACGCTGATCGTCGACAGCTTCGCCACACGCGGTATCAAGGACGCCTGCGCCGCCGGAGATCGGCTTCCCTCGCGGCAGGCGGACGCCATGGGCGCGTTGATTTATCTGTCGACGCTGCCCTTCGTCGATCCAAAACGAATCGCCGTCGTCGGTTACTCGCAGGGCGGCATGGCCGCGCTTAACATCGCCTCATCCCATTCCGTCAAATTGTTCGAGATGCCGCCGGACGTGCAATACAAGGCGGCGGTCGCGTACTATCCCATGTGTGGCGCCGCCTCCGACGAACTGGTCATTCCTACGCTCGTTCTGATTGGCGAACTGGATGACTGGTCGCGCGCCGCGGAATGCCGGTGGCTGATGAAGCGCTGGGACAGAAAAAGCGCGCCGCTGAAGGTCGTCATATTCCCGGAGGTTTATCATTCCTTTGACAGCGCCGCCGCCGGCCCTTACGGCACCCGCTACTACGGCCACTGGCTGCGTTACAACAAGGACGCCACGGCACGCGCCGCCGCCGAAACGCGCGATTTCCTGGCGGCGCAGCTCGTGCGCTCGCCTTGACTTGGCCACACCCCGCCCCTAGGTTCCGCGCGACTTTACTGAAGGCTTGAACGTCCGATTTCGCCGCCCGGTCCTTTGAGAGGCCGGAGGCCCCCGCCCGACAGCGCAATGCGCCCTCGGGCGCAAATGGTGTTTGGTTTTCCTCGTCCCGCGCGCGGCACGAGGCGATGAAAGGAAGCGATGTTCGATTCACTGTCCGAACGGCTTGGCGGCATTCTCGACCGGCTCACGCGCCGCGGCGCGCTCACCGAAGCCGACGTCGACGCGGCCTTGCGCGAGGTGCGCCGCGCGCTGCTTGAGGCCGACGTGGCGCTCGACGTGGCGCGCAGCTTCACCGATGGCGTGAAAAAGCACGCAGTCGGCGTCGAGGTGATGAAGTCGGTCACGCCCGGCCAGATGGTCGTGAAGATCGTGCACGACCAGCTGGTCGAAACGCTCGGCGCGCAGGGCGAGGCCATCGACCTCAATGCGGCGCCGCCCATCGCTATCATGATGGTCGGCCTGCAAGGCTCCGGCAAAACCACCACCACCGCAAAGCTCGCCCGCCGCCTGACCGACCGGCAGAAGAAAAAAGTGCTGATGGCGTCCCTCGACGTACGCCGTCCGGCGGCGATGGAGCAGCTCGCCGTGCTCGGCCGCGAGACCGGCATCGTGACGCTTCCCGTCGTCGACGGCCAGCAGCCACCGCAGATCGCCAAACGCGCGCTCGAGGCCGGCCGGCTCGGCGGCTACGACGTGGTGCTGCTCGACACCGCCGGCCGCACCACGCTCGACGAAGCGATGATGGGCGAGGCGGCAGAGGTCAAGAAGGCCGCCAATCCGCACGAGGTGCTGCTGGTCGCCGACGCCCTCACCGGACAGGACGCGGTCAATCTGGCGCGTTCGTTCGACGAGCGCGTCGGGCTTACCGGCATCGTGCTCACCCGTGTCGACGGCGACGGCCGCGGCGGCGCGGCGCTGTCCATGCGCGCGGTGACCGGCAAGCCGATCAAGCTGATCGGCACCGGCGAAAAGATCGACGCGCTGGAAGAGTTCGACCCCTCGCGCATCGCCGGCCGCATTCTCGGCATGGGCGACATCGTCGCGCTGGTGGAAAAGGCCGCCGCCAATATCGACGCCGAAAAAGCGGCGCGCACCGCGGAGCGAATGCGCAAAGGCCGCTTCGACCTCGCCGATTTGCGCGAGCAACTGACGCAGATGCAGTCGATGGGCGGCATCGGCGGGCTGATGGGCATGTTGCCCGGCGTCGCCAAGATGAAGAACCAGATCGCCAATGCCGGGCTCGACGAGAACGTGCTCAAGCGCCAGGTGGCGATCATCGATTCGATGACGGCGCAGGAGCGCCGCAACCCGGACATCCTCAAGCACAGCCGCAAGAAGCGCATCGCCGCAGGCTCCGGCACGACGCCGGAAGCGATCAACAAGCTTCTGAAAATGCACCGCGGCATGGCCGACATGATGAAGGCGATGGGTTCGGGCAAGCGTTCGCCGCTCGCCGGCCTCGGACAGATGATGGGTTTCGGCAGCGGCGGCGCGCCTTCACCGGAGCAAATGGCCGAGCTGGCAAAAAAAATGCCGGGCGGTTTGCCGAGCGGCGGCAGTCTGCCGCCGGGCATGCCGACGCTGCCGCCGAATTTCCCCGGATTGCCGGGAAAATTTCCAGGATTGCCGGGCCTTCCCGGACTGGGGAAGAAGAAATGAAGCTCCGACAGCACCTCGGCCGTGTCCCGGGCGCAGCGCAGCACGAAGTGATGCGCTGCAGACCCGGGACCTTCACGAACTCCGAATTTGAAAAGGTCCCGGATCTGCGATGCACCGCTTTGCGCTGCACCGCGTCCGGGACGCGGACTGCCTAACCGAAAGGAAAACCTGAAATGTCTCTCGTTATTCGTCTCGCCCGCGCCGGAACCAAGAAGCGGCCGGTTTATCACGTCGTCGTCGCCGACTCGCGCAGCCCGCGCGACGGCCGCTTCATCGAGCGGCTCGGCCACTTCAATCCGCTGCTGCCGAAGGACAAGACCGAGCGGCTCAAGCTCGATCTCGAAAAGGTGCAGGCGTGGATGAAGAAGGGCGCGCAGCCTTCCGACCGCGTCATGCGTTTCCTCGATGCCGCCGGCATCGCCAAGCGGGCGAAACGCAACAATCCGGAAAAGGCGGTCCCGCGCAAGGAACGCAAGGCGAAGGAAGAAGAAGCAGCCAAGGCCGCCGGCGCGGCGCCCGCCGCTGGCGCTCCGGCCGCAGCCGCCAAGCCGGCGGAAAAGCCTGCCGCCAAGCCCGCCGAAGCGCCGGCTGCGAGCTGAGCTATCGCCCTCTTCCCCGTGTGGGAGAGGGCAGGTCGAGGTCGCGCAGCGGCCGAGACCGGGTGAGGGGGAAAATTCATGCGAAAAGGAAAGCGAGAGATTTCCCCCTCACCCGCCTCGCCGCCCGTGGCGGCTCGGCATCCTCTCCCACAGGGGGAGAGGGAGAAGAAGGTGCGCGT
>Ga0134125_10002332_pt1 | contig 22591 bp, 21 predicted proteins | sample KB31751_FD_96464 | JGI IMG/M metagenome (GOLD analysis project Ga0134125, IMG submission 96464) | Terrestrial soil microbial communities with excess Nitrogen fertilizer from Kellogg Biological Station, Michigan, USA - KB3-175-1 | ecosystem: Environmental > Terrestrial > Soil > Unclassified ... | reverse complement strand
GTTCTGGTCGACGCTCGAGAGCTACTACCGCCGCATCATGACCGCCTTCGCCGCGTCGCCGAAGCTCGCAGCCCTCGCCCGCGACTGGCTGCTCGCGTCCAATGGTTCGAAGCTCCAGCAGGCGCAGCGCGAAATGGAAGGAGCCCTCGTTCCGTGGTTCGAGCAGGCGCTGGCCGCTGGCCAACGCGTGCGCGCTGTGCGCAAGGATGTGCCAGCGAGTCTGCTAATCGCCGTCGTCTTCGGCATGGGCCAGGCGATGGACACGTGGCTGCTGACGCAGGAGCTCGACACCGCCCGTGTGACCAAAGTCGTGCGGATGTTCATCGGTATGATGCGCCGCACGCTCGCGCCATAAGTCGACGATCGCTGTCTGCGCTGCTCTCTCGTCAGTGCGTCGCAGACGTGAGAGGAGTCACGCCCGAAGACGGCCGCTGACGCACGATGGTCGTGCGGAACACATCGACGACGATCGAGTCCTGCACCCGGGCGCCATTCGCGCCGACGACGGCATGGATCGTACTGAAGCCCACGTTGCGCGGCTGTAGCGTTCCAGTCTCATCTACTCGCACAACGGTGGTGTCGGTACTCGACCACGCGATACGAAGGCGCGATGTGATGAACGCTCCGGTCGAATCAACCACATCTGCAGTGAGGGTCTCCGGGCCGCCGGCAACATCCATGAGGAATGGATTTGTCGCGCGAATCTGAATTCGCGCGGCAACGACTCCCGGGCCTGTTCCGCCGAAGCTGCACCCCAAGCTTGCGGCCAGTACTGGGACGATCATGCGCAAACAAGGCCTGTACACGCTGCCTCCTCTCGAACCCCTGACTGCGATCACACTTTCGGTCGACCCATCGGGATCAGACAATGAAGCGCCAATAGACGAAAACTCACCGGCGAGCGATCCACACGTAAAGTCATCGTTGTCGCACGAGTTATCGTATCATGCGGGCCGTGCCCGAATCGCCACAGCAGAGACTCTGAGAGTCCGCGAACAACGGGAACGCAGTCTCGACCTGCGGCATCGCCCGGAGTTTGCGGACTGCTTCCTGAATGTCGCCGTAGGTCGGTCCCGGAATCCGGACGAAATACCAGCCGTTCAGATCAGTGATACGAAGCCCGCCGACGACGACCCCACCAATAAGGTCGATCGCCTGTTGACGCTCACGCTGCGCGGTGCCGCCTCTAAACGATACCTTCACGATGCTTCGCACTAGTTTCAGATCCGCAGTTGAATCTCGCCGGACCGTACCGAGCGCAAGAAACAATGAGTCTGGAGAGTGGTTCGGCGCGACCGGAGGCACCGGATGCACGACGCCGACGGGAATCGGCGCGGCAGTCGGCGGTCTAGCCGGTGCCGACGATCGCTGATGCGCACATCCGCTGAGAGCCGTTCCGGCGAGTATCGCGACGATGCCGCCACGGCGAACCAGTCGTCGCGTCCGCGTCGCGACCAGAAGAATTGGTCGAAGTCGAGCCAGCCGTGATGAATCATCTCTGTTTACACGGCGCATCTTTGCCTCATCTCTAGACGCGCCGGCACATCGAAGGCTTGGAACTCGCGTGATGGTGCCGGCACCGAACCTCGGTGCCCCAATCCGCGAGCCGTCGGCAATCGGGTGTCGTCACTGCGGTTCCGGACTCTGCCTCGCACGCGAGTGCGGACGTCGCCGACCGTTGTCGGGCACCTTCGACCATGGGCTAGCGGCGCCCTCCGGGGCTGACGAACCACGGGCCTGCGAAGTATACCTGTGGCAGGGGCTGGAGCTTCCGGATGGCCACTTCGATGTCGTCAGCGGTCAAGCCGGGGATTCGAACGTAGTACTCGCCATCATCGGTGATGCGGTACCCGCCGACGACTACGCCGCTGACCGCATCGATTGCCTGTTGACGTTCACGCTGCGCTGCGCCGTGTTTGAAAAGCACTTTTACGATACTGCGCAGCATGAACACTGCTGTGTCTGGCTCGGCCCGAACCACTCCAAGGGCAGCAAACAGCGAGTCCGGCAGGTAGTCGGGCGCAATAGGAGGTACCAGATGCGCACTATCCGCAGGACGCGGCGCCATGTTGCTCGGCGGTGCCGCGGCGGATGCCCGCTGATGCGTACATCCGCTGAGGGGCCCCATCGCGATCATCGCGACAATTCCGCTACTGCAAACGATTTGCTTCGTTCGAGTGCGGACCCGATGCATTGAGGGAACGCAATCTAACATCGATGGTCGAGTCGTGTCCACGCAGCTCATTGTTGCCTCGTCTCGAGAGTCACCTGCACATCGACGGGTAAGGCTCGGACCTGGCCGCCTCCGCGCTTAGGAAATCCCGCAAACTACCGGATGGGCTTTCGGGATTCTTGAAAGGCAACGGGTAACGGCCCTTCCCGATGTTGCTCGCAATTCACTCGATCGTCGCCCCAAGCATTGACGGCGACGGCCACGCCGCGGCAACCGAATCGCGGTCGTGGAATCGCCTATGACCGATATTCAATCGAAGCTGACAGTCGCGACGACTGGATCGATTCGGTTGAGCCAATACCGCCGCGATGCGATTTGGACTCATTGGCCGCCTGCCATCGGCCGGTCAGTCCAGATCTGACCGGCCCACGGCTACATCCCCGACTCGGCTCCCGTCAACCTCTCCTGGTGTCGTCGGCTGCTACGGCGCTCAATATCGGGGCTTCACGCCTGATCGCGAGCCGTTAGAATCTCGATTCGGCCCAATGAAAATGCGTGGGCCAGGTCTACGAATTGGGGCCACGCTTGCCCCCCCTCGAAGTCTCCGGCGCAGGGATCCGGATCGGGCCTGGGGACATCGAATAGCTGTGAACCGGGGGGCGACCCCGAGCTCGACGCGAGACTCAGCCACTGGTCGTGTCCGTTCTTGCAAACAAACCTTGATGCAACCTTTGATTCACCTCCTGACACGTCCCACGCGACGGACCCGCTGCGGACGTGCTCGCCAGCACCGATCACGAGCTGATCCCCGAGCTCACTGATCTCGAGCCATTCATAGTAGCCTCGGTCGCGTGACACCGATCCGCTTGGATCCAATGCGATCGGCGCCCATGAGCCATCAGAGATTCTGATCTTATATACTACTAGACTTATCGACGAATCGCTGAATGTTCCAATGTTGCAGACGTCGTGGATGAAGGGGCTTGAATACGGAGTGAGCTCACAATTGAAAAACGACGTCGGCGTAACGATTCGATGCATCGTCGCCACGGGCAGTAGGATGAAATCTGCTTGAGGCGCTAACACGGGAAAGAGGGCATTGCTCCCGTTTTGCCCAAGGCTTTCGATATCGTCCCAGGCTCCGGTAGGCTGCAAGTCTGCGCAAACGTTTCCGATATAATTGTTGTTCGCATCAAAGGTCGCTTTCGTTGCCACGCACTCCTTCGCGGGTCGGTCGACGGGGAACAATCTGGTAAAGTCGTGCGCGACACCCAGTGAATCAGTGAACGTCACGAGTACGGTGTCATTGCCTACCCCCCCCCGTATCACGAGCAATTCGCCCAAAAACGAATTGCTTGTCGTCATGATCCGCCTCGTTGTACGACCAGAACGCACCGCCCTGTGCCGAATCGGGAGCTGGCGAATAGCTCCCAGCTTGAGTCCACGAGCCATTGGCCCATCTGAATTCGCGCGAAAAGTCGAGGTCGAAGCGCTTTCCACCGTGGTAGGCGCTCAAGAAAGCCGATCCACTAACACCGGTCGCGATCGTTTCCGTAACCGAGGGGCTCGTCGTGCGCTGAACGCGTACGTTGTCGCCCTCAACCCAAACCCGGTTACCGCAAAGCGGGGCGCCGGGCTGCTGGGCAGCGACGCGCAATGCGCCATAGGCATCGAGGACCTTCACACCAGCGCGAGAGGTTCTCGCCCCAGCGAGAATGTACGATTTTAGTAGCGGAGTCGTGACTCGAGGATCGGCAGATCCGGACAATCGCGGATCGAAGCCGGTCAGCAAGCCGGCAGTTCCGCTGACTAGCGGCGCAGCAAATGAGGTCCCGACGTCGACATCCGGGCTTCCGGCGGTGTTCAGGCCATACGTCCATGCAATAAAGCCGGGAGCGTATAGCTCGACAATGTTTCCCTTGTTCGTCTCGGGACTCATTGCTCCGTTATCCATCGATTCACCCACGATGATTACCTGGTCGGGGAAATCCGTTTCGACTTCGGTAAACCCACCCCACTTCGCATCGAGCAGGTTATCGTTGCCCGCAGAGATGACAATCAGCGGATGAAAGACTCCGCCGGTACCATTGCTCGTCGCGTTGATTTGGTCGATTGCGAATTTGAGCGGTGCGTGAAAATCTTCCCGGCGCTTTACTGCGTCTGGGTCGTCGTCGGACGGCGGCGGACCCGTCCAATCCGGTTTGCGCCAAACGGCGCCCGCAGAAAGGTTGATAACCCTCGCACCCGACGTAGCCGCAAGAAACACCGTCCGCCCAACTGCTGCGGCAGCATTGTAGGTCGGACCCAAGATCGTGCGGACTATTGGAGCTGCCCGCGTACTATCGACAGGATCACGTATGTAATCCCACAAATCCATTTTGGCTCGCCACATGACACCGGTGTCGTACAACGAATCATTTCCCGAGGCGGCCAGCATCTCGGCGACTCGCGTTCCGTGATCCTTTACGTCCCCAGTGATCGGTGTGCCGAACCAGATCCGGGTGTGGCTACCTATGTTCGGGGCGAAGGTCGCCGCCCGGCCTATACCCGCATCAACAACGGCGATTGTCGTGGCCGTATCGCCGGTCGAGCAACCCCACGCCATCGGCGCGTTGATCGCTTCAAGATTCCAGTTGACTCGCGCGAAATTGGTGGAATCGGGATTTAGCCGCCAATCCCGCCAGCCCGAGCCATCATAAGGCTTCCGATAATTCACGATGGGCAGGGTGTCGACGAACCACGGAAACGCGAACGCGACCTGACTCAGAGAGTCGAGTCTGGCAACCGCCGACTGAACCCCATTGTACGTCGTGTCCGGGATTTGCAGGTAATATTCCCCGTCATCGGTGATCAAGAAGCCGCCGACGACAGCGCCCTGTACTGCGGCGATTGCACTTTGTCGTGCCGCCTGTGGTGTGCCGTGCGTGAATGCGACCTTGACAATGCTTGGAATGATCGGGAAATACCCGTCCTGGCGTCGCACGATTCCGAGCGCGGCGAATAACGAGTCGGGGAGCAAATTCGGCGAAACGGCCGGTACGGCCGGTGGCGCCGCCGCTTCAAAGTCGAACGTGGTCGTCGCGCCACTGGCCGTGATCGTGAGCTGGTCCACGTTTCCACGGAACCCTGCCCAACCCGAGCCCGCTTTCAGCACGACTGCACCGAGCGAGGCGTGGACTCCGATGTCGGGAAACGCGGCGAGAACCTGCGTCCACGTGCAGGGCGTGGCCTGAACGCACGCATTGCTAGTCGCCACTCCAGCTTTGAAAACCGTGCTCTTCGTTCCCCACCACTTCCCGGCCATCGCGTCCCACGCCTGCCACGTGTTTTGTCTCACGTGACCGCCGTTCGTATGGTAAGGCTCGAAGACGAGTCGTCCTTGGTACGCAGTCGCCGTATCCGTCAAATCGTAGTCGACGTTGAACTGGAGCGAGATCGCGAGATTGTTCCCTGAATCCGCCGACTGCCGATACGTGGAATAGCGGAGTGCCGTGATTTGATCCAGGCGCGTGCCCTTGTAATCTGGCAGCAACAACGCCTTTCCATCGCTTGTCGACGACGTGGCGAGTTCGGCGCTCCCAGTGCCCACCGGCGGAGTTCCAGGCCCAGCGACCAACGTGCAAACCGAAGAGACTGTGCACAGCGTGTCGTGCTGGTCGTCGTAGAACACCCAACTTTGCATATTGCCGGGATAGACGGCGACGACACCGCTCGGATTCAACAACTTCACCGGCTTGACTGCGGAGCGCACCCGATGTTCCGGCTGCGTGATGTCTCGGCACGCGACGGCGATGGTCAACGAGCCAATGACGACCGCGACCAGCCTGCGAATCGCCTGCGATCTGTTCGCTCTCACGGAATCCATGGACCAACCCTCCACCAACGGCAGAATGTCTGACGACGAGGAACGATCCAGCGGCATCGCCGGGTCAATCCGGTTTGGATTGCGACGGTCGCGCACAGCCGCGTCCAATTGCCGCGGCGTTCGACGCGTGTTCGACTGTGAGTTGTGGTGCGGGCGAGCAGCTTAGGGTTGGCGCACTGAGCTGGCGGCCGGCGTCGGCCGTCTCCGACCTTCGCCCAGTCGGCGAAGGAAGCGTTCACAAGTCCGTCAGGAGTTCATCAGACGTACAGGCGCCGCGTTCGCACGCGGCCACGGTGTAGAGGCTGCCGCGGCAACACCGGCGGGTTCGCTCGGAGTACCGCCTGCGGCGCTCACAATAGCGAGCGCGCATGCGCCATGTCAAGTACATTCTCAACATTCAAATGCTCTAATCGCTTGGTCGTCATCACGAACCGCACTGTGAGGCTGATGCCGCCAAGATTAGAAAGCTCTAATGTTGTGCGGATGGTCACAATCGAACGGTCGGAGCTCAGACATCCATCGCTGCCGTAACCGGCCTCAACCGCCGCCTTTGCTCGCTAGTGAGGCCGCAACTGTACTCTGCCGCGGCGCGGCGTACATGGGTCGCCAAGCGCTGGCCGGTCCGCACCGTTCACTTCCGCTAGCGCTGATTTGTCGGCGAGGCCGGCGTGCGATTCGAGCGGTTTCCGGAATGCGCATGAGATCCGCGCCTTGACCCCTTCCCTCGCCCCTTCGGCGCCGCGATCCCCCGCCCCTCCAGTTCCGCCCTGATCGTCCGCTGCGCCCGCACCACGCTCACGTTCACCGCACTCGGCGTCACACTGAGCACCGCCGCCGCGACCGCGTACGACACCCGCTGCTCTCGCACCAGGTGATACGCCCGCCGGCACGGCGCCGATAGCCGCGCCGTCGCGCTCGCGTGCAGCTCATCGAGCTCCCGTGCCTCGAGCGCGAGCTCCGGATCCATCCACGCGTGCACGCCTTCCACCAGCTCCCGCGCGTGCTCCGCGTCCCGATCCTGTCGGCGCTGACGACGCCTCAGCGCATCCACTGCTCGGCGGCGCACCACGCACCGCACGTAGCCGTCGACGCCGCCGGGTCCGAGACGCCATGTCCCTGCCTGCATTCGCTCCAGACACGTCAGTACGACGTCCTGCGCGATGTCTTCCGCGGCATGTCGATCCACGATCCGTTCCGCGAGCGCACGCGCGCGCTTCGCGATTTCGCATACCAACGCGCTGTCGACTTCGCCCGCCTCTCCCGCCGCTTCCTCCATTCCTACGGCTCGCCCTGTCCGCGTTGTTCGTGTCATCCGTCACCTCGTGTGAGTCCGATGGCCGGCGCACCTCGACCCGGCATTGGTCGCCGCTGCGCCGCCTCCTATCTCCTACTTCGCCACGCGTGCTCATTTACACACAACATCGTTCGCTGCCCCGCTCCGATGGGTTTGCTCTCGAGCGTCGCTGATCCGCCGCGACACGCGCACTACAGTTCCTACCAGTCGCGCGTCACGTGCACGTCAGGCCATGAACACATCTGAACAGTGGCCGACACGCTGCTTTGCGACTTTGTGTGTAATTCGCCCCTCGCGGCGAAGTAGAGAGTAGACGCGCGCACGGCGCGGTGCCTCACCGATCGTTGCATCAGCGCAACAGTCTCGCCGATGGCGGTGCACGACTCACAACAACAGGCCTCAACTTCACACACTACCAAGAGAGATCTGTCGTCTCAGTTCGCGAACTTGCCGCAGGGCGACATCGATCCGCCGGTTCGCGAGTCGAGCTCGCGTTCCATCGCGATTGGCCCGCGCCACTGCGTGATCGACACGCTCATGAGCGTGCTCGGCGCGCGGCCCATCGCGTCGAATTGCGTATCACGCGCAACGGAATCCCCGCTGAGCGCACTCGACGAGCACCCCTGCTCGCTCGATCGATCGATAAGCGCGCTCGACGCCGGCATCACCGCAATGAATTGGTCCGCCAGCGCAATCGATCGACGCCACACTGCGTCGAGCCCGCGCCTCACCCCGATGGATTAGCGTCGCACCTCACTCGATCGCCGACCTACCGCGTCGGCGCGCCACACGAGCGCGCTCGATCGCCGCCTCACCGCGCTCGATTGCGTCACCACCGCGCTCGATCGCCAAACGAGCGCACTCGATCGACAACTCACCGCGCTCGATCGTTACCGCACCGCCGCGTACGTCATCGGATCCGCCGCCGCGGCCATCCGCATGACGCCAGCCTGACGCGACCTCGACGGAGGCCACGGCGACGACTCGCGACTCAGGCCCAACGATCCACGATCCACGTTCCACGATCCACTCCAACCAAGGACCCTCATTGCAATCCACCCACACCGCCGTCCTCAACACGCTCACGCGAGTGCAGCGCTTCCTCGACACCAACGGCCCCACCCTCGGCAGCATCAACCAGTCCGGCTACCGAGCCATTCTTGACGACGTCGTGACGACGCTCAGCGCGCACGCCGTCACGCAGACGACCACCAAGCGCATGAGCGCCGCCGTCGTCGCCAAGGAGCGCGTCCTCCGAAACGCGCTCAAGCTCAACCACATGCGGCCCATAGTCGCCGTGGCCGCGGCGCAGCTTCGCCAGGTGCCGGAGTTCCTCGCCCTCAAGATGCCGCCGATCACCAGCACCTCCCGCGCGCTCGTCGCTTGGTCTGGCGCCATGAGCAACGCCGCCAGCGCCTACACCAAGACCTTCGTCGACGCCGGCCTCCCCGCCGACTTCCTCGCGCAGCTCCAGGCCGCGAGCGACGCGCTCAACACCGCGCTCACCGCGCGCGGCGCCACCAAAGCCGCCCAACGCGGCGCCTCGGCGGGCCTCGACGCCGAAGCGTCACGCGGGCGTCAGGCCGTGAAGGTGCTCGACTCGCTCGTCGAGCCGCTCATCGCCGGCAACGTCTCGCTCCTCTCGCAGTGGAAGAGCGCCAAGCGCTTCGCCGGTCGCACCACGACCGTCACCGACACCTCACTCGACGCCGCGAGCACCGGCTCGGCTTCCATCCCCGAACCCAGCGCTTCTCCGGTCGCACCCGCGACCGCCCCCACACCCGCGGCGGCGCCCTGAGCTCGCGGCCGCGAAAGCGCATGTCGCGACTGGGACCCAACGTCTGGGTGGTGCGCCATGGGCGCCGCTTCTCCATCAAGGAAGAGCGCGCCGACGCCTACCTCGTGCCCGGCATCGCCCAACACATGGCGATCAAGATTGCGCGGTGGGTGGCCCAGGCGAATCAAAGTTCGCTCATCGTCCAGAGCCGGCACGGCCGCATCCGCCTGCGCTCCTGCTTCAAGAGGACCTGACATGCGCCTCGTCCTGCTCTCCTCGTTCGCCTGGCTCGGCGCCTTGCAGTCGGTCGGCGCGCCCGTCTGGACCGTCGGCTCCGCCGCTCGCTGGCTGGGCCTCGCCAGCGTCCTCGGCACCCTCACCGTTCTCGTTTACCGACTCGGTGTCTGGCGACAAGAGCTCGAGCACACGCGCGACGAAGTGGCCGCGCAAGTCAAAGCGCACCGCGGCGAGTCCGTCGCGAACTTCGATCGCATCGAGCGGCGGCTCGAGGCAATCGATCACATGCTCGCCCTGGCGGCGGACAACGGAGTGCGCACCCATCGCCGTCAGCTCCGCGTCGAGCGGAGGCTCGACCGACTCGAAGCCCACCACGCCACCGTGGCGGAGGAAGCGTGAAGCAGAGAATCTCGCGGTTCATCGGCGGCGCCACGCCGCGCGCGATCGCTCGGCTCGTCGTCGTCGGCTTGGCCACCGCACTCGCCCACCGAATCTGGACCGTGGGCATCACCGGCTGGCCGGACGCCGCGCTCGCTGTCGCGATCGCACTCGCCCTCCCGATCGTCGACGCGCTCGCCATCGCGCGGCCCGCGCAGATCGTGTCGCTCATTCGCGCGGCCATCGCGACGGAGGCATCCAAGTTCGACGACCACCGGCAGGACGACGCAGGCGTGCTCCCCGACGCCAGCGATCGGAGGGCGCCAAGGTGATCATCCCTGGCATCCAGATCGCCGAGCGCCACCACTCGCGCGTACTCCAACAACCACTCGCCTCCCCGCGCCGCGGCATCATGCTGCACTACGACGACTCGTCGCGCGACGACTGGGCGATCGATTGGTTCGACGACTCGCGCTGCACTAACGGCTACACCTGGCTCGTGCTCGACGACGGACGCGTCGTCGAGCTCGCAGACCCGGCCATGCGCACACCCCACGCCGGCCCGTGCCGCACCCCCATGGCCAACTCCGCCTACTATGGTATAGCGGCGACGACGAACGGCCTCGTCCTCGCCACCGATGCGCAGCTCACCTCGATCGCGACCCTCTGCGCCGCGATCCATCGGTACCACGGCTGGGAGGCGAACGCGGGCGCGGGCGGCGGCTCCGCGCCCCGCATCGTCGGCCACGATAAGGAAGCGATCTGGACGCCGACCTATACAGACGTCCAAGCGCTCTGGGGCAAAGTCGGCCGCAAGATCGATCCCATGGGCAGACGAGCGGACGGCCGGCCGATCATCGACGTCGCCGAGGTCACGCGCCGCGTCGCGGCACTCGGCTGATCGGCAAGCACGATCGCTTCATCACCATCACATCAACGCTTTCCAACTCTCATTCAGAGGAACTTGCCCGACATGGATTCCACCATCGCACGCTTCTGCGGCGACGTCATCTGGACCTTGCTGCTCCTCGGCACGGTCAACTGGAACTAGGCCACTCGGCTAGATCTGGCGGATGAATTTTGGGCTCGGCGAAACGAAGCGCTTCGTTTCGCCGGGCCCATGCGTGTGGTGGCACAGTGCCAGCCGGCGTGCAGGGGAACGCTATGGCGCTGGCGCGCTCTTAGCTACTCGCCGGTCAACGGCGCTATCAGTCCCAGGCTCTACATCGATACGCCACCTCGCCTTCAATCTCTCGAGCCAGACTGCTCCTGGTAGTCGACCATCGATGCTGCACCATCATTAGCGGCGTATACCGGAATGGGCACGGGCCGATAAGAGATTACGGCTCGTGGACGCGGCTGGCTCAACACGATGCGAATGTTGAGCCTCTCGAGAGCCGCCTCAGGCGTGGGTCAACGCCGTAAGCGAAGCGTCAGTCCTCAAGATCCTGACGCAACTCCGCATCAATGTCTTCTCGGACGGCGTCCGTTTGTGCCGAACGCGCCAGACGGCGAAGCAACGCCGCGATTCGTGGCCAGCGGGCGGCTACTACTGAGGCCATCTTCTCGTACGCGGCCGCCTCACCGCGTTCAAGATCGCCGCCACCCAATGGGTTCCGGCTGATCACGCCCCGACTATTGTATAGACCGAACTGTAAGCCGGTCTCAAGACCGTCACTCTCAAGACGCTCAACGAGATTCCGAATAGAAATGCGTGGCCACGCACCATCCACATCGTGAACCGAGCTACTCAACACGCGCCCAATCAATTCATCGCCAACAGCGAGGAGCCCCTCGGCAGTGAGAGCATCGCGCGCTCGGTCGACCCAGGAGTTCAGCTCTGATTCGTCGATTCCGTGGGGTGTGCTCCCTGGCGGCACCCTCCAACTGTGTAGCAGGTGATAGGCCCGCTCGACGAGCTGTGGATCTCGCTCAACGTCTGACCCTTCAGTTTGTGTGGCTCTCGGATACGCGGTCTTGACCGCGTCGACAAACAGGCCGGGCTCTTTCGCCATCGACGCATGCAAGATGCGAGGCGGTCGCTCGAAGTGCCCGAGTACCGGTAAGAACACGAACTCAAGTCGCGCCAAACGCGACTCATCGAAACGCCCTGCGGTCATGGCCTTTTCGAGGGCGTCGAGAAGCGCACTTACATTATGCGCGTCCGCTCGCTTGCCGTTCGCATCGGACCGTGATCGTGCTACCTGCTCGAGGCCGGAGGCAATCACGTCGGGGTCGATGCCCGGGTGGTTCCGGATGTGCATAGCCGCAGCATCAACGAACGCGTGCGCGCGCCCATGCTCGAGAATGCCTCGAAGCCCACGTTCAACTACTCCGTTCTTTAGCCAAAACGGATGCACGTCGCTCCAAAAGGCTGCCTGGCCCGCTAGACCCATTTCGCTGACGAGATCCAAAATCTCACTTGTCGGCTCATGCGACAGCAGGAGACGACCGCGAGCAGCATCAGACCAACAGCGTTCATCGCGGACACGGGCTAGAGCGATCGACTCGGTTACGCGTCCAGTCCAGCCATTCGCGTAGCCCCGACCCATTATGAGCGAAGCGCCATCAGCCGTCAGCAGCTGGTCAATCAGCGCGTACTCTTCGGCATCATTCACCAAGCCAGTCGCGGCGAATACGCGGCCGAGTTCGTCCGGGCGATCGACGCGCGGCGCAAGGTCGATGACACGAGCCGTTCCGAGGGCCGCGTGCAGTTCTCGGATCGCATCTTTTTGCCTCTCAAACACGACGGCTGCGTGTTCCTCGAAATCCTGCTCACGCCCCTCAGGCAACTGCGGACGATTCGAGAAAAGCCAGCGAACGCGTAAGAACGTGTCAACTGGCGTCGCTGCTACCAGTAGCGGCTCAACCTGCGCCAGTCGGACGGGCGGCAAGGACCACTTCGCGTCGGGAAATGACCGGTGTTTACTGAGTGTCTCGCGTAATGCGTCGAAGATCGGCGCGCGCCGAGCATCATCGGTTGCTCGACTGAGATACTGATTGAGGCCAGCAATCACAGCATCAAAGTCACTAGGGCCAATACTATCTAGCGCGTCGATCAGAATTCGCCAGCGGTCTGGATCGTCGTCAGCGGTTTCTATCATCCAAACGACGATCTGCGTCGTTTGCCGAAAAATCTCGCCGTACGTCACTGTTTCTCCGGCGCCCGCGGCCACCCAGTCGCGCCACTTTGGTCTCGGATTGTGTCCGCTGTGATCGCTGAACCGCGGAATCAGATTGGTGAACAGCCGCCATGCCGAATCTGGTTCTTGAGTTCTCAGCTGACCGAGGACCGCGACCCGAGTTTCGAGTCCGGCGCTCGTTTGAGGAAGCCACGAGAGAAAGATGGACCGCAGGCTATTGCCGGCTCGATTGACCACCTGACCACCCGGATCGAGCCGGTCTAGTTTCGCAAGGATACGCGCTGCGGACGCGAGATGGTCAGGGCTCCATGCAAGAGTCTCAAGCGCCCACAAGAGGCCCGTGTGTGCAAAAGAGGAAACCAGTGCGCCGTCGCCGTCTTGAAAGAGCTGGTGCACAGCATCCTCATCCTTCGCTATTTGCGCGTCGACCGCTCCAATAAACGCATCTGGCGCGGCCTCGGCGAGCAACGGCAGTACGCGCGAGAGAGTGGCCCAACCGCGCCAGTCTCCACCGACACGAGCGAAGACATCTTCGACGATTCGCTGCGCCGCGATTGCAGGTGTCGGTCCGCCGTGGATACTAACTGAGTCTCCGAGCGACCCAAGAAGAGCGATTGAATCAGCAACACCCGCCGCGAGCACGCTCGAATACTTTCGTTCCTTGCCATGGATGCTGGCCGCCCATCTCTGTTCGGGCGGAAGTTCGAACTTCGGGTGGACCTCGCCAAGGACGTCGCCGGATACCTCGGCGAAGCGATCCAGATCGTCAGCCGTCACGAAGCGACCCAGAGACGCCCACGCATCCTCCTTTGATACCAGGTACCAGACGCCGCCGGCTCGGCGAATAGGTGGATCGACTTCTTCCGCCCAGCGAGTCAGCGTATCTCGCAGCGTGCTCAGACCTGATGGCGATAGCGCACCGAGCGCCTGTAGGTCGGCGTCGCGACCCTCATTGAACTGGCCTGCGAGGAGTATCGGAATGAGCGATCGACCGAATGCGGGGTCCGCCCACCTGGGGACTTGCAGACTTGGATTCGCTGCAAGTCGCCGACGAAGCGTCAGCATGCTGCGACGCGCAACGCCCCCGAGCTGTCGCGCTCGATCCGCAGGCACGCCCATCGCCCGCAACGTCGTCTCCGCCTCTCCACGGTTCACCCTCGGGACCAGAATGTGACTTGGAGACGGCTCGACTCCAGGCACGGGACCAGTCGGCAACAGGACGCGATGGCCACTGCGGGTGGCGCGTTGTATTTCATTTCCCGCGGCGTACGCAACCACCAATACGAGCGACTCCGTTGACGACGCTAACTGCCCAAACGCGTCGGCATTGGACACCACGACAGCGCGCGCAAGAATCTGCGTTCGCTCCTGATCAGGCAGGGACATCACAGATGCTCCCATAAATGCGAGAGCGTCCACCGGCGATTCCGCGACAACCGTGAAAGTCCCACGGCCCGATGCAAGCCAACTCGTCAACGCCGATTTCGCAATGGCGCGACCCGCGAGCATAAGCGCGGGCAAGGTCGGGGGACTCGTGGCCTCCGCCCAATCAGCCCACGCCGTTTCGACGTCGTCTGTTCCCGCCGGCAATAAGCCAATTAGCCGTGAGGACCACACATGGGTTGCGGGTGCCTGCTGCAACCAGGCCTCCAGATCGTCGGCGTCGATGACGCGTACGTCACGCCAAATCTCTTCGTCGCGCCGAGCCTTGGCCCATTTCTCTTTTCCGCGCCATCGTCGCGGTGTCACAAACACGAACGTGGCTTCCGCCTGCACGATAGGCCCGCGCGCGGTATCGGGCGGCGAGGCAGATCGCTTGTCGTAGTCGTCATCCGCCTTGGTCTTTGGGCTCTTGCTCGTCCCGACTTCCCAAACGGATAGCCCACGCGGGATCGCGTGATGATCCTCGTTTAACTCGACAACGCCATCCCAGCCGTCCAGCTGCACAGCATCGCCGGATGGGAAGTCGACGTAGCTTGGCGTCTCGGTCGTCGCGAATACGAGCCGTCGTAGCATTTCGGGAAGGCGATCCTGCGAGGCACGAGTTGCTCCCCATTGGGCGATGTCAGTTCCGGACGCAAGCACGAGGAGGACCATTTGGACGGCGCTAAGGGGAGTCGGAGCGTACTGTGACTCGATAAGAGTGACCACCGGGCATCGGCTCTATCAACCATCGATCCCGATCCGTGAACAGAAAACGGGTCGCCCAGTGAGCCGTCGCCGCCTCCGAAACTCGCCCGCGATGGTCATTTGTTGATCCAATCGCGAACGCCGGGCTGGATCGACACCTCGAGTCCCCTCGCAATGCTTTTTAGGACAGTCTTCAGCCTGCTAATCGGGTCAAGTGAGGCTGCGTCCTGCAATTCTGTTTCAACCAGCCTTGGCGCCTGAAACCGGAATCGAGCGTTCTCGAATCGCTCGCGCCACGATGACTCCAAGAGCGGAACGGCGATTCGCTCATTGGTTCGCGCACCCAAAGCCAGCTTGCTGGTGATGTACTCGGCGACGTTTAGCTGCAAATGGAGTGCGTCTCTCAAATCTGTGTTAGGGCGAAAGCTCGCAACAAAATACGTGATGCCGCGGAGGGTGCGCTCGTCGTCCGCAGCCAGTTCTCCGCCAAGAACAATGAGTTGTCGGGCGCCGACTGCGGCGATGAACGCATCAGTGATAACCGTAGCCGCCTTATCCCAAAGTTCGCTCCCGTCCAGCTCGGTTCTCAAGTGCAGGCAGATGTCTCTGACGTCGGCAGCGAGACTTCTCGCGAGCTCAGGATCGCCGCGGTAGACCGTCACCAGGCGAATGATCGTCGGCAGCAGGACGTGATCGATGACTTGAGCATCGAAGTTTCGTCGGTCCGCCGCAATGTCGATGGAGTTTGTAGCTGGCGGCGCTGGAATCGGCGAGAACAACGGGACCTGCTCTGTGGCGGTGCCGCGCTGTGTCCAGAAGGCCGTCAACATGTCCTCGCCATACGCGAATGCCTCCGCGTACGCGTCACGCTCGATCGCGTCACGTACGAGGCGCTCGAGCGGGATCACGGCGGCGATCCATAGCCCGGCTGACTTCAAACCATCCGCCGCGCGGCTAGCCCAACGAACAGCACGCTCGTCGTCGCCGGCCAACTCCGCGAGCATCATAGCATGGATGCTCAGCATGTGAAATTTCTCGGGATTGTACAAGGCCGCAATCGCACGGTCTGCGGGCCGGATGAACATTCCCAGGTAGGGCGGCAGATAAGGCGAGCCGTCCGCGTTCTCAGGAGCGTTTCCCGTCTCCAGCACCGCAACGGCATATCCGCTCGCGTGACCGACGCGAGCAAACAGAGCCCGCCACTCGTCGTCGTCCCGCGGCGCATTCAACAGTCGGTCGATAACGTCACCGATAGTGCACGCGGATCCGATCCGATCGCCACTAAGCCATTTCGCGGTTGAAAGCTCGGCGAGCGTCTGAATGACCAGAGTCGAGAATTCCGACCCTCTTGGCGCGACCGCCTCGCTGAGTTCAGCCAATTCTTTGAACACCGGCCGGTCGTTACGCGCGGCGTCAATCGCCCGCTCTGCGTGCGCCACGGCAGCCGCGGAGTCGGCTCCCATAAGCACGTCACTCAGCCTGATGTGAACGTGAACGCGATCGGTCGCGCTAGCGCCGCCTTCCTGTCGTGCTGCGATACCGAGCCATTCAAGCGCGATCACACGATCACCACGGTCATACGCGCCGAGGCCAACGTGTTTTGCCACAAGAAACACAGCTTCGGGGTGGCCTGAAAGGTGATTTACCGATGCGGTCGCTCCGGCAACAATGGCGGCGATTCGTTCGCCGGCCTCGAATCGACATGATACTTCGCAACCTGTGGCGCCACCCTCAAGTGCGCGAGCGTTAATTCCGCGCGCGCGTGTGGCCGCTTCAGCGAGCACATTCGCGGCGGCCCCCCACTGGCGCTCTCGCGCTGGAACGTTCCACTCGTTCATCGCAATCCGGCCGAACACAACGTCGGCGACCTCGCGGGCAAGCGGGCTCCCCAGCGCAGACTCACGAATGTCGCCCGGAAGGGCCTCGAGTGCGTCGAGCCAGGCAGTGAGCCCCGCGGCGTCGTGAACGCCGGCGCCGACGAGGAGCGCCAGCACGTGTACGCCAAGGCTAGGACTCAAGCGCGGTGCCGTAAGGGAGTCCCGCATGTCGGCGGGTATGTTGGGCCACTCGGACAGAGCTCGCGCCATGAACGGCGCCGCAATGACGGCATCGTCAACGGCAAAGGCGATGGCGATCGTCAGCCCCGCGGCGAACACCGCCCACGAAGGAAGCGCCGCGTCGTCAAGTAGTATCTCCTCTGCGCCACGGAGAGCCGCCGCAGTGTCTATTCCAGACTTCTTGGCGACGACTGCTTGCAGAGCGAAGGCCTGAAGGCGAAGTGGTGACCGCGCCGCTTGGGGTACCACTAGGCCGGACCACAATCGCGCAACCTGTGAAGGCACTCTCTCGGCCTGCATGAGCGCGTGCAAGCCCTGGATCATTACTCCTGCGGTTTCATCGAATTCATGCGCAGCTGAGAAATGCGCGATCGCGGATAACGCGTCTGTTTCCGACAGTTGCTGACGCCCGAGGATGCGTCGGCCTAGGTCAGCATGACACACTCGCTGCGTCTCCGCCGAGACCTCGACCGGCCCTAAGGTTCGCACCAGCTGCGAAACACGGTAACGACCAGCTCCAGTCGCTTCGACCCATGGCCCCAGCACTGTTGAGAAGCGCTCGGCCGAGCGATCTATTGGCGGTGGCGCAGCTGCCACCACATCGACATCGTTCCGCTCGAATTCCAGATCGGCAATCGTAAGGCGATATAAGAGCATCCGCGTATCAGAGTCGGACACGCTTTGCAGGAGCGCGCTGATGGTCTCATCATCGACGGCGTGCGCGTAGCGCTTACCGAACAGCGCGTGGAGGGTGTCGTCGCTGACACTCCAGCTCTGGCGTCCGAGATACTCCGCGACCGCTTGGACGAGAACGGGGTGACCAAACGTCACGCCATGGATCAGGTGGGCTACGGTGTCCATGCCGACCTTGTCAGCTGCGCCTCGTGCCCTCATCACGTCGATCACCTCACCGACCGACAGTGATGGAACCAGCTCGTTGAGAAGTCCGTGGTGGCCAACCACCGCCGATAGCGCGCTGAGTCGCCCCACGCTCGTCGTGATGATATGCCCAGATCTGCGCGCCGCAGCGTCCATAAGGACGGTAAGCCTCGTCCCGAAGTCGTCTCCGGGGCGAAACCAAGGAATATCGTCGAGAACCACGACGTCAACCTTCGTGACGAGGGCATCGCACAGCTCGACCCACGCCTCTGACGTCGGAGTCGACTCGCCGGTCGCCGCCAATGCGGCGCCGACGAGTCGCTCCGCAGCCCGATCCTGCGCAGTACCGAGGAACGGAATCCAAACGCGACGTTCGCCAAGCCTCCGCGCGAGTCGTAGCGCGAGCTGCGACTTGCCCGAAGCCTGCGCCCCATAGAGGGCGACTACCGACGGCACGGGTGAATTGGGCGGAATCAATCGATTCAGCGTTCCCGACCGAGGTGATGAGTATGGGGCCTCGGGCGGTTCCGTCAGCGGGGGCGCGAGGCGTTTGATATCGATAATGGTCGAGCCCGCGGGTATCCCAAGTTCTGTCCTGAGTACTCGAGCGGATATCGACGCTAAGCCCGTAACAACTTCAGCGATCTCAGTCGTAATCACGCCGACTGTTCTTTCGAGGGTCTCAACCTGACTCGAGAGACGGGCATGAAGGTGGTGCAGTTGACCAACGAGGAAGCTGTCTTGCGCACTCCCCGCGCCGACTGCTCTCACCAGATCAGAGCGGGTGAGCTGCTTGACGCCATGGGAGGACAGCAGCCTGAATACGTATACGAACAGGTGCTCATATATGCGCTGTCCCGCAGCGTCGTCGACGGCGTGCCCAAGGGTCTTCAATCGTTCGCCGATGCGTTTGGCGAGCGAGGGAGATTCCGTTGAGGCGACCGCCCATTCAAATTCCTTAATGAATGCCTCAAAGTCGTTCGCCGGCGCCGTCTTCAACCAGGATTGGAAGCGCTCCCAAGCTGCATCGGGATATTCTGGCGGGGCCTTAGCTCCCGTCAGTAGGTGACGGATCCCGTCGAGGATCACCTCACGTTCCTCTCCTTGGAACAGCAACTGCTGGATACCTCGCCATGCGTGAATGCCGGGCATCTTTCCCGGTAGCGGCGTGTCCCGCTCGCGGCCAATTCTCGCTGTTGTCGTAAAACGGAATGCGAGATTGACTGTTGGGTTGAGCCGCCGGTGCTCGAAGAAATTAGCAACGGCTTCTCGCGAAGCAGTACTCCGCAAGGTCACATTGGTCTCGCGGTGTTTGACCTGCTCCAGGAGGCGGTCGATCGCTGCGACGTCGCCCGACAGCGCGCCGCTCACGTAGTCGATGTCTTCACCGGCTTCCAACTGGAGCGCACCGTGTTCGTCGAGATCGAGCCAGCGATCGATTGATTGATCGACCTGATAGACGAACCCGCGAATTGCAGCCCAAGCGTCACGCTCGCGCTCGAGAACCAAGAGGCCCACAGTCATCGCCGAACTGTCAGCGGGAATCGGCGACTCAGTCCTATCATGCGTCATCTGCATTCATGCCGCGAGCATCCCGCGCGGCCCCCGCCGTACATGCAGCAGGCCGCAGCTCAACGAAAGCAAACCTGAACTAACCCGGCGCGAGAACCACGAGCTAGTGATGAAAACCGACAAGAGGCCCAAGCGGTGGAGTGCCACCACTTGGGCCTCTAATCGGGACGGCGGGATTTGAACCCGCGACCCCCTGAACCCCATTCAGGTGCGCTACCGGACTGCGCTACGTCCCGTCCGCCACTGCTCGCGGATAGACGCTCAACTTAGCCCGCCGCGTGAGCGGAGGCAACTCCGGGAACTCCGCTAGAATCAACCGCTTAGATACGTCGACCCCAATCGCGCGGGGCCCGTCGGCCGATCAGTTCCTGCTCGCCTTCGCCTTGGCTACATCGAGCACGAAGCACCCCCAGTCGTCGCCCGCGGTCGCAACCACAAGCCACCGCCCTGCGCTCGGAAACGAAACAAGGCTCGGATACCCCCACATGTAGCCTCCGCCGTGCGTGATGTGGTCACGCGTGAGGCGCAGCGAGTCGGCGGGGTCGCCAAGGTGATGCGCGCGAATGACGAGCGGCGCTCGCATCTCGGCGGAACCGTCGAGCGGCATCCACAGGAACTTGTGCTCCTCGCCGGCGCGCAGACCGACCGGGTCCATCCAGCGCCCGCGCACGATCACTTCGCCCGACCGCAGTGAGCCGGTGGCTTGCCGATCCTCAGCTTCGTCGGCAGCCACGCACCGCCGGTCGCTTGTCCCGGCAGACGGGCGTGAGAAGAATGCCTGCGGTACTGACGCGATCTCGGAATGCGGATATGCCGCGGCCTCCGCCTCGGCCTGAGCGGCAGTGGTCGGGATGGCGCTTTGAGCAGCGGCGACGCGTACCGCTAAGCAGAGCGGAACGGCCACAGCAATGAGAGTTCGCGGCATTGGTCTCTCCCGGCGTTTCAGTTCTGTGATGCGAGATTCGTGTTGGGTCGACCGCATCAGCTGTGCCCAATGCAGCAGGTCAGCGGCCCGTCACGCCTCCGGCGCACTCGCGTAGTAGCGATCGATGCACCAACTGATCGCATCATCCATCAGCTTCCGCCGCTCTTCCGGCGCATCTGCCCAACTCGACAGCTTGACCTCGGCCGCCAGTTCCTTCATTCGAACGATGATCCGTTCGATCGACCAACCCATCGACTTGAGCTCGTCCACTGCGGCGCACAGTCGTTCCCTGAACGCGTCCCTGTCCGACTTACTCGGTGGACGGTTACGCTGCGCAATTGCTTCGAGGCTCGCGCGAACTGACTGACCCACGGCTGTGCTGTACATCCTACGTCCGTCCCGCGAAGTACATCTACGCGGCGAACGATACGGTGGCGCAATCAGTGTAACAAGACGCCGAACCTCATTCGTGATTCCGGTTCAAGAACGGCGTCACGTCCAGCGAACGGTTCAGGTACTTCCATTCGAGTTGCGCCATCCGTTCAGTGAGCTGCAAGAACTCGCTTTCCGGCAGGTGCGAGCAGACCGACCGAACCCGCTCGCGCAAGCTGCCGAGAATTTGGCCGTAATCGCGGGAATAATCGTTTTCCATACGCTTCTCCCCTCAACCGACGCCCGGTCGTAACTGGTGCGGCGCGCCGAAACCAACTCGCATTTTAGTGCGAACCTTTGACGGCGAAAAGGGTGCGAAACCGAGGACTTCCGGCCCGCACCCTTTGCACCTAACTCGACAATTCAAGGCGGCTTCTGCGAAGCTGCCTTGCACCTGTCACGCCAGCTTGACCAACGCCCCCGCCCACTCCGCCGCGTTGTCGTCCTGCTGGTACATCTGGTTCAAGCTCACCCGCACCCCCACCGGATCTTTCGCGATCGCGAACCGATCCATGTTCCGCGTCGCCCGGCCGCTCCCCGGCACGTAGTCGCCGTTCGCCCCGAACCGCGAGTGGTGTTTGGGACACTGGAACTGCTGGTCGCTCTCCTCCCACCGCAGCGCCGTGTTCTGGTGCGGACACGACAGGTTGAACGCGTACACTGCGCCTTGCCACCGAACCAGAATCACCTCGTTCGATTTGTCGATCTGCGCCCCGTCGGCCGCCGGCACGGGATAGGCCACCGTGTTGTCGCCGCGACGCCGGCCGTCGCGCTCCATCAGCTCGAGCGGCATCGCGAACGCCGTCGACCGCGCCATGCCGATCCCGATCCTCGCCGTCGCGACGCTCAGCATGCTCTCGCGCAGAAACTGCCGCCGCGAGCTCGGCACCACGCAGCTCGCCGTCTCGCACTCCTCGTGCAGCGCGTCGGCCCCACGCTCGGCGTCGCACCCTCGATCCGACAAGTCATTGGACATCGTCAGGCCTCTCTATTCGTTCTCGCTCGCGCGGCGTCCGCAGCGGGCTGTGTGATAGTGTGAATGATCGTTCTATGATTGCGCTTCTGTGTTTCCCTGCTTCCGTCAGCCGCCGACCGTCACCGTGCCGGCCGCCGCGTCGTACTGCGTCGGATACGATCGCAGATTGCTCGTCCGCTGGCCGCCGATCCAATCGCCCGCCAGGTCGAACCGCGCGCCGTGGCCCGGGCAGTAGAACCCCTGCGCTCCGACCGATTGTACGGTGTTCCCCGCGTGCGGGCAGATGAGCGAGAACGCCGCGAAAGTCGTCGCCGTTTCGTGGACGACGGCGACCGGTGAGCCGCTGATCGACATCACCGCCACGCCGCCGACCGGCGTGAGTGCGGGTGTCGTCGACAGATCGATCGTCGTCGACGCCAGCGACGATGGCGCGGTCGAATCGCTCATGCCGCATGCGGCGAGCGCCAGCAACGCCGCCGCGGCCGCGCTCTTCTTCAGAAACTCCCGCCGACTTTCATCTACGCCCTGCTCCGACATCCACCGGCTCCCCTTAATGACTCGTCGGTCATACCCGTCCCGGGTCGCCGAGTTCGCGGGAGCGCGGCCTTTTACATCAATTTTTCCAGAACCACATCATCGCCGTCCCTACCGTGCTCAGCGCGATCGAACCGAGCGCGACGTTACGGTGCCGCCGTGCCGCGTCGTTCGACTCCTTGGCATTCCCCGCAATCGCGCCCGTCCACAAAAAGCCCG
>Ga0134125_10002330_pt1 | contig 22593 bp, 23 predicted proteins | sample KB31751_FD_96464 | JGI IMG/M metagenome (GOLD analysis project Ga0134125, IMG submission 96464) | Terrestrial soil microbial communities with excess Nitrogen fertilizer from Kellogg Biological Station, Michigan, USA - KB3-175-1 | ecosystem: Environmental > Terrestrial > Soil > Unclassified ... | reverse complement strand
TATCTTCGGGCAAAATATTTTGTATTCTGTCTGCCCATTCGACCAAGATAAGATTTTCCGGCTCCGAAACAATTTTTTCCCAGCCGAGAGAGATGAGTTCGTCAGACTTTTCCAAACGATACGCATCGATATGTATCAAATGCTTCCAGCGCGCGTCTTTGAGCTCGTAGATTTTCTCAATGAGAAATGTCGGGCTCTGTATGCTTTCTTCAACGCCGAGAATTTCTCCGACCGCTTGCGAAAACGCCGTCTTGCCCGCGCCTAGATCTCCAACCAGACCAACAACCCGCGCTTTTGCGCCCTTTTCGAGAGTTTGCAAGAAGCTTTCGGCGATTTTTCTGGTGTTTTCCTTGCTCTTGGAGAGATGCTTCATGGGAACATTCTAGCAAATTTGATGCGAAAAAGGACGGGAGTGGTTACCCGTCCTTTTGAGAAGCTCGACGCAGCTGTTAGTTGCTAGCCTGGCAAGCTCCGTTCGGTCCGCCGATGGTGCTGTTGATGACCCAGCCGTACTGATTCGGCCCAGTGACAGGACCGCCGTACGTGCTGATATCGCTGACGTAGACCGGACCGTACGTGGCCGTGCCGAGCGGAGAGTTGTCCTTCAGGCTGTAGAGATCGGCCGTCAGGTAGACTTGCCCGGTACCGAACTCCGAGAGGTTCACGGTATACGTCGGATCTCCGTAGGCGAGGCGCGAGATACGAACCTTGCCGTTGAGCTGAACGACTGCCCAGGAACCGTTGCAGGCTTCCTTGATTCCGAACTGCGCCTGCGGAGTGCAGGCCGCAAGAATCGGAGCGATGAGCGCGAGAACTGCGATGAACTTTTTCATGGAGAGAATCTCCGGTTGGCGTTGTGGTCTGATAGCAGTATACCACGTTTGATGCCTTAAAGTCAATAGTTTCTCTTTTAGGCTAATAGAGGGGCTTAGAGTAAAATAAAGCCATGGTTCAATTTGACGAAGAAAGACAAGACGAACGACTCGACTATTTGCGCAAGAAAGAAGAAGAGAGCCTGGCCTCGACTCTTTCGGAGCGCTACGGTGTGCCCTATCTCGATCTCGCTTCTCACCCTATCAACATCGACGCGCTTCGCCTCATCAAAGAAGACGACGCTCGCGCTGCCGAAGTCGCGATTTTTGACGTGACCGACAAGAAGGTAGCTGTTGCCCTTCTCTCTCCCGACAATCCGAAAGCCATAGCGGTTGTTGAAGATTTGAAGACGCGCGGCTACGAACCGGAAATCTATATGGTCTCGCACCAGAGCCTCAACAAAGTCTGGGATAGATACAAGGATTTGTCGTATTCGTTTGAAACAAAAGCCGGTGCGCTCGATATTTCTAATGAAGAAATTCTCGACATTATGAAAAAGGTTGAGAAGCTTCCCGATATCGAAAAACTAATTCAAGAAGTGTTGAGCCAGAAAAAGGCCTACCGAGTTTCAAAAATCCTCGAAATTATTCTTGCTGGTGCAATTGCTCTCAAAGCTTCCGACGTGCACATCGAGCCGTCCGAAGAAAGCGTGCGTTTGCGCTACCGCCTCGACGGCGTGCTGACCGACATCCTCACCTTCGACACAGAAACATTTCAGCTTTTACTCTCGCGCATCAAGCTCGTCTCCAATCTCAAACTCAACATCAAAGAAAAAGCTCAAGACGGACGCTTCTCAATCAAGCTCAGCGGGACCGAAACCGAAGTGCGTACGTCGCTTTTGCCAGGGCCGAACGGCGAATCAATCGTCCTTCGTATTCTTGTGCCCGACTCCATCAACGTTCCGCTCGAGAAACTCGGCATTCACCCGCGCTTGCTCGAAGTGTTGAACAAGGAAATCAACAAGCCGAACGGCATGATTCTGACCACTGGTCCGACCGGCTCCGGCAAGACGACAACCTTGTACGCGTTTTTGAAAAAGGTGTACACGCCCGACATCAAAGTCATCACTATTGAGAACCCGATTGAATATCACCTCAAAGGTATTGTGCAAACGCAGACCGACGAAGAAAAAGGCTACACCTTTGCTGAAGGGTTGCGCAGTGCACTTCGACAGGATCCGGACGTCATCATGGTCGGAGAAATCCGCGACAACGAAACGGCCGAAACCGCGGTGAACGCCGCGTTGACCGGACACCTCGTCTTCTCGACGTTGCACACCAACAACGCCGCCGGCGCGTTCCCTCGCTTGCTTGATATCGGCGTCAATCCTAAAGTCGTCTCAAGCGCGCTCAACGTTACGATTGCTCAACGCCTTGTCCGCGTCCTCTGTCCTGATTGCAAAAAAGAAGTGCTGCTCGAAGCAAAAGACAAAGCCCTCGTCGACAAAGTGCTCACTGGTATTCCCGACCAAACGTATCTTGAGGGCGTACAGCGCGAAAAGATGTGGTTGCCTGTTGGTTGCGACAAATGCAACAACTCTGGCTATAAAGGTCGCACCGGTGTGTACGAAGCGATTGTCGTCAATAACGAAATCGAAAAAGCGGTCATTGCCAACCCTTCAGAGCGCGACATCGAAGCCGCTGCTCGCGACCAGCATCTCCTCAATCTTCTTGAAGACGGCATTATAAAAATTCTTTCCGGCATCACTTCTCTTGCCGAACTCGGCCGCGTGGTTGATTTGAGCGAATTAGAATAAGACACAAAATCGCCCTCTAGGCGATGTTGCGGGAAAGCGGTTTTGGTGAATAATTAGTAGAGAGAGATGAGGCTCAAAAGCATAAATCTCTAAGCAACACTTTTAATACAAGATTAAAAGCTAAACGAGGCCTATAAGGATAGCGACAGTGAGCACGAGGCTACCATGTACGTCCTTGAGGAAACATTCGAATGCCGGAAGCACCGTTGCTTAGAGATTTATGATTTGGAGAACACCCTTTTATCGGAGCTATACCCTAGCATATAAAGAATTTTATGTCAAGTAAGAAACCTGTCGGTAAAAAGGAGGTCGAAACCGAAAAGGGTGACGCTGTTTTCCTCGATACCGAGCTTCGACCGTCGCGCTGGGACGACTACATCGGGCAAAAATCTATCAAAGACAATCTCAAAATCCTCTTGAAGGCGGCGGCGGAGCGCGGCACGCCTGCAGAACACATTCTTTTCTACGGTCCGCCAGGGTTAGGCAAGACGACGCTCGCGCATTTGATTGCCAAGGAAACAGGCAGACAAATGAAGATCACGTCGGGCCCAGCGATTGAAAAAGTCGGCGACCTTGCATCGATTCTGACCAATCTTTCTGCCGGAGATATAATCTTCATCGACGAAATTCATCGTTTGAATAAAACTATCGAAGAAGTTCTCTACCCTGCCATGGAGTCCGGCACCCTCGACATCATCATCGGCAAGGGCCCGTCGGCTCGCACATTGCAGCTCGAGTTGCCGCCGTTCACGCTTGTCGCGGCGACAACGCGCGTGGCGATGATTTCTTCTCCGCTCCGTTCGCGTTTCTCCGGCGGAGTCTTTCACATGGAATTTTATACACCGAAAGAAATCGAAGAGATTGTGAAGCGCTCGGCTCGCATCCTCGGCGTCGAGACAACAAGCAAGGCGCAAGAAGCAATCGCTAAGCGCTCCCGCTTCACTCCCCGCACCGCCAACTACTTCCTCAAACGCGCTCGCGACTTCGCGCAAGTCGGCAAACGTACACTCGACGAAGGCGCTGTAGAAGAATCCTTGAACATGCTCGGCATCGACGAAGTCGGCTTGAATCCTTCGGACAGGAAACTTTTGCAAACGATCGCCGAGAAATTTAACGGCGGCCCTGTCGGCCTCGGCACTATCGCGGCTGCACTCTCGGAAGAAGAAGCCACGATTGAAGAATTTAACGAACCGTACCTTATTCAAATGGGCTTCCTCGAGCGCACTCCCCGCGGCCGCACCGTCACCGAAGCGGGCTATAAACATTTGGGATTAAAAGTTCCGAAGAATCTGCAGGAAAAATTGCTGTAAGATTGATTCACCCCTCCTGGCCTCCCCTTACTAAGGGGAGGGATGGGTGGGGTGCCTATGCGTGTATACAACATTAAAGTTCTAAAGGAACGCCGGCAATATTTGAGAAATAATCCAACAAAAGCTGAGAGTATTTTGTGGAACAAATTGCGAAAAGAACAGCTCGGTTATAAATTTAGAAGACAACACGGCATAGGAGGATACATCTTGGATTTTTATTGCACGAAAAAGAAATTGTTGATTGAAGTTGACGGCCCCATTCATAAATTTCAAAAAGTTGATGATGATGTAAGAGACGAATATTTCACAGACCTCGGAATCTCAGTACTTAGATTTAAAAACGAAGAGGTAGAAAAAGGATTAGACAAGGTTCTAAATAAAATCAAAGAAAAACTTTTGTAAAAAAATGGACTCGGCACCAGAAGTGCTCGAGTCCAAAATAGCAAGGCCAAGTTCCATGGATTGGCTGATGCCGTGGCAGGGTCTCGGAAGGCCCGTCCTGCCCCACAACGCTGAAGTGAAGCTCTCAGTCCTCCGGAACAGAATCTTTTGCTTAACAATCTGTTCCCGTTGCCTAAGTAGCACTCTATAGTATAAAACAAATTATGTCAATATCTGAAAATATGACTTGTTTTATGCTAAAGTTGCCTCATGAGCGGTCACAATAAATGGTCAAAGATAAAGAGGCAAAAGGGCGCAACTGATGCAGCGAAGTCAAAAATTTTTAGCAAAATGGCAAAGCTGATTTCGACTGCATCGCGCGTTTCAAAAGGCGATGTTAATTCTCCGTCGCTTCGAGCAGCTATCGAAAAAGCTCGAGAATACAACATGCCTTCGGACAACATCGATAGAGCAGTCAAGAAAGGCACTGGCGCTGACGGCGAGCAGATGGAATCAATCACCTACGAATCATACGGTCCCGGAGGAAGCGCGCTTATCATCGAAGCCCTCACGACGAATCGCAACAAAGCCGCGCAGGAAATTAAACACATTCTTTCAGACAACGGCTTCGAGCTCGCCACGCCAGGCTCGGCACTCTGGGCATTTAAAAAGGAAAATCAAGAATACGTCCCGACAATGACCGTTCCCCTCTCACCCGAAGACGAAGCGGTGCTCGAAAAGCTGATTAACGAGCTTGAAGAAAATGAAGAAGTTCAGGACGTCTATACAAATGCAGAGTAATATTTGCATTGCGGTTGATCCCGGGTTCGGACGACTCGGCGTATCGGTCATGGAAAAGATTTCGGGCAAAGAAAAAATAATTTATTCGGCGTGCATCGAGACCGACAAGAAAGCGACGCAAGCGGAAAGACTTTGCGCTATCAAAGACGAGCTCTCACGAATTATCAAAAAATATAAACCGACCTCGCTTGCGATTGAGAAACTTTTCTTCAATCAAAACATTACTACCGCTCTCAAAGTCGCCGAAGCTCGCGGCGTTGTCCTCGCCGAATCGGCTTCTGCCGGACTTTCGATTCACGAATATAGTCCGCAGGAAATAAAAATTGCTACGACCGGCTACGGCAAAGCTTCGAAGCCCGACGTGCAGCGCATGACCATGCGTCTTCTCGGCTTAAAAATCAAACCGAAGCATGATGATGAGATGGACGCGATTGCTCTGGGGATTACACACCTTGCGTCGGAAAAGCCTATCTGCTACAAATAGTGCATTCAAAAATTAATTTAGATAAAACATGCCAGACGACAAAGACATTCTTGACCCAGAAGAGATGGAAGACGATGAGCTCAAGCCTATCGCCCCTATCGCTGAAGAAGATGATCACGACAGCCTCGACGCGCTTGCAGACGAAGAGCTCGGAGAAGACGAGGATGATGACGAAGAAGCAGTCGAACCGGCGTTCAGCGACGACGACTGATTAGCGCTGGGCTGTAGTCGTAAACGTCAGAAGCATAGCTCGAATGACAGCCGCATCAGCGGCTGTTGTGTTGTTCGGAATCGTAATCTCGTAGCCGACAGCGCCGTTGACGATGAAGTAGACGGTGTTTGCACCTTGAATACTTTCGAATGAATCATACGCATTGACTGCAGTGCTCTCCGAGCCGCTCGTCACGCCGTTCTCGGCCGCAAAGAGACTCGGGGTAGTATTCGGCGTCAGAGGAAATGATTGAATGGAGACGCTCGCGGACGCATCAGAAATACTGGCAAGCGTCGAGCCGCCTAAGAGCTGCCACTCGGGCGGATACGAAAGCGCGTAGCTGTAGGCCGTATCGGTAAACGTCTTCCAGCCGAGGCGCTCGGCAAGGACGCCTTGATTCGAAATAGGGACAGTGTTGGCTGTTTGATTTGAAACCGGAGATGTTTGATATACGTTTGCTCCGGTTCCCGTACTCATGCTTGTTGTCGTCGTAGCGGCGCTCTGATTCGAAGCCGGCGTGCTTCCGGACGCGTAATAATAGAGGCTGCCGAGCGCAGCTAAGAGGATGATGAGAATAATAACGGGGATGAGAAAGATTTGTTGGTCGGTTTTCATGCGGTAAAGATTAAAGACGTCCGTGCGGATTAATTGTTTCAGTCGGCGATGAAGCGTTTATGAGATTTCGATGCGAACGAAGCGGTGCTTGCCGATTTTCAAGATGAGAGCATCTTCGAGAACGGCGTTTGCATCTTCGACAACGTCTCCGCTCTCGGTGTTTTTGACCGCCCCTTTCTCGACAAGACGGCGCCAATCGCTCTTTGAAGAAACAATATTTTCGTCAACAAGAATATCAACGAGCTTACTTCCTTTTTCTCCTTTCACAACCGGCATGTCTTCCGGCACGCCGCCCTTTGCAAATGTGTTGACGAATTGTGCTTCGGCTTTCTCGGCAGATTCTTTGCCGTGATAGAGCGCGACGATTTCGCGAGCAAGACGCATCTTCGCATCTTTCGGATGACCAGCAAGAATTGATTTGATTTCGTCTGTCGGAATTTCGGTCGTGCATTCGAAATACATAGGCACAAGCTCATCTTTGATAGACATAATCTTTCCGTACATATCATTTGGTTCATCTTCAAGATAAACACAGTTATCGTATGTCTTGCTCATCTTGCGACCGTCCGTCCCTTCAATGAGTCGAGTTGTCAAAACAAATTTGTCTCGCTTACCAAAGCTCTTCTGCAATTGACGACCAGCAAGCATGTTGAACTCTTGATCAGAACCGCCGAGCTCACAGTCAACGTCAAGAACAACGGAATCGTAGCCAACCATCAAAGGATATAAGAATTCGTGCAGACCAATTGGTCTGCCTTCTTTCAAACGCTTATCAAACATATCTCGCTGAAGCATCTGCTGAACAGTGAAGTTTGAAGCCAGATCGATAATTTTTGAAAAATTCAGAGGTTCGAGCCATTCGTCGTTGTATCGAACTTCGAGTTTTGAAAGATTAAGAATTTTTTCTGCCTGACGTTTGTAGTCTTTGAAGTTTTCTTTTACCTGCTCTTTCGTCAGCGGTTCGCGAAGCGCGTCTCGTCCAGACGGATCACCAATCATGGCCGTAAAGCTTCCGACCACCAAGATAATATGATGCCCAAGTTCACCGAAGGCTTTGAGTTTGCGGAGTGCTACCGAGTGCCCGAGATGAAGTTTTGCTCCTGTTGGATCAATCCCGAAGTAAATTCTCAACGATTCGCCGGAAGTAAGTTTCTTTACAGCGAGTTCTTTGGGAATAACATCCTCCACTCCCCTCATCAACAGTTCCTCGTCAGGCTTTTTCATAGAACCAATGTAGCATGATAGAATGCTTTTATGAAGCCGCGCAGAAACACGGGGAAATGGAAGAATCGCCTTCTTATCCTTGCTTCGCTTGTGCTCTTTTTCCTCGGTGCTGGACTTTTCTGGATTGCAACGCTCCGCCTGCCCGACCTCTCCGACCTTTCACAGCTCAAGGTCACGCAGTCGACGAAAATCTACGACCGCACAGGGCAAATTTTGCTCTACGACCTCTCGCCAGACGTTTCTCGTACCAACGTCACCCTCGACCAGATTTCTCCGGATATTCAAAACGCCACCATCTCGATTGAAGACAAGAATTTTTACCATGAAGGCGGCATCGTCCCGTCGGCGATTCTCCGCGCATTCTGGGTCGACCTCTCGACGCTCTCGTTCTCACAAGGAGGGTCAACGATTACGCAGCAGGTCGTCAAGAATTCTATTTTGACCAATGACAAGAGCATTACTCGCAAGCTCAAGGAATGGGTGCTTGCTATCAAACTCAATGCAGCTCTTTCGAAGCAAGACATCTTGAGTCTCTATCTCAACGAGGTGCCGTACGGCGGAAAGATTTACGGCGTCGAGGAAGCGGCGGAAGACTTCTTCGGTGTTTCTGCTAAGAACGTCGACCTCGCTCAAGCAGCCTATCTCGGAGCAGTCGTTGAAGCGCCGAGCTATTATTCTCCGTACGGACCGAATCGCACCGATCTCGACAATCGCAAAAACCAAGTCCTCGCCGACATGCTTGCGCAGGGCATGATTACGCAAGACGAATACAAGAGTGCCGTCGGCGAAACGGTCGTCTTCAAACCGAAAGCTGATACCTCGGGCATCAAAGCTCCGCACTTCGTCTTCTTCGTCATCAACGAACTCGATCAAAAATACGGCGCGGACGCTCTCGAACGCGGCGGCTACAAAGTCATCACCACTCTCAACTACGATATTCAGCAGAAGGCCGAGGCTGTCGCGACGCAATACGGTGACAGCAATCAAACAAACTACAACGCCAACAACAACGCTATTGTCGTCATTGATCCGACGACCGGCGACATTCTCTCGATGGTCGGCTCGCGCGATTATTACAATCAAGCTATCGACGGCAACTTCAACGCTGCGACAGCGCACCGTCAGCCGGGGTCAACTTTCAAACCGTTCGTGTACTCGACGCTCTTCGAAAAAGGTTACACGCCGGATACCATTCTCTGGGACGTGCCGACGCAGTTTGCTCCGAGCTGTGCTCCGAATAATTTCGATGACCCGGGCACGAACGGCTGCTACGCGCCGGTCGACTACGACGGACTCTACCGCGGCCCGATGACCGTTCGCGACGCGCTTGCGCAGTCAATCAACATCCCCGCTATTCAAGCCGTCTATCTCGCAGGCATCCAGGATTCAATCGACACCGCCACGAAGATGGGCATTCAGAGCCTCGGCAACGCTGACCAGTACGGCCTGACGCTCGTCTTGGGCGGCGGAGAAGTGTCCTTGCTCGATATGACCTCCGCGTACTCGGTCTTTGCAAACGACGGTGTCAGAAACCCGTACAATGCGGTGCTCGAAGTCGACGATGCGCAGGGTGATGTTCTCGAACAATCAAGTCTCTCCCCTGAACGCGTCCTCCCTGCTCAAACTGCTCGCCAGATCAACGACATCCTCGACGACAACGTCGCTCGTACACCAGCCTACGGCGCAAATTCTGTACTCTATGTTCCGACGAGACAAGTGGCCGTCAAAACCGGCACGACGAATGACTATAAGGATGCCTGGATTATGGGCTACACGCCGAACCTTATCGTCGGCGCCTGGGTCGGCAATTCTGACAACACGCCAATGGACAAAAAGGTTGCCGGCTACATCGTGGCGCCGATGTGGAGAGCGCTCATGGATCAAATTTTGCCGAGCTTCCCTGTCGAGTCGTTCACAGCTCCCACGCCGACCGACCCGAGCATCAAGCCGATTCTCCGCGGCGACTACGAGACCGGCGGCCCGCATTCAATCCTCTACTGGGTCGACAAGACCAACCCTCTCGGACCTGCTCCGACCAACCCTTCTGCTAACGATCCGCAGTTCGACAACTGGGAATACGCCGTTCAGAACTGGCTCAAGACCAATCGCTTACCGCCAATGACAATTCCCGCTGACATCGCCAACCAAGGCAACTCGCAGACGAATTAGTTGTACAAAATCTTCGTGATGTTTTGACCCGTTTGCTCTCGAACAGCTTTCAATATTTTTGCTTCGTTCAAATTGATTTCGCTTTTTTTCGCCGGAGAGGTTTTGATGCGAAGCGTGCCGTCTTTGATAGTAATATCGTCGGGAGAAATTTCAAAGCCGCAGTATTCTTTGATACACGCAATAATGACATTCTTCGCAAGAACATCTTTGCCGAGCGAGCGAGAAAATCTTTCGAGAAGACTTGAGATTGTTTTCATTAGCGATTCATCGGCATCACGAGATACTTAAACGTCTTGTCTCCGACGCCTTCGAGCACAATCGGTCGCCCCTCACCGGCAAACGAGATAGTGACGCTGTCTGCAGCGATGGAGTTGAAGCTGTCGGTGAAATAGCGATGGTTGACCGAGAGAGTAATGTCTTTGCCTTCGAGCGCGGCGGGAATGATGTGTGTGTTTTCCCCGATGTTTTGGTTCTTCGATTCGATTTCAAACTTTTTTCCTTTTGGAGAAACGACGAATTTGAGCTGGTTAAAACTATCGGAGAAAATAAGCGAGGTTTTCAGCGATGAAACAATGTCGTGCTTGAGCACTACCGCCTTCGACATAAACTCCTTCGGAATAATCTGCTTATAGTCAGGAAACGTGCCGTCGATAATGCGCGAGGTGAGATAAATTCCGCCGGCACGAAGAGCGATTTGATTGTCTTCAATCGAAAGCGAGAGGTCGTCATCGACCGTATCAAAGATACGCATGATTTCGACGGCATTCTTTTGAGGAATCAAAAGTGAGTTGAAGTGCGGAGCCTTTTTGACTTTAATTTTCTTCTCGGCAAGACGGAAAGAGTCGGTTGCGACGAAGACGAGGTATTCGGCGTCGTGGAGCATGCAGACCGACGAAAGCTCCGGCTTGATACTTCCGACCGCTGCGGCGTATGACACTGCTCTAATGCCGCTTATAAAGTCTTTGACTGGCAATGAGAAGCTGTCGTGTTCTTTGATTTCTGGAATAATCGGAAATTCTTCGGCGGGAAGTGTTTTGATAGTTGAGTGAGTACTTGAAGTGTTGACGACGAGTGTCTGATCCTTCGACGAAAGCGTGATGCTTTTCTCTTTTGAAAGAGAGTTGAGAAAAGCCGAGAGGATTTGTGCCGGAACAACCACACTTCCCTCTTCGAACACTTTGACCGGCAAGGAAATAGAAATACCGAGATCAAGATTGGTCGCGCGAATAGTCAATGTCGTTCCTTTCGCTTCCAGATACAATCCTGCGAGCACCGGCAATGTCGGATTTCTTCCTGCTACTTTCTCGGCTCGAGAAACTGCGTCCACAAGTTTTTCCTTAATAGATTCTATTTTCATATATATACATTTGTTACTACTATTAGGGGTGTGGATACGGGGATAGCTGAGATATCCTTATTATATCGCGTATTTCTGGACATATAAAAACTCTGGGTGGGGATGCTCGAGAAGAACGATGAATAAGAAATGAAGGAGCTTGTGTTCGCCGCCCTGTTTTTAACATTTTCTCTGGGAGTTGTAGGCATGTTGTTCAGGTGTTTTACACAGTCAAAAGATTTCTGATTTGATTCACTTCATCAGAAAGCGCTTGGTCGGCCTTGAGTTCATTTCTAATCTTCTCGCACGAGTGAATGACGGTGGTGTGATCTCGTCCGCCGAGCTTATCGCCGATAGAAGGATACGAAATATTAAAATCCTCGCGCAAAATATACATGATGATTTGTCGCGGCTTGATAATCTCTTTGCGGCGTGTTTTGTCGTAGATGCTTTGCTCTTCTATCGAGTAGAAGTCGGAAATAATCTTGACGATATCTTTGACGGCGACCGTTCTCTTCGGCTTAGTGTTGTTTTTGAGGAAATTTCTGACATCGGTGGAGTTGATTTCTCTTCCCTTGAGCTGAGCGTGGCACATGAGCGTATTGAGGACGCCCTCGAGGTCGCGAATATTGCCGACCACCGAGCGAGCAAGATAATCAAGCACTTCCGGCGAAAGCGTCAGGCCCTGGCTCGTGGCCTTAGCGGAGAGAATGGCCATGCGAGACTCTTGATCGGGAGCCGGAATGTCAACAATCATACCCGCTGACATGCGCGACTTGAGGCGCTCTTCGAGTCCGGTGATGAAGTGCGGATGTTTGTCCGAAGAAAAGATAACCTGCTTGTTGTTGTCGTAGAGCGTGTTGAAGAGATGGAACAATTCTTCTTGGAACTTCTCTTTGCCGGAGAAAAACTGAATGTCATCCATGATTAAGACGTCGTATTTGCGGTATTTCTCTTTAAATGAGCTCATTTTCTGCGTTTGCAATGCGTTCATGCAGTCTTGCCCGAACTTTTCGGAGGTCATGTAGTAGACGCGCTTGCCCGGGCTCGTGGCTTTGACGTGATTACCAATTGCTTGAATGAGGTGCGTCTTGCCGTGTCCGGTCGAGCCGTAGACGAAGAGCGGATTGTAGGTCAGGCCGAGCGACTTGATGACTGCTTGCGACGCCGCATGAGCGAGCTCGTTGAACGGACCGATGACAAAAGTTTCAAACGTGTAGCGCGGGTTGAGATTGTCGTCTTTGTTGATGTTTGTTTCTGGAAGTGCAAGCGTCTGTGATCCGAAGAGCTCCTTGCTGATGTCGGACGTATCTTTTTTCTTCACTTCTTCTTTGTTGATGACGTATTCAACAGCGTGAATGGTGTGATCGCGCTCGCGGAGGAGCTTAAGGACAGTTGAGTGATAGCGATCGAGGAACAATTCTCGAGCAAACGCGTTTGAAACAGAGAGAACAATCGTCCCCTCATCGCGTTTGACGATGTGCGTATCTTTGAACCAAGTGACGAACGCCGGCTTCGAAACAGCGAGCTCGATTTCTGCCAATGCTCCTTCCCAAAGCGTGTGATGATCCATAATAGTTTTTTGAGTTGGGTGTAGTATACTCCGCCGCGAGCCATGATAAAAACTTGTGAAGAAGGACAAATATGTTTATAATGTGTTTATAACTTAAAAGCGTATGTCTATCACCTACCAACCGAAAAAACGCAAGCGCGCCCGCTCTCACGGCTTCTTGAAGCGCAAGGCTACGTCCGGAGGTCGCCGCACCGTTAAGGCTCGCCGCCGCAAAGGTCGCGCCCGCTTGACCGTCTAATGCTTCCTAAGAACAAACGCATCCCCCGCTCCCTCTTCTCCGAAATCCTTAAGAGTCGCCGTTTTGCTCATTCTGCGCATTTTTCTCTTCGAATAGGTTCCTCACCCTCAAAAGCTTCGCGTCTCGCCGTTTCTGTCTCAAAAAAGGTGTCTAAAAGTGCTGTTGTTCGCAACACTATCCGCCGTCGAGCCTATAGCGCAGTCGCTGCCGAACTCCCGAGCCTTCCTGCGGGGCTGTACCTGGTGGTTGCGAAGTCCGGTGCAGAGAAGATTAAGGGCGAGGCTTTAGAAAAAGAACTCGTCACGCTTCTCAAAGCGGGCGAAAGAAGCTAGAATTCAGCCATGACATATCTCTATCATACGTTTCTCTTTTATCCGCTCTACAACGCGCTCGTCGCTCTCTTCGCCCTTTCTCCGCTGATTGATGCTGGTCTCGCTATCATCATCATCACCCTGCTCGTTCGCTTAATCCTCTACCCTCTTTCGAGAAAGGCGGTTGTCTCTCAAGTCGAGATGCAGCTTATCGCTCCGGAACTTCAGAAGATTAAAGAAAAATATCCGGATAACAAAGAAGAACAAGCTCGACAGACGCTCGCACTCTACAAAGAAAGGGGCGTCAATCCGTTTTCTGGTATCTTCGTTCTCTTTATTCAGCTGCCGGTAGTCTACGCGCTCTATCGCATCTTTCTTTACACCGGTTTTCCGAAGATTGAGACAAGCATTTTGTATTCGTTTGTTCACGCTCCTCTTACCGTCAGTACGGTCTTTCTCGGGATGGATTTGACTCAAAAGAGCGTTCTCTTGGCGCTCCTTGCTGCTATCGCTACGTTTTTCCAGATGAAGCTTGCAACAGCTCGCTTGCCGAAGCCGGCGAAAGGCGCGAAGTCGTTCTCGGATGATCTCGCTCGCAGCATGCAGACGCAGATGAAATATTTTATGCCGCTTCTCGTATTTTTTATTGCCTACAAAATCTCTGGCGTCATCGCGCTCTACTGGCTCATTACCAACCTCTTCACTATCGGTCAAGAAATCGTCGTTCGAAGAAAGCTTACTCCGAAGACAGCTTAAGCGCCCACAAGCTCAAATCGGTTTTGTTCATAAAGACGAGGTAGTCTTCGTTCGGTGAAAGTGTTGGGTCGATGAGATCAATGCCGGTGCCGACAGCCTGCTTCGGGTCAGCGAGAAGATTGGTGACGCCTCCGGCAGTATCAAACTTCCAGATTTGGTCGGAGAAATGCGTGATGCCTTGATACCAGTTGTCTGGCTCGTTTGCATCGATTGGTGTTGAAGGTGCTCCGCAGAAGATAGTATTTTTGTTTTGCAGACTCCAGACGCACTTTTCGGACAACGTTGCAGGAACGATAGCAGAAGAAACTCCGGTCTTAGTGTTTTCAACAGCGAAGAGCGTGTTGCCATTGCCGTCGAGATACGAATAAACTATTTGTCCTCCGGCGGGATTGGCGAGCGTGGTCAGGCCGAGAAGCGGGCCGAGGACTTTTGTGAGAGAGCCGCTTGAAGTATTGAGCGTGTAGCTGAAGCCTTCGGTAGAAGCGCTTGCGTTCGTAGTGAGCTCGAGATTGGTGCCCGTCCAGGAGATTTGCCATTCCTTAAAGGCTGAAGAGAACACCGTCTGCGGTTTTTCTCCAGCAAAGCCGGAAATGCCGACATTGCCCGTGTCTTCAAGCACATACGCAATTTGCTTAGCGGCGGTGGCGAGAGCAGAAATATTTCCTTGCAAGTTGGTGCTCGTGACGCTGTATTCAGCGCCGGTCGAGGTTGATTTCGGAGCCGTAAGCGTGAGAGAGGTGTTGACGATGGTATCGTCGTCGTTGGGAATCGAACGATAAATAACTTCGCTGCCGTCGGATTTCCAGAAAGCCTGATACACCTTCGGCATCGTGGTGTTTACCACCTCGGTGTTTTGCAACGTCACGAGATCGAAATCATAAATGTGTCCGGTAGCGCGGTCGACGTAGCGAGCGACCGGATCGTTGTTCTCGGTGATGACCACCGCTCCGGCAACTGGGTCGCCAGAAATCTTAAAGAGCGTCGGTACTGTTCCTGAAGCAGTTGCACCCGAAGTATTTAATCCGCCCGCACCTGTGCTGGAATTATTTCCCGAAGCGGAACCAGAAATATTGCCCGGAGCAACGCCGAACGGCGAAGTGCTTGAAGCGACAGAAGAGGTTTGCGTCGAAATTTTGTGAAAGAACAAAAACCACACGCCGAACCCGAGAACAATCGCTCCGATGATGATGAAGATAAGTTTTTTCATGAGCAGGTAAGTGTATTACTTGAACCATCGCTTGCTGTTCCGCATGAGCCGCTCGTTCCGCCAGATAGGTTGATGTGAACATTTTCCCCCGTTGTTGATTTGCAGGCGGTGATTTGAGATTTGAAATTCGGGTTGGCAGTTTGAAGCGTGTTTATGCGAGCGCAGGTTTGTACGGGGTCACAGGTTTTGCCGTCGGACTCCAGAACGCAGGCTTCGTAAATGAAGCTGGTCATACCAGCATTTTGAATGTTTTGTAGAAAGGCTCCCACTAAGGCGGGCGAAGGATTACTGACTTTGAGCGCTGCATCAACGCACGTGCCATCATTGTGACACGATGATACGTGCGTAGGATCAAGCGGAGGGTACATCTCTGTTACCCACCAATTCGTCGAACCGAAATTTTTTGCCAACTTTAAGAGTTCACTTCCTAGTTGCGTGTTAACGCTACAGACTGTCCCCTGACAAGCTTGTCCGGCCGGTTTCTGCGGAAAGTCGGTCTGCTGGTATGGATTGCAATTAGCGCAAGGAGTAACTGAGCCATCGGAATTATAACTGAAGCCCCCCGATGTTATTAGTGCTGTACCTGATGTATCTGGCACAAGGCTCGCAAAATTAAGTTGGACGAGGTTCGGGTTAACGGTGTAAAGAATTGTATAAGCACCGATGACGAGCAGAAGGCCGATAACAGCGTCATAGAGCTTTTCTTTTCCGTCTGACTTGCCCATGCCTGTCGCGGAGGTGATGTATTGTATGCCGCCAATCATAATCATGATGACCGCAAGAGCGCCGGCGATGCCGATAACGAGCTTGATGATGCCCGGCAAATACGTTGCAGCAATAGTAGTTGGGTCAACTGCGGTGGTTTGAGCGGAAGCAGCTCCGCTCAAGGGAACAGGAGCAAGAAGCTGATATTGAGTCGCCTGGGGAGTCGCTTGAGCAGAAGCGGTGTGAGCAACGCTCAAGACTGTGAGAGAAAGAAATAAAAAGGTAAAGAAAAATTTTTTCATACTAGAAGGTGCTTGCCTGGTTACCAAATTGTACAAGGAAATTTCTGGTTGCGCTCTGCGTGACAAACGTCGAGCTGTTGATGCTGACGCTCACTTCGGCGCTTCCGGTTCCTGCGTCGGGAGTGCTGTAGGTGACCTTGCTCCCAGTGCCCGAAGTCGCTCCGCCTGCTTCCCAGTTGTAGGAAAGGTTATTCGAATTTCTGCCGACAGCAGAGAAGAAGAGCGGGAGAGCGGTAAATGAAAACTCCTTGCTCAAAGCGTTGAACTGGCTACCCGCTTCCCTATTGAAGAGGACGCCGTAAAGAGGATTGTCTTCGTAGACGAGCAGCTGCGGATCACTCGGAGCAAGGTTGATTGATTGTGTGGCTACCGTCACGTTTCCGCTCGTCAAAACATCGACCTCGATTGCTTGAGGAAGCGAGAGGATGGTGTCGTTCAGAACAAGAGAATTTTTGCCGGCGCCGGAAGAGTCTCCGAGCACAGTGTCGTTTTGAATCCATTTATAGATTAAGGTATTCGGGTTAATCGGCGTGCCGTTTGCATTGAGCACGTGCGGAACAGCAAAGAGGGTGATTTGTCCTTCGTGTGCCCACATCGCTCGCCCTTCATAAAACGGCGGAATGTACCCTTCCCCTTCCCACATCAAATCGACTTCGGCCGGAGAAATTGTTGCCGATTCGGTCAGACTTCCGCCGCCACTTTCGGCAATCACCGCACTTACGGTTGTTTGTGATCCAACCGGTCCGCTCGTGAAATTGAAACTCTTGCTGCCCTGTCCGCTGTGCTCGGTCTTGCCGTTGAGCTTCCAGGTGATGATAGAGGTATCAAGGTCGATACTTGAACTCTGAAGGACGGCGATGACGTTTTGATTCGGTCCCGGCGTTGAGGGAGTAACGGTCAAACTCACAGCGCTGTTGATGACGTCTTGAATACTTGGAGTTTGAGCGGAGACAAAAGCAGGAATGAGCGCAATCGCGAAAAGTATCGGAGCGACATATTTCATACTTCTATTATATACGCATTCTGTCACTTTTTAAGTCGTTTCGCAGCCCGTGACTGCATGTACATGATAACAATCATGCCTGAATATTCCGGAAGTATGTTGACGATAGGAATAAATTTTACAATAAAGGCTCCAAACATCGTCACTTTTGAATATTTTGCGCCCTTCATCTTGAACCAGAGCCAAAAGGTAAAATCAGCGATAAGGTCATTCATCATATCGAGAATCTGACCGGCTATCGGAATCAGATTTACTCCTGCGCCGACTCCGTCGAAGAAGAGAGCTACCAATCCCATGAGCCACCACGTCCCCTCATCGATTTCAGCGTACTGTTGGTCCGGTTGCATTTGATTTTGCTAGTTCTTCGTTCGCTCGAGCCTTTTGCAGAGCCAAGACTTGCGACGGGTCGGAGGTAATAATCTGATCTTCGGTGTACGAAGCGATGATTTTGATTGCCACGTGCTTCAGACCGGCGAAGAAAATGCCTTCGCCGACGTCTGACTCAAGCAGCAAAAACTTTTCTTCGTCAGTGAGATTGAAGGTTTTTTGCAGGGTGTCAATGTTCGTCGGAGATTGTTTGAGCAAAAGCTGGATTGAGGAGTTTGTAATAATTGGCAAGCCGTACGGGCTCTTGAGGAAGTCATCGACGTCTTGAGTGATAGTCGCGACGCCGAGATAATATTTGCGTCCGCGCTTCACAAGGCCGGTCAGGAACGATGCCGTGTCTTCTGACTTCATCATCCACCACGCTTCGTCGATAACGAGCAAACGCTTTTTCAATTCTTTTCTAATTGCATTCCAGATATAGTGCGTGATGATGTACATGGCAATCGGCTTGAGCTCGTCCTCCATGTCGCGCAGTGAGAACACAATAAACTTTCGATTGATATCGACGTTGGTCGGCATGTTGATAAAGCCAGCCCAGGTGCCTTTTGTGTATTTGGTCAGACGCTGCGCGAGCGATTCCCCTCCTTCCATGCCCGAGAGCACGAGTTCGAAGTCGGACATGAGAGGTGGCTCGACGCTGCGGAAGTCAGAATCGGCGGTAATATCTTTGAGAGCGTACGTTTCGGTGATAGCGCGGTCGATGATCGCATCTTCTTCAGCGGTGAGACCGCCCATCATCAAGCGGAAGAGTCCAACAAGGTTGATAATGTTTGAGCGCAGGATGTTGGCTGCAGATTCATCTGGTCCTGGAATCGGCAGGTCGAACGGATTGATATGATGCTCGGAATTGAGAGAAATTTTGAAATATCTGCCGCCGACGGTTTCTGCCATGTACTCGTATTCGTTTTCCGGATCCATGCAGATAACATCAGTCTCAAACATCAGTGTACGCAAAATCTCGAGTTTCGTGCAGTAGGACTTGCCAGCACCGGATTTCGCGAAGATAACCGAGTTGTAGTTTTCGAGCGAGAAGCGATCAAAGAGGACGAGCGATGAGTTGTGCCTGTTGATGCCGTACAAAATACCCTTGTCGGAGGTGAGGTCGAATGACGTGAACGGGAAGAGCGACGAAAGCGGCGACGAGTTGAGCTTCGAGTGCACGTCGAGAAGATCGTTTGCGAGCGGCAAGGTGCTCTTGTAGCCTTCTTCTTGCTGAAAGAGCGCCGGCTTCACGTAGACGAGCTTCGCTTCGAGGATTGATTTGATTTCTGACTCTATCTTGTCGAGCTCGAGCTCGGTGTCGGCATAAATAGTGATATAGAGTCCGACGTCGAAGAGCTTTTCTTGTGCTTGCTGGAGATTGTCGCGCAAGTTTTCGAGGTCTTGGTAGGCGGTGTCGAGCTTCGGATCGCGGACGAGACCCTTGTCTTCGCGAGTGTGAATCTGGCTTTCAACTTCGGCCACCTTTTTCTGAAATTCTCGCAAAACTTTTGACGTTTCAATCGGGTGCACGAAGATCGCGACGTCGAAAACCTTGTCGAGATTGATAATCGGCGAGAACCAGCTCTCGGCGAGAAAGCGCGGATAGGAAATGATGAAGAAACTGCGCAAAATCTTTTCTCCGAGGTCGAGCTCCTTCGGCGACACCTTCAAGGCGCTCGGAGCAATGATGTCCTTCAGCTCAAGAACGCCCGCTTCGAAGATTTCTTTCGGCAAGATAGACGCGATGTCTGATTTCTTGCTTTCCTTTTTTCCTAATAATGTGCCGAAGAAGCTCATGTGTTTGTTTTGATAGGTTTTTCGCTCTCGCCCGGGTTGAAGGCCTTGTAGAAAAGCTCAATCACCTCTTCGGTACCGAGGCGCGCGACGCGGATACCGGTGCGGACGAGTCCTTGCTCGACGACCGACAGGCGCTCTTCGAGCTGCGTGCGATTTTCATCGAAGGTTGCTTGCTGAACCGCCGCCGTACCTGTTTTCTTGCCTCCGAAGACCGAGGCGATGCCCGACGACTTTGCTGTGGTTGAGATAGCTGGGTCGTACGGAATCACGACGAAGAAATTCTTGGTCATGATGTTGGTATTCTCCGTGAAGTTTCTGATGAACTCGATGTATTCTTGCGTCTGGATTTTCATCAGGCTGTTGAGCTGCTTCTTTTCTTGCTCTTCAAGCAACGCGAGATACGGTCTGATGTCGAGGCGGCGCGACTGGACGAGAATTTCGATAGAAAAGTCGAGCGAGTTGAGGAAATCCTGAAATTGCAAAATAATCGCCTGACGTTCATCGTCGGACTTGAGCGCGAAGTTAAGAGACGAAGCGAGCAAAATAGCGCGCATGCCGCCATCTTTCAAGACAAGCACGCCGTCGCGGACCTCTTGGATGGGAACGAACTCTTGGGTCGAGTTTTTACTCGGTGCCATGTATTTATTATACTCTACTTTCTTCTTCTCCTTCGTCTTTTGTAACGGGATTCTGGTTTTCGGAGATGTCGAGGCTCCAGGCTAAGTCTTTGAGCTTGCTCTGCGAAAGTTTCGGCACGTAGACTTGCTCTGCTGCTCGTGCTTCGGGAGTCTTTGCGACCGGCACCTTATCTACTTTCTTCCAGAGATAGAGCTTGGCGCCGAAAAAGTACTTAACTGCGGATTCAACGATATTGACGAACGGTTTGCCGTTGACCTTATAAAACGCGAGAAGCACACCGAAGCCGATGACAGGCAGACCGAGCAAAATCGCCACGAACTTCGGCAAGAACGACCAGAAAATCACTGCCATGCCGATGGAGCCAGCGAGATAGATGAATTGCTTGAAGGTCAAAGGGCCGAAAATCTTGTCTTCTATCTCGATAAATTGAGGGACTTGGAATCGCATGTCCCTATTCTACCCTATTCTATCGGCTCACGGTACGGATCTTTCCCCTTCGCATAGCCGCTTTGCGGGAATTCGAGATTCGGGCGAGCGCCGGAACTTTTGATGATTGGATTGACCGGAGGTTTTGCTATCGGCATTGATTCAAGATGAGGAACATTGTGAGCGATTTGTCCGGGTAAAACTTCAGGCAAGTTGTTCGGAGCGACTTCGAGAACGGATGAAGTTTTTCTATCGGCACTAGCGGCTTTTGAAGCTTCAACAAAATCAGATTCATCGATACCAAGAGCTTCAATTTTTTTGAAGATGTTTTCCCACAAGTCTGATTTGAGTTTTGAAAGAGACCCCTCTGGCTTCTGGGTAGCCGTAGCAATATTTTTGATGGCTGTATCTAAGGTTTGTAGACCAACAAGAGCGCAAAGAATTTCACTATCTGCTAGAATAGTTTGTTCTTCGGAAAGGCCAGTTGATTGCAAAAGTTGCGAAGTTAAATCAGTTACTTCATTTGAAATAATAAAATCCTGAACATTTGGTGGAAGTCTCTTGCTCGCCTCTCGTCGTTGAGAAAGTGTGAATGTCATATTATTTATGAGAAGTTAACGCCGTCAGGCGAGTTGAGCCAATTTGCCGTCGCAATTAAATTTCTTGCTTCAGGCGTTAAAACGAAGGCGGGATTAGCGGCTAGTGTAATCAAGGGAGCGGCTGTTGCTAATATCTGATTACGCACCGTTTGTACGTCAGTAGTGTTCATTTCCTGTCCCATACGCTTGAGCATGTTGGGTGTGAAGATTGGTAGAACGTCAGGATGAGTAAGCAAAGGAATAGGATTTCCACCCGCAGGATTGTTGACGTTTGTACTCATAAGACCTGAAACATCCTTTATACTCAAGTCCTTGGTGAGTGCTTTCTTCAAGGTGATTAGATTTGGAGTACCAGAATTGAGGTTATCGATAATAGGTCTCTTTCTCTCATCTCCAATAAACTTTTTTTGGCTAGAGGTAAATTTTGAACTCTTCATTATGCCTTCGATTTGTGAAGGTTTAAGCTGTTCAATGAATGCTGGATCTTGAAGATGTTCAGGATCAATCATCTCAAGCTCTTTGTCTGCAAGACCTTTGATGGCCCCAGGTAATGCGGTGACAGCTGCATTTTGAGCTGCGTTTCTAGTTGCTTGAGGAACTGCGAGTGCCGTAATCCCATCGCTGACCACTCTGAATCTATTTCCCTTAATAACACTCTTTTCTTCATCAGAAAGTTTGTCACTCTTGTTAAGAGCTTCAAGTTGTTGAACGCTAATCTTGCTTGCAAATGCTTGGCTTTCAAGCAATTCCTTATTTCCTGAGACGATGGCCTCAATTTCTTTATCAGACATTTTACCGATAGCAGTTTCCATCTTAGAAACATCGGTTGGGGTTGCTGTGGGTGTTGTGCCTTTCAAGATGTCGAGTTTGTATGCAGCCAGGCGCGCTTCGTCTTCTTGTTTCGCTCGAAGATCAGAGAATTTTTTATTCTTTTCAATCTGTTCTTCTCTAAATCCTTTTGAACCTCCTTGACCAGTTCCTGCAATGTTTGTTAGCGGTGCACCGACGGCAATCGAGCCAATCTCTTCAAATTTATCGAGGCCGAGTTTTCTTCCTATATCTGTTCTTCCCACTGTGCCTCGAACGAGATCGCTCGCCATGCCTGTCGGAACAGTAGCGTTTCTAACGTCAAACGTAGCATTTGCAGTTTTCTTACTTGCATAGAGAGCCAAGCGAGCTGCGGCTCCAGTGAAGCCAGTTTTTTCATTGGCAGCTTTTATGAGGTTAGAATTCTGAGCAGCTGCATTTCCAATTCTTCCAGCAGTTTTTCTGCCTAAGGTTCCAGTGAGACCAAAGGCTCCATTAGTAAGAGTTCCTGTTAATTTATTCACAAACCCTCCGGCTTTTTCCGAATATTTTTTTGAGATGAGAAGTGCGGCGATGATGAAGACGATGACAATAGAAAAGTTAATGAAAGTTGAAGCCATGGTCGGACTGACGCTAATCGTTGTAGATGCTGTCGCGCCGGCTGCTCCCGCTACTCCGCTAAACGCTGTGCTGAAATCTGC
>Ga0134125_10002329_pt1 | contig 22595 bp, 22 predicted proteins | sample KB31751_FD_96464 | JGI IMG/M metagenome (GOLD analysis project Ga0134125, IMG submission 96464) | Terrestrial soil microbial communities with excess Nitrogen fertilizer from Kellogg Biological Station, Michigan, USA - KB3-175-1 | ecosystem: Environmental > Terrestrial > Soil > Unclassified ... | reverse complement strand
GCGTCGACTTTGAGCATCAGGTCGTTGTCGGCGTTGCCCGCGCCTTCCTTGGTCACGATGACAGCGTCGAAGCCGGCGGCCCGGCACAGCCATGCGGCGTGCGTGGAGACCAGTTCCTTGGCTGCCTGCTCCACCGGCTCCGGGCACAGCACCACGCCGGCGAAGCACAGGTCTTGCCCGTTGCGGGCGCGCAGCTCGGCGATCACCGGGTGGTTTTGGTGCAGGTAGGTCGGATTGCGCAGCGCCGGGTGCCCGTACTGGCCGCTGACCACGGCCCCGTCCTCGATCTCGACCGGGTCGAACAACGTCGGCAGGCTGCCCGCCATGCTGTGCCCGTAGACGAAGACGTCCTTGAACGCGCCCTGAGTCTGCAAGTTGGTGATCACGCCGACGCGGGGCAGCCCGCCGGTGGGCGTGCCCGGATGGTGCGGTGGCGCCAACTCCTCCATGACGTCGGGCGAGGCCTCCACGGCGGCATCGGCGAGGTGCACAGCCAGACGCAGCAAGCCGCGCCGGACCGCCACCTCAGCCTCCTGCCAGGAAGCGCCGTCCGCACGGTCGAACTCGATCACCACGTTGTTCGTGCGAGCGAATGGGGAGCGGTCGGCGGCGGGGCCGGACATGTCGATCAGGCCCTCCTGGTTGCGGGGCAGGTGCCCGGCAGCCAGCACCGCAGCCCCGCGCAGCACGTGGGTGTCACCCCCGCGCGGCCGGTTCACCGGCGCCATCCAGCCAGGAAACACTCCCCCGCCGGGTCCCTTGCTGCGCGGCTCCACGACGTCGAGCGGCGCGACGATGCGGACCCGATCTCCCGGTGCGGCGACGTGCAACCGCACCGACGCCAGGGCGGGATCAGCGAACAGCGCCAAGGCCTGCTCCTGGCCCACCACGAGCTGGTGCTGCTCGTAACGGGTGTTGGTGCCGATCTCGATGGCGTGGACCTCATGCACCATGCGCCGCAGTGCCGACACGACGGTCTCCCCTCCATGGGCCGCAGATCGAATCGTAACCACGGTTCCGCGGATCCCAAAGGTGCTTCCGACCACGTTTCGTAGCAGTGCGGCCGGGAACTCCGCGGTTGCCGCTCTCGCGGTAGCGCACCACAGCGGATAACACAGACGAGGAGCGAACGCGTCGTCACATGCCAACCCCCATGAGCCCGGTCGCAGCTCCGTACCGGCGCCTCATTCCCCGCGCCGGGTGGCTGATCTTGGCGTTGGTACTCGTGGCCGGCTGCTCCCGATCCACCACCTCGAACTCGAGACTCGAGCGCTTCTATACCCAGAAACTGGCCTGGTCGAGCTGCGCAAAGATCTTCGAATGCACCTCCTTGACAGTGCCGCTCGACTACGCCGACCCCACCGGCCGAACCATCCGGCTCGCGGTCATCCGCGCGCCGGCCACCGACCGCGTCCACCGGATCGGCTCGTTAATTACCAATCCCGGCGGCCCGGGCGGGTCAGGCGTCGATTTCGTCAAGCGAAGCTACCCCGCCCAGCCAGGTCAACCGTCGCATTTCGGCCCCCGGCTGAGAGCCGGCTTCGACATCGTGGGCTTCGACCCCCGTGGGGTGGGCCAGAGCGCACCGATCGACTGCCTCAGCGACACCCAACTCGATCACTACCTCGCCCAGGATCCCACGCCGAACACGTCGGCCGAGGTGGATGCGGTGGTAGCCGGGGACAAGACGTTCGCCGCCGGCTGCCAAGCCCGCTCGACGTTGTTGTTGCCGTATGTCGGCACCCCGAACGCGGCCCGCGACATGGACATCCTGCGCGCCGCGCTGGGTGACCAGAAGATGTATTACCTCGGGGCCTCATACGGGACCTACCTCGGGGCGATCTACGCCGGGCTCTTCCCTACCCACATCGCGCGGGCCGTGCTCGATGGTCCGGTGCCGCCCAGCCTGACCAGCAGGCAACTCGGTCTCGGGCAGGCCAGGGGCTTCCAGGCCGAGCTCACCCGGTTCATCACCGACTGCGTGATCCACCCCGATTGCCCGCTGGGCAACGACGTGACTGCTGCGGAAAAGAAATTAGCGGGCTTCTTCGCCTCGACCGATGTGCACCCGCTGCCCACGGGCAGCGGCCGGATGCTCGATGAGGCGCTCGCCAAAACCGGCGTGCTGGTCACCATGTACGGCAGTCCCCGGACGTGGCCACTGTTGCGGAAGGTCCTGGCAATGGCCATGGCCGGCGACGGTCGCGGGCTGCTGGAATTGTCCGATCTGTATTACCAGCGCGACCCTGAAACCGGGCGATACTCCAATGAATCCGAGGCCAACGTTGCTATCAACTGCCTCGACCATCCCGACCCCGTGCAGTCAGTGACCGACGTCCGGGCCGAGCTGCCCGCCTACCGGCAGGCGTCCCCGCTCATCGGGGCTTCCTTCGCCTGGAGCGACTTGACCTGCGCATACTGGCCGGTACCGCCGAAGAGTCAGCCACACCCGGTCCACTATGCGGGCGCACCGCCGATCCTCGTGGTGGGCACCACACATGATCCGGCCACGCCCTATCCTGATGCCCAGCTCATGGCCCAACAATTGGGTGCTGCGGTGTTGCTCACCTACAACGGCGACGGGCACACCGCTTACGGCCGAGGCAGTACGTGCATCGACGGCGCAGTGGACGCCTACCTGGTCCAGGCAACGGTGCCGGCACCAGGCGCGGTCTGCCAGCCGGATTCCGGACCGTCCTGATTGCCGGATCGCGTCGTCACCATACGGCCGCTGTCGCTGCGCCGGGTTAGGGCTTCATGATTGAGGCACGAGAGAGGAACACCACGATGCGAGCCCAGGTAATAGTGGCGCTGATTACCGGGATGACCGTGACCGTACCCGCCCCCGGCGCAGCCGAGGCCACGGCAGCGCCCGAGACCTTTCTCGTGCTCGGCGTGAGCACCGATGGCCACGAGCAGTTCGTCACACTTGACTGCAACCCGGCGAGCGGGACGCATCCGCATGCCGAAGCGACGTGTAATGCATTGCTTGCGGCGGGCGGCGACATCGACAAGGTCGTCGGGCAACCCGGCACGCTGTGCCCAGACGTCTACGATCCGGCGACCGCAACCGCCTCCGGTCACTACCAAGGTGTGCAGCTGATCTTCCGGCGCACCTACCCGAACCACTGCGAGCTGGACACCGAGACCGCACCGGTCTTCCAGTTCTGACTGAACCATCCCGGATACTGTCGTGAACTCGACGCCACCAACATTCTGAAGCAGAGAAATGTCGGTACTGTCGAGTTCACGGCGGCATTCGTCAGGCAGGGCTATCAATTTCCAGCAGCGGCTCCAGAGATTGGTATCAGGCCGAGCTCGGCGAGCAGTCCGAATTGGTCGAAGTAGAGGTGTGAGGTCACGAACTTGTCGTCACAGACCGTGTGAATCTGTGCGATCGGTACGGACACCCGGCGGCCAGTGGCTGGAATCTGTCCGTCCGCGATGTACAGAGTTCCGGTCTGAGTGCCCTCGAAGACCACTTCAGCGCAGGCGCGATCACCAGATGCGAAGACATCGCCGATGGCGCCCTGGTTGTCTGGTAAGGCACCCTGCCAGACGTCCCATAGCTTCTCCACGCCCTCTAGACCGTGCAGTACCAACCCGCCCGGCCCAGTGATCTTCGAGCGTTCGGTGAAATTCGCGACAAACGCCTTCTTGTCCTTGGCGTTCCACTCGTCCACGCTCTTCTGGACGAGTTCCTTGATATCCATGACACTCCTATCCGGTAGCTGCTTTTCGAATTGGCGCCCTTTGGGCCGGCCGTGTACTGCGGTCACAGCTGGAGACCCTCTCGGGCGCCGGAGAACCTCAGCGACGCCCGCTCACCTCGCCGTCGGTGACTAAGCGCTTACCCATCAGAGCCGCGACAGTCTGCGGCTGATACGTGCAGACCCGAAAATCCGACCCGGTAGCAGTGGACGTCCGCGCCCCTCGGCACCAGGATCCGAGACGGGCGCCACAAAGTACCTGGCAGCGACCGCCGATCGGCTTCACAGTGACCGGACACCACCACCTTGAAATGCACCGACATGCTCCGGTTTCCATTAATTTTGGGTTGCACACGATACCCCTACAGGTCATACTAGATCGGCTGCCACCCGGTCCACTGGTATCCCTGATCGGGCGTTAGCCGGCTTACCCGAATATTGTCAAGTGAGGGGTATTTATGCGTTCCCGGGCAATGCGTCGCTACGCAGGACCGATCCTTGCCGCCTGCGTAGCGCTGACGTCTGCCGCCGCGTGTGGTAGCGGTCAATCGAACAAGAGCGGCACGTTCTATGGCTCGCCCCAGAGCATCGGAAGCGGTACGGCCAAGGCTTATACAACGCTCGACAATGCCGGGAACCCGACGGAAGTCGGCATTCGAATGTCGGCGTCGTCGTTGGATGGACTTCCGCAGGAAGACACCGTTCCGCCTCGTATGTTGATACTTAACTTCCCCCAGCAGGCCTCGGCGACTCCCTTCGACCACGTTATGCTCAATTGGAACAGTCACGGGCATGAGCCGGTAGAACTGTTCGGCAAGCCGCACTTCGACATGCATTTCTATATGATCGCCCCGGCGGCGGTCGAGCAAATCGATCCGACTAAGCCCGACTTCGCAACGCGGGCCGCGCACCTGCCCGATCAGAAGTACGTTCCACGGGATTACGTGACACCTCCCGGCACACTGGCCGAGAATACGGTGCCCGCAATGGGACTACATTGGCTCGACAGCACGGACGGATTCGTGCCGGGCAAATACGACTTCAAGCAGGCCGTCATCAACGGGTCGTGGGACGGCACATATACGTTCATCGAACCGATGATGACGCGTGAGTGGATGCTGACGAAGCCGGCCGTTCAGGAGCAGATCAAACAGCCACAGGCCTACCAGAAGAGCGCCTACTTCCCGACCACATACAGCGTCCATTATGACGACCAGGCGAAGGAGTACGTGATCTCCCTCGGGGGGATGTCCATGCGCCAGGCATCATGAATCCCCAGGCAACCCCGGATTACCTAACTCCGCCGCCCACTACTTAGCCGGCGAAGGACTGCGCAGCTAGGTAGTCGCAAGCGCATTTTTAGGGGCGAGTACGGGTTGTCAGCGGGCTTCATCACCGCCATGGTATGGATTTACCGGAGTTGGTTCACCGAGGGCTGCCGTGGGGGGATCTGTATGCCTGACGCATTGAGCTTTGGGGAGATCGATGGGCTTCCGGTGGAGCTGCTGCCCACCCGTACCCTCCTGTCCCTGTTCAGCGCTGGAGGGCGCGGCGGCAACGGCGGCAACGACAGCTCCGGCAACACCTTGTTCAACATGATGTCCAGCGCGTTGGGCCAGGTCAACAGCGCTGGCAGCGGCGTCGGGGGCGCCGCTGGCAGCGCTAACGCCGGCCATGGCGGATGACACGGCGACTGGCCTCTTTGCGTCCTGACACGCGTGGCCGCCGTCCTGTCAGTCGTCGTAAGGATCGTCCACCCGGGCCGGGCCGGCCGCGAAATCGGTGGCGTCAATCCGATCGGTGGGGTCGATCAGGGCGAAAGCAGCTCCAGAAGGATCAGTGACCCTTGCGATGCGGCCCAACTCGCTGTCGTAGGGGTCAATATCCACCCGACCGCCCAACGCGAGAACCCGATGGGTCGCCGCGTCCGTGCCGATCTGCGGGTCCACCGCAAAATGGACCATCCAGCGCGCCGCGCAGTCGGGCTCCGCCCAGTCGCGGTTCAGCTGTAACCGGCCCAGCATCGTCTGCCCCGCGCCTGACCAGGTGGTGTAGTCGACGTCGGTGCCATCCCCGATCTGCCGCTGCAGGTAGCCGAACAGGTTCGCAAAAAACGCATCAGCCCGCGCGCCGTCCCAGGTATCCAACTCGGCCCAGTAGAACGATCCCGGACCGATCCTGCCGAATATCCACGGTCGTGCTGACTGCCAGAAACCGATCACGCCACCGGTCGGGTCCGCCCCGATGAGCACGCTGCCCTGCCCGGCAACATCCGTCGGACCCAGCAACACCCGGCCACCCGACCCGCGGAGAAGCCGCGCAACACGCATCATGTTGCGGGTGGCCAAATACAGTGTCCAGGCAGCCGGGTGACCGGCCCGCACCGGAGCCTCCGCCAAGCCGGCCACCGGGCGACCGTCCCGCGACGCGATCATGTACCGCTCGCGGCCGGGACGTGAGGCGATCTGGTAAGTCCAGCCGAACAACGCGCTGTAGAACTGTCGACTACCGACCGGATCGGTGCTCGACACATCCACCCAACACACCGACCCGGGAATGAACGAGGTGTCTGCGGCCACCACTTTCGACCCATCCCTGCCGTTCGCCCGCATACCCGAAAGAGCAGCACATGCCATCCGCAGATACACGCCGATGACCGCACTGCCGTGCCGTTCAGGCGACGTCGAACAGCTCGAAGGGGTGCTCGGGATGCCGCCGGCTGCCGACGCCAGTGTCGTGCCACCAGCGGCGTAGGCAGGCGCCGCACTGCACCCAGACCAGGTTGACGTCGTAATCGAGCAGGTAGAGCGGGGTGTCGCCGCAGAAGGCACAAGGCAGCCAGGCAAGACGGCCGGGGTCTGCTTGCGCGTCGAGCATCATCTCATCGCCTCCGGCATCTCCGGTAACACACCGTCAGCGATGAGCAGGGCGTACGCGGCTTGCTGGTCGGGGCCGAAGTCGGTGTAAAGCATGCGATGGGCTTCAGCTTCGTCGGCGAAGGCCTGCGCGGGGTCCCAGTGCGGGCCGAGGGCCTCCAGGACCGCGGCCAGCCGGGTGCCCTCGTGTGCGGTGAGATCAATATTGAACGGGATGAGGTTGGCCACAACGCACCTCCGAGGTCTGGTCGGATTGAAAGCTAGGTACAGGACCAGAGCGATGGGACCATCCCCGGCGTACCACCAGGAGCCGAAAACTTGGTACCGGCCGTGTCGTGCGTATGGCGTTTCGCGCACAGCAGTGCCCCGTGGCCGGCGGCGGAGCGGTCTGGGCGCAGGGCGTCATCGCCTCGGGTTACCAAGCGAGCGCCAGGAGGACGCAATTCAGCCCGATGATCAGTAGCGCCGCGAAGCCACCGGTCATGCTGGTGAGCCTCCGGTTGACGAATGAGCCCATCACGTCTTCTCGGGCGGTGAGGAGCAGTAAGGGAATGAGCGCGAACGGTATCCCGAAAGACAGCACCACTTGGCTGAGGACGAGTGCGTAGCTTGGGTCTAATCCCAATCCGAGTACGACGAGGGCGGGGGCCATCGTGAGCAGCCGGCGCCAGGATATGGGGATGGTCCGCTGGATGAAGCCCTGCATGACGACCTGCCCGGCGTAGGTGCCGACGCTCGACGAGGCGATCCCGGAGGCCAGCAGGGCCAACGCGAAGGCTAGCGCGGTGCCGGCTCCTACTGTTGCGAACAGTTGAGCATGCGCGGCGGGAAGTGAGGCAACCGGGTGAGCGTCACCGTGGAAGGCCGCGGCCGCCATGATGAGCATGGCGGCGTTGGTCAGCCCCGCCAGCCCCATGGCCATGATGATGTCGTAGCGCTGGACGCCCAGAATCAGGCGTCGCCGCTGCTGATCGGCCTGGGGTGGGACTCGGCTGGGGGTCAGCGCCGAGTGCAAGTAGATCACGTGGGGCATCACTGTCGCGCCGACGATGCCGGTGGCGAACAAGACGCTGTCAGCGTCGGTGAGGTGGGGTACCAGTCCGTGTGCGACATCGCTGGCGTCGAACCCGACGGTCAGCGTCTGGTACAGAAAGGCCCCGAGGATCGCCACGAACAGGGCGATGATGACGGCCTCGAACCGCCGGAAGCTGCGCGGTTGCAGGGCCAGGATGGCGAAAGCGACCACCGCGGTCAGTAACCCGGCCTGCAGCGGGCGAAGACCGAAAAGCAGGTGCAAGGCAAGTGCGGCGCCGACGAATTCGGCCAGGTCAGTGGCCATGCAGACGAGTTCGGCTTGCAGCCACAGCAGCCCAGACACCGGACGGGAGAAGTGTTCGCGGCACAGTTCGGGCAAGCTTTGACCGGTCGCGATGCCGACCTTGGCCGACAGGTACTGGATCAGTATCGCCATCAGGTTGGCGATCACGACCACCCACAGCAGCAGGTAGCCGTACCGGGCACCGCCGACCACGTTGGTGGCGAAGTTGCCCGGGTCGACGTAGGCGATCGAGGCGACGAACGCCGGACCCAGCAGCGGCAGCGTGCGGCGCACCCACGGCGACCGCGCGGGGCGCCGGCCGACGGTGGTGATACCAGGATGGGTGTCTGCTGCTGGGTGTGCGACCTCGCCGCGTCGGAGCACGCTGTCAGCCGATCGACGGGCCCAGACCCAGCGACTGCGGGGTGCTCGAGTCGGGAGACGGCTGCCGCAGCCCCTCGTCCAGCGATCCGAACTCCGTCATCAGCGCGGCACTGCCGCCCCACGGGGTTTTCTCCTCAGCGACCAGGGAGTTGGTGGTGAGCAGCAGCCCGGCCACTGATGCACCGTTCTGCAGGGCCGCCCGGGCCACCCGCAGCGGGTCGACGATGCCCATCTCGATCATGTTGCCGAAGCGTCCGTCGAGGGCGTCGAACCCCTCGTCGGTCCCGAGCTCGGCGATCCGGCTGACCACCTCCTGGCCGGAGTAGCCGGCATTACTGGCGATCAGAAAGGCCGGCTCGGTCAGCGACCGGCGGACGATGTCGACCCCCATCGCGTAGTCGTCCTTGACGTCCAGGTCGTCCAGCGCCGCCTCGGCGTGCACCAGCGCTGCGCCGCCGCCGGCCACGATGCCCTCGGCCATCGCGGCGCGCGTCGCGGACAGGGCGTCCTCCACCCGGTGCTGCAGCTCGGCGAGCTCCGCGTTGGTCGGCGCCCCCACGCTGATCACCGCCACCTTGCCCGACAGTGCCCCGATCCGCTCGTTGAGCACGTCCTCGTCAGTGCCATAGGTTGCGCGTTCCCGCTCGGCGCGCAACTGAGCGAGCCGGAACTCGACGGCCTCCGGTGAACCGGCCCCACCGATGATCGCGGTGCGGTCGGCGTTCACCCGGACCTGGGACGCGCGGCCGAGCTGGCTGGCCTTCATGGTCTCCAGAGTGAAGCCGGAGTGCTTGCTGTACACCTCACCACCGGTCATCGTGGCGATGTCCTCCAGCTTGCGCAGCCGGCGGTCACCGAAACCCGGTGCGCGAACGGCTACGCATTTGAAGATGCCGTTGACGTGGTTGTGCACCAGCATGCTCAGCGCCGTGCCCTCGACGTTCTCCGCCACGATCACCAGCGGGCGCGGGTTGCGCATCACCTGGTCCAGGATCGGCATCAGCTGCTGGACCTTCGTGATCTTCTCACTGCACAGCAGGATGTACGGGTCGTCGACGATCGCTTCCAGGCTCGCCGGATTGGTCACCATATACGGGGAGACGTACCCGTTGTCCCACTCGAAGCCCTCGACGAAGCTGACGCTCATGCCGTGCACTGCCGACTCGCTCACCGTGACGATGCCGTTCTCACCGACCGTGTGCAGTGCTTTCGCGATCACCTTTCCGACCATGTCGTCGTCATTGGCGGAGATCGCGGCCACCCGGGCGTAGTCGTGCTCGGTGGTCACCGGGTGGGCAACGCTGCGCAGGTGCTCCACCAGCCGCGCCACTGCGAGGTCGATACCCCGCTTGACCAGCACCGGGTTGCCGCCTGAGTCGATGGCCTTCATGCCCTCGCGGACGATCGACTGCGCCAACACCGTCGCCGTCGTGGTGCCGTCACCGACGATGTCGTTGGTCTTGATCGCCGCTTCCTTGACCAGCTGAGCGCCCATGTTCTCGAACTGGTCCTTGAGGTGGATTTCACGAGCGATCGTCACCCCGTCGTTGGTGACGACTGGCGATCCGGTGATCTTCTCCAGGATGACGTTGCGTCCCTTAGGCCCAAGCGTCGACTTGACCGCCTCCGCCAGCTGGTCTACCCCGGCCAGCAGCAGCTCACGGGCTTGGGCACCGAAACGTAATTCCTTGGCCATCTGATCTCCCTGGAGGTGGTAGCACTACGGGACAAGGATCGCCCGGCCGCGGACCCGGCCGTTGTCGAGGTCGTCGAGGGCCTCGACGGCCGAGTCGAGCGGGTAGGTCTTGGTGTGCAGGGTGACCTTGTCGGCCTCGGCGAGGACCATCAGCTCGACAAGGTCGTTGTAGGTGCCGACGATGTTGCCGATGATGTTGCGCTCGGTGGAGATGATGTCGAGGGTCGGGATCTGGACCTGGCCCCCGTAACCGATCACGAAGTAGGAACCGGCCCGGCCGGTCATGTCGAAGCCGTCGTGCTCAGCGCCCTGCTCGGCAACGAAGTCGAGCACCACTTCGGCGCCCGCCCCGCCGGTCAGATCCTTCACCGCGTCCACCTGCTGCCCGTCGGCGGCCACGGTGTGCTGGGCGCCCAGCTGCTCGGCGAGCTTGAGCGCATCCGGGTTCCGGTCCACCACGATGATGGTGGTCGCCGTCAGGGCGGCGAGGCATTGGATGCCGATATGCCCGAGGCCGCCGGCGCCGATCACCACACAGGTCGTCCCGGGATACAGCAGCGGGATTGCCTTGCGCACCGCGTGGTAGGCGGTGATCCCGGCGTCGGCCAGCGCCGCGACATCCGCCGGCTGGGTCGATGGGTCGAGCTTCACGCAGGCCCGTGCCGAGGTCAGCAGGAACTCGGCCATCCCGCCGTCACGGACCAGACCCGGGAAGTCGCCGTTGCTGCAGTGCATGTCATCGCCTGCGCGGCAGGCGCGGCACAACCCGCAGCCCGGCGCCGGGTGCAGGATGACCGTGTCCCCGGGGGCGACGTTGGTGACTCCGTCACCGACCGCGTGCACCCAGCCCGCGTTCTCATGGCCCAGCGTGTAGGGCAACGCCACCCCGCTGCGGTCGGCCCACTGCCCTTCGATGATGTGCAAGTCGGTGCGGCAGACTCCGGCTCCGCCGATCTTCACGATCACATCCAGCGGTCCGGAGATGGTCGGTTCCGCAACGTCCTCCACCACGGGCGACTTGTGGTAGTCGTGCAGCCGGACTGCCTTCATGACCTTCTCCTCATTGTTCGTCGGTGGCTGAGCCCACGCCGTATCTGGTGGCAAGCAGGCTGAGGCAGTGGCCGGCGTTGGCTTCGATGTTCACTCTGGTGCTGCGGACGCGCCGCAGGTGCAGGGGCAGAGCCTCCAGTCCTACCGGTGCACCGGTGTGGTCGACCAGCAGCGGCGCGTCATCGTCGGACCGGATGCCCAGCTCTGCCCGGCGCTCCCGCAGACGGCGCAGGTCGGGCGAAGGCGGGACGTCGCCGAGCCGCATCTGCGCCAGGTCTGCAGGTTGCGTGCCCGCCGCGAGCAGTGGCCGGGCGACCCGGTCCTGGCCCGCCAGCATGGCCTTGCGGAGGAAGGTCCTGCGCAGCTCGTGCAGTTCGTTCTCCGCCTCGCCATCGAAGGTGGCGACGAACCCGGCGCGAGCGGCAACCCCGTCATTGATCGTGGTGGCGGCGAAGTGATCTTCCAGCACGATGTGCGCTTCGGTCACCCCGTCCACGGCGGACACCGCGTCGTATGCGTCGGCGACCATCAGGAAGGCAAAATTCGGGGCGCAGAAGAAGGTCGGCAAGCGCAGCCGCACCTGCGCCACCCCTTCTGCCGAGACGGTGCACGACGACACGAACTGGAGCTCGACGATTGACGTGTCCAGCTCGGGGTCGCGCACCGTCTCCAGCGCGGTTAACGCCTGTGATGCCAGCGTCACGCCTGGGTCCCGGCGGTCTCGGTGGTCAGCTGCTCGCCGGGCGCCATGTCCTCGTCCGCCGCGGTGGGAAGCCGGCACTCGGCCGGAACCTCGATGTCGTACAGCTTCGCCGCGTTGAGCCCGAGGATCTTCTTCTTGGTTGCGACGGTGGGTCGCGGGTAGTCGGTAAAAGCGTCGTCATCGGGCATCTGCCAGTCGACGAGGCCCTCGATCTGCCACTTCGGCGTCCAGATGTTGTAGTCCGAGCCGAAGGTCATCCGGTCCTCACCGACCCAGAACAGCAGCTCACCCATCACTCTGTTGAAGAACTTCGGCCGGGCGTACATCAGGGCTCCGACCACTACCGAACATCCGGCGTAGACGTTGGGCTCCTGCACGGCCATGTAGCAGAAGTCGTCGATGCGCGGAATGCCCGCGTGCTCGATGATGAAGTTGAGCTCCGGGAAGTCGGTCGCGGCGCCGTCGACGTCTGCGGCGTCGAACGCGTCTTTGTCCAGCGGCCAGATCGTCGGGCCCTTGTGGACGTGGATGTTCTTGATCCCCAGTTCCTGGCAGCGCTCGAAGTACCGGTAGGCCTCCGGATCGGTGAGCTTCCAGCCACGGGACCCCTGGTACCACTCCGCGGTGTAGAGCTTCACGCCCCTGAGGTTGAACCGCTTGGCGTCCTCCTCGAGCTGCTTGAGCCCAGCGTCGCCCTCGCGGGGATCGAAGCGGCCATTGGTGATCAGCCTGTCCGGGTACTTCTCGGTCAGCACGTGGTTCTGCGCGGCGGTGTTGAAGCCTGTCCTGTACCACTCGGTCAGATAAGTGGACTGGAAGATCGCGACATCGACGTAGCCCTCCTCGAACATGTCGCGCACGAAGTCCTCTTCGGAGACCTTCAGGTAGTGCTCGTAGTCCCAGTGCGTTTCCGGTGGAGCGAGCTGGTGGTAGCCGTAAAAACAGTCGATCCAGCCCTTCGCGTAGTTCTCGGCGCCCGGTACCCAGTTTTCCCGGCTGGCATCCCAGAAGTGCGAGTGGGTGTCGACGATGAAGTACTTCTCGCCATCCTTTTCATACATCGTGGTGGGGTCCTTTCGCTTCGAGCGTGGATCCGCCGGACCCTGGCGATCCGCGCAGTGCGCGGACCGGAGGGCCCGGCTGATCGTCAAGACTGGGATGCGTTGCGGGTGGCTTGTGCTACCTCGCTGTGAGATCGAAGTCGATGTACTCCGCCGCGTCCTCCGGATTGGCGAACATGATCGTCCGGTCATCCTCGTGAATCATCCGCCCGTAGTGCGTCGACATGCTCTCCTCGAACTCGGCGGCGTTGAACCAGCCCTCCTCCTCACCGGCAGCGTCGTCGATCTCGGCGTACACGACGTCCATCCGGTTGCGCGCATCCACTCGGATCATCGAAGGCAGGTGGGTCACCTTGACGTTGTCCTTGGTCGCCATCACCTCCGCGACCAGGCGGCCAACTTGGTTGTTCATCAGCGTGAAACCGCACATGTTCGACGCGGTGTTGTTGGCCTTGAATCGGCTATCAGCGCTCTCGGTGGTGGTGGTCACTGGGCCAGCTCCTTCGGTGCTTGCAGACCAAGGTCGGACACGATCCCGCTGAAGCGGTTCTTCGCGCGGTCGAGGCCGTCTTCGAACCGTGGCGGCTTGAAGTCAGGCTGAGACCACAGCGGCTGCAGCGTCCGAGCGGCCTCGAGAACCTGCGGTACCCACTTGGACAGCCAGCCCTGCATGATCTCCTTGTTGTGCTCGGCGAATTCCTTGTCGCTGACCCGCGGCTCGAACATGGCAATCGTCATGCGCAGGTCTCGCTGCGCGTAGTCGTACTCACCGGCACCCACGATGGTCGGGGTCACGAAGTCTCCGTTGCCGGCTGCCGCCTGCTGCACGAGGTTGCTCCGGAACAGCTCGCCCAGCAGTGGCTCGAAAACCACGTTCGTGGCGAATATCGACTCACCCCAGTCGTCCTCGATCGCGGTCAGCGCCTCGGCGACCCTGCGGGCGCCCTGCCAGGCTGGGTCGGAGTTCCATGCCTCGATGTGCGCTGCGCCGTCGAATCCCTCGATCTCTTCGCTCAGGGTGAGGTTGTACAGCGCGAGATCCTGCGCGAAGCGGATCTTGTGCATGCCGTTCACGGCGATCGCCGTGTTGTGCATGTTCGTGGGGCCGGACCGGTTGGCGTGGCTGAAGACATAGAGCCCGAGGATGTGCTCGATGTGCATCCAGGCCCCGACGTGGCGCTCCACGAAATGCACCCAGTTCGGGTTCCACTGCTCGAACGCCTTTGCCTGGCGAGCCACCTCAATGTTCTGGTTGACCTGGCGTACGACATTGGCGCCGTAACGATAAAGCGTCATCTCCCATTCTTCATTGGGGTCGCGGAACTCATGCCACCCGTGGGCCGGCCATTCGAGGCCGCCGCCACCGCCGCCGGAGCCGGGGCCCCGCTCGGGCTCGGGCCGGTCCTGCCCCCAGGCCTTGAGCTTCGTCCAGGTCAGCGGGTAGCCGACCTCGCCGTTGGCGAATCCGTAGATCCAGCCCTGGCTGAGGTAATGCCGGGGATCCGGCTGAACCTCGACGGTGACATCCTCGTAATGGGTCTGCCGGCGCTTCTGCGGATGGAAATAGTTGTACCGACGCGCGGTCGAGTCCGGGAACTCCTTGGCACCGGCCTCGGCATCGGTGAAATTGACTCTCGGTACGCTGCGTTTCTGCGCAGTTGTCATCAGTGTTGCCCTCACCTTGAGTTCGGCCGACGTTGCCATCGGTTCGGGACCCATCGGTTGGCCCCGGGGATAAGCCGAGTTGATGTCTGGAGCAGTCCTCCTCAATGACTACCGGCACTGGACTACCGGTCACTGGCTGGTTTCACCGGTCGTGGTGAACTTGTCGTAGTAGATGCGCCCATCGGCCACCCCGAGGCGAGTCAGCGTGGCGATGGCCGCGTCCACCATGGGCGGGGGCCCGCAGACATAGCCGTCCGCGCCTTTCAAATTCGACTCGTGACGGGCGACCACATCCGTGATCAACCCGACCTCGCCATCCCAGGCGTCCTCTTCGGTCGGCTCGGACAGCGCCGGGATATAGCGGAACCCGGGCAACGAGCCCTCCAGTGCCCGCAGTTCCTCTTCGAAACACAGGTCTCGCCGGCGGCGGGCGCCGTAGTAATAGGTGGCTCGCCGGGTGATCCCCCGTTCGGCCATGGAGCGCAGCAGCGACAGGATGGGCGCCATGCCCGCGCCGCCGCCGATGAACACCAGGTCGGTGTCGTGGCCTTCGCGCAGGGTGAACACTCCGTAGGGCCCGGTCACGTCCAGCCGCATGCCCGCAGTCACTTCCGTGTCCAGGAAGTGCGAGAACAGACCGTCCGGATAAATCTTGATCAAGAACTCCAGCCGGCCATCCTCCCGGCACGACGTGTTCGCCATGGAGAACGAGCGCGTCTCCTCGGTACCCGGGACAGCGAAGTCCAGGTACTGGCCCGGAAAGAACTTGATCTCCCGTGGCTCGACGAGCCGGAGCACCAGATGCCGCATGTCGTGGGTGACCGCATCATTGGCGACGACTTCAGCGACCGCCTGCTGGATGGGCAGACCCGACCGGATCATGTCCTCGTCGAAGTTCAGCAACTCGACCGTCAGGTCCTCATAGGCGTGTGCCCGGCACAGCAGGGTGAAACCTTCCTCCTTTTCGTAGTCGGGCAGGGCGAAAGTCGAGTACCGATCGAGCTCGATGTCGTCGCCGTCGAGTACGAACGACTTGCAGGAGGCACACTGGCCCTCCTTGCAGCCGTGCGCGAGCATGATGCCCTGCTCGAAAGCAGCACGCAAGATCGTCTGATCCTCGTCGACCTCGATCTCGATGCCGACCGGCTCGAATCGGACGACGTGCTTGTCGGCCATAGAACTTCCTCGCGGAGAACTCCCGAAGCCGCAGCGCAGCGACCATCGGAGCTGGGAAGGACCTTCAGGCGAGATCCGATCCTTCCCAGCTTCGGTATTTCAACTGGTGACCGCTTAGCCAGCGGCCGTGCTATTCAGCCGCAGGCGCCGGTCGACCGGCCGGTCCCTGACGTACGTAGTCGGCGCGGAAAGCCTCCCGCTCCTCGTCGGACATCTCGTTGAGCAGCACGTTGGGGCTCTGCAGGTTTCCCATGCGCCGCAGGTGATCCAGCGTCCACATCTTCTTGGGATCGAGGTTCAGATGCGGCTGGGCCGTCATGGTCTTGCCGTCGTCGCGGACGCAACCCATGTCGGTGACGACGTCGGCCCAGTTCCAGCCGTGGTAGAGCGTCTCCCACTCGCGCTTGCCGGTGAGGCGGCCCATGTTCGGAGTCTCCCGGCCCATGTAGGTCGGCCGGAACGCGGTCTTGTCGGTCCACGCGCACATTTCGTGACAGTAGGTGCGCCACTGCCCGTCGACCTTGTCCATGACCATGTCTTCGCGCACCAGGCACGGCACCATGCAGACCCAGCAGCGGTGCGGGTACACGTAGTCGACGTTCTCGCCGACGATCGGGTGGTGGCCGTTCGGCACGGACAGCCGGTTGTAGTTCTCCCACCACTTGCCATACCTGTCGTACCAGCCCGGGTACTTGTACTCGAACCACTCGAAATCCTCGTCGGTCATCGAGTCGATCCGCCAGTAGTTGGCGAGCCAGCCGGTGGCGAAGAACTGCGCGACCTCGTGGACGTAGCCCTTGTTCCAGATCTGGTTCCAGGCTTCCTCGATAAGGTCGTGCGGGATCACCAGCCCGTACTTTTCGAGCGGTACCAGGTAGCTGCGGTAGTAGTCGTCGTAGATCCACCGCCGCCACATCTCGGCGTAACTCTCCCGGTCCTTGCGCCGGTCCTTCGTGCCGTACTCGATGAAGGTGCCGATCGCCGCGTCGACGACCCGGTGGTTGTTCCACCACGCATACCGCAGATCGCGCTCGAGCAACTGGTGGTTGCTCTCGTCGGACAGGGCCATCAGCAGGGTGGCGTAACCGTTGCTGATGTGCCGTGATTCGTCGGACTGCACCGAGTGGAACACCGTCGGCAGCAGGTAGTCTCCATTCGCTGCCGCCTCGGCGGGCATGGCGACGAACAGCGTGTTCGTGAAAGCGGTCTCTGCGACGATCGTCAGGTAGATGCTGGCGGCGGTGATGGCATCACCGGTGATGAATCCTTCGGCGAACTGCCGGCCGATCGTGCCGCAGTAGTCGTTGTGGAAGTTACGCAGGCTCGAGTTGAAGCCTGCCGGGTCGATGTAGTTGTTCATGTACAAGCGCTTGAGGTTCTGCTGGATCGTCGAGTGCCTGACTTCATCGATCATCTGGATGGCCTGGCCGTTGTGCAGCTCCGGGTTGGGCACCGTGTGGAACAGCATCGGCATGGATCGGGCCGCCGAGATTTCCGGAAGCGGGATGATGGACAGGAACAGCTTCTGCCACTCCAGCCAGCGCTCCTGCACCTGGCGGAACATATTGCCGCGGATCGCGCCGTCGGAAGCCCCGTAGACGCGGTGGTCCTTCTCCTCCTGCATGGGGAAGTATGACCGCAGAACCTGCTTGAGTGGATCCCTCTTCTGCGCCTTACGGAAGGTGTAGTCGGTCCCGTACTTGCGGTACGGCGTGTGATACATAGGTTCCCAGGACAGTTCCTGGATCTTCTGGTGAGCCTTTGCCACACTCTGGCGACTCATGGTCACACTCCTCGCCGGTGTACTCGGGTACGCTGCGGCACTGGCCGCCAGCGTCGATCACTTGCTCGAGTTTGTCGCTCGTTACGTTCGGCATGTGTTCGGTATGTAATTGCCAAGATCAGTGATTCGCCCAGTTCCTCCCACGTCTCTTCGGTCAGGGCGGCCGGGAGCGGGTCATGGGCGCTCACCGAGCACGGCCGCTCGCAAATCCGCCAAATGCTGATGGATGTCCTGCCTTGCGTGCTCGGATCGCTCGGGGCCGGGCTGGATACCGAGCGCCCGCAGCAGGTCGGCTGCCGGCCGCGCCGGATCCCCTGCCTCGCCGAGCACGGGATGCAGACCCATCTGCGCCAGATGGTGGAACACCACGTTGACGACGCTCCACGGGTTGAACGTCTCGGCTGCGGACAGCTCGGGCTCACTCATCGAGGCCGCCTCATCTCCGCGAGCCCCGTGCGCGCCCGCCCGCATCGGGGAGAGCCGGCTCGTCGTGCACATGCCGCGACATGTGCACGACGAGTACCCACCGGGAAGGGCATCCCATGGCTTGCATCACACACCCATGGGTGAATGCCGACAGTCTCAACATGAGACAAGGACCGCTTGTGAAGTACCTGCAGGGGCGTCGGGGCGGTATGGTTGGGCCACGTTGCCGACGTCGGTATGGCGCCGCCACTGCGGATCATTGAGGTTCCGAAGGGGCGACTTGTGGCTGGAGGGCATCCGCTAGACGGCCGACGGGAAGCCGCAACACGCGACCCGCCGGGCGCGAGCCCGCACCTGGCCAGCGCGCGGGAACGTTTCCTGACCGCAGAGCCTGTGAAACCCGGCGTGGTGCGCCGGAGCATCATGGCGTCCTGGATTCGATCGCGGGAGTGGAAGGTGCCCGCGGATCATTTCGACTTGCCCTATGACCCCAACCCGAACCGGGACACCCGGCTGACCTATAGCGCCAGTAACGTTATCGGTGATCTCGCAGAGCAGCTCGCCGGCGAGCCCGTCTGCATTGTCTTGACCGATGCCCAGGGTGTGGTGTTAGACAGGCGCACCGGCGACTCCACCCTGCGCGCGCATCTGGATCGCGTCAAGCTGGACATCGGATTCAGCTATTCCGAGCAGCATGTCGGGACAAACGGGATCGGCACCGCGCTGGAGGGACGTGGCCCGGCTGAAGTCTTCGGGCACGAACACTACGTCGAGCACCTCGAGGACCTGGCCTGTGCCGGCGCTCCCATTCACCATCCAGTAACCGGCAAGCTGCTCGGCGTCATCGACCTGACCTGCTGGCGAACCGACGCCAACCCGCTGATGATGGCCGCCGCCACGACGGCTGCGAAGCGGATCGAAGAGGCTCTGTTCGAGCACGCTGGTGGGCACGAGGTGGCCTTGCTGCAGGACTATCTCCTGGCATGCCGGCGCGCCCAAGGCGCCGTACTGGCGATCAGCAACGACATGCTGATGATGAACAATCGGGCCCGGGAGATCCTCGACCCCGCAGATCAGCAGGTCGTTCTCGCGCAGGCCACCGAGGCGCTCAGTTCTGGCGGCAGGCAGCTGCTGATCGTGGATCTGCCCAGCGGCGCCACGGCACGATTGCAGTGCAAGCCCAGCTGGGATGCGCGCTCGGTCACCGGCGGGATTGTTCAGGTCCAGCTGACTCAGCCGATCGCCGCCGACGGCGGACACCAATTCAGGCAACCTGCGGTGAACCTGCCGGCGGCAGTGGGTTCCGGGACGCTGTGGACCAAGTGCTACCGGGATGTCGACCGGTACTACCAAGCCAGGGAATGGCTGGTGCTGGAGGGCGAGCCGGGCGTGGGCAAGCTGACGATCGCCCGCGGTACGCACCGGCGTCACTTGCCGGCCGGACGCATGCGGGTGTTCGACGGGCTTGAGGTGGCTGATGCAAGCCACTCCGCGCGGTGGGTGGACGAGGTCGCGGAGGAGCTTGACGGCGGCACTGACACGATCATCCTGGCCCATATCGACCAGCTGCCCGACGAGACCCTGCGGGAGCTGTATGACGTGCTCGAGCCACATCGCGAATCGACCGACATCGGCAGGCCGTGGGTGGTGGCGACCCGCGGCCACCAACTTCCGGACTACGACGGCGACCTCGCCCGGCTGCTTCGCTGCTTCCCGCGCTCGCTGCAGATCCCGCCGCTGCGCCACCACATTGAAGACCTGCGGGAACTCGTGCCGTTCATGATTTCCCGGCTGACCAAGGGTGGTTCGCTGGCCTGCTCCACCGAGGCGATGCGGGTGCTGATGCACAACCGGTGGGCGGGAAACATCGCACAGCTCTACCAGACCATGCGCAAGATCGTCGCAAACCGCAGGATGGGCGTGATCACGGTTGCTGATCTGCCGCCCGAGTGCCGGGCAAGCACTCGTCGGCTGCTCACCCCGCTGGAGTCGATCGAGTGCGATGCAATCGTGCAGGCGTTGCTCAACACCGACGGCAACAAGCTGCGCGCTGCCCAGCAGCTCGGCATGTCCCGGGCCACGATCTACCGCAAGATCCGCGAGTACGGGATCAGGGTGCCGGTCGGGCCGCAGGGCCGGGCCCGGCCCTGACCGCCGATCGCGAGCCGGCAGCCGGGGACGGGCTAGGAAGCAGTGGCCGGCGTCAGCTCGGCCATCTGCCCCCATCCGTCGCCGGGCACCTCGATGTGGATGATCTCCGGCTTCGTCGCGATCACTTCGGGGATCCACGCCATGGCCTTCTTGAAGTGGTCGGAGTTCACGTGCGCGCTGCCTGCTGAGCTGTCCGCAAACGCCTCGACCAGGACGTACTGGTTGGGCGTCTCGACGCTCCTCGACCATTCAAAGAAGATGTTGCCCTGTTCTCCCCGGGTGCCCTGGGTGAACTCGTCGACGAGCGAGGGCCACTCGTCGGCCTTGTCGGGACGAATCGTGAACTTGACGACGATGAAGATCACGAGCGCACCTCCATGTTCGTGCTCCTTCTAGAATTTGTCATTGAACACCCGGACGTCGCCGATGACCATGCCATCGAACATGCGGCACCGTGCAGCGTTAGGTTGACGACCTGTGGATGAGGGACCACAAAATTGGGGTACCCCGCTGGTCGAGCGGGTCCTGCAGCGGGCAGGCGTCAGTCGGGGCACCCAGTTGCTCGACCTCGGTTGCGGAGCCGGGCGGCTGTGCCGACTCGCCGCGGACCGTGGCGCGCAGGTTACCGGGATCGACCAGGACGCGAGGCAGATCGAGCAGGCTGCCGCGCTGGTGCCCGAGGGTGCCTTCGAGGTCGGTGACATCCTGGCGCTGCGTTACCCTGCCGCCAGGTTCGACGCCGTGACCTGCGTGCAGTCGATCATGCACGTCACGAACCCGCTCACGGCCCTTCGCGAGGCCGCCCGGGTTGCGCGCCCTGCCGCGCCGGTGGTGATCACGGCTTGGGGCAAGGAAGAGAACTGCGACATCCGCGCCTTCGGGCAAGCCTTATCCGGCCTGCTGCCGCGCGCCGTTGACCAGGGTCCGGGCATGCATCCCCCACCGCTGTCGGCCGATGGCCGGCTCGAGCGGTTGGCTCGGTTGGCTGGGCTCGCTGTGACGGAAGTCGGTGAGGTCGTGTGCCCGTTCTGGTATCCCGACGAAGAGGCACTGCTGCGCGACCTCCTCGGGTCGGGCCTCGGACGGCGAGCGCTACGGGTGGCGAGCCCCGCCACCGTGCGCCGGGCCGTGCTGGCGGGGCTTGCCGGCTACCGGACATCGACAGGCGGCTACCGGCTGGACAACACCTTTCGCTACCTCGTCTTGAAGTCCAGAGATGTCGCTTGCTGAACAGACCAGCGGCAGTTTTCGGGGTAGTTTGTTGCGCCCGCGCGCTTCCAGGCCCGCTCGGCGTTCACCGGCGCCGGATTCACCACGAGCGAGTCCGAGCACGTGGTCGACCATCCGCTGCGCCGCCGGGTGGTCGCCACGCTGATGCTGCTGGGCAACGCGGGTATCGTGGCCGCGGCCAGCTCGGCGATCCTGGGATTCCGCGGCGGCGCGTTCGGGAACGCGTGGTGGCGCGTCCTCGAACTCGTGGCCGGGTTGCTTGCCCTGGTGTTCATCTCTCGGAGTTCCTGGGTGGACCGCCGGCTGACCGCCGCGATCAGTCACCTTCTCCACCGCTACACCGACCTGCCGACCCGTGATCTCGCAAGTCTTCTGAAACTCTCTGCTGAATACGCGGTCAGCGAATTGGCGATCGAGCCCGGTGACTGGCTCGCCGGCCGCTCACTTGCTGACCTAGCCTTGCGGGGTGAGGGCGTCGTCGTGTTGGGGCTTACCCGTGTCGATGGGCGCTACCTCGGTGTTCCGACTGGTCACACCGTCGTCGCTGCCGGGGATGTCCTTATCGTCTACGGGCGCACGGAGCTGCTGCGCGAGCTCGATGACCGCCCCGCCGGAGCAGACGGCGATCTTGCGCACCGGGTGGCGGTGACACGTCAAGAGCGCCTGGAACGCATCGAGGGCGACAGAGATGCCCCGCGTCGAGACGTCCGTGAGATGCGGGCCGGTGAGGGAGCCGGGGCGTAGCGGGCTACCCGAGGCTCGGCGAACTGCCACTGGAGCTGGCTGTAAGCCGGGTACAGCAATTACTAGCGACGTTTTTGTGTTCTGATTTCGCAGTGGGCCGATGTGCGGCATGGGGTGGATACTGGGAGTTGACCTGGCATTATTCTTGTTCGGCTGTCTGTTTAATGGCTTGCAGTGTTGCCGCCATGTTCTGTTCGTGCTCGTTGAGACGGAAGGCGATGATGCTGTCCTTATGCTCCGGTGCCTGCGCGATCGCGTCGCTTAACCCGGATGGGCCGGGACCCAGGACGGCGCGGTAACGCAGGGTGGTGCCCCCTGATCCGTCGGGAGCCAGGTGATAGCGCCAGGTGGTCGAGGGGTACTGCGGGTCTCCCACTGCCCACGCAAAGCTGACGCCAGGTTGGGCCTCGATCACTACTGACACGCTGGTCCACTGCTGGCCCTGGCGACGTTGGCGACCGCGGAATCGGGCCCCCACCGCAGGCCCATCAGCGCCGTCGATCCACTCGGCGTGCACGCACTCGCCACCCCAGTCCCCGACTCGAGTGATGTCACTGATCAGCGCCCACACCTTTCTCGGCGGGGCGGCCTCACGACAACAAACTTCCAGCGCGGGTAGCTC
>Ga0134125_10002328_pt1 | contig 22595 bp, 21 predicted proteins | sample KB31751_FD_96464 | JGI IMG/M metagenome (GOLD analysis project Ga0134125, IMG submission 96464) | Terrestrial soil microbial communities with excess Nitrogen fertilizer from Kellogg Biological Station, Michigan, USA - KB3-175-1 | ecosystem: Environmental > Terrestrial > Soil > Unclassified ... | reverse complement strand
TCTTATTCTACCATCATTATACCTCCACATTTTTGAAAATTATATTGAGAGAATTTGTTTAAATTCACATTTCTGCTATTCATATTAATATCAATTACAGTTGTTGTATCGGTTTTAGATTTCCACACAGTTGTTTCCTGAAGTCCACCCCAAGCAAGTGCTTCCGCAGCTTCATTTGAAGCATTTGGATTATATGATTTAATGGCATTTGTCATCGTATTTATGTAATTATTAGCCATTGCATTATGCTGTGCTATTTCAACAGGATCTTTTAATGTTTTCTTGTAATCCCAGAATATAGGGAATCTATTTTTGAAGGTAGTCGAATCAATTTGCTTTGTCAAATATTGATTATACCAATAATCAATATATGAATGGATCGCTTCATGTAACATAGTAACTAGAATATATTCCTTTGTTGAATTTTCTAAAACCCAAGGATTCAGTTCTATTTTTGAATCAAAGAAAGATGCGGACCCTCCAGGAAATTTTGTATAGCCATCTAAGCTATCTTTTGTTAAAGAATTATCAACTGAAAATGTAAGATTAACATCTTCATTTGCACCAAAAATCTTCTGAAGAATTGAATCAACTTCCTGATTTAGGGAAGGTAATTGCTTTAGTATTTCCTGAGCACATGGATGATTTTTTAGCGAATCTATGATGTCTTGATTGTTATTTAGAGGATTGGGTGCTTGTTGGTTATATTGGATATAAGAATTTCCTCCACCAGTACCACCAGTACCTCCACCGCTTGAGCCGCCCGTACAGGAAGTTTCATCCCATGAATCCTCTTCATGCCAGGCTGTACAATTTACTTCACCATTGGGATAATAGGTGCATGTTCTGGTATATAAAGTAACTGTTACCGTAGTACAGATTCCTGGATCCGGCGGCGCTTCTACAGAAAGTGCACCTGTTAAACCTATTCTTTTAGACGTTTTTTTAAGACCCGAACTTTTACTGGTTTTGCCTGTTATCTTTCCTTTTTCATATTTATAACCATTTATGAATGTCCCATCCAAATTTGTAAAAAAGACGAAGCCGGAAAAATTTTTATTTATTTTTCCATAGCTTGAGATATTATCAGAATTCCCATTGTCAGACACAATGTGCATCAAAGCAGAACGCATTGTGCCTGTGTTTTTATTTTTTAAAATCAATAATCTTGCAGCATCGTTCGCTTTTTCAGGATTTGATTTCTCATTTAAATTGGTAAATGTAAAGCCGGGAGTCTTTTCAAAAAGTACGGGAAGTTCAATTACATAGTAATTGGAGTCCTGACTTTGAATTGTCTTTTCCCAATTTGGTGTGCGTATATTAAAGTTCGCTTTATTATTCGTAGTTGTTCGAAGTGAAACGCGAGGTATTTGTTCATACCATTTTCTTGCTTCTGTTACTGATAATCCGTTCTTAATAGTTTCAGGATTATAAGGCGCGTCCTGAATATTTTTTTTACAGGCAGAAAATAGCAAAATAAAAAATAAGCTAATTGATGCAAGGAAATAAAAAAGGATTTTTTTCATAAGAATTTTAGTTGTTGTGTCATAAAAATATGACAAAAAGCTAAAATTCAAAATAATTACTAAAAAATTATTTCAAAAACTTGATCAATTAAATGATTTTTCTACCGTCCTGTTTTACAGTAAACAAACAAAAATCATGAATTTGTATTTTCAATCTCGTGAGTTCCATCTACTACTTTCACGGGGTAATTTTCAGCGTCGACGTCAAATTGTTTTTTGTAGGCAGGCAATATTTTCAGTAAGAAATTAGCAACACCTTCTTCTTTTACAATGTTGATCGTACAACCACCAAAGCCGCCACCCATCAGCCTTGCACCGATTACATCCGGATTTTCTTTTGCCGCGTCAACTAAAAAATCCAATTCTCTGCAACTCACTTCATACAAGTTTTTCAAGCCTTCATGTGTCTGAAACATTAGTTCCCCAAAACCGATCAGATCATTTTCTTTTAAAAGTTTTCCAGCTTTTTTAGTGCGAAGAATTTCTTCAACGACAAACAAACAACGTCTGTAAACTTTTTCTCCCATCTCTTCTTTAAAAGGAAATAATTCTGCGGGATCTTTAATGTCTCTGAAAGATTGAATACCTAATCCTTTTTTCAAAATCTCCATTCCTTTTTCGCATTCTTTCCGGCGTTGATTGTATTCTGAAGAAGCCAGCGAATGATGCACTTTTGTATTGATCAGGATGATCTGGTAGCCTTCAATATTCAATGGAATATATTCATTGGTAACATTCCTGGTGTCTAATAAAATCACGGTATTTTTTTTGCCCATCATGTTGGCATACTGATCCATAATGCCACACATCACGCCGGGAAAATTATGTTCCGCGCGCTGTCCAAGCAAAGCCAATTCTTTCCGATTCATTTTAAAATCACAAAGCTCATTTAAACCAAAAGAAATACCACCTTCGAGCGCTGCAGACGATGACATTCCTCCGCCAATCGGAATATTCCCACCAAAAGCACAATCAAATCCTTTTACTTCAAGTTCCAGTTTTTGAAATTCATTTACTACTCCAAGCACATAATTTTTCCATCCTTCTATTTTTCTAACCTCAGAAAGAGGAACAGAAATGCTTTCATCAAAATCTATGGAATAGCAATTTATTTTTTCAGAATTGTTCAAAGCAATGCCAAAAAAAATTCCCTTGTCAATTGCGGCTGGCATTACAAAACCATCATTGTAGTCAATGTGTTCCCCAATCAGGTTGATCCTTCCGGGAGAATAAAAAAGACGTGGCTTCTCTTTAAATTTTTCTTCAAAAATTCTTTTTACATCTGCTGCCGATTCATTCATAAATTTTATTTAAGCGGAGAACTTTATAGGTCGTGCTAAACAATGCGGACTGACCTGATTCAAGTGTGATAAATCCCATTCCGTTGTTGAATGCGTTGGGCGCGCCGCTGATATTTTCTATCGCAATACTTCTCCGATGTTGTGGTGTATAAATTTGTAAATACGGATAAGATTCATCAGGCAAAAACTGAACTTCAATATTTTTTTCCGGATTTCTTAAAACGCAAAGCGGCTGGCATTCCTGTTCGTCGAGGGTAAAACAATTATCAAAAAAAGTATCTCCAATTTTTTCGATTGAAGAAAATTTTTGATAATCAATTAAAGTCTTTGTAGGAATTAATTCATCATTAAATTCAACCATTTTGAGAGATTGAAATTCAAGTTCCAAATCATTAATTGAGGAACCTAAAGTAAAATATGGATGCCATCCATCCTGCATCGGAATCAGCCCTTTGTCTTTGTTAATACATTCTGTTGTTACTGTCAATTTATTTTCCGGTTCCAATTGCCAGGTAACAATACAATCATAATTAAAAGGATAGCCGGGATCTTCAGCTCTGTATTCATATTTCATAGTAATTGATGCGTTCAGTTCGTTGCACGCTTCAGCAGTTATTGTAAATGCTTTATCATATAGTTCCCCATGCAATGAATGCTTTGCCGGCAATGATTTTTGAATAAAATATTCTTTGTCTCCAAACTTATATTTTGAATCGTTCATTCTGCAAACAAAGGGAGAAAGCTTGCAACCTTTAAACCCTTTTTCAACCACTTCGCTTTTAAATTCATCGTAAGATTGATAGCTATCGATAACATTCATTTCTTCATTATCCAGATGAACGACGAACTCATGCAACATGGCACTGCAAGCAGGAAGAACAGAAACATAATTATTAGTTATATCGTTTTTCAAAATGACTTTTTCAAAGCCATTTTCTGATTTTTTTTGTATTGAAAACATAATTCAAATTTACACGAAAACTTTTTTTAATTGGAAGCCAAAATCTTCATCACAACTTTTTCTTCAGGAGAAAGCGATGCTTTTCTATCATCTTTTTCTATTTTATCCAACTCATCCATATATTTTTCCAGCTTCCTGCTTTCATATAAAGAAAGGATCAGCGGATGAACATAATATTTTTTACAAACAGTTCTTGTGTTTCCCAAATGTTCAGAAACAATATCTAACGCTTCTACAATTTTTCTCTTCGCTTCTGTTACTGTTTCGCAACATCCGATTGATTTTAATGCAAGAAAAGCATGAACCGTTCCTGACCATGTTCTGAAATCTTTTGCAGTAAAATCTGCATGACTGATTTCGCGAATATAGTTATTTACAAGTCCGGAATCTATGGAATGATGATTCCCTTCGTCATCATAATATTGAAATAATTCTTTGCCGGGAACATCTCGGCATTTCTTTATAATTCCTGCAAGTTTCTTGCTTTGTAACTTTATTTTATGAGAAATGCCTTTCTTTCCTTTGAAAGAAAATGTAACAGAACTTCCATTAAAAGTTACATGCCGGTCTTTTAAAGTTGTAAGTCCAAAAGAGCCATTTTCCTTTTCATAATAGGCATTCCCAATTCTAATATTTGTACGCTCCATAAGGCTTACAACAGCAGCTAATACTTTTTTTTCAGAAAGCTCAGGAAGGCGTAAGTCCTTTTCCAATTGCAGTCGGATTGTAGGTAACACTTTTCCAAAATCATGAAGGCGATAAAACTTTGTATGATTCCTAAGAGAATTCCACAGAGGATGATAGCGATATTGTTTTCTGTTTTTGACATCGTATCCTGTTGCCTGCAAGTGTCCGTTTTCTTTTTTGCAAATCCAAACTCTTTCCCATGCAGGCGGGATTACCAAATGCTTTATTCGCAAAAGCTCTTCATCATCTTTGATCAATTCGTTATTGAAATAATATTCAAAGCCATCGCCCTTTCTTCTTCTCTCTATACCCGGATCTTTATCGCTTACATAAACAAGATTGGCTGCTATGGCGGTTTTCTCTTCGTCTTTTACAATACTTCTTAATTTTCTTTTAGAAATTTTGAGAAGTTCTTCAGCTACTTCGCTCATGTAATTTTTTTAAATTATTTATCCGTTTACTACCTCACCCCCGTTTGGATGCAGCACCTGTCCTGATATGTAGCTGGAATCTTCATTGCAGGCTAAAAATAAATAAGATGGCGCTACCTCAGAAGGCTGTCCGGCACGTTGCATCGGCGTTCCGGCTCCATGTTGCGATATCGTTTTACCAGGTTCCGATGCTGTAATTAATGGTGTCCATATTGGACCCGGAGCTACTGCATTCACACGGATCCCTTTGCTTACGAGGTTGTCACTAAGGCTTCTTGTAAAAGTTACGATGGCGCCTTTTGTCGCAGAATAATCTATCAGTTTAGGATTGCCATGATAAGCAGTAACTGATGTAGTATTTACAATAGCACTTCCTTTCTTCATATGTGGCAATGCGGCTTTCGTGATCCAGAACATTGAAAAAATATTGGTTTCAAAAGTCTTGATCATATTTTCTGTACTAATGTCTTCAAGGGAATCTGCCTCTATCTGTGTACCCGCATTATTGATCAGCACGTCAATTCTTCCAAACTCTTTTATTGTTTTATTGATCGCTTCTTTACAAAAATCTTCTTGTCTCAAATCGCCCCTGATCAACAAGCATTTTCTTCCATATTCTTCAATCTTTTTCTTTGTATCATTGGCATCATCGTCTTCATTTAAATATACAATGGCAACATCAGCACCTTCATTTGCAAATAACAAAGCGCAAGCTTTTCCAATGCCACTGTCGGCCCCGGTAATAAACAAAATCTTGTTTTGCATTTTTGCTCCTTTAGGGCTTTTAGGTGTTGTATCCGGCTTTGATTTCATATTTGCGGACGAATCACTTTTGACCGGCTCGTTGGTTCCTTTTTTTTCTTTTTTTACTGTCTCCGAAGCCATAATTTTTTGTTTTAATTTTTGAGTAAATTCTTCTACAAAATTTAAAAAAGGCAGGCTTTGATTGCCCGCCTTTTCAAAAAATTGATGATTAATATTTTATTCATCTGTTTCTTCTACCTCAAAAAAATCTACCTGCTTATCTATCTCTCTTTTATCTTCATCAATTTTCTTTTGCTTTTTGCTTTTTTTATGGCCTGCAGCCGTAAGATTAAGCTGGGTATCGGTTCCTGCAGAAAGGCCTCCGGTTTGTCTTGGCTCGTTTGTTTCCGTTCCCAATTCATTACTTCCCATTGACGGGTTTGTTATTCTTTCTGTATCTGGCATAATAATTTTTATTTGATTTAATAATTTTATCGAAAGAAAAATATATGCCAAAAAGGAAGCAGATTGCCTGCACAATCCGACAGATATAATGTTATTTTACAAATGAATTTTCTTGCACACGCCTTTCTTTCATTCGATCAGCCGCATATCCTGACAGGAAATATGATCAGTGATTTTGTGAAAGGAAAAAGAAAATTTGAATACCCGCTTTCGATCCAAAATGGAATTTACCTGCATCGCGAAATTGATAATTTTACAGATTTTCATGCGGCAACGGCAAGGGCAAAAAGTTTTTTTCGTTTACATTATCGGTTGTATTCCGGAGCTTTTGTAGATATTGTTTTTGATCATTTTTTAGCGATCGATAAAAATCAATTTCCCCAAAGAGATTCGCTTCAAAATTTTACACAAGCAACCTATCATCTTCTCGAAAAAGATAGTTTTTATTTTCCCCAAACCTTTCAAAAAATATTTCCTTATATGAAAAGCCAAAATTGGTTGTATGAATATCATTCAGGAGAAGGAATCCGGAAAGCGTTTGGTGGCCTTGCTTACAGAGCTTTATATTTTAATGAATCGGATACTGCATTTCAGATTTTTAATGATCATTATTCAGAATTACAAAATTGCTATAAAGAATTTTTTCCTGAATTAAAACGATTTGCATTGAAAAAATTAAGCAATCTTTTAGCAGAATAAATCACTCTATATTTGCACATCAAAAAAATTTTATGAAATACTTTTTTGCATTTGTATTAATGCTTTCCTGCTTTTGTTCACCCGCTCAAATCCCTTCTCCAAAAATTCCTCCTTTGGATAAATCTCCAATGGATATGAGTTATTTTCCTGTCAATTATCCTATTCTTAAAATCCAGGATAAGAATACTGCTCCTTTGGTAATGCGTGTTATCTATAGTCGTCCACAAGTAAATGGCAGAAAGATTTTTGGTGGATTGCAGGAATACGGACAAGTATGGCGTCTTGGTGCAAATGAAGCAACAGAAATTGAATTTTTTAAAGACGTTTCGATCAGCAATAAAAAAATAAAAAAAGGACGATATACGCTTTATGCGATTCCTTATGCTGACAAGTGGACATTGATCGTAAACAAAGAAACAGATACCTGGGGAAGCTTTCGTTATGATTCATTAAAAGACGTAGTGAGAGTAGATTTACCGGTTCAGAAAAATGATCTGACAGAAGACATGACGATCGTTTTTGAAAAAACAAATTCCGGTGCAGACATGAGCATGTATTGGGAAGATATAAAGACAACTTTGCCGGTCAAATTTTAATTCTGCAAATAGAAATTGGAATTATTAGATGCATTACTGAAAGCAGAATAAAAATCAGTTTTTCTTTTGCTTTACTGCAAATTCTCATTTATGCTTAAATTGTAGATCTTAAAAAACGAATTGAACATTTTAAATTGAAATTATTTTGAAACAGGAAACAAAATTTGTACACGCAGGTTCAGAGCCGGATCCTTCAACCGGAGCAATAATGACTCCAATTTACCAAACTTCAACTTTCGTTCAGGAAAGTCCTGGCGTGCACAAAGGATATGAATATGCAAGAACGCAAAATCCGACCAGGAGCGCATTAGAGCGCGCCTTAGCGATTGTTGAAAATGGAAAATACGGATTATGTTTTGCCAGTGGATCTGCAGCCGCAGATGCGGTTGTCAAATTATTAAATCCCGGCGATGAAGTTATCGCTGCTAATGACATGTATGGTGGAACTTATCGTCTTTTTACAAAAATATTTGAAAAGTACGGAGTGAGATTTACCTTCCTAAATATGCAGGATGCCAACGAAGTTGAAAAGCATATCACTGAAAATACAAAGCTTATCTGGACAGAAACGCCGACCAACCCAATGATGAAAATAACCGACATCGCGGCGGTTGCGGACATCGCAAAGAAGCACAGGATTCTTCTTTGTGTTGATAATACTTTCGCTTCACCGTATTTGCAAAATCCTTTAAATCTTGGCGCAGATATCGTTTTGCATTCTGCAACAAAATACATCGGAGGACACAGCGATTCAGTGCATGGCTGTTTAATTGTGAACGATGAGAATTTAAAAAACAGTCTGGCATTTATTCAAAATAGTTGTGGCGCCATTCCCGGTCCTCAGGATTGTTTTCTGATTTTGAGAGGATTGAAAACATTGCATGTCAGAATGAAACGTCATTGTGAGAACGGAGAAAAAATTGCTTACTGGCTTAGAAATAATCCAAAAGTTGACAAAGTATATTGGGCAGGCTTTGAAGATCATCCGAATCATGACATTGCAAAAAAACAAATGCAGGGCTTTGGCGGAATGATGAGTTTTACATTGAAAAACGATAGCGTTGAAGCTGCGAAAAAAGTACTTTCTTCTACAAAATTATTTTCTTTGGCTGAAAGCCTCGGCGGTGTCGAAAGCCTTATAGGACATCCTGCAACAATGACTCATGCAAGCATTCCCCGCGAAGAAAGATTGAAAAACGATTTGGTTGATTCATTAATCAGGCTTAGTGTTGGTATTGAAGATGCAGATGATTTAATTGATGATCTGAATCAGGCGATCGGATAACAAAAACCTTTAAGAAAAAGATTAAAGTTCTTTTGAAAAATTTAAGATCATTTCTTGATGATAAAGTATCGCAATTCGATAACCCGGATTTTATCCAAGATGATCCCGTTAGCATTCCTCATTTATTTACAAAAAAACAGGATATAGAAATTGCAGGATTCTTTGCAGCCATATTTGCCTGGGGAATTCGCAAGACCATCATCAATAAATGCAAGTTGCTTTTACAATTAATGGACAATGCACCTTATGATTTTTGTTTGAATCATACTGAAAATGATTTAAAGAAGATGGAAGGTTTTTGCCATCGGACTTTTAACGATACCGATCTTTTGTATTTTATTTCTTTTTTTAAATTTCATTATTCAAAAAATAAATCGCTTGAGACTGCATTTTTCAACCATAAAACAATAGAACCATTCAATAATTCTGTAGTTGAAAAGTCGCTAAATTATTTTTACCAATATTTTTTTTCTTTAGAAGATATTCCTGAAAGAACCAGGAAACACATTGCTTCTCCTGCTAAAAATTCAAGTTGCAAAAGGTTGAACATGTTTCTGCGATGGATGGTCCGTAATGATGAGAAGGGCGTTGATTTTGGAATCTGGAAAAATATTTCTCCTTCCCAGTTAATTTGTCCCGTCGATGTGCATGTTGCAAGAGTTTCAAGACATTTTGGTTTACTGCAAAGAAAGCCGGTTGACTGGTTAGCTGCTATCGAACTTACTGAAGAATTAAAAAAATTTGATCCCGAAGATCCTGTAAAATATGATTTTGCATTGTTTGGTTTGGGGGTTTTAGAAAAATATTGAACCAAAACATTATACCACTCATCCGCCATTTTCTCCTTTTGTAAAAATCTGAATTTTTTCTTCTTTTATTATAAATCGGCAAAACACTTACTGGTAGCGCCTTTCAGTCATTTATTGTTTTGGAATAAACTATGCTACCATAAAAAAGCAGGTAGTATGTATTGCATAGTATTGTTAAACACATTATCTTTGTGTAAGAAATTTCAAAAAATTGTTTCCAGAACTTAAAAAAACAATCACAATGAACATTGATAACACAGCAAGCCAGATGCGAAAAGGGGTTTTGGAGTTTTGCATTTTGTCGATAATAAAATTGGGAGAGGCCTACCCAAGTGATATTATTGATATAATGAAATCTGCCAATCTCAACATTCTGGAAGGAACATTATATCCTTTGCTTACGAGATTAAAAAATGCCGAATTCCTCACTTACCGATGGGTAGAAAGCAATAGCGGACCGCCAAGAAAATATTTTTCGCTGACAGAAAAAGGCGCAAAATTTTATGAAGAGCTGGAAGCTACATGGCTTGAACTGGCAGGTGCCGTGGAAACCATAACGGGCAAAAACAAACAACCATAAATCAACTTAACAACCAATAAACTGAACTAAAATGAAAAAGGTAATTAATATAAATTTTCAGGGTACGATTGTACCTATTGAAGAAAGTTCTTATGAATTGCTGCAACAATATATAGAAAGCCTGCGCCGATATTTTGCCAATGAAGAAGGAAAAGATGAGATCATTAATGATATTGAAAGCCGCATTAGTGAATTGTTCCAGGAGCGCTTAAAAGGAGGCAGCACCTGCATCACAGATGATGACGTAAATGCCATCATCAAAAATATGGGGCGTCCTGAGGATTTTGAAGAAGCAGAATCTTCTGAAAATAACGAAAGCAGTAATAGGGGAAGCGACGAAAAAAATAAAAGCTTCTTCCAGGGAGATTTTTCATGGAAAGGGAAACGTCTCTACCGCGATGAAAACAATAAAATCCTTGGTGGTGTTTGTAGCGGTATCGCTGCTTACTTCGGAATTGATCCCGTAATCGTCAGGATTTTATTTCTGGTTTCCGGAATTGGAATTCTTGCTTACATCATTTTATGGATGTTTGTTCCGGGAAGCAATTCGCTTGAAAATGGCGTTCGTAAAAGATTGTATCGCAATCCGGATGGCAAAATTATTGGTGGCGTATGTAGCGGGATAGGAAGTTATTTTGATGTGAATCCCTGGCTGCCAAGATTTATCTTTTTGATTCCGTTTATTTCTTTCTTTTTCAGATGGGGACATATCGGGCCACTTACTTTTCCAAACTTTTTAAGCTTTTCATTTAGCCCGGGCAGCTTTATTGTTTATATCATTCTTTGGCTCGTAATTCCTGAAGCGACAACTACATCAGAAAAACTGGAAATGAAAGGTGAAAAAGTGGATTTGAATTCTATCAAAAATTCTGTTTTAAAAGAAATGAAAGAAGTAGGAGTAAGGGTAGGAAAAATGGGTCAGGATGTTGGTGAAAGAGTAGGAAAAATGGGAAAAGAAGCAGGAGAAATTGCTAAAGAAAAAAGCGCTGATTTTGGAAAAGAAATTCATTCGGCAAGCCGCAGAAGCAGTGGAGTTTTAGGAAAAATTATTATCACTTTATTTAAAATATTTCTTTATTTCATTTTAGGGTGCATTGCTCTTGCAATCATTGTTGGCTTATTTTCTATCGCAATCGTTGCAATTGGTTTGTTTCCTGCATTGAACAATTTTCTTTTTGCTGAAGGTTGGCAACACCTGTTGGCATGGGGCACTCTTATATTCTTCATCGCTGTGCCGGTAATTGGTATTATAACTTTTATTATCAGAAGATTTGCAAGGATAAAAAGCTCTAATAGATTAATGCGTTGGTCTTTTGTTGGCCTGTGGATCCTCGGATGGGTTTGCTTCATTTCACTAATCGTTTCCGTAGGGAAAGATTTTAAGAGTATCAGTTCTTTAAATCCTGAACCAATAACATTAATCAATCCAACCAGCAAATCGTTGGATGTGATGCCAATTGAAAATATAAACTACCGAAGAATTGGTTGGTTTAATTTTGAACCTTTTGATTTTGGTGCAACAGATGATACTGCTTTCATAAGAAACGTGAGAATAAAAATTACAAAATCTCCGACTGATAGTTTCCAGGTAAGTGTGTTGAAAATGACGAATGGACAAACACGAAGAGCAGCAGACACCTTACTTTCATTGATAAAATTTAATGTAAGCCAGAGCGATTCTGTATTAATGATCGACAGGGCAATTACTATAAATACTACAGATAAATTTCGTAATCAAAATGTTGAAGTAACCATTGCTGTGCCGGTGGGTCATTTTATCAAAATCAACAAAGGATTTGACTATGGAAACTTCGTGCGGTTTGGACCTTTCTTTTCTGGTAATGACCGTTGGTATTATGATAATGATGACAATGGTTATGATTATAATTATGGCCAGCAATATGTAATGAAAGAAGATGGCCTTTATACTTTAGATGGTAAACGCTCTGACGGCAGAGATGACTGGAATAATAATTCTACCGAAGATCAGAATGAATCAACCCCTCCTGGAAATAACAATGGCGGAAGTTATCGATATGATCCAAATAACAAAGTTGATTCTTTAAAAAATGCACAGGAAAAACAACTTCAGAAAATGCAGTCAGCGGTTGATTCAATGAAAGCAGAACAAAGAAAAGAAGTTGACAAAATGAAAGACTCTTTGAATAAAGCAAAAGAAGAAATCAATCAAAAAATTGAAAAATTAAATAAAGCAACTGCTTTGTATCAAAATACCTCGGAACAAAAATTCTCTGAAAATTATACTTTCATTATGTATATTTAGTGTGGTTGATTTTTGGTTATATAAGGGCTTTATGCGAATTGCATGAAGCCTTTTTATTTATGAAAATTCAGATCTTAGCACTTAAAAAATAGGAATTACCTTTGACTGTCATATCAGAAAAAATAAAAGAATAATGAACCCTGAAAGAACTGAAGTTTCCTCTCTTGGCGAGTTTGGCCTGATCGAACACCTTACAAAAAATAATGAAATCCGTAATGCTTCAACCATTGTAACAGTTGGAGATGATGCAGCTGTCATGGATCATTTTGGAAAACAAACTGTTGTTACCACCGACATGTTGATAGAAGGAATTCATTTTGATCTGATGTACACGCCGTTGAAACATTTGGGTTATAAAAGTGTCATTGTAAATCTCAGTGATGTGTATGCTATGAATGCTTCTCCTGCACAAATTACATTGAGTGTAGCTTTCAGTAATCGGTTTAGTGTGGAAGCATTGGATGAATTTTATGAAGGCGTTTATGCGGCTTGTGATAAATACAATGTAGATCTTGTTGGCGGCGATACTTCTTCTTCTCAAAAAGGCTTTATTATTTGCATTACCGCAATTGGCGAAGTAGCTCCGAATAAATATGTTACCAGAAGCGGCGCCAAAAAAGGCGATCTCATTTGCGTGAGTGGTGAATTGGGTGGAGCATTTTTAGGTTTAACTTTACTTGAAAGAGAAAAGAAGATTTTCCTTGAAACTAAAGGTGTTCAACCCGATCTTGAAAATCAGGATTATATTGTAGGCCGGATTTTAAAACCGGAAGCGCGAAGAGATGTCATTGATTTTTTTGCAGAAAAGCAGATTCAGCCGACAGCAATGATTGACATCAGTGATGGCTTGAGCAGCGAACTTTTGCACATTTGCAAACAAAGTCAAACGGGCTGCGTTTTATATGAAGAAAAAATTCCCGTGAATGAGATGGCGCGCCAGTTTGCTTACAAACTTGAACTGGATCCTACTGCATGTGCATTGAGTGGCGGTGAAGATTACGAATTGCTTTTTACGATTGACCAGAAAGATTATGATACAATTATTCTGAATCCTGATATCAGTATTGTTGGATACGTTACCGAAAAAGATGAAGGTTCTGTTATCATTACAAAAGGCGGAAATAAATATCCACTTACCGCTCAGGGATGGAATGCACTGAAATAATTTGTAAATTTTAAAGAATAATTATTGTAACAATTTTACGGATTTCAAATCATGAGGCTACTATTTTTTTTGTTTTGCTTACCCTTATTTTTTTCCTGCTCGGTCTCACGAAATTATAATCCGAATAAAAAATATTCATCAAAAGAACTGCAACAGGATTATACTTTGCTCAGAAATATTTTAGAAAAAAAACATCCGGCGCTTTATTGGTACACTTCAAAAGATAGCATGGATTATTATTTTGATGCCGGCTATAACGCGATTTCAGATTCTATGACGGAGTTGCAATTTGGCTGGAGAATATTGGCACCACTCACTTCTGTGATTCATTGCGGACATACGAGCTTCGCAATGAGCAAAGGCTGGAATCATTTCATAAAAAATAAAACCATTCCTTCGTTTCCACTTTTTTTAAAAGTTTGGAAAGACACGATGATGGTAATCGGAAATCTGCACCATGAAAACCAGCTTATCAAAAATGGCTCATTTATTATTTCCATAAACGGAATAAAAAACGCAGACATGATCAATTTTATGTTTCATTTTTTAGTAGAAGATGGTTACTCTGAAAATGTAAACTATATCCGTTTAAGTTCTGACTTTCCTTATTTTCATCGCAACATTTTTGGCTTGTATAAAAATTACCAGATTGATTTTACAGACAGTAATGGCATTGCGAAAAACACTTTAATTCCATATTTTCAGCCGGTTGCCGACACTGTAAAAAAAGAAAGAAAAGAGTTTAAAGAAAAAAAGAGAAAACTAACACGGCTGGAGAAACTCCAATACATCAGATCGTTGGAATTTGATTCATCATTTGCATTAATGACAATCAATAGTTTTTCAAAAGGACATTTAAGACCTTTTTTCAAAAGATCTTTTCGGGAAATAAGAAAAAATAAAACAAGAAATTTAGTGATTGATATTCGCGCTAATGGCGGCGGAGACATTATCAAATCTGTTTTGCTCACCAAATTTTTAAGAAACACTCCTTTTAAAGTTGCTGATTCTGCTTATGCAGTCAGCAATAAGCTGACGCCTTATACAAGATATATTTCCAATGGTTTTTTTGATAATATCGGCCTTAAATTAGTGACACATAAAAGAAAAGATGGTAATTATCATTTCGGATATTGGGAACGGCATACATTTAGACTAAAACGAAAAAATCATTTCAATGGAAATGTTTATGTTCTGATCAATGGTCTGACATTTTCTGCGTCATCTCTTTTTTGTAATGCAGTAAAAGGACAAGAAAATATAAAATTAGTTGGCGAAGAAACCGGCGGCAGCTGGTATGGAAATTCAGGCATTATGATCCCTGATATTATCTTGCCCAACACAAAAATAAGAGTGCGCCTTCCATTTTTTAAACTGGTTCAATATGATCATATTCCTGTAAAAGGAACAGGTGTTATTCCCGATATTTATGTCGGTCCGGCGTGGCGCGATATTTTAAAAGGCACGGATACTAAATTGAAAAAAGTGGAACAAATTATTTCTGAAAATGATCAGAAAGATTTTTTCAAAGAGCTGAAATAAGAAATAGAAATATTCGATCAAAGCCTGTAAAATCTCCGCAAAGAATTTATTGGATTTTATTTACTTATTGGATTTTGATCACGGAATTTTCAACTACAGCGAAAACGTGATCTCTTTGCAAAGGTTTAATTTTTGCAAGACCTGTAAAAGCACTGAAAGCTGGCATTATTGCATGTTTACTGCCAAAATAAAAACAAGGAAGCATTAAAGTTTGATTTCCTGCACCTTTCATTTTTATTCCGGGATGGATATGTCCCGAAAAAGTAAATACCTCATTTCCCTGTTCATCACAGGAAGAATCAATGTCATGGGTAAAGCAAAAATTTTTAATTAAAAATTTATTTTCAAACACTTTAATGTTTGATTCTTCATAAAAAAAATTTGATAAAATATCATGATTCCCACGAACCAAAATGAAATCAACACTAGCAAAATCATTTCTCCATTTTGTGAAAAAATCAAGTTCCTTATTCGCCGAACTATGAAACATATCACCAGTCACCAACAAAGTTTTCGGTTTGAAAAATTGTATCTGGGAAAATAATTTTTGGAGATCATTTTTAAAAATATTTTGAGGAATTCCGATCCCTGATTTTCTGAAGTGACCCGATTTTCCGAAATGCAGATCGGATACAATCAAAGCGCTTTCTTCTTCCCAGAAAATACAACGCGCAGCTGAAAGCCAAAGTGTTTGACGATGAAATAAAAAACGAAGTGGTGCAGACAATTTTTTTTTTGAGCAAGGTAAACAGTAAAGTAACTTTTATTGACGATTTTTATTTTGTTTTTCATAGAACAGCTATTTTTCTTCAGCAATGATCTTTAAAGTCTTTTCATCTTTTTTACCGTCGAAAAATTTATCCAAAACTTTCTGAAATACAGGATCAGTGTTTTCTAAAGAAGAAAACAAAGTCATTGAGGAACGAAGTTTTGTGTCATCAGGACTACCAAAAATTTTATAAGCATCGTTCGTTTTGAGCTTCATCAGCTCATTACAAATTTCAATCAATCTTTGTCCTAAAACAGGGTCTTTTAAAAACTCCTGCGCTTCCTGAATATTTTTAATTGCATAAAATTTCGAAGTTTCACTAAAGCCCAACCCTTGAATCTGCGGGAAAATATACCATACCCAATGGCTTTGTTTTTTACCATTTTTTATTTCAGATAATGCAATGGGATAATGTCTTTGCTGTGCTTTTAAAAACCTGTTCAGATTATTGAGGCTGTCCATTTTAAAAACAAAATTTATTAACTTTTAAAAGTTATTTTCCTCTTTTCATTTCTTCCAGTTCTTTTTGCATTCTAAACATCTCATCTCGCAATCTTGCCGCTTCCATGAAATCCATATCCTTCGCTGCTTTTTCCATCATTTTTTTAATCTGGGAAATGGCTTTTTCCATTTGAGGAATCGTTTTATACTCTACTTCGTCTTCGGCTGCAATAGTTGTATATGAGTCATCAATTGCATAAGGAGAAGCTGTACTTCCCTTGATATCCAAAACAGAAGTTTGTCCCATGATTTGATCAATAGATTTTTTTATCGTTGTCGGAGTAATGTGGTGTTCGATGTTATATTGGATTTGTTTTTCACGCCGGCGGTTGGTTTCATCAATGGTTTTTTGCATGCTTTCTGTAATCTTATCTGCGTAAAAAATAACCAGTCCTTCTACATTGCGCGCCGCTCTGCCAGCGGTTTGTGTAAGCGATCTTTCATTTCGTAAAAAGCCTTCTTTATCCGCATCTAAAATGGCTACCAACGAAACTTCAGGAAGATCCAAGCCTTCGCGCAAAAGATTGACACCAACCAAAACATCAATTTCACCAAGACGTAATTCCCTCAAAATTTCTATCCGATCAAGCGTATGAACTTCACTATGAATATATTTTGACCTGATGTTGATCCGGTGTAAATATTTATCCATTTCCTCAGCCATTCTTTTGGTTAGAGTTGTAACCAGAACTCTGTCTCCTTTCGAAACTCTTTTGTCAATTTCATCTAATAAATCATCTATCTGGTTGATCGAAGGACGAATTTCTATCGGCGGATCTAATAAACCTGTTGGCCTTACAACCTGCTCTACTACTATTCCCCCGGTCTTTTCCAATTCAAAATCTCCCGGAGTAGCACTCACAAAAATCGTTTGATTCAACATACTTTCAAACTCATTAAAATTCAAAGGCCGATTGTCCAATGCCGATGGCAAACGAAAACCATAATCCACTAAAATTAATTTTCTAGAGCGGTCACCGCCATACATTCCGCTTACCTGAGGGATTGTTTGATGGCTCTCATCTATAATGCATAAATAATCGTTGGGGAAATAATCCAGCAAACAAAATGGACGTGTTCCGGGTTCTCTTCTGTCAAAAAATCTTGAATAATTCTCCACGCCATTACAATATCCTAATTCACGAATCATTTCAACATCATAATTCACTCTTTCAGAAATTCTCTGCGCTTCAATATATTTTCCTGTTTCTTTAAAATATTCTGCTTGTCGCGCTGCTTCATCCTGAATTTCATACAATATTTGTTGCAATTTATCTTTCGGTGCAATGTATAAATTGGCCGGGAAAATAGCAGCATTCTCTACTTTCGAAATTCTTTTTCCGGTACTTAATTCCAGCGTTTCAATACTTTCAATTTCATCGCCAAAAAAAGTAATGCGATACCCATTATCCATATAAGGAAGATTGATATCAACAGTATCTCCTTTTACGCGAAAAGTTCCTCTGGCAAAATCACCTTGTGTTCTTGAATAAAGACTGTTAACCAAAGAATGTAAAAATCCCTGGCGACTGATTGTCTGACCTTGCTCAATTCTTACAACGCCTTCGGCAAAATCTTTTGGGTTACCAATTCCATAAATACAACTCACACTGGCAACAACAATAATATCTCTTCTTCCGGTCAATAATTGCGATGTTGCTGCCAATCTTAATTTATCTAACTCTTCGTTTATGCTCAGATCTTTTTCAATGTAAGTATCACTCACCGGCATGTAAGCTTCTGGTTGGTAATAATCATAATAGGATACAAAATAACCAACAGAATTATCGGGAAAAAACTGTCGAAACTCTCCATACAACTGGGCTACAAGCGTTTTGTTATGTGTCAGAACCAACGTTGGCCGCTGAACATTCTGAATCACATTGGCCATAGTAAAAGTTTTTCCGCTTCCTGTTACTCCAAGCAAAGTCTGGTATTTTTCTCCTTCCAGAATTCCCTGGGTAAGTTGTCGGATCGCTTCCGGCTGATCGCCCGCTGGCTGATATTGTGAATTGAGTTGAAAACGCATAAAGGGTATGCAATTTACAACGGAAATAAAGAAAGGAAAAGTGAAGAATACCAAGGGATTCTAAATTTTCCTTTACATAAATTTATAAAATCAACTTCACAAGATTCAAAAATGAATTTTTGAAAAATAGGTGCTGAAGAATGATTTAATAAAAAGTTAACCGCTTTCCACGATAAGGAATTCTTTATTAAATTCGTAAAAAATCTATTATGGACGCGTTAACCCTTCGGCAAAAATTACATTCTTTAGTCGAAACGACATCAGAAGATAAATTGGAGGAAATATATGATCTCTTCCAGCAAAATGAATATTCAGATGATTTTAAAGCTATGCTGGACAATGAATACGAGCAATATCAAAAAGATCGTGAAGTTGTTTCGAGAGATGAAGTGAACAAATTAATCGGACAATTATTTGATTCAAAAAAATAATTGATGCCATATAAAATTCAATTCCGGAAGAGGGCAACAAAAGAATATCTGGATGCAATTTCATGGTATCGTCAAAGAAGTCAAAAGTCAGCGGATAATTTTGTACTTATTGTTGATCAAACGCTCGATCTAATCGAAAAACAGCCGTACCGCTTTAGAATAATTTATAAAAATTTCCACCAGGCAAAGACTAAAAAATATCCTTTCAATATTGTTTATTTTATTGAAGAAGAAAGTCAGTTTATTATTATAACGTCTTTATTTCACGACAAAAGAAACCCGGCAACAAAATTCAAATCATAATTATTTAAAATATTCCGGATGCATTTTATTCCAATTCGTTGCGTTTTGATAAACTTTTGCAATCTCAAGAATTGTTGCTTCATCATATAAATTTCCAACAAGAGTAATGCTCGTTGGAGTATGTTCTTTATTAAAGCCAGTGGGGATACTGATAGCAGGATGACCGGTTAAATTCGTGATCGCTGCCTGGTTTCCAACCCAGGTCGGACAAATAATTACATCATATTTCTCCATCACTTCATTTACTTTTTGCATTAAAATATAGCGATGGCGATTGGTATTGACATATTCAACGGCAGGAATAAATCTTGCAGCACGAAAATAATTTGGCCATTCGCCTTTCCCTTGTCGTGGCATCTGATCATCAACGCCTGATCTTGTAAATTCATCGAAAGCGGCAGCGCTTTCCGCACCAATCACAATTCCAATCATATCGAAGTTATAAATTCCGGAATCAGGAAAATCAACGGCAATAAGCTTTGCGCCGGCTCTTCTAAAAACGTCCAACACATTATTTTCATTTCCTAAAGTATCTTTTTTATTAAAATAATTTTTTGCATAACCGATTTTCATTTTAGACAAATCAACTTTCTCTTTATAATTAAATGGCATGTCTACCGCAGCTGCATCTTTACCATCCGTTCCATGTAAATAATAAAAAACAATCGCCGCGTCTTCGGCACTTCTGCAAATCGGGCCGGCTTTATCAAGGCTCCAGGAAAGAGTCATCGCTCCTGAACGGCTTACTGAACCAAACGTTGGCCTCAATCCCGTTGCGCCGCAAACTGTTGATGGAGAAATAATAGATCCATAAGTTTCTGTGCCAATCGCAAAAGGTACAAGCCCTGCAACCGTTGCTGCTGCTGATCCTGCGGAAGAACCACTCGATCCTTGCAGCATATTCCATGGATTTTTTGTTTGCCCTTCAAACCAATAATCATCCATGGCCAAAGCCCCCATCGATAATTTCGCAATAAGTATGGCGCCTGCATTTTTTAATTTCGTGTACACATAACTGTTATCATCAATTACCTGGTCTTTGTAAGGCGAAGCACCCCATGTCGTTTTCGTTCCTTTCACAGCGAAAAGATCTTTTAATCCATACGGAATTCCCTGAAGAAGGCCACGATATTTTCCGGCTGCAATTTGTTTATCGGCTTCGGCCGCTTCCTTCATCGCAATATCTTCTGTCAATGAAATGACACAGTGAAGTGTATCTCCAAATTTCTTTAAGCGGTTAATAAAAAATTTTGTCAGTTCGACGGAAGTTATTTTTTTATTCTTAATTAACGAGGCTAATTGAGGAATGGAATAAAAAGCCAATTCATTTTTATCAGCAGGAATTTTTACTCCTGAAGGAATTTCAAATTTTACAGGCAATTGTTTTTTGTTCAGATTCATTCCTGGTAAAAGCGGGCTTTCTACCATTGTCATTGGGACTGAATTTGCCAAAGACAAATGATGCATTTTATCGTAAACCTTTGCTCTCGACTGCACCTGGTCGAGCAATGAATCTTCTTTGGCTTCAGTAAAATGAATGCTGAAAATTTTTTCAGCGCTGCGAATGTCGTTCACAGTTATACTGTCTTGTGAGAAAGAAAAATTTGAAAAAAGAATGAAGAATAAGAGAAAAGAAAAATCTTTCATTGCAATAATTTTAGGATTCTAAAACTACATTTTTTCTGCAACAGGTTTTGAATTTCTTTCATCTTATCATGGAAATAAAAATCGCGGTTATTAGTCGGTTTACTAAAAGAATCATTGCTCGTTTTAGTGAAGCGATTTTATTTTTTTTATTTCAGAATCTTTTCCCAATTCTCTTTTTCTGATAAACCATGCGATCGTAAATGTGGGAATAAAATCAAGCCCAGGAGAAATTTCTTCCAAAAAAGAAAAGATCGCTCCTAAGAAACCAAATTTCTTTTTCCCAAATAAGAAATAAAAAATAATTGCTGAAACCGGTGCCCACACGATGTCTTCTGTTTCACCAATAATGGGTAAAATATAACTTGTCATCCCAATAATATCAAGTAAAATGCAAAAATAAATGGAGGGCAAAAATTTCCTTTTCCGCATTAAATTTTTTTTATCACTTTACTTATAGAAAATGATGCCAATCGTTGAAAAATTAATCTTCATAAATACAATTTCTTTAACTGTTAACTTTCTCTTTTAATCTTGCTGGCAACCTGTTTTAACGTACCTTTGCAGCCTTAAAAAATTTTGGGGAAGCTCCCTTGCAGTTAAAACAATTTATGGATATCAGAAACATCGCAATTATTGCACACGTTGACCATGGAAAAACAACTTTGGTTGATAAGATCATTCACAGCACCAACATCTTTAGAGAAAATCAGGAATCAGGCGAACTGATCATGGATAATAACGATCTTGAAAGAGAGCGTGGAATTACCATTTTTAGTAAAAACATTTCAGTTACCTATAAAGGTGTAAAAATAAATGTTATTGATACTCCCGGTCACAGTGATTTTGGAGGAGAAGTAGAGCGTGTGTTGAAAATGGCTGATGGCGTTGTTTTGCTCGTAGATGCTTTTGAAGGACCAATGCCCCAGACACGTTTTGTGTTGCAAAAAGCGTTGCAGCTTGGTTTGCGCCCCATCGTTGTAATTAACAAAGTTGACAAACCCAATTGCCGTCCGGATGAAGTGCATGATGCGGTATTTGAACTATTTTTTAACCTGGATGCTACTGAAGAACAACTTGATTTTTCTACCATTTATGGTTCCAGCAAGCAAGGTTGGATGAACACATCTCTTGAACCAACTGACAACATTTTTCCTTTATTGGATACTATTCTCGAAAAAGTTCCTGCTCCATCACATGATGACGGAACACTTCAAATGCAAATTACTTCCTTGGATTATTCTTCTTTTCTGGGAAGAATTGCAGTGGGAAAAGTAACACGTGGTATAATAAAAGAAGGACAGCCATTATCATTAATGAAATTGGACGGAAGCATTCAAAAAAGCCGTGTAAAAGAATTATACGTTTTTGAAGGTTTGGGGAAGAAAAAAGTAAGTGAAGTAAAAGCAGGTGACATTTGTGCAGTAGTGGGAATTGAGGGCTTTAATATTGGTGAAACACTTGCTGATTTTGAAAATCCTGAAGCGCTTCCTGTTATCAGTGTTGATGAGCCAACAATGAACATGCAGTTTAGCATCAACAATTCTCCGTTTTATGGAAGAGATGGAAAATTTGTAACATCACGTCATCTGAAAGACAGGCTGGAAAAAGAACTGGAAAAAAATCTTGCTTTGCGAGTTTCGGCTACTGACAGCGCAGATAGTTTTATGGTTTATGGACGCGGTATTTTGCATTTAAGTATTTTGGTAGAAACAATGCGTCGTGAAGGATATGAACTGACTGTTGGCCAGCCCCAGGTAATTACAAAAGTGATCAATGGCCAAAAATGTGAGCCTTATGAAAATTTAGTTGTTGATGTTCCTTCTGAATACAGCGGTCGTGT
>Ga0134125_10002327_pt1 | contig 22596 bp, 21 predicted proteins | sample KB31751_FD_96464 | JGI IMG/M metagenome (GOLD analysis project Ga0134125, IMG submission 96464) | Terrestrial soil microbial communities with excess Nitrogen fertilizer from Kellogg Biological Station, Michigan, USA - KB3-175-1 | ecosystem: Environmental > Terrestrial > Soil > Unclassified ... | reverse complement strand
GCAGAAATTGAAAAAAGCGATTTGACCGCAGAGCAAAAACTGGAGCAAAAAGAAACTTTATTAAATGATTATTCTATAAAAGCTGAGCGAATTCATACTGTTCAGCAGTTATTAAAAGCCTACACGCTTTTTGAAAATGATGTGGAATATGTAGTGATCGATGGCCAGGTAAAAATTGTGGACGAGCAAACAGGCCGTATAATGGAAGGCCGCCGTTATTCTGACGGATTGCACCAGGCGATAGAAGCAAAGGAAAATGTAAAGATCGAGGCTGCAACGCAAACTTATGCGACTATCACACTTCAGAATTATTTCAGAATGTATCATAAGCTGGCCGGTATGACAGGTACGGCAGAAACAGAAGCGGCAGAGTTCTGGGATATTTACAAATTGGACGTCGTTTCTATTCCTACCAATGTTCCGGTAATCCGAAATGATGACCAGGACCTGGTATTTAAAACGAAAAGAGAAAAATTCAAAGCGGTAATTGACGAGATTGAAAAAATGACGGCTGAAGGTCGACCGATCCTGGTGGGTACAACGTCTGTTGAGGTGAGTGAATTACTCAGCAGGATGTTGAAACAAAAAGGAATTCCTCACAATGTATTGAATGCAAAACAACATGCCAAAGAAGCGCAGGTTGTGGCAGAAGCGGGTTTGGCTGGTGCGGTTACCATCGCTACAAATATGGCGGGTCGTGGTACCGATATTAAGCTTGGCCCCGGCGTGAAGGAAGCCGGTGGCCTGGCCATTCTTGGTACAGAAAGACATGAAAGCCGTCGTGTGGACAGGCAGTTGCGCGGTCGTGCAGGAAGGCAGGGAGATCCCGGTTCTTCTAAATTTTTTGTATCGCTCGAAGACGATTTAATGCGCATGTTTGGAAGTGAAAGAATCGCCTCGCTGATGGATAGAATGGGTTACAAAGAAGGCGAAGTAATCCAGCACAATATGATCTCAAAAAGCATTGAGCGTGCACAAAAGAAAGTGGAAGAAAACAACTTCGGCATCCGCAAAAGGTTGCTGGAATATGATGACGTAATGAACAAGCAACGTACCGTTATTTATGGAAAACGCAACCATGCTTTGTTTGGAGAAAGGCTCGCGCTTGATTTGGATAATGCTTTTTATTCTGTAGCAGAAGGAATTATCAATTCATTCAAAGAAATTAATAATTACGAAGAATTTAAACTTGCGGTAATTATGAATTTTGGAATTGATACTACGATTACTGCAGAACAATTGGAAAAAGAAGATTTAAGTACCTTGGCCAATACTTTATATTATGAAGCGAAAGATCATTACAATCATAAGAATGAGTTGATGAATCAGCAAACGCTTCCGGTAATAAAAAATATCCGCAAAGAGCAAGGAGCTCATATCATCAATGTAGCGGTTCCTTTTACTGATGGAAAGAAAGCGATGCAGGCGATTGCGAATCTTGACAAAACCATTGAAACAAACGGAGCAGAACTTACCAATGCGCTCGAACGCAACATCACGCTTGCTTTGATTGATGATGCATGGAAAGAACATTTGCGTGCGATGGACGATTTGAGACAAAGCGTTCAAACCGCAGGTTATGAACAAAAAGATCCGCTGGTCATTTATAAGATCGAAGCTTTTGGCGCCTTTAAACAAATGGACGACCAGGTAAATAAAGACATTGTAAGTTTCCTTGCTCATTGTGGCATTCCGGCTGAGCAAAACCAACCAACAAGAATTACAGAAGAAAGAAGAAGAAGAACGGACATGAGTAAGATGCGGCAGCGGAAAGAAGAATTTGCAGGTGCGGGCGCCGGCCCTGAATATCTTTCCGGAGAAAATGAGTATATCGATCCTTCTGAAAATGTAAAGCATGAGCCAATAAGAGTTGGGCCAAAAGTTGGACGCAATGATCCTTGTCCTTGTGGCAGTGGTAAGAAATACAAGAATTGCCACGGAAGAGGAGAAGGGTAAATAAATATCTTCAGATTTGACAACTTTTAAAAAGTTGTCAAATCTCTGTTTATCACTTGGTTTTTAGAAAATATCAATTCTATTTATTTCTTTCTTTACCGCAGAATCATCCTAAAAAATCAGCCACAGTCAATAAAAAAACAGACTCTTTGGTAGCAGCCACACTGTGAGGAACATTTCTATGCAAAGCGATCATTTCTCCTTTTCTTAAAACAATAGAATTTTCCTGTGTGTTAAAAGCCACTTCCCCATCCAGCACCTGCACGCTGACGACTCCATTGGTGGTATGTTTTTCCATCACGGCATCTTCGTGTAAAGCGATTAATACGATTCTCATTCCATTGGTTTTGTAAATGGTAATTGCATTTCGGTCGCTTTTCTTCCAGGCGGGCTCCTCTTTTATTTGCCTGATAAATTCCGGAACATTCATCGGTACTACCGGCGCATCCATCAAGCGTCCGCCTTCGGGCCTTAGTTCAGTGGATTCGTTGTGTTTTGCTTCCATAAAATCTGTTTATTTTCAAATTATTTGTTTATTTGGAAATTAAAGTCAATGCCTGTCCCTTATGCGCTGCCACATGATCGCTTTTATCGCTTTTTATTTCATATTGGGGATCTTCCTTGCTTGCGTGATGCGTATATCCCTTATAATCAAAATCGGCAGTATGCACTTTGATTATTTTTCCGGATACATGGCCGGCTTCCGAATTCCATTTTACATGATCGCCAATTTTGAACTGATGTCCCATCTTTTTTCTTTAAATAGAAACCTTCTACAAAAACTGCTCCTAATCTTCAATCATTTCTAAAATATTAAAAATGAAATTTTTAAATTATATAATTTTTCAAAAAGACTGTGTTTCTTGTTACTTTTGTTCATACCCCAATTACGTTATACGGCATACACTTTGAGGCAACTAATAACCAATTAAAAAATAAAATAAAAATGGAATCAATAGAACAATTAGGAATTAATACAGTTCGTGTTTTATCCGCAGATGCAGTACAGAAGGCCAATTCAGGACATCCGGGAACCCCGATGGGACTGGCGCCAATCGGCGATGTGCTTTGGACAAAAGTGATGAATTATAATCCCCAGGATCCGGAATGGCCCAACCGCGACCGGTTTATTTTATCAGCAGGACACGCGTGTATGTTGCAATATTGCTTTTTGTATCTCGCTGGTTATGATGTTTCATTAGACGACCTAAAGAATTTTCGCCAGCTTCACAGCAAAACTGCCGGCCATCCTGAATATGGATTGTTGCCAGGAATAGAAGTGACCACTGGCCCTCTTGGACAAGGTTTTGCAAATGGGGTAGGTATGGCGATTGGCCAACAATATATGGCTTCAAGATATAACAAGCCTGGTTTTGACATTTTTAATTATAAAATTTATGCGATTTGCAGTGATGGAGATATTATGGAAGGTGTAAGCGCTGAGGCTGCTTCTCTTGCCGGCCATCTCAAACTTGGCAATCTTATTTATTTATATGATGATAATAAAATAACGATCGAAGGCGATACTTCTATTGCATTTAATGAAGATGTAACCGAACGTTTTCAGGCTTATGGCTGGCACGTTCAATCTGTAGCAGATGGCAATGATGTTGAAGCAATTCATACTGCAATTATTAATGCACAAAATGAAACCAACCGTCCGTCTTTGATTAAAGTACGTACTCATATTGGTTTTGGAAGTCCGAATAAAGTGGATACCGCCGCCGCCCACGGTTCTCCTTTAGGAAAGGATGAAGTGCGTTTGGTAAAAGAAAACTTTGGTTTCGATCCTGATAAATCTTTTGTAGTTCCGGATGAAGTTTTGGATTACTATCGCGCCAAGGGAAGTGCGGGTGTAAAAAAAGAACAGGATTGGAAAGATCTTTATGTAAAATATAAAGAAAAGTATTCTTCAGAAGCAGCAGAATTTGAATTATTAAGCGATGGAAAATTGCCTGAAGGGTGGAAAGATAATTTGCCTGTTTTTAAACCTGATGCTAAAGGCATTGCTACACGAAAGGCTTCCGGGAAAACATTAAATGCTATTGCTGATAAATTGCCGTTATTAATTGGCGGTTCTGCAGATTTATCACCTTCAACAGATACTGAACTTGATTCGTTTACTTCTTTCTCAGATGAAAATCACGGCGGTAGAAATTTTCATTTTGGAATCCGGGAACATGCGATGGGAGCGGTTTTGAATGGAATGGTATTGACAAAAGGCATTATTCCTTTCGGCGCTACTTTCCTCATCTTTTCCGATTATATGCGTCCGCCGATAAGATTGGCAGCGATTATGAAAATACGGCCTGTATTTATCTATACACACGATAGTATTGGCTTGGGTGAAGATGGAACAACACATCAACCTGTGGAGCAATTAATCGGTTTGCGCTCTGTGCCGAATATGACCGTTATTCGTCCGGCTGATGCAAATGAAACAGCACAGGCATGGCGCGTAACGCTGGAGCATTCCGGTGGCCCTGTTGCCTTAATTCTTACAAGACAAAATATTCCGATTATTGACCAGGATAAATACGCAAAAGCCACTAATTTGGAAAAAGGCGCCTATATTTTATCGGATTGTGAAGGAGAGCCGCAGGTAATTCTCATGGGAACTGGCAGTGAAGTTCATCTTTTATTGGATGCGCAGGAAAAACTGAAACAGGAATCTATCAAAGCAAGGGTGGTAAGCTTTCCATGTTGGGAGATTTTTGACCAGCAAAGCAAGGAATATAAAGAAAGTGTGTTCCCGAAAAACATCCGCAAGCGCCTCGCTGTCGAAGCCGGCTCTCCAATTGGCTGGCTGAAGTATGTAACCGATGATGGCGACATGATTGGTATTACAAAATTTGGTGAATCTGCACCGGGAGAGGAAGTAATGAAAGAATATGGATTTACAGTGGAGAATGTTGTCGCGAAGGCGAAAGCTTTGTTGTAATTTTCTTCTAAATAAAGGTTTCCAACTTTTCAAAAGTTGAAAACCTTCTTTAGCAATTTTGCAGTTCTGAAAATATTAAATTCCGAAAGAAATGAAAAAAATACTCATCGCAATTGATTACAATCCTACCGCACAAAACATTGCTGAAACCGGTTATTCACTTGCAAAATCAATGAATGCGGAAGTTACTTTATTGCATGTAGTGGCCGATTACACTTATTATTCCTCGCTGGATTATTCGCCGATAATGGGCTTTGACAGTTTTAGTAATCTCGGAATGTTGCAAACAAATACCGTGAATGAATTGCAAAATGCAGCGCAGGATTATCTTGAAAAAATAAAGAAACACCTCGGCGATCCCATGATTCAAAGTATTGTAAAAGATGGCGATTCAGGAGACGCAATAATTGAAACCGCCAACGAGATAAATGCAGATGTGATAGTAATGGGAACCCACAGCCGTCGCGGTCTCGATAAAATTCTTATGGGAAGCGTTGCAGAAAAAGTATTGCGCAGAAGTACGATACCGTTATTTATCATTCCTATTAAAAAAGAAGAATAGCGGCAGCTTTGTTTTTTAAAAATGCCTCTTTTTCAAAATAAACAAACCGATAATTAAATTTTCTTTCACTTTTCTTTTGGTCAATTTAAAGGGATAAATTGAAAAGAAATACAAGAGCCGCTGTCACTGTATCGACGCCTTTTCGCTTTTAAAAATAAACTAAAGAACATGAACCAGGAAGAACCACTTTGGGAAGTTTTCATCCGCAGCAAACAAGGCCTGGAACATAAACACGCGGGAAGCCTTCATGCGGCAGATGCACAAATGGCAATTGAAAACGCGCGCGATGTTTATACACGGAGAATGGAAGGTGTCAGCATTTGGGTGGTAGAATCAAAATATATTCACGCTACAAATCCGGATGAATCGGAAAGCCTTTTTGATCCGGCAAATGACAAAGTTTACCGGCATCCAACATTTTATAATTTACCGGACGAATTAAAATACATGTAAAGAGGTAACTGAAAAGAAAAGATTTAATGGACAGCAAAGCAACAAATAATGCGAATAATTATTTAGTGAATTACACCCTTTCAATTGCGGATAGTTCATTAATTATGGGACACCGGCTGAGTGAATGGACCGGCCATGGGCCAATGCTTGAGCAGGATATTGCCATCTCTAACATCGCTTTGGATTTGATAGGACAAGCGCGGAATTTTTATCAATATGTCGCAGAAATAATCAATTCAAATAACGCCGGCGAAAAAAAAATCACTGAAGACGATCTGGCTTATCTAAGGGATGCAAATGAATTTAAAAATCTGCTGATTACAGAACTTCCCAATGGCGATTGGGCACAAACAATTGGAAAAATTTTTTTCTTCAGCGTTTGGCAGTTTTATTTTTACCAAAAACTCATCTATTCGGAAGACAAACAACTCGCCGCTATTGCTGAAAAATCTTTAAAAGAAGTGACCTACCATCTAAGATGGAGCAGCGAATGGGTGATCCGGCTCGGCGATGGAACCGATGAAAGCAAAAAAAGAATGCAAAAAGCCGTGACAGAACTATGGCCTTATACAGGTGAATTGTTTATTCCTGCTGCATTTGAATCGCATCCCGAAAATCGTGTGTGCATAGCCGTCAATGGTATTAAAAATGATTGGTCAGAAAAGATAAAAGCGGTTTTACATGAAGCAACTCTTGATATTCCCGATGAAAAAAGCTGGATGCAAAGCGGCGGTAAAAAGGGCATTCATACTGAGCACTTAGGTTATATTCTTGCAGAAATGCAATTTTTACAACGCGCTTACCCGGGATTGGAATGGTGAAAAATATGCAAGCAAATTATCTGTCTTTTACAAAAATTATTTTCAACCTGCTGGTAATTACTTTTGTATTCCTTTTTCCTCATTTTGGCTTCCTGCCTGTTCCCTTTTTATATGTGCTGCCCGTGCTTCTTGTCGTTTGGTGGTTTTTAAAAAGAAGCGGAGAAAATTTTACCGATATTGGATTTGATTTTAAGCGGTTTGAAATAAAATCAATTTTTGTTGGAGCAGCTTCTGCAATCGTACTTTTTGTGTTTCTGCAATATGTGTTTTTCCCTTTGCTCAGCACGATCATTGAGCTACATCCTGCAAACCTGGAAGATTTTAAAAATATAAAACATCATCCCTTCAATTTCATTTTTATTTTAATTGCTGGTTTTATTGTTGGCGGTTTGTATGAAGAATTGGTTTTTCATGGATTTGTATTTACCAGAATAGAAAAGATTGTAAAAGGAAAACTTGTTGTTCCAATTGCTTTTATTCTCACAAACGTGATTTTTGGTTTATATCATTTTCAGCTCGGCACGGCCGGAATGTTAAATGCGTTTCTCGGCGGTTGTGCTTATCAATATTTGATGATAAAATTTTACCGAAATTTGTGGTATTCAATTTTCTTTCACGCTTTTTTTGACGCCATAGGGCTAACATATATTTATCTTGAAATCTGGTAAACAAAAAATATTATCCATTCTAAAAACGGTAAACGATCCTGAAATACCTGTTCTGACCATCATGGATTTAGGAATTGTAAGAGACATAAACATCGCAGATAAAACAATAGAAGTGATCATCACACCAACTTACAGCGGTTGCCCGGCAATGGATTTCATTGGTATGAATATCAAAAAAGTGTTGAGAGAAAATGGTTTCGATAAAATAAAAATTTCGCATCAGCTTTCTCCTGCGTGGACGACCGATTGGATGACTGAAGAAGCAAAAGACAGATTGAGATCTTACGGAATAGCACCGCCGGTTTCAAAAACGTTTGATAAAAATTATTTAGAAACCCTGCCCGTTCCATGCCCGCTTTGTCATTCAATGAATACAAAACTCATCAGCGAATTTGGTTCTACCGCCTGCAAAGGGATTTATCAATGTAATGATTGTGGAGAGCCTTTTGATTATTTTAAATGTCATTAAACGTATTGAAACAACAGACATAAATCCCGGATATTTTTTATCTTATTTAATCGTGTTACCTTTAAAAAAAAGTTATGGCAATCATTATTGAAAAAAATGATTCTTTAAGAACAATAAAAGAAAAGCTTGAGGAAGCAGAAAAAGATACAGCAGAATTAAATAAAAAAGAAATTTTGGATTTATGTGGAATTTTAAAAACAAAGGACGAACCAGTTAAACTAATTAGAAAAATTCGGGATGAAGAATGGAGTTAATCTTTTATTGGACAGCAATATTTTTATTTATTGGCTAAACGGAAGTCAAAAGGCTTCGCAGATACTGTTAGAAAACAATATTCATTATTCTCTAATTACAGAATTTGAAGTAAGGACATATTTCTTTCATAACTGACGAACAAAAATAAAATTTCAAAGAGTTTTAAACAGGTTTACTAAAATATATCTCACCAATGAAATAAAAGATATTCTATCGAATATAAAGCGCAGTATCATCTTAAAACACCTGATGCCATCATTGCTGCATCAGCTAAATATTTAAAAATTCCATTAGTTACAGGAGATAGAAAGGTGGAGCGGGTAGAAAACATAATTACCGTAATATTTAATCCTGAAAAGTAAAATTATGAGTTCCATTCTTTTTGAAATCAAAAATTCAATCGCATTTATTACACTAAACCGACCTGAAAAATTTAATGCTTTTAACCGGCAAATGTCATTGGATTTGCAGGAAAAATTAGATGAATGCGAGAAAAATATTTCTGTGCGTTGTGTGTATCTGACCGGCGCCGGCAAAGGTTTTTCATCCGGACAGGATCTGACGGAAGCAATAGATCCGAATGGCCCGGAAATGGAACAAATTATTTCTGAACAATACAACCCCATCATCAGAAAAATAAGAAATTTAAGTAAACCTGTAATTGCAGCAGTAAATGGAATTGCAGCAGGTGCAGGAGCAAATGTTGCTTTATGTTGCGATGTAATAGTGGCTTCAGAATCGGCTTCTTTTATCCAGGCTTTTAGCAAAATCGGACTGATCCCCGATTGTGGAGGCACTTATTTTTTACCACGTTTGATTGGTCTTCAAAAATCTTCAGCGCTGATGATGCTTGGTGCAAAAATTTTGGCAAAAGAAGCAGAAAGAATTGGGATGATCTATAAATATTTTCCCGATGAAATTTTCTTTCTGGAAGCAGAAAAAATTGCGGTTACGCTCTCACAATTACCTACAAAAGCATTGGCTTTTACAAAACAAGCTCTGAATAAATCGTTGGAACAAAACCTCGAACAACAATTGGAAACGGAAGATACTTTTCAACAAAAAGCTGCCGGTACCAATGATTTCAAGGAAGGCGTTTCTGCATTTATTCAAAAAAGAAAAGCGGATTTCAAGGGCGATTAAACCCGATTAAAGAAAAACAAAAACCGCTTATTTGTTGGTCTGCTGAACCGTTTGCTTTGTGAAAATTATTCATTAGGAATAGTCTGGGTCTTTTTCCTTTTTCTGCTCCCCTCAATATTGGGTAAAAATCCCGTTATGATTCCAATCAATGGCAGAAAAGAAGTGACGTGATAAACATGAATGATGCTCGTCTTATCAGCCAGTTCGCCAAGCAAAGCTGAACCGATTCCTCCCATGCCAAAAGCAAAACCAAAAAATAATCCGGATACCAAACCTATTTTTCCAGGAATTAATTCCTGGGCGTAAACCAGGATTGCGGAGAAAGCGGAAGACAAAATCAATCCGATTGGAACGACTAAAACAATCGTCCAGAAAAGATTGGCATAAGGCAACATTAAAGCGAAAGGCGCCGTGCCAAGAATTGAAAACCAAATTACATACTTTCTTCCAAAGCGATCGCCGAGAGGGCCGCCAATCAATGTTCCTGCCGCCACAGAAAATAAAAAAACAAACAAATAGATCTGCGATGTTTGGATGCCTACATGAAATTTATTAATCAGATAAAAAGTAAAATAACTGGTAAGGCTGGCGAGATAAAAATATTTTGAAAAAATCAACACGAGCAGAATTACCACCGAGAAGATCACTTTCTTTTTGGAAAAAGATGGATGAAAAACAACTTGTTTTTGCTTTTGTCTCGCCTTTATTTTTATTACAACTCCTTTGTACCAGTTTCCCACTTTTGTCAAAACAAAAATTGCCAATAAAGCAATCAGCGAAAACCAGATAATACTGGTTTGCCCATGCGGCACAATGATCCATGCCGCAAGCAAAGGCCCGATGGAACTGCCTAAATTTCCGCCCAATTGAAAAATAGATTGTGCCAAACCCCTCTGATCGCCGGCAGCTGCGTGCGCCATGCGTGAAGATTCCGGATGAAAAATAGAAGATCCGATTCCGATCAAAGCCACTGACAAAAGAACCATATAGAAATGATGCGAAACAGATAAAACGATCAAACCAGACAAAGTAAATCCCATTCCGGTTGCCAGCGAATACGGTTGGGGTTTTTTATCAGTATATAAGCCCACAAATGGTTGCAGCAATGACGCGGCCATTTGAAAAGTTAGTGTGATCAATCCAACCTGGGCAAAACTGAGCTGATAATTTCTTTTTAAAATCGGGTAAATCGCCGGAATTAAAGATTGGATGGTATCATTTAATAGATGCGAAAAACTGATCGCGAATAGTATGGGATAAACCGTTCTTTCGAGTTTGTTTTCTAACGTGGCGGAAGGATTCATTTTCTATTTTAAAAAAGACTGCAAATTTACACAACAACATAAGAATCAAAAATTGGATTTTACAGCAGAGAAAGATTTAACGTTGATTGGTGTTTACTGTTCTGTAAAATTGTAAAACAAGAAATGTATCTGGCTTCTAAATTGCAGCGCTTATCCCAAATGAAATAAAAATTTTCAGGCTTATCGAAGGTTTTTATCCCAAAATAACGTCAGATGTTAGTTAAAAGATTGTGCGTGAAGTGAAAAAATTACCACATATTTTAAAAGCTTTGGCAACTTCTTCAAAAAATGAAAAGGTTTCTGCATCGATTTTAACCAACCGTTTATTCCTGGCATTTTCGTTTGTGATTTTGTGTCTGTTGCCAGTTTCAATCCTTGCGCAAGACAGTTCTCTAACTAATTTACCGGCCAAATGGACCCTTGAGAATTGTTTTAATTATGCAGCAGAAAATAATCTTCAATTACAAACCCTTTCTTTGGATGTTGCCACGAACAATCAAAATTTGTTACAATCAAAAGCAGCAATTTATCCAAATTTATCGGCAAGTAGTACGCAATATTTAACCAATTCAAAAAACGCTAATCCTGTTGTTGGTGGCTTTCAAACACAAGCCAATTTCGCGAGCAATTACAGCCTTAATTCTTCTATGATCCTTTACCAGGGCGGTTATTTAAAAAATAACATTCAATCGCAACAACTGTATGTGCAGGCTGCAAAGCTGAACGTAGCAGAAGCAAAAAATGATATAACGATCCAAATCACCCAGGCGTATCTGAATATTTTGATGGAAAAAGAAAACATCCTGGCGCTGCAAAATATTGTTCAAACATCACAGGCGCAATACAATAACGGCAAGGTTCTTTTTGATGCAGGTAGTATTGCAAAAAAAGATCTGGTTCAATTGGAAGCAACTCTTGCGACTGATCAATATAATGTGGTGCTTGCTGAAAATCAATTAAGACAAAATACTTTGACACTCAAACAAATTCTGCAATTGCCTTCATCTTACAATTTGCAAGTTCAGGATTCAGTAAATGTTATGGTGCCAAACACTGCTACCGATTTACAAACAGTAGAAGACAGCGCACTGCACAATCGGCCGGAAGTACAAAACAGCGAAATCGCTTTGCAGCAGTCAAACCTACAATTAAAACAGGCATATACAGCAAACAGCCCTACCATTTCGGCCGGAGGATCGCTTGCAAGCGGATATTCCGACGATCAGAATATTAAATACCTGGGCCAGCTGAACAACAATTTCTATCAAAGGATCGGGCTCACTTTAGGCATTCCCATTTTTAATAACCGTATCAATAAAACGAATATTGAAAAATCAAAAATAGCGATTGACCAATCACAGATAGCATTGAAGAACACAAAACTGGTTTTATCCCAACAAGTGGAACAGGCATTTATAAATGTTTCGAATTCAGAAGCACAGTACAAAGCAGCGCAGGTTCAGTATACGGCAAATGAGGAAAATTACCGGATTGCTAATGAGCAATTAAATCTTGGAGCAGTAAACATGGTGGATTTTTTAGTTCAAAAGAATTTATTCATCCAGGCGCAACAAAACCTGATTCAGGCAAAATATAATGTAATTATGAGTTATGGCATTTATGAATTCTATATGGGTAAACCAATAACGTTATAAAGCAATAAAATGAAAAAAATAATTTGGATCATTGTAATTCTTATAATCGCTGCCGGTATTTATTTTTATTTTAAAAAAAGGAATGCGGACAAGCCGGTTGCTTTTGAAACAGAACAAATGCGTACCGGAAGCATATCGAACAGTGTCACAGCTACGGGAACCATTCAGCCGGTAGATACGGTAGCCGTAGGTGCACAGGTTTCCGGCACCATTCAAAATATTTATGTCGATTTTAATTCGCCGGTAAAGAAAGGCGAACTTTTGGCTTCCTTAGATAAATCATTACTGAACGACCAGGTAAACCAGGACCGCGCAAACCTGCAGAATGCGCAAAGTAATTTACAATTTCAGCAACAAAATTTTGATCGCCAAAGCAAATTATATAATGTCGGAGCGATCAGCAAAGCCGATTTTGAAACAGCGCAATCAACGTATAACACAGCCAGAGCAGCAGTAAGCAGTGCCCAGGCTATTCTTGCGGCAGCGCAAAGAAATCTTTCTTATACCAATATTTATTCACCGATAAATGGAACCGTACTTTCCAGGAATGTGAGCGAAGGACAAACAGTAGCTTCCAGTTTTAATACGCCTACGCTTTTTTCTATTGCAAAAGATCTCTCTAAAATGCAGGTGCGTGCAGCAGTAGACGAAGCTGATATTGGTAATGTAAAAAAAGGGCAGAACGTAACTTTTACCGTCGATGCTTTTCCTGATGATGTGTTTAAAGGAACGGTTCAGGAAGTAAGATTGCAACCGGCGGTAACAGCAAATGTGGTAACTTATGTAACCATTATCAATGCTGAGAATAATAACCTGAAACTGAAACCCGGAATGACCGCGAACATTACCATTTATCTTCAGCAGGATAGCAGCGCCAATTTGATTTCTGCAAAAGCGATCAGTTTTACACCTGACTCGTCGACGGCAAAACAATATAAAATTATCAGAAATACACATAATCATAACAGAGCAAATACCGATTCTTCTTTTGAAAAAAACAATACTCCGTTTCGTCCAAAAATGGAAACGGTATGGATATTAAAAGGAAATGAGGTCATTGAAAGAAAAATAATGACCGGAATGAACGATAACATCCATGTGCAGGTTTTATCCGGGTTGAGCAAAGAGGACCAGGTTATTGATGGGGTTCAGGAAGGTGCAAATGCAAAACAGGCTTCCGGTGAGGCCAGAAGTCCGTTTATGCCATCGAGAAGAAGGCAAACTCCGGGAAAAGGTTCCGGATCCACATCAAAAGGCAAGTAATAACAACTTTTAAAAATCGCTGATGACAAAAAAAATTCTTGAAATAGAAAACCTGAAACGCGAGTTTAAAATGGGCGAAGAAATTGTAAAAGCGCTGAAAGGAATTTCTTTTTCTGTTGACAAAGGCGAATTTGTTACCATTATGGGAGCGAGTGGTTCGGGCAAAACCACCTTATTGAACATTTTAGGATGCCTCGATAAACCCACTGAAGGAACGTATTTACTCGATGGAGTGGATATTGGAAACTTATCCAGAAATGAACTGGCAAAGATCAGGAATGAAAAAATAGGATTTGTTTTTCAATCTTACAATTTATTGCCACGCACATCTGCCATTGAAAATGTAGAACTTCCTTTATTATATAATCCTTCTGTATCAAAAAGCGAACGCGAAAAAAGAGCGCTGGTTTCTTTGGATGCGGTTAAACTATCGGACCGTAAAGATCACTTGCCCAATCAAATGTCCGGCGGACAACAACAACGGGTTGCTATTGCAAGAGCGTTGATCAATCACCCGGTGATGATACTCGCCGATGAAGCAACTGGCAATTTGGATACAAAAACATCTTATGAAATAATGGCTTTGATCCAGGAATTAAACGGTCAGGGAAAAACCATTGTTTTTGTAACGCACGAACCCGACATTGCTTCATTTAGCAGCAGAACAATTACTTTAAGAGATGGGAGGATCATCCGCGATTCGAGAAATGAAAATATTAAATCAGCCAAAAAAGCACTTGCGGAATTGCCCGTTGGTGACGAAATTGAAGGTTGAAAGTTCAATGTTGGAGATTAGGCGGTTTGGATGGCCTGGGTTTTGGTTTAGTTGTCAAAAAAAATTCAAAATGAAACTGAGCAATCTTTTGCAAATAGCCATCAGGGCGCTGCAGCGAAATAAACTGAGAGCATTGCTTACCATGCTTGGAATCATCATTGGTGTGGCAGCGGTGATTGCAATGGTTGCCATTGGCCAGGGTTCCAAACAAAGCATCCAGGCCCAACTTTCCAGTATGGGTTCTAATATGATCACCGTGCGGCCTTATAGCAATGTAACTGTTGGCGGCGGCGCCCGTTTGGATCAATCTGGCTTGCAAACGCTTACGTTAGATGATATAAAAGCCATACAATCGGAATCAAAATATATCAGTGAAGTTTCGCCGGCCGTCTCAGCGCGCGGCCAGGTGATCAATGGAAATAAAAACTGGCCAACACAGATCATGGGCGTGAGCGCCGATTATCTCAAGATCCGCGACTGGGCTTTAAAAGAAGGCGTTTCTTTTAATAATGAAAATATTGCCGCAGCTGCAAAAGTTTGCCTGGTAGGACAAACGATTGTTGCCAACCTGTTTAATGCTGGTGAAGATCCGGTTGGTAAAATTATCCGTTTCAATAAAATACCTTTTACCATAATCGGTGTGCTTGCTGCAAAAGGCGAAAATGCTTTCGGTTCTGATCAGGATGATATCATTCTGGCGCCTTATACAACCGTTCAGCAGCGAATACTTGCTATTCCTTACATTCAAAATATTTATGCGGCTTCTATCAGCGAAAACACTACAGATTCGGCAGTAGTTGAACTTACGAATATCCTTCGCAAATCGCATAAATTAAAACCGTCGGATGATGATGATTTTCTCATCCGTACGATGTCGGAATTGATCAATACTTTCAGTTCTACCAGCCAATTGCTGACGGTATTACTTACTGCAATTGCTGCTATTTCTTTAGTGATTGGAGGAATAGGAATTATGAATATTATGTACGTTTCTGTAACTGAAAGAACCAAAGAAATCGGTTTAAGAATGTCTATCGGCGCTCGTGGCATCGACATTTTGATGCAGTTTCTGATTGAAGCAATTGTGATCAGTATTATTGGCGGCATCATTGGCGTTTTGCTCGGAATCGGAGCGTCACAACTCATCAGTATTTTCTTAAAATGGCCTACGCTTGTTTCCGTTTCCTCTATTATTATATCCTTTGCGGTTTGTGGCATTACCGGAATATTTTTTGGCTACTATCCTGCGGTAAAAGCTTCCCGGTTGGATCCTATTGAAGCATTGCATTATGAATGAAGATTCAATGCCAGCAAAGGAAGAAATATCGCAGATTTACACTTTTTTCCTGCAAATTTTTGGCCCGGGCTAAAAAATCGATCAGCTTTTATCGATTCCGTTTGGCAGGCTAATTGTGGCTTGTGAAAAAAATAAAGTTATCATGCATTTGCTGTATAATTCAAAAGATTTGGATCCGCTGCTTGAAGATATTGGCAGCCGGCCAATTGTAATGTTGGGTGAGGCATCGCACGGAACACATGAATTTTATACCTGGCGCTCTCAAATTTCCAAAAGATTAATAGAAGAAAAAGAATTTAATTTTATTGCGGTTGAAGGTGACTGGCCCGATTGTTACAAGATCAATCGTTATGTAAAAGGATATAAAGATGCAGGCGAAGATATAGAAGATGTTTTGAAAAATTTTGACCGCTGGCCTACGTGGATGTGGGGAAACTGGGAAGTTGCCGGCCTTACGGAATGGATGCGTGAGTTTAATAAAAATTTATCTGCTGATAAAAAAGTAGGTTTTTATGGACTAGATGTTTACAGTCTTTGGGATTCCATGAAGGCAATGATGAATTATTTGGAAACAGAAGATCCGCAAGCCGCAAAATCAGTAAAAAAAGCGATTCATTGCTTTGAACCTTTTAATGAAAATGAGCAACAATATGCGCGATATACTCTGAACGACGCCGGCTGCCGCGATGAAGTTTTGACCTTGCTAAGAGAAATCCGCTTAAAAGCACAGTTTTTAGACGGTGATCGTGAAGCCGGATTTAATACCGAACAAAATGCATTGATTGCGGTTAACGCAGAAAAATATTACCGCACCATGATTGGTTTTGATAATGAAAGCTGGAACGTGCGTGACCGGCACATGATGGAAACTTTAGACCGGTTGATGAAGTTTCATGGCACCAAAGCGAAAGGAATAGTGTGGGAACATAATACACACATTGGCGACGCGAGAGCAACGGATATGAGCCACGCCGGAATGGTAAACATCGGTGAATTGGCCCGTGAACAATATGGAGAAGAAAATGTTTACCTGTGCGGGTTTGCCAGCTTTGAAGGCACAGTAATCGCTGGTGAAGAATGGGGCGCTCCGATGGAAGTGATGGATGTGCCACAAGCTCGACCGGGAAGTATTGAAAGAAGATTGCACGAGGAAAGTAATAAGAACCGGTATCTGCTTTTTAGCCAGGATGTGGATGAGGCTTATTTTGATAAAATTCCGCATCGTGCCATAGGTGTTGTTTACGATCCGGCGATGGAAAAATATGGGAATTACGTTCCGTCACTATTACCGGAGCGATATAATGCGCTGGTTTTTATAGATCAGACAAAAGCGTTGCACCCTTTGCCATTGCATCCTGACAGGAGAAAAGTTCCGGAAACATTTCCTTCGGATTTTTAAAAAAGCCGTAAGTTTTGGAAACGTTATAGGTTTATACCGGAAATGGATTTGCAAATTGCATTCCTGTAAGCATTCTGCATTTGAATCCTTTTTGCTGCACAAGAACTTTAAATTTATTTCCCATGTCCATGAGCAATTTGTTGATTTGAAAAATATGATCTTTATTCCCTGAATCTTTATTTTCCATTTCCAATTTTCTTAAACAATCCATCAACCCCAATGAACGTAGAAAATTGGATTGTGAAGTATAACCACAACATTTTAAACCAAGCTTTTCGCCCCAAAGTGCCAGTGCTGAAAAGTTTACGTGCGCTGTGATGTCCTGTGCGCCGATATTTTCAAAAGGTGAATCATTTATTTCATGTCCTTTATAACAGAGAATCGTACCGGCACTTCTTTTATCACTATATAGATCAGCAGCTGAGAAACCATAGTCAATGGTAAGAACAAATCCGGATTGCAAATTTTTAGAAATCTCCTTAAGCCAGTGAATTGCAGCCAGGTTTATTTCCGTACAATAGTCTTTTGGTAAAATGATATTTTGTTCACTAAAATAATTTTTCAAATCTTCAGTTGCAGGCTGTAAAATCTCTTCAAAACCATTTGCATAACCGACAAAAACTTCCATTAATTTGTCTTTCATAACCACTTTATGCACGGGAAAATTATCCAGCAGTTCATTTGACAACACACAACCATTTATTCCGGAAATTTCATTTATCGATTCATACCAGCTTACTTTTTGGCTCAACAATTCTTTTTGAAGGCGGCGCATCTTTTCGCCTTTCTCAATGATGCAATAATTAAGCTCATCAAATAAATCGGTATTATTCTTAAGATATTGAATTATGTCATTTGCCAAAGCACCGGTACCTGCACCATATTCTACAATTGTAAAAGGCTTTTTATCAAGCAAAAACCACATTTCTTCCATTTGCTTTCCGATCATTTCTCCAAACAAAGAATTCAAAACGGGGCTGGTATAAAAATCTCCTTCTTTACCAATCTTATTTCTGTCCGAATTATAATATCCAAGCGAAGGATAATACAGCGCCATTTCCATAAAATCATGGAAAGAGATTGGCCCTTGTTGCTGAATTTTATTTGTGATAATTTCGGATAATTCCATATTGGCAAGTGGTTTTGCAGGAAAAGGAGATCAGTTTTTCTTTATAAATCTCACAATATCATCTACCAAAACCGGATCTATCGGCATTGAACCGTCCGTATAGGTTTGCTGTTGATTGATACAGTTCTGCCCGGCATCTTTTAGAGTATGCGACATGGTTGGAATAATCTCCAACGCACTTTTTTTATTTCCATTATGAAGATTGTTCGCATCTTCTACTTTTACCTGTACGTCGCATCCACCCTGGATGATCAAAACCGGACAATTGAGTTTTTTTATTTCTTTTTCCGGAGTATATTTTAACCATGAGATCATGTAAGGCTGAATCGATTTTCTGAAAAGCGGAGCGAGGATTTCAGGGAAATTATTTACTTCTTCTCCTTCTTTTAGCTGATTAAAAATCTGTGGTATTTGTTGCTTTACTGAGTCGGGAAACGGTTGATTTTGCATTTGTTCTTCTAAAACGGCATCAATTGGACGGCCCGCACCGGCAACAGAAATATAGCCGGCTACTTTCTTTTTTTGGGAAGCAAGCATCCCGATTAATGAACCCTCACTGTGCCCAATGAAAAAAACATTTTTAAACCCAAGTGTATCGTGCAGATAATCAAAAATCTTTTCAGCATCTTTTACATAATCTTCAAATACGACGTCGCTTTCTTTAAAATTTGCCAATGTGCTTTTCGCAATACCTCTTTTATCATAACGAAAAGTGGCGATATTTTGAGAATCGAGCGCGTGAGCGACTTGCTCGTATTCATTTGTCGCGGGCCTCATGGTGCTGTTCCCATTACGGTCGGTCGGTCCTGAGCCTGCAACGATGATTGCTATCTTTTGTTGATTGTTTTTTGATAGCAATGTTCCATAAAGTTTGCTTCCCGCTGCCGAAGTAATTGAAATTTCTTTTTCATTTGGATAAACCGAAATGGTTTTTTCTTGAGCATCATTACCGGTAATTCTTGAAAAATTCAACGGCATGTCATGGCCGTTTTGGTTCCAAACTCCGGAAATTGAATCAGCATTTATAAACTGGCCGCGATAAGAACCGTTAATCATTTTTATTTCCAAATCAAGGCTGTCGCTCTTAACATTAATTGCACTAAAAGGTAATCCGTTTGCATTCTGTTTTGGACTGTCCCATTTCCCGGTAATATTACCCGAATCGTCTTTGGTAAAATGAAATACGATCGGAAGCTGGGCGCCCTTTATATCAATATTACCTTGCCAATTTCCGGTGATATTTTGGGCAAATAAAGAAGAGGCCATAAAAATGAGCATTGAAATGAAAAGAGATGCTTTCATTATTTTTTTTATCAAAAATAGCTTTTAAGGCTTTTATTTGCTTCGCAAATCTTTTTTTCCACACGATGTCAGTGATTTTTTCACGAATTACAAAGCATCTGTATTCATTTTGTGATTACTGGTTACAAAGTAAGATTGCGAAAAACTTCTTCCAGGCTTTTGCTTTTGCCTTGCAAAGAAAGAATGTCCAAATTATTTTGCAGACTAAATTCCAATAAAAGTTTTTTCACTTTATCAGGATCAGCCGTTTGGATATGATATTGATTTTCCTTTTCTTCGACATGCTCAACTCCTGCAAGATTTTTTAAACGATCCATATTTATTTTGCCGGCAAATTCAACGATTACAACATGTACATTCTTATTTGAGGATTGAAGATTGGCCAAGGTATCATCAGCTACAATTTTTCCTTTATTAATAATAATAATCCTGTCGCAAATGCTTTCTACTTCCTGCAAAATGTGAGATGAAAAGAGTACCGTTTTATTTTTTCCAAGGTCTTTAATCAGTTGGCGTATTTCAACAATCTGGTTTGGGTCCAAGCCAGTGGTTGGCTCGTCCAGTATCAATATTTGCGGATCATGAATCAGTGCTGCTGCCAGGCCAATTCTTTGTTTGTAACCTTTGCTCAACTGCCCGATCTTTTTATTGCTTTCAATACGTAAGCCGGTTAAATCAATCACTTCTTCAATACGTTTCTTTAGATCATGTTTTAAATGATGAATTCCGGCAATAAATTCAAGATATTCCCTTACATACATTTCATAATAAAGAGGATTTCCTTCCGGCAAATACCCGATTTGTTTTTTTGCATCCAGCGGGTTTGTATTTACATTAATTCCATTCACAACAGCATTTCCTGAATCCGCAGCGAGATAGCCGGTAATGATTTTCATCGTTGTGGATTTTCCAGCGCCATTTGGACCTAAAAAACCTACTATTTCCTGGTTACCTAATGCAAATGAAATATCATCAACCGCTTTTTGATGGCCATAAATTTTTGTGAGATTGGAGACGCTGATAGACATGAGGACAAATGTAAAACAAAATATATCGGTGTATTCTCACTAAATTGTTCGGCATTTTTTCCGGTAAATAGAAACATTCAGATCATTTATCGAATAAGAACATGTGCTATTTATTGGTTTGTTGAAAGTGTCAACACAAAAAAACCGGGTATAAAGTTGATTATACCCGGCAAATCTATATTTATAAACAATGAAAAAAACTATTTTACGCCATCATTTTTGCGCATAAACTCCAGAACTTCACGAGCCTGGTCATCAGTTAAATTCTGATTGGGCATACGAACCATACAAATTTCAAGCATGGCCTGTGCTTTCGGATCTTTATCCAGCATATCATCGGTATTTGTCACAAAGTTCATGATCCATTCTGGTTTGTGTCGTTGAGTTACACCTTTCCATCCAGGGCCAACGAGTCTTTCATCGGTAAGTTTATGACATGAAGAACATTTTAATTCATATATTTTCTGGCCTTCTTCTGCCTCATGTGGATCCAATTTATCGCTCAGTTTTACATCATGAAACTTTCCCTCTCCACGATTTGGATCGTAGGATGGATTTCCGTTTGCTGTTGTTGTACCAGTGTCAGTGGTGGCGGTTGTGGCTGAGGTGTCGGTGGCTGAAGTATTGTTTTCTTTATTTCCTGAACCATTACAGGCAAAAAACACGGCTGAAGAAAAAGCTAAAGAACAAATGAGAATCAATTTTTTCATAACGATGGGTTTTTATTTTACTTTGCAATATTACAGAAACCAAGATACTATTTTTTATGAGATTAATCATAAAGAAGAAAGGTATTCCGATGATTTGCATCATATTTCGTACCAAGAGTATTTTATTTATTTGTACTCCGACAATTATTATATTATCTTCAATAATATGACAAGAGATTTTTTTGCCGTAAAAACCTGGATTCAGATAGCAATTATTAATTTTTGTGTGGTGGCGCTGGCAGGAATAACGATGCGGTATAAAATAAATTTTGCGCTGCCTTTCGTAAATCAAAAGCATCTGTTATATGCGCACTCCAATTTTGCTTTTATGGGCTGGGTAACGATTATATTGATGGTTTTGATGGTCAATTATCTTTTGCGTCATGGTGTAAGGACCCATTATAAAAAATACAATTGGATATTGATCTCCGGCTGTCTTACCGCCTATGGAATGTTTGTGAGTTTTATAATCCAGGGATATGGGTATTTTTCCATTTCATTTTCAATTTTGTCTATACTTGTTTCGTGGGTCTTTATTCTCTGTTATTGGTTCGATCTGAATAAAGTAATTGATAAGTCGTATGCTCCTAAATGGTTTAAAGCAGCATTAATATTGATGGCGATTGCCAGTTTGGGTGAAATTACCCTGGCTTATTTAATGGTGAATTTTAGCACCGTGCAAGATTATTATTTCGCTGCTTTGTATTTCTTTCTGCATTTCCAATATAATGGATGGTTTCTATTTGTTTGTTTTGCACTGTTATTTTCTTATTTGTTTACCAAAGGATTTTTGCCAACCGTTGCCATCAATAAACATTTATTTATCATCATGGCCATAACCGTGGCGCCAACGTATTTGTTGTCGATTCTTTGGCTAAAGCTGCCGCGCTCGTTGCATTTGCTGGCAAATATTTCAGCAATCCTTCAATTACTGGTTTTATTTTACTTTATCAGGTTATTTCCTGCCGTCAAAAAAAATATCCCCAGGAAGATTACCGCAACTACCAGGTATTTGTGGACGATGGCAGCCATTGCTTTTATGCTGAAGATCGTTTTACAAACGTTTTCCATTATTCCATTTTTCAGTAATTATGCATTTGGATTCCGGCCCATTGTGATCGGATATCTTCATTTATCCTTTCTGGGAATTATTTCTTTTTTTGTCCTCGGGTATATCAATCAGGTATTAAGCGAAAGTGGCGGAAATATTTCCCGTGGAGGAGTAATCACTTTTACTATAGGGGTGTTGTTACAGGAATTTATCCTGATGGCTCAAGGGCTTGAGGTATTAAATTTTGAGCCTTTGCCTTATGCGAACATTATATTATTTTACTCTGCGATTATTATGGGAGGGGCATTAATCTGGATTGCCTCGACGATAAAAAAAGGAAGTTCTTTAAAGCTTGTAAGAAAATAAAAATCCGAAATATTTGTTCCCCTGCTGAACCGATAAGGTTATTTAGTAG
>Ga0134125_10002326_pt1 | contig 22597 bp, 22 predicted proteins | sample KB31751_FD_96464 | JGI IMG/M metagenome (GOLD analysis project Ga0134125, IMG submission 96464) | Terrestrial soil microbial communities with excess Nitrogen fertilizer from Kellogg Biological Station, Michigan, USA - KB3-175-1 | ecosystem: Environmental > Terrestrial > Soil > Unclassified ... | reverse complement strand
GGTCGCGCTCTCGGCGATGTCGGGCGTGAAGATTGCCACCTTGGACAATCTGATTTCCAGCGACCGCTTTGATCCGATCCTGATCGTCGGCAAGACCATCGGCCTTGAATGGGTGACCGTGCGCGCGCTGATCCTGATGCGGCTCGGCCCGAACCGCGTACCGGCGCCCTCGGACATCGAGAGTGCGCGGGTGAATTTCGCCAGGCTGATGCCCTCGACCGCCGAGCGCGTGGTCGGCTTCTGGAAAATGCGCCAGTCGGCCTGACCGCCGGTCCCTCCCAAAACCGGCGCGGGCCGGCTAGGGTCTTCCCAAACCCCACCACAGCGCCAACGGGGAGACCTCGATGCTGGCGGAAAGTGCCATTCAATCGCATGTCCAACGGATTCGGGACGACGGCTATACCGTCATCGAGGGCGCGGCCTCCGCCGATCTCGTCACGGGTTTGCAGGAGGCGGTGGAGCGTATCGAGCGCGAGCACAGTCTCGGTCCCGCCAGGACCTCGTTCGAGGGCTTCAAGACGCTGCGCGTCAACAATCTCCTCACCTACGACGGCATCTTCTGGGAAGTGCCGCTGCACGAGGACGTGCTGCCGGTGGTCGAGCGCGTGCTCGACAAGGAATGTCTGCTCTCCTCGTTCTGCTCGCTGGTGCTCGGGCCGGGCCAGGAGGCGCAGCCGATCCATGAGGACACCCAGCTCATTCCGCTGCCGCGGCCGCACATTCCGATCACGGTGAATGCGATCTGGGCGCTATCCGATTTCAGGCACGACAATGGCGCGACCCGGATCGTGCCGGGCAGCCACAAGTTCCCGGCCTCGCCGGAATACGGCAAGGACTACGACGCCGTCACCGCGACCATGCCGGCCGGCAGCGTGATGCTGTTCGACAGCGCGCTGTGGCATGGCGGCGGCGCCAACATCAGCGATGCGCGCCGCTTCGCCTTCTCCTGCGCCTATTGCTGGGGCTGGATGCGGCAGCAGGAAAATCTCCAGCTTGGCATTCCCCGGGAGACCGCGCGGCGCTTCCCACGGCGGCTGCAGGAATTGTGCGGCTACAGCGTCTACAAGGGGCAGTTCGGCCACATCGACAATCACGACCCGATCGAGCTGCTCGGACGCGAGCGGGGTAAGCGCATGGTATGGGAAGCGACCGACGCGAGGAAGACGCGAATGGCGGAGGCGGCGAAGCGCCAATGATGATCGTCATTCCGGCGCGGTGCGCGGCATCGAACCCGGAAAGACGAGGTTAGATCCTCTCGAACCGCAGATAGCTCGCGGCGCGTCCCTCGCGCTCGGCTTTGCGGCCGTAGCGCGTCATGGTGTAGCCGTCCCACGGCAGGCGCCAGTCGTCGGCGCGCTCCGCCACCCAGCGAAAATCCGGCGAGCGCAGGAGATGCGCCAGCGTCCAGGCGCAGTAATCATCGATATCGCTGACAAAACGGAACTCGCCGCGGCGCTTGAGCACGCGTGCCATCGCCTCAACCGTCGCATCCTGCACGAAGCGCCGCTTCCAGTGCCGCCGCTTCGGCCAGGGATCGGGATGGATCAGGTCGATCTGCACCAGCGACTGCGGCGGCAGCCACGCCAGTAGATCGGCGGCATCGCCCGCGAACAGGCGGATATTGCCGAGATTGTGCGCCTCGATTTGCGCAAGGATTTTCGCCATCCCGTTCACATAGGGCTCGCAGCCGATGAAGCCCGTGTGCGGAAGCTTTTGCGCTTCAGCGGCCAGATGCTCGCCACCGCCGAACCCGATCTCGAGCCGGATCGCGTTCGGCAGCGGATCGAACAGCGGCGTCAACGACGATGGCGGCTCCAGGCGAATGTCGAGCACAAGATGCGGCAGCAAATGCGCGATCAGATCGGCCTGGTGCGCACGGAGCTTGTGGCCCTTGCGCCGGCCGAAGAATGAACCTTGCGCATGCCGCGCGGCGCCGCCGTCGTCGCGATCGCCGGAAGGCTGGTTCATCGCAAGGTCTGGAACAGCCGGTAGATCAGCCGCGCCCGCGGTTCCAGCGAAGAGATGTAGAGCTGCTCGAAATGGGTATGCGCTCCCTTGCCGTCGACGCCGAGGCCGTCGAGGGTTGCGGTGTGGCTTGCCGTGAAATTGCCGTCGGAGCCGCCGCCGGTGAAAGTGTCCGTCAGCTCGAAGCCGAGCTCGGCGGCCAGCGTTCTGGCGTGTTCGTAGAGGGCCGCGCCGGCATTACCCTTCTCATAGGGAGGCCGGTTCAATCCACCGATGACCTTGACGCTGATGCCTTCGCCCCGCGGTTTCAGACTGAGGATCTTCGGCACCATCTCGTCGCCTTCCGCAATTCCAGGCACGCGGAGATCGACTTCGGCATAGGCCTCTTCGGCAACCACGTTCGGCCGCGTGCCGCCTTTGACCACGCCGACATTGACGGTGATGCCGCGCCTGGTGTCGTTCATCGCTTCCAGCGTCTGGATCACGTTGGCGAGCTCGCGCACGGCGCTGCGGCCGTCTTCGGGCCGCGAGCCGGCATGGGCCGGCACGCCCTTGATGAAGACTTCGAACCGGCCGACGCCCTTGCGGCCGGTCACGATCTTGCCGCCGTCGCGCGCGGGCTCGGTCACCAGCACATATTTGGCCTTTTGTCCCTCGGCTTCGATCAGCGCGCGCGACGTCGGGCTGCCGATCTCCTCGTCGGAGGTGTAGATGTGCGTGATGCCGAGCGGCGACTTTTCGCCCGCTGCACAAAGTTGCCGGAACGCATGGTGGGCAATGTAGGCGCCGCCCTTCATGTCATAGATGCCGGGACCAAAGGCGCTGTCGCCCGCGATCTTGAACGGCAGGCGCTGGATGAAACCCAGGGGATGCACAGTGTCGAGATGACTGAGCACCAGGATGCCCGGCGCATCCTGTCCCCAGGACGATCGCGTCACCAGATGGTCGCCGCAACCATTCTTGCCGGCGATGCGCTCGACCCTTGCCGGAAGGCCGGAATAGCGGTCGGCGACCAGCGTCGCGAGCCTGTTGACCTCTGAAGGCGCCTCGGTCGGCGTCTCGATCTCCACCCAGCGGCGGATGCCGTCGAGGATGGTGGCGGAATCGAAGGGGTTTTGTGCAGTCATTGCCATGCCAAAGTAAGATGAGCGCCGTTGTCATGCGCCTGTCCCCTCGGGCACGTCAATGGGAGAACGAGCTTTACCGCTGCTCGGGAACCTCGCGCGCGGCGATCTGCTCGACCAGATCGACAATGCTGCGCCGAAGCTTCGCGTCGGTGATCCTGGTGAAGGCCCGCGTCAGCGCCAGTCCTTCCGAGGTTGCGAGAAAGTCGGAAATGTAGGAGGGCGAAGCCTCCTCGCCGAAGCCGTCGGCGCCGGCGGTGCCGGCCGGGCCCCCCTCGAACAGGAACGACACCGGGACCTGGAGGATCTCTGAAATCTGCTTGATGCGGCTGGCACCGACGCGGTTGGTGCCCTTCTCGTATTTCTGAATCTGCTGGAAGGTGAGACCCAAGGCGTCGCCGAGCTTCTCCTGGCTCATGCCCAGCATGATGCGGCGCATTCGCACCCGGCTGCCGACATATTTGTCAACAGGGTTCGGTGCTTTGATCGACATTTCCGACTCTCCTTGGGATCAGGCTGACGACCCGGTCCCGAAACTCGCATCCTCCCGGTCCGCATTCGTCACTTGAACGCAGTGCCGAGAGGTCGCTCCCAGATATGATCAGCGTGCGCTTTCGACGTGACAATCGCGCGCCACGGTCAGCAGAAGCGATCGGGGACGAATGCCTAGGCCAGCGCACTGGCGGGAAGAGACGAACGAAGGCCGTTCGTCCCGTGCGCCAACCCCCGTCAAGTCCCGCCCGGCATCCGAAGGCGGACGAACGGGCATGAACCAACTGGTTCACTGATTTGCACAGAATGCGAAGTGACGCGCCGATCTGTCAACTGGCGGAGCGGCGCAACATGGAATATTTCTACCGGACATCGCAAACCGAACGTGAATTTGCAGTCGCCAAAACTGCCGATGTCACTTGCCCCGTTTTGTCATGCGCCGGCGAATGACGAAGACCAGCGCCATCGCGATCATGATCGCTGTGGGGGTGTCGCCGATGCGCGCGTAAATGGTCGGCGGAATCGCCGACGGCAACGGCGAATCAAGCACGCCTTCGAGGCCGAGACCGAGCCGTGCGACGTCCCGTCCCAGCGGGTCGATGACAGCGGAAATGCCCGTATTCGCCGCCCTCACCAGCGGTAGCCCCTGCTCGATCGCGCGCAGCCGCGCCTGCTGCAGATGCTGGTACGGTCCGGTCGAAATTCCGAACCAGCCATCATTGGTCAGGTTCACGATCCATCCCGGCCGGTCATTGCGCGTCGCAACGGTATCGGGAAAGATCGCCTCATAGCAGATCAGCGGCAGCGCGCGCGGCGCGTTCGGAATTGCCATGGTCCGACGCACCGTGCCCGGGATGAACCCGCCGATGACCTTGGTGAGCTGCTGGAATCCCAGGCTCTCCATCCAGCTCTGGAACGGCAGGTATTCGCCAAATGGCACCAGATGCAATTTGTCGTAGACGGAAAGCACGTTGCCATCGTGATCGATGACATAGATCGAATTGTAGGCCCGCGTGATGCGCAGTCCGGGCGGCTGATCGGGTGCGCGCACCGAGCCCGTGATCAGCACGCTGCCCTTCGGCAGCAAGGCGGCGATCTCAGCCATCGCGTCCGGTTCGCGCGTGAGAAAGAACGGGAAGGCCGATTCGGGCCAGATCAGCACCGAGACGTCGCGCACGCCGGTCGATTGCGGACCCGAGGAGCGGTCGGACAAGCTCAGGTATTTCTGCATCACCGCCGCCTTGGCGGAATAGTTGAATTTCACGTCCTGCTGCAGGTTCGGCTGCATGATCCTGAGCTTGACCTTCGGCACCAGATGCGTCGGCATGCGCGACAGGCGCACGGCGCCGAAAAGTCCCATCGCGATCAGCACCGACAGCGCGGCGATCGGCGCCGTCCAGGGTTTGCGCCCGCGCGAGATGCCGTCGATCAATACGGCTGGCGAGGCGAAGATCGCAACCGTGAGAAACGTCAGGCCCCAGATGCCGATCAGCGAAGCCGTCTGTGCGAATGCGAGCGGCTCGCTGAGCGCGTAGCCGAATGTGTTCCAGGGAAAGCCGGTCAACACCCAGCTGCGCAGCCACTCGCCCGCGGTCAGGCTGATCGCGAGTGCAAGGATGCGCGAGCCGTCGCGGGTCCAGAGCAGGCGGGCGAGCGCAAAGCCGGTCGCCGTGAAGAGGGAGAGATAGGCAGGCAATCCAAGCACCGCGAACGGCATCAGCCAGGCAAACGTATCCGCGTCCACCAGGAAGGCCTTGCCGATCCAGTAAAGTCCGACGACGAAATAGCCGAACCCGAAGCACCATCCGGTCCATGCGGCGGCCGGCACGCCACGAAGGCGCCCGGCGCCCGCGCCGTCGATCAGCCAGACCACGGCCGGGAAGGTGACGAGGAGCACCGGCCAGGCGTTGAACGGCGCCATGGCGAGGGTCGATAGCGCGCCGGCGACAAAGGCGATCGCCGCTCGTTTCCATCCCCAGGCCAGGACGATTGCGAGCCCGGCTGCGCGAAGTTTGTCGGCGATCTTCACTGCGACCCGGCTCCGTCGGCCGGCGGTGGAGCCGTGTTGTCGTTGGCCTGCGGCTGCGGGTTGGCGTCGGACGCGGCCTCGCGGCGGCTACGCTGGGTACGTGGCGCCTGGCGCTCCTTTCGCGCGGCGATGCGCAGCCGCTTCACCCGGCGCGGATCGGCATCGAGCACTTCGACCTCGAAATTGCCGGGGCCCGAAATGACCTCACCGCGCACCGGCAGGCGGCCGACATGGCTCACCAGATAACCGCCCAGGGTGTCGACGTCCTCGCCGGCCTCGCCGGTGACGAACTCATTGCCGATCACCGCGCGGACGTCGTCCAGCCTCGCGCGCGCATCCGCGATGAAGGAATTGTCCGGCTGGCGCACGATCGCCGGCGGCTCGTCGCTGTCATGTTCGTCGTCGATCTCGCCGACGATCTGCTCGACGATGTCCTCGATCGAAACCAGGCCGTCGGTGCCGCCGTATTCGTCGACCACGAGCGCCAGATGAATGCGCGAGGCCTGCATCTGTGCGAGCAGGTCGATCGCACGCATCGAGGGCGGGACGTAGAGCAGCTTGCGGATGATGTTGGCCTCCGACAGCGGCAAAGCGAGATCAACTGCGCGCAAGTCGAGGCCGGCCGGCGGTGGCTTCCTGCGCCGCGTCTTCGCCGCGCTCGATACGCGCGCTTTCGCGGTCATGAAGGCGAGCAGGTCTCGGATATGGACCATGCCCTCGGGGTCATCGAGCGATTCGTTATAGACCACGAGCCGCGAGTGCGCCGCGCTCTCGAAGATATCCATCAGCTCTCCGAGCGGAATGTCGCGCTTGACCGCGATCATGTCGGCGCGATGTACCATCACGTCGGCGATGCGCCGCTCATGCAGCGACAGGATGTTGCGCAGCATCGTGCGCTCGACGGCGGTGAAGCCGACCTCGTCCGGCTGCGAGGCATCGAGCACGACCTGCAGGTCGTCGCGAACCGATCCGGCCTTCCAGCCGAACAGCGCGCGGACGGCGCGGAGCAGCCAGTTCTCCGATGCGGTACGAGCGACCTCGCCGTGCGGCACCACCGCGGGCAGGTTGCGCGTGTTGCGCGGATTGTCGTGGATCGGTTCGGAGTCCGCCATCTCAGTCCATCCGTTCCCGGTCCGCATGCGGGTCGGGAATCCCGAGCTGCGCCAGAATCTCCGTTTCAAAAGATTCCATCGCTTCAGCGTCGGCCTCGTTCTCGTGATCGTAGCCGATCAAATGCAGGAAACCATGCACCGCGAGGTGACTCAAATGATGATCGAACGGCTTCTGCTCCTCGTGCGCCTCCCGCCGCATGGTTTCATAGGCGATCGCGATGTCGCCCAGCATGCGCGGCGCGTCGCCGGGCCTTGGGGCGGTCGACGGCTGCAGTGCCGGAAACGACAGCACATTGGTCGGCTTGTCGACACCGCGCCAATTGCGGTTCAGCGTGCGGATGCCGGTATCGTCCGTCAGCATCACCGCGAGCTCGGCCTCTGCGACATCGGCATCGACGGCGTCGGCCGCCGCCGCGATCGCACGCTGGATCACGGCATCGGCCTCCGGCTCGTTCCGCCAGCAGTCGGCGACAACGAGAACCTCGGTGATGGGGTGGGTGAGCTGCGACATCGTCTCGAGAAACTTCCCGCGCGCGGGCCGGCTTGCGCGCGACCGTTGATTTCACTTGTTGCCGGCCGTCCTGAGCGGGGTGCCTTCATAGGCTGCAACGATGCGTGCCACCAGCTCGTGACGGATCACGTCCTCTGCGGTGAACCGCACCTGGGCCACGCCCTCGACGCCGTTGAGCAGCTTCGTCGCCTCCGCGAGCCCCGACACTTGCCCGTTCGGCAAGTCGACCTGCGAAGGGTCGCCGGTGACGATCATGTGGCTGTTCTCGCCGAGCCGGGTCAGGAACATCTTCATCTGCATCGAGGTGGTGTTCTGCGCCTCGTCCAAAATGATGGCGGCGTTGGTCAGCGTGCGGCCGCGCATGAAGGCGAGCGGCGCGACCTCGATCTCGCCGGTCTGCAGCGCGCGCTCGACGATGCGCGCGTCCATCACGTCGTAGAGCGCATCATAGATCGGGCGAAGATACGGATCGACCTTTTCGCGGAGGTCACCCGGCAGGAAGCCGAGCCGCTCGCCGGCCTCGACCGCGGGCCGCGACAGGATGATGCGGTCCACCTCCTTGCGCTCGAAGAGCTGGGCGGCGTGCGCAACCGCAAGCCAGGTCTTGCCGGTGCCGGCGGGGCCGACGCCGAACACCAACTCGTGCCGCTTCAGCGCGCGAATGTAGGAGTCCTGCGCGGCGGTGCGCGCCCGTACCGGGCGCTTGCGCAGATTGATGATCTCGAAGGCGGACTTGGCAGCCTTGGCGTCGTATTCGAACAGCGAGCCCTGCGCGATCACGGCGCGGATCGCGCCCTCGACGTCGCCTTGTGCGGTTTCGTGTCCCTTCACGGCCTGGGCATAGAGGGTCTCCAGCACGCGCCGGCCGGCATCGCAGCCGTCGCGTGAGCCTGCGATGGTGATCTGGTTGCCGCGCGAGTCCACGACGATGCCGAGCCGGCGTTCGATCTGCGCCAGATTCTGGCCGTAGGGGCCGACCAGGGCGGAAACCGCGCGGTTGTCGTCGAAATCGATGACGACCTGGGTTTCGGGCGGTACTTGAATGTCGCGGTCAAACTTGCGGCTGGGAGCGAGCGAGGGCGAATCCGATGCGCTTTTTGGCAAGGGTTCAGGCTCCAATGGTCGTTTGAGAAGGGGCCGTGCGCGCAGATTGCGCGGGCGCCGTCGTGGCGAGTTCGCCGAGCAGGCTGTAGCGTTCGAGGCCCTCGATCCGGACCGGCAGCACCTCGCCGATGATATCTGACGAGGCCATCACATGCGCAGGCTGCAGATAGGCGGTTCGGCCGACGATCTGGCCTCTATTGCGGGCAGCCCGCTCGAACAGCACATCGACGGTGGTGCCAATCGCAGCCCTGTTGAAGGCCGATTGCTGGCTGTCGATCAACTCCTGAAGCCGCGCCAATCGCTCGTCCATGTCCGAAGCTTGCACCATCTCCCGCATTTCCGCCGCCGGCGTGCCTGGCCGCGGCGAATATTTGAATGAATAGGCGCCAGCGTATCCGATTTGCATGACAAGCGCGAGTGTGGCGGAAAAATCCTGTGCGCTTTCGCCGGGGAAGCCGACGATAAAATCCGATGAAAATGCAATGTCTTGGCGGGCATGCCGGAATCGGTCGATGACCTCGATATAATCGCGGACGGTATGCTTGCGGTTCATGGCCGCCAGAATCCGGTCGGAACCGGATTGCACCGGCAGGTGCACGAACGGCATCAGCGCAGGGACGTCGCGATGCGCTTCGATCAAACTGTCCTCGACGTCCCGCGGGTGGCTCGTCGAGTAGCGCAACCGCTTGATGCCGGGAACTGTGGCGAGCCGATGCAGCAATTTGCCGAGCGGCCAGGGACGGCCATCCGGACCCTCGCCGTGATAGGCGTTGACGTTCTGCCCGATCAGCGTGAGCTCGCGCACGCCGTTGTCGGCGAGCCGCTTCACATCGTCGACGACCTTGTCGACCGGACGCGACACCTCGGCGCCGCGGGTGTACGGCACCACGCAGAAGGTGCAGAATTTGTCGCATCCCTCCTGGACGGTGACGAAAGCCGAGACGCCGCGGGCGCGGATCGCGTCCGATTTCGGCTGCGGCAGGAAGGTGAACTTGTCTTCCGCCGGAAACTCGGTCTCGATCGCTTTCCCGTTTCGCGCAGCGCGAGCCAGAAGTTGCGGCAAATGATGGTAGCTCTGCGGGCCGACCACGACATCGACGACCGGTGCGCGGCGGATGATCTCCTCGCCTTCGGCCTGCGCGACGCAGCCCGCGACCGCAATCCGCAGGTCGCGGCCGTTCCGCGCGGCTTCCTCCCTCGCCACGCGCAGGCGGCCGAGCTCGGAATAGGTTTTCTCCGACGCCTTTTCGCGGATGTGGCAGGTGTTGAGGATGACGAGGTCCGCTTCCTCCGCATTCGCTGTCTCTACAAATCCTTCAGGCGCGAGCGTGTCCACCATGCGCTGCGCATCGTAGACATTCATCTGGCAGCCATAAGATTTGATATGCAGCTTGCGCGGTGGCGTCATGGATTCCTTTGATGGTACCGGTGCGGCGGCGCCTATGCGGCGCGGCACTCATTTTCGAGGCTCAGATATAGGCTAAAGCGCCGAAAATCCAGCGTGGGAACGTCATTCCGGGGCGCGACCGCAGGGAGCGAACCATGGGGCGCAATTGCGCCCCTGAGAATCTCGAGATTCCGGGTCTGGTGCTTACGCACCATCCCGGAATGACGGTTGTGGAGGCTTAGTCCGCGACGCTCTCCGTCCCGATCCGCTCAATTAATGCGGGCAATTGCCGCATATCGTCGAAAGTATGATGGGCGCCGGCGGTTTTGAGCCTGGCGGCATGCTCCATGGCGCAGTGGCTGCCGCCGTGAAAGCCGAGCACCTTCATCCCGGCGGCGCGGGCTCCCGTGATGCCCGGCACGCTGTCCTCGACCACGATGCAGCGCTCGGGGCGAGCCTTCATCTGCCCGGCCGCAAACAGGAACAGGTCGGGCGCGGGCTTGCCGCGCTTGACCTGAAGCGCAGAGAAGATGTGTGGCGCCAGCCGTTCGTAGAGGCCGGCGCAGGTCAGCCCACGGTGAATCTTGTCCGGCGTTCCGCTCGATGCCACGCATTTCGGCAAGTCGATCGTATCCATCGCGTCGCCGACATGCGCAATTGCCTTCAGATCGCCGGGGTAGAATCGGAGCGTCTCCTGATTGATCTCAGCCTCGAAGTCGTCCGGAAGTCTTCGTCCGAGCTCGGCCTCCACGATCAACCGCGCCTCGCGGTCGGATACGCCGAGGAAACGCTGCAACACCCGCTCTGGCGTGATCGGATAGCCGTACCGCGTCAGCGCCTCGGCATGAGCGCGACAGGAGATCATCTCGCTGTCGACGAGCACGCCGTCGCAGTCGAAAATGACGAGCTCGAAAGGCAGGTCCCTGTTTCGACGCGGTTTGGTCACGCGAGGCGGTTCCTTCGCTCGAAAACGCTATCGCTCGGACTTGTCGTCGTCGAGCGGAACGCAATAGAGCTCGAGCCGGTGATCGACCAGCTTGTAGCCGAGCTTGCGCGCGATCTCAGCCTGCAGCTTCTCGATCTCTTCGGAGGTGAATTCGATCACCTTGCCGTCGCGCAGGTTGATCAGGTGGTCGTGATGGCTGTCGCGCATCTGCTCGTAGCGGGCGCGGCCCTCGCGAAAATCATGCCGCTCGATGATGCCGGCGTCCTCGAACAATTTGACCGTGCGGTACACCGTCGAGATCGAGATCTTGTCGTCAACCGCGACGCAGCGCCGATACAATTCCTCCACATCCGGATGATCCAAAGCTTCCGCCAGCACGCGCGCGATCACGCGGCGCTGCTCGGTCATGCGCATGCCGGTGGCGGCACAGCGGGCTTCGATGCCGGTGGCTTTTGGCGCCGGCGGCGGTTTCAGGGCGGTCATGGGGTTTTGCCTTGGGTGGGCGTTCTGCCACCTCACCCATCTTACGACAAGTCGCGGCGCATCAGAAGCGCATTCAACTGTTCCCCGTCCGGTGCGCGATAGTAGCGTTCGCGGCGTCCGACCACGGCAAAGCCGGCCCGCTCATACAGCCGCCGAGCCGGCTCATTGTTTTCCTCGACCTCGAGGAACATGCGCCGCACGCCGCGGCCCGCGAGATGGCCGAGATGGGTGATGAGGAGATCGCGCGAGAGCCGACGGCCGCGATAGTTCGCGTCGATCGCAATCGACAGGATCTCGGCCTCGTCGGCGCCCATCCGCGAAACCGCAAAGCCGACGATCTTTCGCCCGAGCCGCAAACGATGCACCAGCGTGTTGCGTTCGGCGATCATGCTTTCGAACTCGCCCTCGCCCCAGCCGCGATGAAAGGAGGCGCCATGAAGCTGCGCCAGCCGCGGCGCGTCACGCAAGGTGGCGGTTTCGATCGATGGCTTGTCGCCGGACAACCAGTGGGTCCACCACACCATCACGAGGCCGCAGGCTGCGAGCCGATCACATCCTGCGACGGCGTGTTCTGCAAAGGCTTGGCGTCCGGCGCGCGCAGATAGAAGGGCTTTGCCGGCGCGGTAGAAGGATTGACCGCGGCCCCGAGCCAGGCCACCCAGGTGATGTCGGGCGCGGGCAGCGCGTCGACCTTGATCGGCGCCGCCGCGTCTTTCGGCCAACGCTCGGCGAGAATTGTCGCGGCATTTCCGACGAGGTGCGGCGCGCCGAAACGCGAGGCTTCGAGCGCTTCCGATATCGGCGCGACCTTCGGCCGGATCAGCGAAGAGCCATTGCCGCTGACCGCCTGGAAATAAACCTGGTCATGCCGCGCATCGATGGCCGAGATCACCGGGGATTCGTCACCCTCGCTCACGATCGGCGCGGCATAGGCGGAAAGCGTGGTCAGTCCCACGACCGGCTTGGCGGCGGCAAGGCCGATGCCGCGTGCCGCCGACAGCCCGACGCGCAAACCGGTAAAGCTGCCGGGCCCCGTGGTCACCGCGATGCGGTCGAGCGCGGCAAAGGGCAGGCCGGACTCCTTCATCACCCGCGCGATCAGCGGCATCAGCGCTTCGGCGTGCCCGCGCTTCATTGCCTGCGATTCCCTTGCGATCATCGTGCTTGTGCCGGTGTCGAGCACGGCGGCAGCGCAGGCGTCGAGCGCCGTATCGATGGCAAGGATCAGCATCGACAGGCGAATGGCGAGTGGCGAATAGCGAATGGAAGATCAGGATTGGTCCCTATTCGCCGTTCGCCATTCACTATTCGCCCTCCCATCACATCGGACGCACTTCGACGACGTCGGGTACGAAGTGGCGCAACAGGTTCTGGATCCCGTGTTGCAGCGTCGCGGTCGAGGACGGGCAGCCCGAGCAGGCGCCCTTCATGTTGAGATAGACGATCCCGTCCTTGAAACCGCGGAAGGTGATGTCGCCGCCGTCATTGGCGACCGCGGGCCGCACCCGCGTCTCGATCAAATCCTTGATCTGCTCGACCGTCTCGGCGTCGGCCTCGTCGAAAAACTCGTCCTGTTCGTCCGCAAGCTCGTCGCTCGCCGCCGTGCCGTCCGCGAGCAGCGGCGCGCCGGACATATAGTGCTCCATGATGGCGCCGAGGATCGCGGGCTTCAGCTGCTGCCAATCGCCGCCGTCCTTGGTGACGGTGATGAAATCGGAGCCGTAGAAAACGCCGGTGACGCCAGCCACGCCGAACAGTTTTTCGGCGAGCGGCGAGCGCGCGGCGGATTCGCGGCTGGTAAACTCCATGGCGCCGCCGTCGAGCACGAGGCGGCCGGGAATGAATTTGAGCGTAGCGGGATTGGGGGTGGCTTCGGTCTGGATGAACATCGTTTTCTCCGGCGTCGCCGGTTCAAGGCCGGCGCGTTGGGTTCCCTTTAGCAGATGGCAACGATAAACGCACGATTCAAGCGGCAAATCAGGGGTTCCGGCGCGGAGCGCCATCCTTGCCGCACCCGGCGTTCTCCGTTCGGGACAGGGACTTCTCCGTTCAAGAGGCGGCTTCGCATTGCAGCAATCAGGCCCTGCGAATGAAGCCGACGATGTCCCGGGTCTGCTTCATGGTCTCGTCGGCCATGGCGCGCGCACGATCGGCACCGTCGATGAGGATTGCGTCGATATGGCCGGGGTCGGCGACCAGCCGCTTCATCTCGCCGGCGATCGGCGCGAGCCTGGCGACGCACAGTTCGACCAGCGAATTCTTGAAGTTCGAGAATTGCCCGCCGCCGAAATCGCGCAGCACGTCGGCTTTGCTCTTGCCCGCCAGCGCCGCATAGATGCCGACGAGGTTGTCGGCCTCAGGTCGCGTCTCCAGCCCCTTCTCCTCCGTCGGCAGCGGCTCCGGATCGGTCTTCGCCTTGCGGATCTTCTGCGCGATGGTGTCGGCATCGTCGGTGAGATTGATGCGCGAATAGTCGGACGCGTCCGACTTCGACATCTTCTTGGTGCCGTCGCGCAGGCTCATCACCCGCGTCGCCGGGCCCGTGATCAGCGGCTCCGGGAGCGGGAAGAACATCCCGTCATTGGTGCCGCGGTTGCGGATCGAGTCGCCGAAGTCATTGTTGAACTTCTGCGCGATGTCGCGCGAAAGCTCCAGATGCTGCTTCTGGTCTTCGCCGACAGGCACATGGGTCGCGCGGTAGAGCAGGATGTCCGCCGCCATCAGCACCGGATAGTCATAGAGACCGACCGACGCGTTTTCGCGGTCCTTGCCCGCCTTCTCCTTGAATTGCGTCATGCGGTTCAGCCAGCCGATCCGCGCCACGCAGTTGAAGATCCAGGTCAGCTCCGCATGCCCGGTCACCTGGCTCTGGTTGAACACAATGTGCTTGTTCGGATCGATGCCGCTCGCGATGAAAGCCGCGGTCACCTCGCGGGTATTGCGCGCGAGCTCGGCCGGGCCGCCCCAGACCTCGATCGGCATCGTGATGGCATGCATGTCGACGACGCAGTACATGCAGTTGTGCGTCTCCTGCATCTTCACGAAGTTGACGATCGCGCCGAGGTAATTGCCGAGATGCAGATTGCCGGTCGGCTGGACGCCGGAAAAGACCCGTTCAACGAAAGCCATCGTCGGTTCCTGCTGGGTTTGGATTTTGGTGGAAGCGTTTGCCACGCAGGGCCTAACTGCGCAAGTCGCCGGACGGCCTGATCGCGTTAACCAGCTGGTGCCAGCCCGTGACTTGAAGCGTCGCCAGAAGCCCGCCGTAAGCTGCAATCCCCCCGCCAATCAGCGCAAGCAGCACGACAGCTTGCGCGAGCCCATGCGCGTGGCCACCGGGCATAAATGCGGTGGCCAGCCATAGCAAGCAACCCATGAGGAGCGCGGCGGCGATGATGCGCGGCAGCCGCCGGCGCGCCGTTTCATCCAGCGAAAAGCCTGAAGTCGCGCTGCCGCGCCGGATCAGGGACAGCGCGTTGCTCCAGGCGCCGAGTGCGATGCCGGCGGCAATGCCGCTGGCGGCAAAGAAATGGCCGAGCAGCACGGCGAGCACGATCGCGACGGCGGCGGCCTTCAGCGTCGCAAACAGCGGCGCCACGATGTCCTCGCGGGCGAAGAAGGCCGGCGACAGCGCCTTGACCAGCACATGTGCGGGCAGGCCGAGCGCGAGCCACGTCAGCGCGGACGAGGTCGATTGTGTGTCGGCTGCGGTGAAGGCGCCGCGCTCGAACAACAGCCGCACGATCGGCTCACGCAACGCGATCAGCCCAAGTGTGGCGGGCAGCGCCAATCCCACCGCGAGTTCGAGCGCGCGCGATTCGGCGCCGGCGATGAGGCGCCTGTCGCCGCCCTGCACTGCGCGTGTCAGTTCCGGGATCATCACCGTTGCCATGGCGACGCCGACAATGCCGAGCGGCAGCTCGATCAGGCGGTTGGCGAAATAGAGCCACGACACCGCGGACGGCGAGGAGGACGCGATGATCGCGCCCGCGACGATCAAAAGCTGCGGCGCGGAGCTCGCAACCATGCCGGGGATCGCGCGCATGAGAAAGCCGCGCATCTGCCCATCGAAGCTGACGCGCAAGGGCGTGGCGAGGTCCTCGCCGCTGCGGAGCATCAGGACGGCGAGCTGCAGGCATCCCGCGATGCCGACGCTGGCAGCCAGCGCGAGCGCGACGGAGTCGGGCTTCCGCGGCGCGGCGAACAGCGCAATCATCACCGCGATCAGCGTGATGTTGAACAGCAGCGGCGAGAACGCGGTGAGGAAGAATTGCCCGCGCGCGCTCGCCAGCGCGAGCAGCACGGCCGCCGGGCCGGCGAAGGCGAGATAGGGCAGCATCAGCCGCGCGTTGGTGACGGCAAGACGTGCCGTCTCGCCGGCAAATCCCGGCGCCAGCACGGCGATCACCAGTGGCATCAGGAGGCCGATCAGCACGGTTGCCGCGAACAGCGCGGCGCTGATCGTGCCGAGCACGCGCCCGGCGAAAGCCGCCGCTGCCGCGGCATCCTGCTCGCGCAGCCGCAGCCACGCCGGCACGAGCGCGGCGTTCAGCGCGCCTTCTGACAGCAGCCGCCGCGCGACATTGACGAGCTGGAAGGCGGCGAGGAAGGCGTCCGCGACCGGACCGGTGCCGAGCAGCGCCGCGATCATGGAATCGCGCACGAAGCCCAGCAGCCGCGAGGCCAGTGTGCCCGAGGAGACCGTGAGGAAGGAGCGGATCATCGGCCCTTCTATAGCAGCGTTGGCTGTGTTAGGCCGCGTGCCTTGCAGTGGTCCCAACAGGGTTTTGACGGAATGGTTGACGCAAAATACGACGTCCTCGGCATCGGCAATGCGATTTTCGATGTGCTGGCCAGGACGGACGAGAAATTCCTCGCCGATCATGGCATGACCAAGGGCGGCATGACGCTGATCGACGAGGCCCGCGCCGCCTCGATCTATCGCGACATGGGGCCGGCTACCAAGATGTCGGGGGGAGCGGCCGCCAACACCATTGTCGGCATCGCAAGCTTCGGCGCTCGCGGCGCTTATGTCGGCAAGGTCAAGCAGGACGAGATCGGCGGGTTCTACATCCATGACATCCGCGCCGCCGGCGTCGCCTTTGGTACCAAGCCTGCTGCCGACGGCCCGGCAAGCGGCTGCTCTTACATCCTGGTGACGGGCGACGGCGAGCGGACCATGAACACCTTTCTCGGGGCAGCGCAGCAGCTCGTTCCCTCCGACATCGATCCTGCAGAGATCGAGGCGGCGAAGATCGTCTATCTCGAGGGCTATCTGTGGGACCCCAAGGATGCCAAGGACGCCTTCGTGAAAGCCGCGACGATCGCGCACGGCGCCGGCCGGCAGGTGGCGCTGACGCTGTCGGACGCATTCTGCGTCGATCGCTATCGCGATGAGTTCCTCGATCTGATGCGCAAGGGCACGCTCGACCTCGTCTTCGCCAACGAGGCCGAGCTGCATGCGCTGTACCAGACCGCGGATTTCGACACGGCGCTGAAGGAGCTGCGCAAGGACGTCAAGCTCGGCGTCGTCACCCGCAGCGAAAAAGGCTGTGTGGTGGCATCACGCGATGGCGTCGTCGCGGTGCCGGCCTCGCCGGTCAACGAGCTGGTCGACACCACGGGCGCCGGCGATCTCTTTGCGGCGGGCTTCCTGTTCGGACTGGTGCGCAATGCCGGTTACGTAAACGCCGGCCGCCTCGGCGCGCTCGCTGCCGCCGAAGTGATCCAGCACATCGGCGCGCGGCCGCAGGTGTCGCTGAGGGAGCTTGCGAAGAAGGCAGGATTGCCGGTGTAGGATTCAACCTCGCCCCGCTTGCGGGGAGAGGTGGGCGCGAAGCGCCGGGTGAGGGGGCTCTCAGCGTACTCAGGTGCTTCGAGTTTGCGTAAGCAGCCCCTCACCCTAACCCTCTCCCCGCAAGAGCGGGGAGAGGGAATTCTTCTCACGCCGTCTTCGCCGCCTTCAGTCCAAGCCGCGCCTCGACCGCTTCGCGCATCATGAATTTCTGGATCTTGCCGGTGACCGTCATCGGGAATTCGTCGACGAATTCCACATAGCGCGGGATCTTGTTGTGTGCGATCTGGCCGTCGCAGAACGCGCGCAGCTCTTCGGCGGTGAGCGCCTCGCCCGGTCGGGTTCGGACCCAGGCGCACAGCTCCTCGCCATAACGGTCGTCGGCGACGCCGAACACCTGCACGTCCTGGATCTTGGGATGGCGGTACAGGAACTCCTCGATCTCGCGCGGATAGAGGTTCTCGCCGCCGCGGATCACCATGTCCTTGATCCGGCCGACGATGTTGCAATAGCCCTCGGCGTCGATGACGCCGAGATCGCCGGTATGCATCCAGCCGGCTTCGTCGAGCACCTCGGCGGTCCTCTCCCGCTCGTCCCAATAGCCGAGCATGATGCTGTAGCCGCGGGTGCAGAGCTCGCCGCGTTCGCCGCGCGGCACGATGCGACCCTCGAGATCGACCACCTTGACCTCGACATGCGGGTGAATGCGTCCGACCGTCGACACCCGCCGCTGCAGGGGATCGTCGACGGCGCTCTGGAAGCTGACCGGGCTCGTCTCGGTCATGCCGTAGGCGATCGTCACCTCGCCCATGTTCATCTCGCTGTTGACGCGCTTCATCACCTCGATCGGGCAGGGTGCCCCGGCCATGATGCCGGTGCGCAGCGATTTCAGATTGAAGCGCGAGAACTCCGGATGGTCGAGCTGGGCGATGAACATGGTCGGCACGCCGTAAAGCGTCGTGCACTTCTCCTGCTCGATCGTCTTCAGCGTCGTCAGCGGATCGAAGCCTTCGCCGGGATAGACCATCGTCGAGCCGAGCGTGACGCAGGCAAGATTGCTCATCACCATGCCGAAGCAGTGATAGAGCGGCACTGGAGTGCAGATGCGATCCTGTTCGGTCAGCTTCATGGCGCGGCCGGTGAAATAGCCGTTGTTGAGGATGTTGTGGTGGGTCAGCGTCACGCCCTTCGGCGAGCCGGTGGTGCCGCTGGTGAACTGAATATTCACCGCATCGTCGAATTGCAGCATCTCGCCGAGTGCGGCAAGCTGCTCGCGATGCCGCGCGCCGCCCATCCGCGCCACGTCCTCGAATGGAATGGCGCCCGGAGCGGCCGGTCCGCCGATCTGGATCACCGCGCGCAATTTCGGCAATTTCGCCGCGCGCAGATGGCCGGGCTCCGAGGCCGCCAGCTCCGGCAGCAGCGTGTTCAGCATGCCCATGTAATTGCTGGTCTTGAACGCGGTCGCGGTGACGATCGCCGCGCAGCCGACCTTGTGAAGCGCAAATTCCAGCTCGCTGAGGCGATAGGCGGGATTGATGGTGACCAGGATCAGCCCGGCCTTGGCAGCCGCAAACTGCGTCAGCGTCCATTCGGGCCGGTTCAGCGACCAGATGCCGATCCGCTCGCCGCGCTGCAGGCCGAGCGCAAGCAAACCTCCGGCCAGCGCGTCGACACGCTCGGCAAATTCCTTCCAGGTCCAGCGCACGTCATGGGTAGGCGATACCAGCGCTTCGCGATGGCCCCAGCGCTCCACCGCCTTGTCGAGGCTGCGGCCGATGGTCTCGCCGAGCAGCGGCGCATCGGAAATGCCGGAAACATAACTGTCCGCCTTGGTGGTCATGACCGTCCTCCATCTCGTTCGCGTGTTCTCGCGTTGGCGCCATCCTAGTGAATTGGCGCTCAGCCGCACAGGCCCGACTTAGGGTGGAGGAACGAAGAATTCCCTCCCCGCAAAGGGGGAGGGAATGTCTTGCGGTGTTCGAGCGTCAAGCCGCCTTCTGGCCGCTACCGGCACCAAGCCCGGCATAGACGCCGCTCTCAAAGCCCGCAAAAGCCTCCAGGCACTTGCCGTCCGCGAACGGCAACACCTGCATCAGGATCACGCCGCAGACGTCGAGCGACGGGTCGATCCAGAAATAGGTGTTGGCCAGCCCGGCCCAGGCGAGGCTGCCGGGGCTGCGGCCTTCCGCCGTCTTCGCGGTGTTGATCAGGAAGCTGAGCCCCCATTTCTTCACCTGGTCCGGATAGAGATCGACATCGTTGGTATAGATCGGCGCCGCCGTAGTCATCTTGGTCACGCTGAGCTCGCCGATGTGGTTCTTGCCCATCATCTCGACCGTGTCGGCCTTGAGCACCTGGTTGCCGTTGCCCTGGCCCTTGTTCAGGATCATCTGGCAGAACGTGATGTAGTCGGCCGCGGTCGAATAGAGCCCGCCTCCGCCCATGTGGAATTCCGGATTCTGCTCCAGTTCGAAGGGCAGCGGCGCGAGCTTGCCGTCCTCTCCGCGCATATGCATGCCGACCAGGCGCTTGCGCATCGTGTCGGTGATCTTGAAGCCGGTGTCGCTCATGCCGAGCGGCGTGAACAGGTGATCGCGCAAATAAGCATCGAGGCGCTTGCCGCTCACGGCTTCCACCGCCTTGCCGACGAAGTCGATATTGGTGCCGTATTCCCAGCGCGTGCCGGGATCGCTCGCGAGCGGCGTTTTCAGAGCAGCGTTCTGGCAGGTGGTGATTCCGGGAGTGCCGGTTTTCTCCAGATACGTCGCCTTGTCGCTGTTCCACAGCTCGTAGCAGAAGCCGGCGGTGTGGGTCATGAGCTGGCGCAGCGTGATCAGCTTCTTCGCCGGCCGCAGCTTCGGCCCGCCATTCGCATCAAATCCTTCCAGCACCTGGGGCGTGGCCAGATCGGGCAGGACCTTGCCGATCGGCTCGTCCAGCGCGAGCTTGCCCTGCTCGACGAGCTGCATCGCACCGGCGGTGGTGACCGCCTTCGTCATCGAGGCGATCCAGAACACGCTGTCGGCGGTCATCGGATCCGGCTTGGACAGGTCGCGTTTGCCGAACGCGCCCTGGTAGATCACTTCCTTGCCGCTCGCGGCCATTGCGACCACGCCGGGGATTTCCTGCGCGTCGCTTTTCTGACGCAGAATCTGATCGATCTGAGCCTTGCTCTGCATGGGGTCTCCTCCCGTTGTATTTTTTGGAAGTGAGATGATCTTCCACCCGCGCAACGTCTGCCGCAAGCAAGCTCGCGGCCCACTTGCGAAAGTCGCGATCTCGTGATGGCTAGAGACGTGGGACGGCTTTGATGCCGATACAGAATTGCCACACTTCGCCACAATTTCCGGTGAATAGCCGGCGGCGGCAGTGACCCCCGAAATACCAGACGATATGCTTATTTTCGGCAGGGGGCTGTCGAACTATCTTTTCAGTAAAGCGTTGAGAATGCGGTCAAATCGGCGTTTGCCGACCGCACCTTTGATTCAGATGTTTGCGGCCAATGAGCCGCGAGGGGAAGGTAATGATCTCGACTTGGAGTGAATGGAAGCGCTACCCCCGCCCGGGGCGCGGCGAGAACATTGAGGCGCCCATATCGCCGGGCATCTATGAAGTTCGTTTTGCGGGAACCGGTGCGCTGCACTCGTTCGGCGCGGTCGATAACGTCGCCCAAGCGCTGTCGTCGCTGCCGGTCGGCGCGAAGTCGTGGTTCGGTCGGCGCGATGCGGAAAAAACCCCCGATCTCGAATACCGAACCTGCGCGACATCGACCAAGGGGGACGCCAAGGCCGCGGCCGAGCGCATGATCGGCCGGCGCGAAACCTATATGAGCGGCGCAGCCTGAATGAATTTGTCGTTCCGGGGCGTTGCCCACGGATCGGCGCGAACGCGCGGCCCGATGACGGGCTCCGCATCGAGCTATGGTGCGTAATTGCGCAGCTGAGAATGGCTTCCGTCGGCGTGACGAAGCTCGGAACTCGAGCTCGGCGGCAACGCGCCCTGCGTGGTGTTCGGCGATGCCGATAGCGACACCGCGGTGGAGGGCGGCGATCGTCTCGAAATACAGCAACATGGGCCAGACCTGCGTCTGCGCCAATTGCATCGATGCCGAGGACAGGATCTACGACGAATTCGTGCAAGAGCTCTCGAGGAAGGTCGTGGCGATCAAGATCGGCGACGGCACTGAGCAAGGCGTGGTGCAGGGGCCGCTGATCAACTTGGACGCTGTGCTGAAAGTCGAAAAGCATATCGATGACGCCTTGAAGGGCGGCGCCAACGTCATCGGCGGCGTCAAGGAAAGCGGGCTGGGCCGCGAAGGTTCACATCACGGCATGGAAGCGTACGTCGAGATCAAATACGTGATGACGGCGGACGTGCAGCCGTCGAGCGTTGCCGCGCGGCTCGGGAACCGTGGGTTCTCTACTGACGCGGCATCTTGCGCAGTTGCTCCCCTTGTGGGTAGCCTAGGTATCGCGCTGCTTGTGGGTCAAATGCTTGTCCCCTACAAAGATGGGAGCGTCGATTCCAGGCTGGACCTGACAGGGTCCGGCGAGTGCGCGTCATGATCAACTTGGCTCGGGGATGATGGCACATGACTGAAAAAAGCGCGCCGCGCGGCGAGATTTTTGTGGTCGACGATGATCCCGCCGTCCGCGATACGTTGTGGATGGTGCTGTCCGCGGGCGGCTATGCGGTGAACTGCTTCGCCGATGGCGCAGCCCTGCTCTCGGTGGCGCGCAGCCGCACACCGGCGGCCATCCTGCTCGACGTGCACATTCCAGGAAAGTCCGGTCTCGACATCCTGAAGGAACTGCAGGGCGAGGATTATCCCGCGCCGATCTTCATGGTTTCGGGACAGGGCGACATCGCGATGGCGGTTTCCGCCATCAAGAACGGCGCGCTGGACTTCATCGAGAAGCCGTTCCGCGGCAGCGAGATCGTGGCGCGCCTGGATGAGGCGATCGGCGCCTATGCACGCAGGCAGAAGCAGATCACCGAGTCCAACATCGCCACGCTGCACTTCCCCGGGCGCGAGCCACTGACGCGCAGGGAACGCGAGGTGCTGGAGCAATTCACCGCGGGTGCCTCCAACAAGGAGGCGGGGCGGACGCTCGGCATCAGCCCGCGCACGATCGAGGATCATCGCGCCAACATCATGAAGAAGTTAGGTGCGAAAAATGCCGCCGACCTCGTGCGCATCGTCATGACGGCGCAGCAGCGCGCATCGTGAGATCATCGCGCGGCTTTGTATTGTTCAAGCCATCCGGAGACTCGCCGCGTGTCTCCCGCTTGCAGCGGGGCGACGTATATGCAGATCACGCTGCAGGTTCGGATTCTCTCATTTAGTTACCGCAGACTCGTCATGCCCGGCCTTGTGCCGGGCATCCACGTCTTGGTTTCCGCGCAAAAGACGTGGATGGCCGGGCATAGGCGAGCGGAAGCGACGCCGTTCTTCGAACGGCTGCGCCCGGCCACGACGATGTGGAGACGTCAGCCCCAAATCTTCGCCGGTGGTATATGTGATGGCCCTGGAGCGTAGGCCGCCTTCGGCGGCCTCTCTTGGGAACGCCGAAGCGAAGCTTCGAAAGATCGTGACGTCGGCGCGCCCGAATTGCGCATAGGATTGCAGATCGGGATTGCAGATCGG
>Ga0134125_10002325_pt1 | contig 22614 bp, 26 predicted proteins | sample KB31751_FD_96464 | JGI IMG/M metagenome (GOLD analysis project Ga0134125, IMG submission 96464) | Terrestrial soil microbial communities with excess Nitrogen fertilizer from Kellogg Biological Station, Michigan, USA - KB3-175-1 | ecosystem: Environmental > Terrestrial > Soil > Unclassified ... | reverse complement strand
TCGATCGGCTACCTGATCACCCTGGTGGGCCTGTGCGTCTTCTTCGTGACGCTGCTGGAAGCGGCCGCGCGCCGCCGCCCGGCCCGCGCCAACCCCTGGGGCGAGGGCGCCACCACGCTCGAATGGACGCTCTCCTCGCCGCCGCCGTTCCACCAGTTCAACGAACTGCCGGTGATTCACGGGGACACCCACTAGGCCGGCGTCGCGAGGTTTTTTGGCCGACAACGCAGAAGGGTGACGGATGACAATGGCATCCGTCTACGCCTCGCCAGACTGGTTGGGCAGCTCTGGTCGCGCCCTTTGTGGGCCGATGTTCGTTCGCCCCCGCCTTGCGTGAGCGCTTGTCAGTGCCGCCAATAGCCGTTCGCCGCCGCGACCGTCTGGAAGTTCACGGCGACGACCTGCGAAGCCGCGATCAGCTGGGCGCTGTCGCTCTCATACTCCTTGCGCCCCTCGGCGCGCGCGACATCCGACGGCTGCGCCACCTTGACGGCCATACGCGAGAGTTTGACGGCAAGCTCGAAGCCTTCCTGCGGCGACGCCGTTTCGAGAGTCGGGAGCCAGGTTTCCACGTGAGCCTCCTTGCCGAGCCTAAAAGAAAGATTTGTCATACAGCTTTTCGGCGCGGAAGATAGCGGCCGAAACATCGACGGCCGTCCCGCCGCGCGCGAGTTCCGTGTTAGCTTCGACGAGTCGTTGCGACCCGGGAGCAAGGAAGACAACGAGCTGCGATGCGCCTGACCGTTTACACCGACTATTCGCTGCGCGTGCTGATGTACCTGGCCATCCCCCGCAGCCGGCTGACGACAATCTCCGAAATCGCCGCAAGCTACGATGTTTCGCGCAACCACCTGATGAAGGTGGTCTATGAGCTCGGCGTCGCCGGTTACATCGAGACGATCCGAGGACAGAACGGCGGCATGCGCCTGGCCAAGGCGCCGACGGCGATCAATCTCGGCGAGGTGGTCCGCCGCACCGAACCGGACATGGCTCTGGTCCCGTGCTTCGATCCGGTCAATTCCGTCTGCGTGATCACGCCCGCGTGCAAGCTGCGCGCTGCGCTGCACCGCGCCCGCGATGCGTTCCTGGCCGTGCTCGACGAGTACACGCTCGCCGATCTCGCCGACAATCCAACGGTCCTTGCAGACCTGCTGACGCTCGTGCCGGCTGGGCCCCTTGATAGCCGGGCGATTACGCGCAGAAGCCCCAAGGCGGCTCGTTCGAACGCCTAGCGCGTGTGCTCGCGCGGCGCCGGCAAGCCGGACTTTCCAGACGCGCCGGCGCGCCGCCACGCAAAGCACGCCCAGGGGAGAGACGGACTCCTGCGCCGGTCGGTCAGGCCCGTGGCCACGCTCTCGACAGTTGCGGGCCTGCTTCCGCCAGGGCATCGCTCATCGGCCCCGTCAGGGCAACGGCCTGACACCAACGGCCGCAACTTCGCTTAACAAGGCCGAAATGGAAGTGCTGTCGCCCTCGGCTTGCTCGGCGAGGCGCGCCCACTGGGCGGCGAGAGCATAGTAGTCGGCGGCTATTTGCGGATCGAAGGCGCCCTCGGCTCTGGACCGCATGCAGGCGGCTTGTCTGAGATAATCGGCGCCCCGCGCCCGATCTGCATCGTCCCTCATCGTGCGCCTCTCGACAGAGCTTAACGAGGCGCCTCGGCTCAGGTTCCCAAAGCGCCGATCCAACGCTGTCGCCAACATCGGCGGGCGCCGGTTTTCGGCTCTCGACCCTAGCCAGCCTGAAAGAAGTATTGTAGATACTTCTTAAACCGAGGGAGCCGGCATGCCAGCCGCGCCGTCATATCCGTCCGCCGCATCGCGTGAAGGCCCCGGCGTCGCCGTGGGCGTCACCGAGTCCCTGATCCGCAATCAGGTCCACACCTTCTATGGCAAGGTTCGCAGCGATCCCGCCCTCGGGCCGATATTCCGCGACGCGGTCAGCGACTGGGATCATCACCTCCAGAAGATGTGCGACTTCTGGTCTTCGGTGTTGCTGATGACCGGGCGCTTCAAAGGGGCGCCCATGGCGGTCCACGCAGCGCTGACGACAATCCGGCCAACCCACTTTGCGCGCTGGCTGCGGCTCTTCGAGCAGAGCGCTCGGGAGGTTTGTCCGCCCGACGCGGCGGACCTCTTCATCGCCAGATCGCGGATCATCGCCGAGGCGCTGCAGCTGCATCTGGCGTCGGTCAGAAAAGAGTCGGCGTGGATCCTCGCCGCGATACTCGGCGACGCCGCGCCTGAGGATGATAGTTGACAGTGGCACAGGTTAGATGACGTACGTCGTCCTCGAGAACTGCATAAAATGCAAATACATGGACTGCGTCGAGGTCTGTCCGGTGGACTGCTTCTACGCCGGCGAGAACATGCTCGTCATCCATCCGGACGAATGCATCGACTGCGGCGTCTGTGAGCCCGAGTGCCCGGCCGACGCGATCGTGGCTGACAGCGACTCGCGATCGTCCGACGCTTGGCTGAAGCTCAACGCCGACTACGCGCGGGTCTGGCCCAACATCACCCACAAGGGCGCTCCGCCGGCCGACGCGGCCCAGTGGGACGGCGCGCCGGGGAAGCTGGCCGCCTTCAGCTCGGCGCCGCACTCGGAAGACGAGGCGCCCGGCGCCCCCGGGAGCGAGCCGAGGACGGTTCCCTGGCGGCCACGGTGAGCGGTCCTTTCGATCGTGCCGCGGGGCTGATCTTCGCGCCACGCGCGGGTCCCTGGCGTCGCGCGCGACCGCTTCGCGCTGGGATCGTTCGACCGGCTTATAGGAGGGCGGCGTTATCGACCTAGCCATCGCCAGAGCGCTGCATGTGCTGGCCGTCGTGGTTTGGGTCGGCGGGGTTGCGATGGCGACGGCGGTGATCCTGCCGGCGGTGCGGCGCGGAGAGCTTGGACCGGATCGCCTGCATGTCTTCGCGGCGATCGAGTATCGTTTCGTCTGGATCGCGCGCTCGGCGGCCATCGTGGTCGGCCTGACCGGACTCTACATGTGCTGGCGGCTCGACCTGTGGCAGCGCTTTCGAGCGCCCGGCTTCTGGTGGATGCACGCGATGGTCGGCGTCTGGCTGCTGTTCGCCGTCGTGCTGTTCGTCGCCGAACCGCTCGTCCTGCGCCGCAAGTTCCCAGGTTGGGCGGCGGCGCGCCCCGCGGCGGCCTTCGCCTGGTTGCAGCGCGGCCATTGGGTGCTGCTGGCGCTCAGCCTCGTCGCCATCTTCGGGGCCGTGGCTGGAAGCGCGGGATGGTCGATCTTCTGAGCCTCGCGCAAACGGCCGCGCGGAGTTGGGATAGTGGAAGGGGCTGGGCTGCGCCCCCACGAAGCGATGCGCCATGGCCGGCCCCCGGCTCCGAGCGCGGTCGGCTTGGAGCCGACCGTCTCTCTCGCCGGGCACGCCAGAGGCGCCCGCAGATCGCGTCAGGCTGCTTCGACGCCGGGATGGTAACGCTTCACCCGGTGCAGGATGTTCTTGTCGGTGTGGTGCATTTCGTCACCGGTGGCGGCGAGCTTCAGAAGCAGGTCGGACGTGTAGCTGATCGTACCGTCGTCGTTGATCGTGAAGCTGCTCTTGAAGTCGCGGATCTCTGCGCGTTCCAGCAGGTATTTGTTCTGCAGCACGCCATAGTGCGCCTGACCCGGCTTGGCGTCGAACGTCAGGACCTTGTCTTGCGGCTTGGCGCTGCTGCCGGCGAGGATCGCAATCCCACGGCCGAACACCACGGTGCGCATCACTTCGCCATGGGCTTTGTCCCATAGCAGGAAGCCGACCTCGTCGTGAAACGGGTCCATTGCTTCTTCGCCGTGGCGCCACGCGGTCATTCCATAGTGGAGGCCCCACAGGACCTGTTGTCCGTTTTCCTGGACCGGGATTGGCTTGAACCAGGCCTTCTCGAAATACGTGGTCTTGGTCGTCCAGTCGTCTTTGTTGTGGTACGACACGTCGATCCCGGCATCGCCTTCCCATTCGCCGACGAATGGCGTCAACGGACCCAGTTTCCGCGAATACGGAATATCGTTCGGCACCGCTTTCTCCTCGTTTTTACCTGAAAGGGTCGGCGCCACCGAACCGTGGTGGCGGAGCCCAGACCCTAAGTGCGAAACAAATGCGTAGCATATTTCTTTGGGTTTTGACCAGGGAGGGGGTGTGTCGTTCGCCGCCAAGCCGCTGCAATCACAGCGTTTACATGCCTGATATCCAATCTATGGGATGTTAGCGTTCGAACCATCTTGATTGGAGGGTGAGTCGTAATCTATTCGATGTGACGAATGGCTATTGATGGCTGAGACATGATCAGCGCCGCTCAGCTCAGGGCCGCCAGGGCGCTTGCTGGGCTCGACCAGAAACGGCTGGCCGAGCTCAGCGGTCTGTCGGTGCCGACCATTCAGCGGATGGAGGCGAGCGAGGGCGTGATCCGCGGCAACGTCGACTCGCTGATGAAGCTGATCGCCGCGCTCGACGCCGCCGGCGTGATCCTGATCGGGGAGGGCGGCGCCAGCCCCGAAGGCGGACGCGGGGTGCGGCTGAAGTGAACGCGCTGGACGTCCTGCTCATCGCTGCGGCGGCGCTGCTCGCGCTCGTCCCGCTGGCGCTGGCGATGGGACAAAGCCCCGCGGGTCGTTGGGTCATCTATGGAGGCTCGCTGGCAATCTGCGGCGGGGCGCTCGCCTCGGCGCTCTGGGCCCTGCGCCGCGCCGCGAGCTGGGATGCGGTGCTGCCGCTGGGGCTGCCCTGGATCGGCGCACGCTTCCACCTCGATCCGCTGGCCTCGGCGTTTGCCGTGGTCGTGAGCCTCGGCGGCGCGCTCTCGAGTTTCTACGCGCTAGGCTACGGCCGGCACGAGGAAGAGCCGGCGCGCGTGCTGCCGTTCTATCCAGCATTCCTCGCCGCGATGAGCCTGGTGGTGCTGGCGGCCGATGCGTTCTCGTTCCTGGTCGCCTGGGAGCTGATGTCGCTGAGCTCCTGGGGTCTCGTCATGGCCCGCCACCGCGAGGCGGGGAACGCACGGGCGTCGTTTGTCTACCTGGTGATGGCGAGCTTCGGCGCGTTCTCGCTGCTGCTCTGCTTCGGCCTGCTCGCGGGACCCGGCGGCGCCTATGCGTTCGCACAGATCCGCGCCCATCCGCCGGGCCCTGCCACCGCCGCGCTGGCGCTGGCCCTCGCGATCCTCGGCGCAGGCTCCAAGGCCGGTCTCGTCCCCTTACATGTCTGGCTGCCGCTCGCCCATCCGGCCGCGCCCAGCCATGTCTCGGCGCTGATGAGCGGGGTGATGACCAAGGTCGCCGTCTACGCCTTCGCGAGGATCGTGTTCGACCTCGCCGGCCCGCCGGCCTGGTGGTGGGCGGTGGCGGTGCTGGTCCTGGGCGCCATCACCGCGGTGATGGGCGTGCTGCAGGCGCTGATGCAGCACGACCTCAAGCGCCTCCTGGCCTACCACACGGTCGAGAACATCGGCATCGTCTTCATCGGTCTGGGGCTGGCGCTGGCGTTCCGCGCCGCCGCGATGCCGCTGGCGGCGGCGCTGGCGCTGACCGCGGCGCTGTTCCACGTCTTCAACCACTCGCTCTTCAAGAGCCTGCTGTTCTTCGGCTCGGGCGCCGTGCTGACGGCCACCGGCGAACGGGACATGGATCACCTCGGCGGGCTGATCCGGGGCATGCCGAAGACGGCGCTCGCCTTCCTGGTTGGCTGCATCGCGATCTCCGCCCTGCCGCCGCTCAATGGCTTCGTGTCCGAGTGGCTGACGTTTCAGGCGATCCTGCTTTCGCCCCAGCTCGGTTGGTGGGCGCTGAAGCTGGCGGTGCCGGTGGTGGGGGCGATGCTTGCGCTCTCGGCCGCGCTGGCCGCCGCCTGCTTCGTCAAGGCGTACGGCGTCACCTTCCTCGGCCGTCCACGCACGCCGGCGGCGGAGGCGGCGCGCGAGGTCGACGGATTCTCGCTCGCCGCCATGTTCGCTCTCGCCGGCCTTTGCGTCTGCGCCGGCGTGCTGCCGGGCTTCGTGATCGACGCGCTGTCGCCCGTGGCCCACGGGCTCGTCGGCGGGCGGATGCCCGAGCAGGCGAGCCAGGCCTGGCTCACCATCGTGCCGATCGGCGAGGCGCGGAGCTCCTACAACGGGCTGCTGGTGCTGGCGTTCATCGCCGCATCGGCGGGCCTGTGCGCGCTGGCCATCCACGCGTTCGCCTCGCGCCAGGCCCGCCGCGCGCCGGCCTGGGACTGCGGGACGCCCAGCGCCAGCCCGATGACGCAGTACACCGCCACGAGCTTCGCGCAGCCGATCCGGCGCGTGTTCGGCGCCTATGTCTTCGCCGCGCGCGAACAGGTCGAGATGCCGCCGCCGGGCGACCTCTCGCCGGCCAGGTTCGAAGCGACCGTCCACGACCCGATCTGGGAGGGTCTCTACGCGCCCCTCGCTGCCGCCGTCGCTCTCGCGGCCCAGCGCTTGAACCGCCTGCAATTCCTCACCATCCGCGCCTACCTGGGGCTCGTCTTCCTGGCGCTGGTCGGCCTGCTGCTCGTGCTGGCGCTATGGAACTGAGCGGCGCGCTGGCGATTCAGGGCGGACAGATGGCGCTCGTCCTCGCGCTGGCGCCGCTGCTGACGGGCTTCATCCGCAAGGCGAAGGCTCGCCTGGTCCGCCGTCACGGCCCCGCGGTCATCCAGCCCTACCGCGACCTCTGGCGCCTGATGCGCAAGGAGGTGGTGCTGGCCGAGAGTTCATCGTGGCTGTTCCGCGGCGCACCCTATCTGATCTTCGCCGCAACCTGGGTGGCGGCGGCGCTCGTGCCGACCTTCGCGACCGGCCTGATGTTCTCCTGGTCGGCGGATCTGATCGCGATCATCGCGCTGCTCGGCGCCGCGCGCTTCTTCCTGGCGCTGGCCGGCATGGATGTCGGGACCAGCTTCGGCGGCATCGGCTCTTCGCGCGAGGTGATGATCGCCTCGATCGCCGAGCCGGCGATGTTGATGGTGATCTTCAGCCTGGCGCTGATGGCCGGGTCGACCCAGCTATCGACGATCGCCGGCTACATGCTGTCGTCGAACGTCGGCCTGCGCGTCACGCTAGCCCTGGCGCTGGTGGCGCTGATCATGGTGGCGATCGCGGAGAACGCCCGCATCCCGGTCGACAACCCGGCCACGCACCTGGAGCTGACCATGGTGCACGAGGCGATGGTGCTGGAGTACTCCGGCCGGCACCTGGCGGTGATCGAGCTGGCGAGCTCGCTGAAGCTGCTGCTCTACGCCTCGCTGATCGGATGCGTCTTCGTGCCCTGGGGCCTCGCGCCGGCCGGCGCGAGCTGGCAGGCGCACCTGGTCGGGATTGCCGCCTACGTCGGCAAGCTGGCGCTGGCCGGCGCGCTGCTCGCAGTCTTCGAGACCGCCATCGCCAAGATGCGCGTCTTCCGCGCGCCGGCCTTCCTCTCCGCCGCCTTCATGATGGGCATTCTCGGCGTGCTCCTGCTGTTCGTCTCGCGCGGGGGCCTGCAGTGATCGACGGCCTTTCCTTCGATATCGCGCATCTTCTGGCCGGCGCGCTGGTGCTGATCAGCCTCCTGATGCTCTACCAGGATCGGCTCACCGCGCTGATCAACGTCTTCGCCGCCCAGGCCGTGACGCTCGCCCTGTCGGTGGCTTGGCAGGCCTGCGTCCAGGGCGCGCCGCACCTCTACATCACGGCCGCCATCACCCTGGCGCTGAAAGCGATCGTGATCCCGCTTGCCCTGCACCGCATCATCAAGATCCTCGGCATCCACCGCGAGCTCGATCAGGCCGTGGGCGTCGGACCCACGATGCTGGCCGGCGTCGCCCTGGTGGCGCTGGCGCTGGTGGTGATGCTGGGCGTGACGTCGTCGGGGGGCGACCGCATCGCCCGCGAGGATCTCGCCTTCGCGCTTTCGGTGGTGCTGCTCGGGCTCCTGATGATGGTGACGCGCCGCAACGCCGTCGGCCTGGTGGTCGGCTTCATGTCGCTGGAGAACGGCCTGGTGCTGGCGGCCACTGGCGCCCGCGGAATGCCGCTGGTGGTGGAGATCAGTGTCGCCTTCTCGGTGCTGATCGCCTTCATCGTCATCGGCGTCTTCCTGTTCCGCATCCGCGAGCGGTTCGAGACGGTGGACGTGGCGGCGCTCGATCAGTTCCGAGGCGACCGCGGATGAGCGTCGACGCCCTGCTCGCCGTGCTCCTCATCCCCGCGCTCGCCGCGGCGGCGCTGGCGCTCGTCCCCGGCTACCGCGTGTCCGCAGCGCTGAACGTCGTCGCCAGCGCCGCCACGTTCGTGGCCGCCGCGTCGCTTTTCTTCACGCGGCCCGCGGGAGGCCTCTATCTGCGCGTCGACGACCTCAGCGTGGTCTTCATCGTCCTCTCCGCGTTCGTCGGCCTGACCACCAGCGTCTTCTCCGCCAGCTACATCGCCCACGAGGTGGAGATCGGCCGGCTGACGCCCGCGCGGCTCAGGTTTTACCACGCGATGTACCAGGCGCTGCTGTTCGCCATGAACCTGGCGCTGGTCGCCAACAACATCGGCCTGATGTGGGTCGCGATCGAGCTGGCGACCCTGACGACGGTGATGATGGTCGCCGTCTATCGCACCCACGAGGCGATCGAGGCGGCGTGGAAGTACTTCATCCTGGCCAGTGTCGGCATCGCGCTCGCGCTCTTCGGCACCATCCTCGTCTACGTTGCCGCCCAGCCGGTGGTGGGCGCCGGCCTGCCAGGGATGGTCTGGACCCGGCTGATCGTCGCAGCCCGCCGCATGGACCCGGCGCTGCTCAACCTCGCCTTCGTGTTCCTGCTGCTGGGCTACGGCACCAAAGTCGGCCTGGCGCCGCTGCATGCCTGGCTTCCGGACGCCCACGCCGAGGGGCCGACGCCGATTTCTGCGGTGCTGTCCGGCCTGCTGCTCAACGTCGCCCTCTACGCGGTGCTGCGCTTCAAGATGCTGCTGGCGGCCAATCCAGGCGCCGTCGCGCCCGGCCCGCTGATGATCACGATGGGGCTGGTGTCGCTGATCTTCGCCGCTTTCATGCTCTACCGCCGGCGCGACATCAAACGGCTCTTCGCCTACTCGTCCATCGAGCACATGGGGATCATCGCCTTCGCCTTCGGCATGGGCGGTCCGTTGGCCAACTTCGCCGGCCTCCTGCACATGACCATGCACTCGCTGACCAAGTCGGCGATCTTCTTCAACGTCGGCCATGTCGCGCAGGTGAAGGGCGCCCAGTCGATCGCCGATATCCGCGGGCTTACGGTCACTCATCCGGTGCTGGGTTGGACGCTGGCGGCGAGCGTGATGGCCATCGCCGGCCTGCCGCCCTTCGGCATCTTCACCTCGGAGTTCCTGGTCGTCAGCTCCACCTTCGCGCGCCAGCCGCTCTTGGCCGTGCCGCTGGTGTTCGGCCTGATTATCGCATTCGGCGCCCTGCTGCTGCGCCTCCAGGGCCTGGCCTTCGGCGAGCCGTCGCCGGGCGCCGCGCGGGCCAGGGCTTCGTACCTGCCGATGTTCGGGCACCTGGCGCTGGTGCTCACCGCCGGGGTGTTCTTCCCGCCGCTGATCACCCAGTGGTTCCAGCACGTGGCGAGGCTCCTCGGGTGAGCTCGGTCAGGGTCGATCCCGAGCAATGGCGCAGCGCCGTCCAGCGCCTCGCCGACGGCTCGCTGGGGCTCGTGGCCCTCTGGGGCGAGCCCGGCGGCGTCCACATGGCGACCTGGGATCGTCAGGCGGGTATCAGCGTACTGGCGCTCGGCTGTCCGGCGGGCGCCTTCCCGTCGGTTGGCGGCCATGTCCCGGCTGCGATCCGGCTCGAGCGGACGATCTGCGACCTCTATGGGCTGACGCCTTACGGCGCGAAGGATCGACGGCCCTGGCTGGACCAGGGCCGCTGGACGCATCGTCATCCGCTTGGCCCCAAGAAGCCGCCTGAGAGCCCGCCCTACAGGTTCCTCGACGCCGAGGGCGAAGGCCTGCACTGCGTTGCGGTCGGGCCCGTGCACGCCGGGATCATCGAGCCCGGACACTTCCGCTTCACCGCGGCCGGCGAGACGGTGGTCCGCTTGGAGGAGCGGCTGGGCTACGTGCACCGAGGCCTGGAGTCCAGGATGGCTGGCGCAGCCATCGACGACGCCGCGCGGCTCGCGGGACGCGCCAGCGGCGACTCGACGGTGGCCTACGCGATCGCCTTCGCCCGCGCGCTCGAAACGGCGCTGGATGTCGAGGCGCCGCCGCGCGCCCAATGGCTGCGGGCGCTGATGGCCGAACTCGAGCGGCTCGCCAACCACATTGGCGACATCGGCGCAGTCTGCAACGACGCGGCCTTCGGCCTGATGCACGCGCACTGCGGCGCCCTGCGCGAGCAGGTGCTGCGCGTCTCCAACCTCGCCTTCGGCCACCGGCTGATGATGGACTGCGCCGTCCCCGGCGGCGTCGGCGCGGATCTCTCCGATGCCGGCGCCGAGGCGATCGGCGCGCTCGTCCAAGTCGTCCGCGCCCGCTTCCCGTTGCTGGTCGATCTCTACGACGACACCGCCTCGCTGCAGGACCGCACGGTCGGCGCCGGCGCCGTGCCTGGTGAACTGGCGATCCAGTTCGGGGCGGGCGGTTTTGTTGGCCGCGCCTGCGGCCGCGCCTTCGATGCGCGCAAGGCCCTTCCCTATCATCCTTACGATGCGCTGGAGTTCGAGGCGCCGACCCGTGACGAGGGCGACGTCAACGCCCGCGTCTGGGTGCGCATCGAGGAGGTGCGCCAGAGCCTCTCGCTCATCGGGCAGATTCTGGAGCGTGTGCCAACCGGAACAGCGCGCATCCCGCTGCCCCCGGGCGAGGGCGAGGGCCTTGCGCTCGTCGAGGGCTTCCGCGGCGACGTGTTCGCATGGGTGTCGGCGAGCGGCGGGGCGGTCCGACGCGCGCATTTGCGCGACCCGTCCTGGTTCCAATGGCCGCTGCTCGAGGCGGCGATCGAGGGCAACATCGTCGCCGATTTCCCGCTCTGCAACAAATCCTTCAACTGCAGTTACGCGGGGGTCGACCAATGAGCATGCCGCGCCTGTTCGCCGAGGCGCTCCTCGAAGCGCCGCTGACCGAAGCGCCGCCGGCGCCTGACGAGCTGGCGATGCTCGGCGCCGATTTCCGGGCGGCCGCGCGAAAGCGCCTCGGCCGCAGCCTCTCGATCCGTCAGGTGGATGCCGGCTCGTGCAACGCCTGCGAACTCGAGATCCATGCGCTGAGTAACGGCTACTACGACCTCGAGCGTTTCGGCCTTCGCTTCGTCGCGTCGCCGCGGCACGCCGACGTGCTGCTGGTGACCGGGCCGGTGACGCTCAACATGAGGGAAGCGCTGGAGCGCACCTTCGCCGCCACGCCCGCGCCGAAGTGGGTGGTCGCCGCTGGCGCCTGCGCCATCGACGGCGGCCTCTTCGCCGGCGGCTACGCCTGCGCGAACGGCGTGGATAGCGCGCTCCCCGTCGACCTCAGGATCCCGGGTTGCCCCCCGTCGCCGACCGCTCTGCTCCGAGGCCTGCTCGCGCTCCTGAATAGCTGAGTCCAGGAAATCCGAAGGCGGCGCGTTGAAGTGCGTACGACGGGTCGCGAGCCCCCGAGCACGGGCGCGGGCGAGGCGGCTGATCAGGGCGCAGCCGTCTCTTCCTCTTCGTGGCTGACGAACATGCGGTCGGGCGAGGAGAAGGAGATCACCGCCGTCATCGGCTCGTCGCCGAGCGCGCGCGCCCAGTGGCGGATGTTGCGCGGGATGCAGATCACGTCGCCGGGCCCGAGCTCGTGCGCCTCGTTGCCGATGCGGTGCTCGCATCGGCCGGTGACGACGTACAGCAGCTCCTCGCAGTTGGGGTGCGAGTGCAGGGGATTGCGGCGACCGGGTTGGATCGTCACGACGCCGAAGGTCTGCTCGCAGCCAGGCAGCTGCTTGCGGCCGACCAGCCAGACCAGCTGGCCCCAGTCCTCCTCGATCACCGGCTGGTCCTTCACGGCGCGGACGTAGTCGCTTCGCATTTCGCGGATCCTCAGGCTGGTGTAGCGGCCTTGGCCGGCGCGTTGACCGCGGCAGTGATTCCGGCGTCGGTGCGCCGGTAGGCTTCGAACAGCTTCACGATCTCGAGCACGGCCTCGAGCCCGCCCCGATCCGGCGGCGTGCCGGTCAGCACGCAATCGAAGAAGGCGCGCACCTCCTGGGCGTAGCCAAGCGTGAAGAGGTTGTTGTTGTAGAGCTGGCCGAGGGAGAACTCGGGCTCCCATACGAGTGGTGCGGAGTCGTTGTCGGTGATGAACGAGGCGGCCCGGCCGTAGGTCGGCCGCACGCAGCGTCGGTAGTAGGTGAGGCGCGCACCGTTATCGACCACCACGTTCTCGTGCTCGCCGACCACCTCCAGCCGCTCCAGCGGACTGCCCCCGGAACCGCCCGCCGCCAGGTGCAGCGCACCGACCGCACCCGATGCGAAGCGCAAGCTCGCCACCGAGCCGCCGCGCCTCGGCTCCCACTCGTAGCTGAAGCGCTCGATCGACCCCATGAGATACTGCAGGATCGCAGCCGGATGGTAGATGTGGTCCACCAGACCGACCATCTTTCGGTCGTCGTCGCGGTCCTTGAACGGCGGCATGCCCTGCGGATAGCGCACGTACACCGAGCTGACTTCCCCGAACGCCGGCGAGGTGATGATCGACTTCACCTTCTGAATGGTCGGGAAGAACACCTTCTTCAAACCGGTCATAACGAAGCGGCCCGTCGCCTTGGAGCGCGCCATCAGCGCCTCTACCTCGCGGACGCTGGAAGCGGTCGGCTTCTCCATCCAGACGTGGGCCCCCGCGCCCAAAGCGTCCATCGCGATATCGGTCGCCTGGATGCGGCCATCGGGATGATACGACGTCACGATGAAGACCGCCTCGGGCTGCTCGATGCGCAGCATCTCGCGGTGGTCGGCGTAGGTCCGCTCGGCCCCGAACATCCGCGCGTAGGCCTCGGCGCGAGGCTGGTCGAGGTCGCAGATGGCGACCAGATCGACCGGCGCGTAGCGGAAGGTCGGGTAGACGTTGCGCAGTGCGTGGCCGCCCGCGCCGATGAAGCAGGTCCGCACCCGTCGGTCGTACTCGTGATTGTAGAGCACATGGTTCGGATCGAGGCTCATCGGCCGGGGTTCTCCGTGCGCGGGGCGGGCCGCTTTGCGAGACTGATATCCTTGAAGCCGCGCATCTGCTCGGCGATCGCCGCTTCGGTCGGCAGGCGCTCCATCGAGCTCGCGCCGTAAAAACCGTGGCACGACGGGGCGCGGGCGAGAACGTGGCGCGCGTCCTCGGGCGTTGCGATCGGGCCGCCATGGCAGAGCACGATGACGTCGCTCCGCACCGCTCGGGCCTGCGCAGCCCAGTCCTCGATCAGCGGCGCGCAGTCGTCGATCTCGAGGCTGGTCTCAGCGCCGATGGCGCCGCCGCTCGTCAGTCCCATGTGGCAGACGACAATGTCGGCGCCCGCCTCGGTCATCGCCCGCGCGTCCTCGCCTGAGAACACATAGGGCGTGGTCAGCATGTCTTTCTGGTGAGCGCGGGCGATCATCTCGACCTCCAGCGCGTAGGACATCCCGGTCTCCTCGAGGTTGGCCCGGAACGTCCCGTCGATCAGCCCCACGGTCGGGAAGTTCTGCACGCCGGCGAACCCCATGGCTTTCAGCTCGTCGAGGAAGGGGCCCATAAGCAGGAACGGGTCGGTGCCATTGACGCCGGCCAGCACGGGCGTCGCTCTCACCACCGGCAACACCTCGCGCGCCATCTCTTTGACGATCTCGTTGGCGTTGCCGTAGGCGAGCAGCCCAGCCAGGGAGCCGCGACCGGCCATGCGGTAGCGCCCCGAATTGTAGATCACCAGCAGATCGACGCCGCCCGCCTCCTGCGCCTTCGCCGAGAGGCCGACGCCGGCGCCGCCGCCGACGATCGGCCGCCCCTCGGCGATCATCCGGCGAAAGCGGGACAGGAGGCTGGCGCGATCGTGGCGCGGCGCGCCGCTCATGCCATGACCTCGCGCAATGCTGCCACAGCGGCGGCCGCGAAGCCCGGGTCGTTGATGTGGAACCGCGTCTCGATCAGCCGGCGTCGTTGCGTTTGCCGGACGCTGCGCCTGAGCGCCTCGAACAGCGCCGCGTCCGCCTCGGGATCGTGGAACGGCTCGCCCGGCGCGTCGATGGCGGAGACGCCGCCAAGCGGAATGAGGAAGCGCACCTGGCCCTCGCACGCGTTCAATCGCGCGCCGATCCACGCGCCGAACTCAGCGTTCTCGGCCGGCGTGGTCCGCATCAGCGTCACCTGCGGGTTATGCACGTGGAAACGGCGGCCCTCGAACTTCGCCGGCACCGTCTCGGGCGCGCCGAAGTTGACCATATCGAGGGCGCCCGGCGCGCCGACATAGGGGACGCGCGTTCGCGCGATCGCGCCGAACCTGTCGTCGCTGCACGCGAAGACGCCGCCGACCAGATGATCGGCCACTTCGGTCGTGGTGACGTCAAGCACGCCGCCGACCAGGCCCGAGTCGACGAGCTTCTCCATCGAGGCGCCGCCGACGCCGGTGGCGTGGAAGACGAAGCATTCGTAAGTGGGGTCCAGCTCGGCCCGCAACTGCTCCACGCAAGCCGTCGTGACGCCGAACATGGTCATGCCGAGGCCGCGGCGTCCCCCCTCGACCCGAGGCGGCGCCCACTTGGCCATTCCCGCGACGGCATGGGCGGCGTTGCCGATGACCTGACGGCTGATCTTGTTCAGGCCTGCGACATCCGTCACCGAATAGACCATGGCGATGTCGCTCGCGCCGACATAGGCGCTGACGTTGCCCGCAGCGACGGTTGAGACCATCAGCTTCGGTACGCCGACCGGGAGGACGCGCATGCCGCGGGTAACCAGCGCGGTGTTTCCGGATCCGCCGAGGCCGAGCGCGCCGGTGACGTCGTCGCGAGAGGCGAGATAGCGCGCGAGCGCCTCGCCCATCGCCGCGACCGCCTCGCCGCGGTCCGCGTGTCCGAGCACGGCGGCGGCGCCGTCGGGATGCGCGGCGGCGACCTCTTCGGGCCCCACGTCCGCAAGCCCCGAGCCTCCGCGGGTGCTGAGGTCGACCAACCGCACCGGGACGCCTTGCGCGGCGATCAGGTCGCGCGCGTAGGCAAGCTCGACGCCTTTGGTGTCGCAGGTGCCGAGGACATAGACGGCCATAGTCAGCCGGGCACGTGGCTGCCTGGCGCCCGCAGCCGGGTCGGGAGCGCATGGAAGACGAAGATCATCGCCCGCCGATCGTTGCCGCTGGTGTTCGGCCCGCTGTAGTGGAGCGTACGGCAGTGGTGGAAGGTCGCGCCGCCGGCCGGCGTCGGGCAGGCCACTGCGCGCGTCTCGTCGACATCCTGGGCTATCCGCACATATGTGCCGTCGCCGCGGTCCTTGTGCGGATGGTAGCCCTCGGATCGATGCGAGCGCGGGATGAACTGCATGCACCCGCTCTCGACCGTCGCCTGATCCAGCGGCATCCAGCAGTTCAGCGCGTTGTGGACGAAGAGCCGCGCCGGCGTGCCGAGCGCCCATCCTTCCTCGTCCTGATGCCAGGGGGTCACCGCGCCGTTGTGCGCCGACTTGCGCAGCATGTGGTTGTAGCCGGTCGTCTCCTCGACGGTCACGCCGAGCAGCTGCGCAGCTGCATGGCGGGCATTGCGGAAGAAGCGCGTCTCCAGCAGGTGCGGGAACTTCAGTTCCGCGGAGTGGATCTGCTCGAGCCCGCCGTCGCCGGCGGGGTTGCGGCTCACCTTGCGCATGCCGTGGCGTTCGGGGTGCTCGAACACCTCGTCAAAGAAGTCGCGGAGCGCCTCGAGCTCCGCCTCGGCGCCGATCGAAGGCACGCTGAGGTAGCCTTCCTCCGAGAAGAACCGGCATTGCGCCGGCGAGAGCGTCAGCTCGTCGGGATCGTCGCGCGCGTCCGTCTCCACAATGGCCGTCATGAGCGCCTCCTCGCCGAATTAGCCTAGGCCGCGACGCTCATAGTGGCAACGACTAACATGTCACAATGTGGTCCCGGCTGGCTGTTATACCGGCGCTCGCCGCGCTAGCTGAGAATCTGGAATGTTACGTCCCGAGATCGCGCCGCCGCCGGAGCACCCCTGCGAACGCCGCGATGGAGGCGACGTCGTCCGGCTGCTGCACGAGCTCAACCACGTTGCGATCGGGGTCGAACAGGAAGGCCACGCGCCAGTCCTCGGCGTCTATGGCGAACGCGGCGGGACCATCGCCAAGGTTGCTGGCGTTGTAGGCGGCGACGGCCGCCGCGATATCTGGGACGGTGACCGAGAGTCCGGCGACCCCGAGCGTATGGATGTCGCTCGCCTTGCCGTCGGGCGTTTCGAGAAACTCCAGCGCGAGCGTTCCGCCGCAGGTCAGGCCCATGGCGCTGCGGGTGCGGTCGGGCGTGGGCGCGTGTCCGTCGGTGAGCACCTCGTAGCCGAGCACGGCCTGATACCAGCGGATGGACCGGGCCACGTCCCGCACCCTCAGGGCGACGTGCGAGAGCGCCGTGGCGGCGACGAGCGGCGCGGTCACCTGGCGTCCCTTCCGGCCAGCCGCTGGGCGTGCCACGCGATGTGGTCGGCAATGAATGTCGAGACGAAGAAATAGGAATGGTCGTAGCCTGGCTGGCGGCGCAGCGTCAGCCGCTGCCCGGCGCTGCGCGCCGCGGCCTCCAGCAACTCGGGTTTGAGCTGGCTCTCCAGGAAGGCGTCGGCGTCCCCCTGGTCGACGAGGATCTCGTCGATTCGGCCCTTTGCTGCGCCCGCTTCGAGAAGCAGGCAGGCGTCGTGCTCGCGCCACGTGGCGCGGTCCGGGCCGAGGTAGGCGCCCAGCGCTTTCTCGCCCCAGGCGCAGCGCGTCGCCGATGCTATCGGCGCGAACGCCGAGACGGAGTGGAAGAGGTCGGGGTGGCGCAGGGCAAGCGTCAAGGCGCCGTGGCCGCCCATCGAGTGGCCGGAGACGCCGCGCCGGCCGGCGTCCAGCGGGAAGTCCTGGAGGGCGGCGGGCAGGTCGCGGGTGACGTAGCGCTCCATTGCGAAATGCGGCGACCAGGGCGCCTGCGTCGCGTCCACATAGAAGCTGGCGCCCTGGCCGAGATCATAGGCCGGGTCATCGGCGACGCCCTCGCCGCGCGGGCTGGTGTCCGGCGCGACGACAGCCATCCCGCAGGCCGCCGCGGCGCCGTAGGCGCCCGCCTTGGTGGTGAAGTTCTCCTCCGTGCAGGTGAGGCCGGACAGCCAGACGAGGTGAGGGAACGGGCCATCGCCCGGCGGCAGGAAGAGGCTGAAGCGCATCGCCGTTCCGGTCGCGGCGCTCTCGTGGCGGCAGTAGCGCAGCGTTCCGCCGTGCGTCACGTGGGTCTCGAGGATCTCGGTCAATAGACGACGACGCTCCGGATGCTCTCGCCGCGGTGCATCAGGTCGAACGCCTCGTTGATCTGCTCCAGCGGCAGGCGATGGGTGATCATCGGATCGATCTGGATCATCCCGTCCATGTACCAGTCGACGATCTTCGGCACGTCGGTGCGTCCGCGCGCGCCGCCGAACGCCGTGCCGCGCCACACCCGCCCGGTGACCAGCTGGAACGGCCGCGTGGCGATCTCGCGGCCCGCCTCCGCAACGCCGATGATCACGCTCTCGCCCCAGCCGCGGTGGCAGGTCTCCAGCGCCTGGCGCATCACCTCGACGTTGCCGGTGCAGTCGAACGTGTAGTCCGCGCCGCCGTCGGTGAGCGCGACGAGGTGCTGCACGAGGTCGCCGTCGACAGCCTTGGGATTGACGAAGTGGGTCATCCCGAAGCGCCGGCCCCATGCCTCGCGCGCCGGATTGACGTCGACGCCGACGATCTGGGCCGCGCCGACCATCTTCAGCCCCTGGATGACGTTGAGCCCGATGCCGCCCAGCCCGAAGACGGCGCACCGCGCGCCGGCCTCCACCTTGGCCGTGTTCACCACCGCGCCGACGCCGGTGGTGACGCCGCAGCCGATGTAGCAGGCGGTGTCGAACGGCGCGTCGGCGCGGATCTTGGCGACCGCGATTTCCGGCAGCACCGTATGGTTCGAGAACGTCGAGCAGCCCATGTAGTGATGGATGGTCTGGCCCTTGTAGGAGAAGCGGCTGGTGCCGTCGGGCATCAGGCCCCGCCCCTGGGTGGCGCGGATCGCCGTGCAGAGGTTGGTCTTGCGCGAAAGGCAGCTTTTGCACTGGCGGCATTCGGGCGTGTAGAGCGGGATCACGTGGTCGCCGGGCGCGACCGTGGTGACGCCCTCGCCGACCTCCAGCACCACGCCGGCGCCTTCGTGACCGAGGATCGAAGGGAAGATCCCCTCCGAGTCGAGGCCGTCCAGCGTATAGGCGTCGGTGTGGCAGACGCCCGTCGCCTTGATCTCCACGAGCACCTCGAAGGCCTTCGGACCTTCCAGCTCGACCTCCACGATCTCGAGCGGCCTCTTGGCCTCGAACGCCACGGCGGCGCGCGTCTTCATGCGGGAATTCTCCTCAATGTGGATCGGCTGCTGGCATGTTAGAACCACACGTGTTTGCGGAACGCAAACCCTCTAGCGCTGGCGCTGGAAGCGCGGTAGTCTGTGGGTATCGTCGGCGTTTAGCAGAGGCTAACATTCTAGCATGACCGAGATGATGTTCGGCCCACCGCCCGCCACCCGGTTCGAGGCGAATCCCTCCAAGGATGAGGTCACCTTCTTCCAGGAGAACGGATTCCTCGTCGTCGAGCGCCTCACAACGGACGAGGAGATAGACTGGCTGCGGCGCATCTACGAGCACATCTTCGATCCGGCCAATGCCGGCCAGCCCGGCGGTCCGGTGGATCGGTCGGGCGTGCGCGTGCCCGAGGCGAAGGGCAAGCTGCAGCAGTCGTTCTTCCCGGAGATGAACTTTCCGGAAATCCTGCAGAGCAGCTACGTGCGCAACGCCAAGAAGTACGCCGCGGCGCTTCTCGGCGTCGACGCCAGCCGGCTGACGAGCTGGGGACACATGATCCGCAAGGCGCCGGGCGGCCGCGCGGCGGCGTGGCACCAGGACCACGCCTACTGGCAACCCGAGTTTGACTACCATGCGCTTGGCGTCTGGCTGCCGATGCATGACGTCAGCATCGAGATGGGCGCCATGCAGTTCATTCCCGGCTCGCACAAGCGCGGTCTCATGAGACACCGGCAGGAGGACGATCCGAAGGAGAACGTGCTCTGCGTCGATGTCGACGTCGACCTTGCGACGGCGACGCCGTGCCCGCTGAAGAAGGGCGGCGCGACGTTCCATCATTCCGAGACGCTGCACTACACGGCGCCCAACGCCACCGACCAGCCGCGCCTGGCTTTCCCGATGGAGTTCCAGATCGCGCCCGTGCGTCGTCGGACTCCCGAGATCATGCCTTGGGTCGACCAGCACCGCGCCGCCGTCGGCGGGGCCAAGGCGCCGGTGTACGTCGCCGACGGCAAGGTGATCGCGCTCTGAGCCCAGCGTCCGCTCTCGTCCCGGAAGCTCGCGCCAGCGACCTTCCGGGACCTGGGCTCGCGAACCGACTCCCGGACGCAGCGCTGCGCGCCTCTCCCGGATGGGCGCCATGCAGGCTTAAACGGAGCCGAGGCCGCCGACCTCGCGTCGCGCGCTAAAGCGCTGCGATCTGCTTGCCGACCTGGAAGTCATTGCCGGCGCGGTCCTCGCCGCGGACAAGCCAGATCGGCCGCTGTGAGAAGTCGATGACTTGGTTGCGGGCGATCGGCGTCGGCGGGATCGTCCGGTCGAACAGCGACGTGGCCGGCATGTAGCGGATCGCGTAGCCGCAGCGCCTTGCGCCCGACCGGTTGGCGTTCGAGCCATGCACCAGCATCGCGTCGTGCAGCGACAGCTGACCCGGCTCGAGTTCGATGTCCACGACCTTGGCTTCGTCGACCGCCTCGTCGAGCCCCTGGTTCAGCGCCAGCCCGGGATCCTCCGACGTGTGGTGCGGCTTCAATCCCTGCCGGTGGGTGCCGGGCACGACGCGCATGCAGCCGTTCTCCACCCGCGCGGGATCGACGGCGATCCAGACGGTGACCGTCTTCAGCGGCCGCACCGGCCAGTACTGGCCGTCCTGGTGCCAGGGGATCGCGAGGCCGTCGCCGGCGGGCTTCGAAAACACCTGGCTTCCCCAGACGATGAGGTCCGGCCCCATGATCTGCTCGACCATGTCGAGGATGTCGGGGTGCGAAACGCAGTCCAGCAGGTCGGTCACGCCGCGCACGCCGCTGTCGGGGCTCATGTCGACATGCGCCCCCACCAGCTGCTCAGGTCGCACGCCCGGGTTCTGAGCGATGAGCGCGTCGATGCCGGCGGCGAGCCGCGCCATCAGATCGGCTGGCAGCCGATGCCGGGGCGTCAGATGGCCGTCGCGCCAGTAGCGCTCCACTTCCTGGTCACTCAGCAGCGGCCGCGGCATCTCCGATTCCCTCAATCCAGCTTGCGCGCCGCCCAGGCCGTACGGCCTTGGGCGATCCAGGGCCGGTCCGGCATCGCCTGCGCCTGCTGGGGCGTCAGCTGCCATTCGTTGGCATAGGCGCGGCGGACGTGGGCGGTCGTGTTCGGCCCGGACGCGTGCAGCGTGCGGCTGTGATGGAAGACTGCTCCGCCGGCGGGCACGGGGACGGGTTTCGCCCGCGCGATGTCGGCCTCGGCAGGCGTGGTGAAGAGCGCATGCACGGCAGGGTCGTCGCCTACGTGGCGGTGCGGCAGCACTTCGCTCGCGTGGGACCCCGGGATGAAGCTCATGCACCCGTTCTCCTCCGTGGCGTCGTCGAGCGGCATCCAGCAGCCGAGCGCGCGATAGACCAGCGAGGGGTCCCAGTAGGCTTCGTCTTGATGCCAGGGCAGCGTCTCGCCGATCCGTGGCGGCTTGCGGATCATATGGCCCCAGCCCTCGAGCAACTCGGAATCGAGTCGCATCAGTTGCGCGGCCAGCTGGCGGCCGTTGCGCCAGAACGCGGTAGCGGTCAGCGAAGGCAGCCGCTTTTCGGGCGCAAGCAACTGCGGCAGGCGGTCCTCGCCGTCGCTGTCATACGGGCGCACGAGGTCGAAATGGGCGCCCCTGAGCGCCCGGCGCTTGTCCTCGAACAGCCAGTCATAGACTTCGCGCAGCCAGGCGAGCTCCTCATCGGTGGTGATGCGGGGGATCCAGACGTATCCCTCGCCCTCGAACGCGGCGATGTCGGCCTCGCTGAAAGTCACCTCCAGCGTCGCCGCCGGCTGGCGCGCCAGGATATCCTCGACCGCCTCAGCTATCTGCGCCTCGCTCATGCTGATATGTTAGCAGATGAAATCCCGCCTGCAATCCCTCGAATAGCGCCGAAAATCGCTTCACCTCACATTTTAGCAGGCGATCACGGACGCGTAGATCAGCGGGTCGTGTGCGCCGTTGGCTGCTCAGCCGCCCTTGGACTCGCCTTGTTGCGCGCGCTCGGCGAGCCACGCCATCAACGCCCTGGTTCCGAACGACCAGGGCGGGGCCTGGTCTGACGTGGTGACCTCGTTGACGAGTGCGCCGAGCCTTGGCGAGCTGATCCGCACGACGTCTCCCACCAGGTGCGTGAAGCCCTCGCCAGGCCCCTTGCGGTCCTTCGTCGGGACAAACATCGTACCCAGGAACAGCATGACGCCGTCCGGATACTGGTGCGTCCGGCCGATCGTGGCGGCGACCAGCGCCGCGGGATCGCGGCTGATCTGGCGCATCGAGTTGACCCCCTCGACCACGAACTGGTCCGGTCCGTCGACGCGCAGGTGGACCTCCGCGCCGCGAATGTCGTCGAGCGTAAACGCATCGTCGAAGAGGCGGACGAATGGGCCGATGGCGCAGGAGGCGTTGTTGTCCTTGGCCTTGGAAAGCAACAGCGCGCTGCGGCCCTCGAAGTCGCGCAGGTTGACGTCGTTGCCGAGCGTCGCGCCGACGATGTTGCCGCGCGAGGAGACCGCGAGCACCACCTCCGGCTCCGGGTTGTTCCACTCTGATTTCGGATGCAGACCTATCTTCGCGCCGCAGCCGACCGCGGACATCGGCTGGGCCTTGGTGAAGATCTCGGCGTCCGGGCCGATGCCGACCTCCAGGTATTGGGACCACAGGCCTGCGTCGATCAGCACTCGCTTGGCTTCGTCGGCAGCGGGTGAGCCGGGCTCGACCCCGGCCAGAGATCCGCCGAAGGCCTTGGCGAGCTCCGAGCGCAGCGTGGTCGCGGCGGTCGGATCGCCCTTTGCCCGCTCTTCGATGACCCGCTCGACCAGGCTGTCGGCGAAGGTGACCCCAGCGGCTTTGATCGCCTGGAGATCGCAGGGCGCGAGCAGCTTGTCGCCCAGCAGGCTTGGCTCGAACGAGCCGCGCCGCACGCCGCGGCACCCTCGAACCTGCGCGGCCGGCTCAGGCAGGTCGAAGAGTTCGCTCAGCGTCGGCGCAAGCTCCGAGATGTCGTAGAGGTCGCCGTTGCGGAACACGACCGGGATCGGGCCGCCGCCGAACCACAGTCGGCCGACCAGCACGGCGTCCACCCAATCGTGCGGCAGCACCTCCTGCGCCGTGATCTGCATCAGCCTTCGATCCCATAAGACG